>Ga0307510_10003528_pt1 | contig 18244 bp, 19 predicted proteins | sample 12_EM_MG_FD_207224 | JGI IMG/M metagenome (GOLD analysis project Ga0307510, IMG submission 207224) | Populus trichocarpa ectomycorrhiza microbial communities from riparian zone in the Pacific Northwest, United States - 12_EM | ecosystem: Host-associated > Plants > Roots > Unclassified | place...
TCCTTAATTGAATAATGGCCATTAATTGTTCCATTATTGATCACCATTAAAAAATAAGGAAGCAAATAATGAACACAATAATGGTAGAATAATGGTAGAATAATGGTAACTTTGAATGACCCTATTGTCCGCATTGTCTTCTGCCCCATCCTCAGCATCGTCACAGTCTTCATCATCACATTCAGCCATCATGTCATCTTCCACTCCTCAGCAACTCGTTCTATCGGCTGAAGTCCCGCACCTCGACTCTGAAGGCAGCAACTGGGCTGTATTCGTCAGGCGGCTCCAGAGAGCGATGGCAATCAATGGCCGCTGGGGCCACTTTGACGGTTCAGACCCGCGCCCCGTTCTGAAGGACCCGAAACACCCCACAGATGCGGAAGACCAGGCCATCCAACGCTGGGACTGCGAGGACAACGTCGCAGGCTACCTCATGAGCCAACGTCTCCCCGACGAAATCATCATGGACATCAAGCAGCACTCCACCACCCAGGAGCAATGGGAGGCCCTCTGCAGCACTTTCACGGCAAAGACAGACTTCATGCAGACGGACCTCCACCAGTCCTTTATGGACATGAAGTGCCCAAAGGGGGGTGACATCCGGAAATTCCTCACCAAGCTGAGGCAGCGGCGCCACCACCTCACCGCCATCGGCATCCCCGTCACCGACATCGAGTACAAGCGCACGATCCTGCGCGGCATCCCAGAGCCCCTTGCATTGTATGTGTCGCAAACCCTCAACTCCCTCACCATCGCCAGCAGGTACACCTGCAAGCCCGTCAACATTTCAGAGCTCATTGACATGATTTCCGAGGAGGCTGAATGCGCAAAGTCTTGGCGCGCGACCAAGGACCACACCCAAGCGCAAGGCAAGGGCAAGAGCAAGCAGAGCAATAAGGCTCTCGCCGCTACCAACACGTCCGAGGGAGGCAGCTCGAAATGCCGCAAGGGCAAGTGCCACCACTGTGGCAAGGAGGGCCACTGGGTGTGCGAATGCCGCACCAAGAAGAGGGAAGAGGCCGCTGCAGAGAACCAGAGCGGCCAGACCACACAGGCCAGCACCAGCACCAAACCCGAGAACAAGCCCGTTGGCTCTGCCAACGTGTTCGAAGACGACGACTCAGACGACGACGGCTTCTGCATGGCTGAGGACGTAGCTCGCGTGTACCCATACTGCGCGGAGCCAGACCCTCTGGGCAAATCCGAAGACAAGTCAGACGGCGACATCAATGAATGGGAGGCCTTCCGCGCCGAAACCTGGGGTGCGGAGGATGAAGACGACCTCGAATGGGCCGGACTAGAGGGTCCGCTGGTCAAGGAGGGGGAGGAAACAGACGTCGAAGAGGAGGCCGAGGAGGGCACCCCTCGAAGTGAGTCCCAACTCGCTCCCCACACCACGCTGCACGCGCCCCAGATCGGAGACGAACGCCCCCAGACCACCTCCTCATGCGGAGAGCAGGTCGCGGACACCATGCGCCCACCAGAGCACACACACTTCGACGACCCCGAGCCAGCGATCCACCTGCGCGAGGGTCAGACCCCCGGCTTCAACGCCATCGCAAAGGCCCACCGAGCACCTTGGCCCGGGCCTGGCACCATCACCAAGGAGCAGGACGTCCATCCGGCGTCAGCAGCCCTGCTCGAGGGGGAGGAAATGTGGATGCTGAGCATGAGCAGCGAGCAGACTGCTGCGCCAGGCACTCCCTTGACTTCCAATGCCCTCACATCACCCGCCTCACCTTCCGAGGCCACACCCTCATCATCCGAGCCAGCCCCAGAGCTGGACAGTTCACCCTCACCAGCCGAATCGGTGACGAACACTCAACAGGAGCATGCACCCACACCCTCACGCACTGACACCGCCGCAGTCAAAATCGGGTCCGACCCTGACCCTCAACCCGGCGGCAATGGATTGGCCCACTCAGGCACCAACGACCCTCGCCTTGAGCACATCCCAGACCGTCCTGGGGCCTTCGCAGAAGACCCGGGAGAATCAGGGGGAGGGCCGACGGTGGAAAACAGTGCGTCGCCACCACTCACAGACCCCAACGGCGCAGCGTTGACATTCGTGGCCGAGACCGCAGACACAGGCGCGGCCGCCCCTCGCACGCCCGCGGAGGCCAAGCGCAGCCACGACCGTCCACCCTGGGACGACCCCATCCTGAAGCCCATCACACACAAGGTGCGCGCAGCCGCGCAAACACTCAGCCAAACGGGAGGCATCAACATCGACGACCTCAAGTTATCCTCAATGCCAAGGGACCATCCGGTCCCCCCTCTCACAGACCCGGCACCCACAAGCGCAGCGGTGTGCGACATCACACGCGACGTGCCTCATTGCGAGGCCGTCAACACACTCACCTGGGCTGCGTCACCAGCGCGCCCAGCCACCACCTTTCCAGACGCAAACGGCAGCACGGCCGTAGACTGGCGTGCCACACCTAGGCACGCGTTCCCCATCGACGGCGGCACCATGCCCCCATTTTCAAGGCAACAAGAGGACGCCCCCTCACCCACCATCGGAAGCGCACACGACGCAACAATGCACGGTGGCCAGGAGGCATCGCACCCTCGCAACCCCGTCTCAGGTGCTTTCATCGACCCCGACGCCCCCGCTCTTTCGTCACTGACCAACCACGCAGCCATCGCGTTCATGCGCGACCATCATTACCATCCCCCGGACTCACTGGGCCATCAAGATGTCAAACCGCCTGGTTCCCGCGCCGCAGACGACACGGTGGCCAACGCGCCCACGCCCCTGCTTCCCGCCAAGGTGAAGCACTTCGCCGCGTCCCCTGGACCACGCACGAAGTGAGGGGGAGTGTCGCGGAAGTGGCGGTCGGGCCACATGGCCACCACATAGAGTAGAGCGCACGTCATGCTAACGTTTGGCATGGACAGCATGCATGCACCATTTTAGTACATTACCCCGAATTTTGCACCCGTCGAGTACCCTTTTTCATACCATACATTCCGGACATTTATACCTTGGTAGTTCTGATCGCGCCCCCTCAGTTTGTGGTCATTCCGTGCCCAACTGAGGTGAGCTTTTAGTTACATTCCTATCGCGTTTATTGCCCTGTGCTTACAGTATGTAGTCTGTTTCCACACAGGTGAATATATCCTAGTTTGTGGTCATTCCGTGCCCAACTGAGTCTGTTTCCGCACAGCCCACTTACTCACTCACGCTCGCGCGTTGCTGCACACCTTTCAACCCCGCGTTGATTGCTACACCTTGTCCTCTGTTGCCGGTGTTCAAGTTCCTGTTGCCGCTGCTCAAGTTCCTGTTGCCACTGCTCAAGTTCCTGTTGCCGATGCTCAAGTTCCTGTTCCCACAGAACAGGAGGGTGGTGGGGGTGGTAATGCAGCAGACCCCTCTGTTGAACCTGACATGCCAGTGCCCCCAGATGCAGCGGACCCCTCTGTCAACCAGGATGTACCAATGCCCACAGCTATGTGGTGGCCAAGTGACACTGATCTAGTGTTCATTCCAGGGATGAACAGGTTGTCACTGACTATCCAGCATCCACCAGTTCGCGCCGTCATCCAGGACTCCTTGGAGTACATCCAGATCTTTCTCTACTTTAACCAATCGTTTCCAGATCCTGCTACTATCCCAACAGTGATTGGGAATTCCCTTCAAGCTGCTGCTCTAGAATCGGATAACCCTATGGCACCGCATATCCATGATCGCCTTCTCTGGGATGATGGATATCAGGACAATTTGAGCCGTCTGGTAAGTGTTTTGTAATGTCAGATTTTATGGCTGAGTCACTGATTATGTTTACAGCCACATCCTTGCATGGCCCTTTTCCGCTTGGAGGTCAAGGAGCGTTGTGCGGCCCTTGTGCAGATCACTATTTTGTTGATTGGCTCTGTGTCTGCTATTGCTAAGTTTGTCACCCAGCAGCTAGCAGGATACACTTACATGTTTCCAGTACCACCAAATGTTTGTACCTCTTTTTTTTGTGATCCGTGGCTAATTCCTGTTCAGAGTGACCCCTTCCGTGCAGTTCCAAATTGGTCCAGGCCCTACCAGCATTCCCACATCATCTTAGTGATATGGGACCTCTGTTTCACAGGAGGGAGTAATTCATTGGCTTATCGTTTCCGTTCATGCTTCCCATCATTTGAAGCCAATGGAGAGGTGGTTTATCAGGTGCCAACTGCAATGGTTGCATTGGTGGCCACAGCTGTAAGGCAGCGGTAGTTATGTCACCTTATGCTGTCCAATCACAAGTCCTTGTGGAAATTCATAAGAGGCACACATTGGTGTGCATAACCACAGATTGCGCATGGCAATAAGGACAGCATCACATGCCTATTTGATGATGCACAATCATACAGATGGCATGCAATCGACCCCAGTCGATTGCATGTGAACTGCACAAATATGCACTAATGTAGATGATGTGCAATTGACCTTGATCAGTCGCACATGAACTACATAAAAGTCTACATAGGATGGTGCATGATATGCACCACATATATGATGCGTGATCGACCTCATTAGGTGGTCGTGCGTAATTTAGATTGCCATGAGCAATGAATGAAGACATGTGCTAACTAGTAGCACATGTGAATAGGAGGGTCCCCGACGGGTCCCTGCATAGATAGATACAGTAGATACAGGATCATATATATAAAGGGTTGCCCTCTCATCTAGGAGGGGCAGACTTTCTTACCCTTACATTTAGCTTTTGCAATAACCATCGATTTGATCTGGTTCTGTTGCAGCAAGCTCTTAGGAAATAAGTCGAAGTCTTCATCCAACTTATCAACTATATCCAACATGCCTCAGCGTGTTACAGCTGTACACAGTGTGGACGACAAGGACCCATGGCAAACACAATAATAAAAGTAAGTAAGGAGTGTGAATTCGATCGAAGGGAAATCAGAAAGGACTGGAATGGGTATGAGATGATGACGAACAATAGGTGCATCCTTATTTATATCCAGACCTTGCAGCGTGAACTAAAACTCCTCATAGTGTGACTGCACACAATTTTTTCCCCCGCCCCTCATCCCACCTGCGTGCCCCCACTTACCGTCGAACCCCGCACCCCATGGCCACGGCACAAGTCACCTGCTTTGGGTGCAATAGAAAATTTGCCCCTCGCAGGCTTTCTCAACATGTCAGTAAATTGCAAGATCCCCGTTGCCATGCCAGCTCTGTCACACAGCAAGGACTGGTATCTGCCTCCAGATCGTCTCCTTGCACAACATTTCCACAAACTCTAGACCCAAATTCTGCATCGCAAGGGTTGGGGAATGTTGCCCCTGATGACTTGGGCATGCATGATTACAGCTTGGATGTGCGCAATGATGAAATGGACAAGCATGATGGCACACCCTCACCAGGGTCAGGGAGAGTTAGCCCCAATGGCTTGGACGTTGACTCAGCCATGCATGGTCATGACTTGGACAAGTCTGATGACAAAATGGATGGGTGTGACGGCACACAATTGCCAGATGGTGAGTTCAAGTTTGCCGCAACTCATATTACCATCCTGGACTCATCAGAATCTTACATATTTACAGACATTGATGCCATCGATCCTGAAGAGGATCCATCTGGGTCCACTGACCCTGCAGACATCACGGACGCTGACGCGTTTGAGGCCCTTACACAACATAATCATCACCCAAGAACAACCATTCCAAATCAGCATGCTGTTGACACAACAGCTAAACTTTCCAACATTCCAATCAAGGAACCCATTCCTTTCAACGTGCCAGATGCAGAAATGTTGCCAATGGTAGTAATTGACCGTTTCCTGTTGGGCAATGCAGGTGCCCAAATACCTGGCATAGTGTGTGGGTCGAATGATGACATGGCTGCTGCGCAGTCTGTTTGGGCACCTTTCGTTTCTCAGTGTGATTGGCAGGTTGCACATTGGGCAAAGATACATGGGTCGACATCATCAGTGATGACAGATTTGCTGGCAATATGTTATGATCCACCCCAATTTTTCTCATCCTTGTCAGACCCCCCTCCTTGTCACCCTACACACAGCCAAGTGACCATTACCATTGAACCCATCACCCCTACCAGACCTGCCACCACTACCACCCAGTGAACCATCCAAACCATCATCACCCCTTGACCAGCCACCAGTCAAGCCCCTCGTCCCCATCCCCTGGAACATCCACCATCGGGAATACTCCTCGATGGAGATGTACCAAGAGCCACCCCCAGTAGAGAACCCACTGGAAGATCCAGACAGTCCCATGGAGGACACGCCACCTTTAGAGCCACAACCAATCACTCACTATGAACCTGATGTCCCTGGAGGACAGACACACACCTTGTCCCCAGAAGAGTCCCCTATCGAACCCTGGGAAGCATACCTCACTCAGCCCAGTAGCCCTGTGTCCCACAAGCATTCCCTGTCACCCACAAGTCCCTCATCTGCACCTATATGCCAACATACCAGTAGGGAAGGCAGCTACCACTCAATCACACCTACTGCCTTGTCACCCATAGCCAGCACCTTGCCCCAGAGCCAGAGTAATCCACCAGTATCTTCACAAGAGTCCGCAGACTCTTTCTCACCCATGCAGAGCTCTGCAGATGACGCAGATAGCGACATGGCCCTTAATTGGGTCACCATCAATACTGACTACCTTAAAGGGTAGTTGCTTATGCTAGACGCCCATTAGACCGAAATGGGCATGCGGAGATCAGATCTTCTCGGATCAGCCTCAAACCTCATGGTCGTCATCGCATTATGACGACGCTTCTCTTCTTGGAATGACCCGCTGCCATTGTTCCCCGGTTAAGGATAGATTAGGCAATTCCTTGATCCCTCATTCACTCTTGCTCATTCTCTATTGTTCGACTCATACAGACCGCAGCACTTGCCAGCGGACCTTCATACATCACAGACAGGCCCCTCTTGACCAGAACTACCTACCTTAGTGATCGTAGCACATGCACCTGCCTGCCTGTATATAAGCGCCCAGTATTTCGACAGTCAAGCCCTAAGCTTGACTTGATTCTCAATATCAACGTTCTTGAAAGCTCCCCTTGTGCCTCCCCTTTCCCTCATCTCTTACATAAGCTACTCAGAGTCGTCTCTAGCAACACTAGAGACTTCTACTATCTTCAAGTACTTGCCACCAGTTCACTCTTAGTACAAGTCGTACTATCAAGGCCCGTTGAAGCCTTAACACAATAGGAGAGGTGTGCATCCCTTCAATCTGACTGATTTGCTCACCACTAATTTGCCTTTGAAGGTTGTCAATAAACTTGGCCTGTCATACCGCACCACAAAACAACTAAATGACATTATTGACAACAAATTGCCTGGACGCCCTCTGTTCCAATGCAAGGAATTCTCCATTGGAGGAGAGCAGCTTGAGTTTTATTACTGTGACATCCTAGAATGTATCCGATCACTTTATGGTGATCCTGAATTTGCACAGGATCTTGTCTTTTCCCCAGAGCGGCATTATACCAGCGCTCAACATACACACCGCATCTATAATGAGATGTATATGGGTACCTGGTGGTGGACAGTTCAGGTGTGTAATCATTGCTCAACAAAATATCCCGACTGACTAGCAGTAACAGGAATTACTTGAGTCTCATCGTCCTGGGGCCACTGTCATTCCCATTCTTGTCTCCTTGGACAAGACGCAGCTCATACACTTCCGGGACAAGATGGCATACCCGATCTACCTAACGATCAGAAACATTCCAAAAGCCATATGCCGCAAGCCATCGTACCATGCCCAAATGTTGATCAGATACATTCCAGTTACTAAACTAACGGGCATAGATAACCAGGCCGCTCGCCGCCATGCACTCAACAACCTATTCCATACATACATGCACTGTGTATTGGGTCTGATCAATTACCATGGTGAAACTGGGGTCCCCATGATGAGCGGCAACAGTGTCTGGCGACAATGCCACCCAGTCTTTGCAAACTTTATTGGGGACTACCCTGAACAGGTCCTTGTGACCTGTACATACAGTGGGCAGTGCCCAAAATGTCAAGTCCCCACTGATTGGCTTGGTGAACATGAAACATTTCCATCTTGTGAACAAGCTACAGTAATTGATGTGTACCATCTGGCTGATGGTAACATTTGTACATTCCACCATGTGTGCTGCAAAGCTGGCCTCAAGCCCATCTTCCATCCATTCTGGGAAAGGCTCCCATTGGCTGACATCTTCCTATCAATTACGCCAGACATCCTTCACCAGTTGCTTCAGGGCATGGTGAAGCATGTAGTTCAATGGCTAATCAGAGTCTTTGGGCCAGGTAAGATTGATGCACTTCACTGGATGAATAGCTGATCAGTATTCTTGTGCAGGAGAGATTGATGCATGGTGCCACACAATACCCCCCAATCATAATATCTTGTTATTTATGAATGGCATGTCCACACTTATGCGGATCTCAGGCCACCAGTGCCAGCTTTGATATGGAGCAAACTCCACCACGGCTTGGGATTCGTTCCCTTTGGGCATCAAAACAGATCGCGATATTTTGAGCCCAACATCGAAAGAGATGGTCAAAAAGACAGACCTGCTTTGTCTTTGAATATATGCCCATCGTACTCCCCGCCGAACTTCGCAACTAAGTCCTCTGTCCTGAAAGCGATGTATGCACGGGAGTAAACGTTCTCCTTGTTTAGCCTTCAGATCCGAGTCGCACCATCAATGATATCCATGAGTGCCCATCAATGGCCTCAAATCGCAATAATTTTGTCGGAGGCACTCACTTCTTTACTTTGCCAGGATAAAACCTCCTCCAGATTACAGTTTTCATCGGTGACCCAGGTCCGTACGGACAGCTAAAAGAGCTGTTCGGGGAGGTTCGGGGCAACCTTCGCACGATGGTCTTGAGGCGTTCTGAGCTGGCAGCTTTAGACAGTCCCTGGTGCTTTTTCTTGGCTTTGGACTGGGATTAAGATTTTTTGGCAAGTTCAGCGGTTGCGCTAGGCATCGGGAGGCAGTTGGAAAGTCGGTTACACGGTAAGCCACCGGGTAGGCATGTCGTCTGTACAGCACAGCATGATACTACAGTAGTGTCAATCGCCGGGAGTTGTGTCGGTGTGCTAGCCAGATTCGGAATGTGGTAAGCCTCTGTTGACTTTCAAAAGACAAAAAAGGCCCATAACCAGACCTTCGGAATTACCCTTTCCCCACAACATGGGCCGAGAAGCGTGAGAACGAACATGATGATAACGTTGTGACTTATCCCGGACTTACCTGGCCCATGTGTGGCTTTGCGCTTTTCTTATTCCCAAGATGGCGCCCTTCCGGCTCAAGACAACGCGGATGATGATGACGACGACTCGTGACTTCGCAGGCAGCTCGGGACGGCAGTAGGGCAGGAAAAGGTGCGTTTGTGATATATGTAGTGGATCCCGCTTGGCTGACTTGATTTGCATACTGGCGGGTGTATCTTGTGGCGGGCGACGATCCTGCATCGCTCTTCTTGGCCTCGAATGGCCCTTACTAGGTGGCTCTCCTTCGAGGTCCTCCAGCATCCTCCTCCCGGCACCACGTCGGTCTGCGAATACCCCCTGTCGGGGCCCGCTCGTGGTGACGTTTCAATCCGTTGCCCTCCAGCGCTTTCCATCCGGAGTCCCAACGCCTCGATATTAGCGGTCGCGACTGATACAGTCGCACCAGCAAGCTCAATGCTGATGATGCCCTCGGCGGGGACAGGTGCGGCGTCTGCGGTTGATGGCATTCCCTCACTCCTCCATGGTAGGCAGCGCGGTCGGTCTGACGGCTTCAAGGTTGGAGGACGGCATGTCATACAAGGGCGGCGCCTCAATGTGATTGTGTGTGAGGGTGTCAGGCGGCGATGGAAGAACCAGCTAGTAAATGAATATTTTACTCCTCCACATGCTGCCGCTCTACTAAGTCCCATCAAAATCACAAATATGTTCCTTTTTGGACTGTTTTAAAGAGAATCGCGCTTGCAGAGGACGGGGCTATGAAGTGCAGAGTTGATATCATCAGATGTCGTGCGCTGATAGGGGATGGTGAATCTCTTTCTATGAGCGTGACCAAGTTTAAATTTTAAAATATCGCTCACAGCGCTCTCAGCCGACAGAAGTACTGTTGCACACCCAGATACCGGACAGCTGACCTAAGCAACCCAGAAGTTGTACAAACTGCTTGGATGCACAACCAAAAGAAAAATATACCCCTGTCTTAGTTTCATATAAAAGGGGATGAAAATGTGAATCTGCTGGTCTTTTTTCCAAGCAAAAAGAGCAAGTTTTCATGATTTCCCCTCTCTCAAGTCCTGAGGTTGAGTGTGCCTGTCCGTCACACTGAAATTTTAGGTTTCAGTCGGTGCTTCAAATCAGAACCACAGGACACATGGTTGATGGGAGGGCACGTGATATCCAATGCACATGGGCGACAAAAAAATAGGTTGCACCACCCGGAATCGAACCAAGAGACCCACCCTGCTCACTAATGTAAGCAAAACAGAATAACCACTAGACCATTCAACTCTACAATTACTATACCCTTTAACAATATATGACCAACTGCTGTTAATAAAGAGTAGCTACAAGTGTCCGAACATGAATTTCTTGAATGACTGGCTGTTTTTTCCCCCTCCCCTACACCCAAAAATCCCTTACAGATTGCTCAAAAAAGGGGCAAGTCGGTGCTTTAAAAGTGCCAAACTTTATTGTGACAACCTGTGACTGTTCGACTACTAGGTATCTTAGGTCAGCTGTCTGGTATCTGGGTGTGCAACAGTACCATAGTCCCTGGCGCATACCAAAGCACTCACCATACATCTAAGTAGACTACAGTGCTGGACAATTAAACATGGTAAATTTTTTTCAAAGGTGTATTTTTGTTTAAAATGCATAATAAACACTACTTTAATTTTGACAAAATCCAAAGTTGGCCAACCCTAAAGTTAGGGTTTATCTATTGAAAGGTGTACAAATCAACTCATTTCACCCGTCTGAATTCAATGCTCATGTTGAAAAGTGTAAAAACTATCTGATAAGGGTGGTGGAAACCACGTGATAATGAGCCAGGGGTCCCCATGTGACATGACAGCAGGTGCAAGTGAGACCAAAATGCGCAGATAAATGTGCAAATGACGCACATGTGAGTCCTGGATCAGCAGTTGATGGGCTTTCCATCACTGCTGTAGATTCCGTTCATGTTCATGTTGAAGAGAATATTAAATTTCCAGTAAAAACATAGTATTTAAACATCTGCTGGCATGCCAAAGAAACCCTGCATCCATCTCAACAACACCCTTGCTGCCCACATGACAACCTGGAGAGAATGGACCAAGACTTGACAGAGGAATTGTCTAGCTCTGAGTCAAGTGCTTCAGAGGATGAAGACTGCAGCAATGAGAGCGAAGATACTGGAAAGTGACGGAGTTGGGACCCACACATGGGCATGAAGCCCTCATGCCGACATGGTTGCGGATCAGACAATGAAGTCAATCTTGAGGTTGAGGACAACCTCCCCTATGGCACTGCTACTGAGGTGAACAGCGGCATGGTCGAATTGATGTGGGACGCCTACCAGAACCATTTGACCAGAAAAGTGGCAGAGTGGGCAGTCCGTAAACAGAAATTGCACTGTCGCATCACTCCAGAAGCAATGATGTCAGTACATGCTGTTGTAAATTGACACCCAGAAACCCCCAAAGGGGTAATATTATATTGATTTCCTGACCCCAATAGTTGGCCACCCCAAAAAATACACGGGAAAGTCCACAAAGGGCGTTTTTGTACATTTTCAGCCCATCTGAGCACGATTCCAAACTCTATTTTTCTGAAAACCCCTTAGTTCGGGCGCCAGGAAATTTACTGTGTTTAATTGTCCAGCACTGTATCATACAATGATGGCCTCACAAGCCATAGGGGAGAACAACTTTATTTACAACTTAATACATAAATATACAGACCAACCATCAGCATGTGCATACTAAACTGAGAGTGATACGTGGGGATTTGTACCCCTAGGGCCTAGACACACAATCGAATTCAAAAAAAAAAGCCGACACCCTCGTGCCCGATTTCCTCGGCCTTTTCCCCCGCCACTACTGTATTGTGCTGGCCACTCTCGCTGTGCCAGCGGTGATACATCATGCATCATGGCCTGTTCACGCTTCCCTACCATCCACACAATCTTCCCCACGCACTGATACATGCTTGACAATCCCCCACGTAAACACCCTACCCTCTTGCTCGGCCGCAACAATCCGTTCACACAAGCCACCCAGTTTTGAAACGTGATTCCATATATTTTATTCCTTTCTGCAACGCACCACGCCTCACTAGCTTCACTGCTCGCCCAACTTTACCAACTTCACCTTTGACAATCCCTCCATCAATCCCTATCCATTGGGTATCCCGACTTGTCCCTGCTTCTGCCAGTGTGCCCTATAGTCAGTGAGTGCTCTCCACTTCTTGCCACACTTGTCACTTACCTTCCGACAGTGAACCGACTTGTTCCTTTCCAGTTGGTAAGTTCCCTTTCCCTCTTGCTTTCTATTTTGTTCTTACTGTTACTACGTTGTTGTCTTTGCTATCACCACTGCTATCACCACCATGGCACCATCATCACCACCGCTCTTACCATCATCATTGTTGTTGCCGCCACTGACGCTGCTGCCATCATCAGTGTCGCCATGCTGCTATAATCCCCATCACCTTGATTGCTGTTACCCATGGTTATCATCCGTGTCATCGGTGTGTCTTCCTCTCACTGTTGTATGTCACCATGTTATTGACCGTGTCACCCCTCTCGTCACGCTTTGTTGCTGCTTTCACTGCTTGCCCAAAGTGTTGTTGCCCCATCACCACCCTCATCACCACCCATTCCTCTCACTACCCATTGACACCTACGTCTTCGCCCCCTCGTCATACTTTGGTATCGCCTTCTCCTCGCACCCGCCTTGATGCTGTGTCATTCCCATGATACGCCGTGCAGGATGATGATGCGATGGTGGCCGCAACGGCGATGGACTTGCCGAGCTCGAACTACTCAAGCACAACGACAACACCGCCGCCAATATGACCTCTTGCTCCATGTATGTCCAATTTCCTCTCTCACCTTTTATCCCACTAATACGCCCTTCCTCTCTCTCCACCTTCTCTCAGAAAATTCTCTCAAACAACGGTAGACATGCCACAATGGGCACTTCGGTCCCTCGCCGCGCGTCGCATGGTAATGACATCCACGTTGTACACTCGACTCGCCTCAGTGCGCTATGGGACGGTGCCAGTCGGCGTCCCAGCGCGACATCCTGAACAACGCAACGGAGCCACTTGCGCGAGAGACGTATGGTCGTCTGTGCTAGATTGCGCTGTAGCTGGCGATCGTCGTGCGGGAGGACCAGTTGACTGAGGTGCTCCGGGTGATGGATGCACCGCGGCTTAGGCATGGTGGTATGCCGTACTGTACGCTGATTGCAATTAGCCCTCTTTCACCATGTCGCACTGGTGGCACTGTAGGTGATTTGTTGGTGTAGAACCTGGATAATCTCGCTCCTGGCACTCAACACTCTAGTTTCAACGATCGAGACTTGGATGTCCTGTGGTAAGGGTTTTCCGACTTGCACATTATAACTTGCCAAGAAGGCTGAAATTTGTGTCATTTGACTCAATGGAAAGGGTCAGATTCGACAAGAATATGACCCGATGGGTTGTTTTGTTTTTGTAATCGATCTTCGGACCAGAAATATACTGGTTACCTTCAGTTTGTCCGTTGTCTGAAAGGACGCAGAACGGACTATGACCTCAGGCTGTTCCTCTATCATCTCAACTGCCAGTCTCCCTGGTGTCACGTTTGGGATTTACTTACGATTGTCACTAGGGAGCACTTACAGTCCAGATTGTATTATATTTGTTGAGCGCGGATTCCTTCAATTCGACCTGATACCAGATCTACTATTAAGATGCTCTCGCTTCGCCACATCGGACCCCCTGATGGGCCATGCGCCAAAATAATAAAATCCGAAACATACAGCATATCGATCTGAAGGCTGTGTTGGGCGTCTATTGGGTTATAATCGGAATACGCATAGACCAGGTTGCCTGCAACGTGTTTCTTTATCAGTCCCATCAGTACAGCCGTTCTCGTCTCCATCCGTTTGTTGAAGACACTTCATATCGACCCTCAATCCTGAGCAACATGTCCCACACTCCCACTGCAACCACCTCATCCTCGAACTATCAATCCATCTTCGACAACGCCATCGAAGCTTACAAGAAGAAGACCAAGAAAGACCTCCGTTCCCATCCACTCCTCGACAAACTCCAGAACTGTGATTCTCCAAATGCCGTCCTCAGCATACTTTACGAACAAATTCCCGGTTTCGACCAATCTCGTGGGACCGATGACAAATTGACGAAATGGCTCAATCCCACCGTCAATGTCCTCTGCACATTTTCTGGAGTCATTGGAGGCGGTATTGGCCTGGCAAGTCCCAAGGAGCTCAAGGGTGAAGTCGTTCCGGATCTGATATTTGATTGACATACAGGTATCGCAACCAGCTGCAGTGATCTTCACTGGAATTGGCGTCCTTCTCTCTGTGAGTATTTTTGTTTTCATTCAATCTATTCCGGGGCTTTTCGTGACTCTAAACTCTCCCAGGCGGCTAAGGCCGTTTCTGATGACCAGGGCGCACTCACTGCAGTCTTCGGGCGCATAGAAAACTTCTTCAGAAGATTGGAGACCTATGTCGAAGTACCACCAACCGCGGGGATGACAGACATAATAGTCAAAATCATGGTCGAGGTGCTTTCGATTCTTTCGATTGCGACAAGGGAAATAAAACAGAGCAGAGCGAGTGAGTTGATTCCTGGCAGTGTGAATCTTTCAAGTTGACTTACGGTTGCTTAGGGAAATACGTGAAGAAGCTTGTTGGGAGGACTGACATCGAGGATGCGCTGGGTCGACTGGATCGACTGACACAAGACGAAGTTCAGATGGCTACTGCGCAGGGTCTGAAGGCTACTCACGAGGTCGATGGGAAAGTTCAAGCTATCGACCATAAAGTGCAGGCTGTCGATGATACAGTACACGCAGTTGACAACAAAGTGCAGACAGTCGAGGATAAAGTGCAGAACGTAGACGATAAGGTACAGGGCGTCGACGACAAGGTGCAAGCAGTCGACGATAGAGTGAGGGACGTGGACGACAAGATAGATCTCGTCATCGACGGTGTGCAACAAGTTGCAGACGGTCAAAAGAGTTAGTGATTGCTTAGGGTCACTTTGTTGATTGAAACGACTCAATCGTTCTTGCAGGGAACCAGATTCGACAGGACTTTCGAATTTGGCTCTCTCCCCCAGATCCGTCTGTAAATTACAACGCTGCATGCGATGCTCACCACGAAGGCACTGCCTTGTGGTTCATTCACGGCAGTACCTTCACAGATTGGAAAGCGTCTGGATCATTGATGTGGCTCTACGGAAAACGTACTTCTCTCTCCTTCAGCCGCTTCGCCTTTGCTAACAGAATTCTATCTCCCTAGCCGGTTCTGGAAAGAGTGTCCTCAGGCTTGTCTCTTCCATTCCGGACTCATCATGACCTTCATTATTGACGATTTAATAGCTCGTCAATTATCCAGGACATCAAGTCTGTCTGCGACGCAGAATCCGCTCATATAGCCTATTTTTTTTTCGATTTCAAGGAAAAGGGAAAGCAAGATGTCCACGCCCTACTCACCTCTCTCCTCGTTCAACTCAGCCACCAATCCACATCTTTTTGCGACATTCTCTTTGGCTATCATTCATCTCATCAATCTGGCTCCCAACAGCCCAGTGACAGCACACTTACACAATGCCTCAAAGACATACTCAATGTACCAGGCCGAGTCCCTGTCTATCTTATCATCGACGCACTCGATGAATGTCCTAAAACGACAGGAATTCCTTCATCGCGTCAAAAGGTCTTATCACTTCTGAAGCAGCTCGTCGAATTGAATCTTCCTAATTTACACCTCTGCGTTACAAGTCGTCCGGAAATCGACATTCGGACGTCCTTTGAGACTTTGACGTCTAACCGGATATCACTTCATGATGAGAGGGGTCAAAAGCAAGATATCATTAACTTTGTCACCTCCGTAGTTCACTCGGACGAAGACATGAAGAGATGGCGGGATGATGACAAGAAATTGGTCATTGAGACGCTTTCAGAGAAAGCCGATGGCATGTAAGAACCCAGTGGTTTGTGAGATCCTTGCTAATGCTCTCACTCAGGTTTCGTTGGGTCTATTGCCAACTGGAACTTTTGCGGCAATGTTTCCCACCGAGTGTGTGGCGCATTCTGGCAGAATTGCCAGAAACGTTGGATGGGACATACGAGCGGATACTGCAAGAAATCCCGAAGTCAAACCGAGTACATGCTCATCGGCTCCTTCAGTGCCTCACCGTTGCCGTTCGCCCACTTCGTGTCGAGGAGCTTGCAGAAATCCTCGCAGTTGACTTTGACGCGACGGGAGGGATCCCAAAGTTAAATGAAGATTTGCGATGGGAAGATCAAGAACAAGCTGTACTATCTGCATGTTCCAGTTTGATCGCCGTTGTCGTTGTCGGGAATTCTGATTCCCGAGTGGTTCAATTTTCGCATTTCTCTGTCAAAGAATTCTTAATCTCGGATCGACTTGCCACTTCCACAATTGTTGCCGCTCGTGATTGTCATATCCTCCTCGAGCCATCGCATACGATCATGGCGCAAGCTTGTCTCAGTGTCCTACTCCATTTGGACTCCAACATCAACGAGGGCAGGCTGGAGGAATTTCCTCTAGCTCGGTATGCCTCTCAATACTTTGGGGACCATGCCGAGTTTGGGAACGTTTTTGCACACATACGGGACGGGATCGACGACCTCCTTGATGCGGACAAGCCCCATTTTGCCGCATGGTTGTGGGTGCGCGGACACAGTTCTGGGAACCGGGAACTATTAGCAGGATCTCCGCTGTACCACGTTGCGGGATTTGGATTTCGTGCCATGGTGGATCGCCTCATTTCAAGGAGACCAGAGGATCTAAGCATCAGGGGCCACTACGGTATTCCATTACACGCAGCATTGCATAATGGCCATTGCGATGTAGCATTGTTGCTACTCGGCCACTGTGTAGACGTGGATGTTCGGGGCATCGAAGACCGGACTCCGTTGCACATGGCAGTGGACCATGGACTGCTCGATGTTACTCGGATACTCATCGAGCGGGGTGCGAGTATCAATGCGCGAGATTCGAGCAACCGGACTCCACTCCACCCAACCTATGGTGGTGGATCCGGTACATTCGATGACACATATTTCGACGTGGTGCGGTATTTACTGAATCACGGTGCAGACGCGGACGCCCAGGCTAACACCGAACACTCGACACCCCTACATCTGGCATCGTACTACGGGGGCTTCAAAGTTGCACAGCTGCTGCTCGACCACGGTGCAGATATCAATGTGCGGGACGAGAATGGTCGGACACCACTACATGGGACATTAGTGGATTTGACCGACGATTTAAGTGATCATTTTTTTGATGCCGTACGATTCTTGCTGGAGCATGGCGCGGACGTCCATGCATTGGATAACGACCATGCGACTCCGCTTCATGTGGTGTTACAGTCTCGCGGTATCAAAGCCGCGCTGCTACTTCTCAAGCATGGGGCTGACGTTCACGCACTGGATGGCAACCACTCGACCCCGCTGCATTTTGCGTCAGAAAGTGGCAACGCCGAGGCTGCACGTCTACTGCTCGAGCATGGCGCGGACGTTCACGCACTCAATAACAACTACTCGACCCCGCTGCATTTTATATCACAAGGTGGCGACGCTGGGGCCGCACGCGTACTGCTCGAGCATGGTGCCGTCGTTGACGCACTGGATAACAAAGACTCCACCCCGCTGCATGTTGCATCACAATGTGGCAACGCCAAAGTTGCACGCGTACTGCTCGAACATGGTGCGAATACCCATGTGCGGAACAAGGAGGGCCAGACACCGCAACACCTGTTATTGGCCGTATTGAGGAACCCATCGCTGTATGATATTGATACCATACGGTTCTTCCTAGAGCGCGGTGCAGATGTCGACGCAGTTGATGACAACCACTCGACTCCTCTACATAGGGCGTCATACAGCGGAAACGTCGAGGCTGCGCAGCTACTACTCGAACGTGGTGCAAATATCAATGCGCGGAACCAAGAGGGACAGACACCACTGCACCGAATATTGGTCGAACTCGGTGATGGCCCAGACGCTAGTTAC
>Ga0307510_10003529_pt1 | contig 18238 bp, 18 predicted proteins | sample 12_EM_MG_FD_207224 | JGI IMG/M metagenome (GOLD analysis project Ga0307510, IMG submission 207224) | Populus trichocarpa ectomycorrhiza microbial communities from riparian zone in the Pacific Northwest, United States - 12_EM | ecosystem: Host-associated > Plants > Roots > Unclassified | place...
GTTGGCAGCATTCCAGATTGCTGACGTTCGAGCCGAGTGATGGAAAGAGGCTTTGCCGGCGCCGCGATCAGGACCGATCGCTCGCGCGCAGCACTTTACGCGTTTCACGGAAGTCACATAAATGGGCGTTCTGCCTAGAGTCGGTCGACTGTCGGTCGCGCACCCCTCACGCGGCCCTTTAGGAGCCGAGACAAAATTTGCCCACGCGACCACGACTGGGCATCGCGGCTTCCAAGGGCTCAAGTTGGAACGCCGTCCACGCGAGCTCTGGTGTCCGATGATGTCTTCGACAATTCTCCCGCTCGACCCTTGCTTAGCAATCCGATGTCGCATGCCGGCGAATTTGTTGGATGCACGCGTCATCACCCATTCATGTTTACCACTGGCAATTAGGGCAAGTTCAGTCGATGTGAATGACAAAGTTTCCTTGGGTTGAAAGAATCCGGCTTGCCGCACTTCGAAAACCCGCCGCTCTTCCTTCGCGCGAAACTTTCGCCGGGGAGACTTCCGCCCTATGGAAGATGTTGACCTTGACCCCATCCAAATCAATTCAGCCCCTTCGGCGCCGATTCATTGGATAGTTGATGTAGCTGCGCTCGGGTGCAGCGCATGGGGACCGGGGTGCAAGAATGTCTGTGTGGCCTAAGGGACAGGGGACGACGCGCATCGCGTTGCGGGCAACGCGATGGGTCAGCTCAGCTGAGAGCGCCAAGAACTGCGCAGCGGCGCTTCTCGCGTTCGGAGTTCCCTCGTTCGGCCAAGTGATTTTCGAGGTGCGTCGTAGACATGGTTTGTCGACGGTGACGGTAGCTGCGGCCGCAAGGGTCTCGGCGGCCTACTACTCAGACCTTGAAAGTTGCAAGCGTCTCGCACCCCCGCATTCAACAGCACTTCGAATTGCGCGAGCGCTTCGAATGAGCGCAGTAGAGACCGGTCACCTGAGTTTGTTGGCACAGGCTGAGCGCACGGCAGTACAGCGAGACGCACTGCTGCCTCCCAAGGTTCGCCAACCACGACCAGTACGGTCGGTCCACGGTTGTCCGTGACCCGGGTCGATGCTCTCCAGGCGCGATTGAACGAGGTACCGATGGACAATTCACCGGAACAAAGGCTCGCCAAGACGACCACAACATCACGGGAGCTACGTTTGATCCTTGGCGACCTGATGCTCGGTCAGCTCGTTGGGCTGCCCTCGGAGTTGGCAGCAAAGGTCTCCACTGCTTCCTCGCCGTCAGCGATAGCCGACCGCATCGAAGTGATCGGTCAAATTGTCTGGTGCCTGATGGGCACCTATGACGCGGAAGGCATCAGGCGTTGGTTCTGCAGGCGTCGTCCCCAGTTGAAGGGAAGAACCCCGGCCGATCTTCTGGCGCCCGGTTGGGCCGCGAATTCACCGTCGGCAAAGAGAATTCTTGACCTTGCGAAGGAGTTGATTTCGCCTGGTTGTGATGTCCAACCTCTAGGTTCTTGTGAATCGTTTCGCTGCGGGGAACGCCATTCAAAGCCTTGATAGAGCCATCGAACACGACTTTCCTCGCTGCTTGATCGGCGCCGGCTCGAAGGTTGACAATGGTCCAGAGCGTTTTGCTGGGGGTTGGCTTTCGGCAATCAGCTACGGCCGCGTGCGCCAGCAATCGGATGTGCGAGCCGGTTAATGCCATAGGGGGAGTCACGATGAATACGATGGCAGACCGAGAGGCCGTGCTTCGCGCTGCTACCGAGGTGAACGGTGATCTTGCCGCCGCATCTGCTTGGTACAGCAGCGAGGCACTGTCTGCCTTTGACGGGAGGACCCCTGCACAATTGGTCGATGAGGGCAGGGTTGCCGACGTGCTCCGCTACATCGAGATGCTCGATGCCGGGTTTTGCGGCTGAGCAAGGGTCGAGCGTGATCCGAACAGTCTTTGGACTCATCGAACGCGAAGGCGATGGCGGGTATCAGGGCCGAATCGTCGGATTCGAGCACATCGTTTTTGTGGGTCCAAGCCCAATCGTCGTTGAACAAAAGCTACGTGCCCACGTCGCCGATTTGATTGCCGGCGGAACGCTTGTTCTTGAGACGGATTTCGTGTCGGTCGTCGAGCTTGGAGTGCTTTGCAACCGTGGTGCGGAGCCATGAAGGATGAGCCACAAAGGCCGAGTCCAGGAGTTCCTTCCGCATCGCCGACCACTCAACGAAGCTGCAAACTGAGCCAACCGTCGTCAAGACGGGTTCACCGGACACCTACGATGGTCGGTCCGATCGGCAGCTGCCGACGCGGGCGCCGAGGGCGGGCAGTCGCCCTGATGACGCACTAAAGGCGATACTGATGACTGACCGTCTCACCGAAAAGCAATCGCGCAGCCCACATTGCGCGACTCGTAGGTATTGTGGAAGGGATGGTTGAGGAGTCAGGTGACCCGACCGGATTCGACGCGGCGCATTGGACGGCGGCGTTCCTTGCTCACCCGAATCACGCTTTGGGTGACCAGCTACCAAGCGAGTGCATGAGGACGGAGGAAGGTCGCGCAATCGTGGAGCGGTTGGTTTTGAGTATGCAGAGCGGCGCATACTTCTGAGTACTGTGGCACTCGGATTGATGCGACCATTTCCTGCGGCTTTGACTCCTGCGGCTTTGACTCCTGGCGAGTACACCGGACGAAGCAACATCGACAAGCAGGCCGGTGGCAGGCAGCTCTGACTCGGACGGTCGACCCGAACTCGCGCGACCCGATGACCATGGACCTACACCCGACCACGTATCTCTCCTTTTGGAGCGTCGAACTGGAGAACTTGCCGACGGGAGTGTTCAGCAAGCGAATCCTGTCCACGGACGAGGCGCGCCACATCCTGAGCGCGACGCGCGCCGCAAAGGCTCTGATCTGCGTGTCCAGGAAGGACCTCGGCGCGCCCTACGAGACGCGAGCGCGAGAGCGCCACGAGGAACTTTGCAAGCTGCTGCGCGAACACGCCGACATCGAGGTGAGCCTGAGGGACCTTTTCGGCAAGGACTGCGCCAATCCGTCGTGTCTCGCGGAGGTGACGAGAAGGACCCGGCTCGTTGTCTTCAACTGCCGCTACGCCTTGGACGTCGATCACGCCTCGGCCGATCCGGTGGAGGCAGATCGGAGCGCCGACGATTACGCCAGATACCAGCAGCCATGGTCGCTCAAGATGAAGCTGGCTCCGGACTCGCTCCAGTTCCACCTCCTTCAGCAAATCTCCGCATGACTCGCACCCTTGCAGAGCCGTGCCTACCTACCCACATTCCGACGCAGTACGCGGCGGGGCCGTAACCGGCGATCGACGTATTCCGGGATGCTGAGCAGGAAAGGCCTGATCGCATCGGACGCGGCACGTCGGTCGCGGTGACTCAAGGGCTCAAGTTGGCGAGGCAGCAGTGCGACGTACAGCTGACGGCCGAGCCGGCGAAGTCGCCTTTGCAACGCATCGCCGACGTCGAGCGACCGCCTTTCACCGCGCATGGACGGCCATAGGCTGACCTTCACCAAGGTCCGCTTCCAGGTGACTTATGTCAAGGCAACGAGTCCAAGAGGCTGCGCACAGCTGTCTCTTCGCCATTCTGGACCGGTCAAGTGCCTGACTCCAGTTGGGCCAACTTGAAAGGAGCACGTGACCAGAGAGCCCAGTTGGTTTCCCAGGAGGCGCCCGCTTCTCATCAAGTTTGATGAAAGAACCCTAGTTGGATCCGTCATCGATCGTGAAAGTTGATCCGCCTCTGCCCCTCACCCACCACTACGCAAGCCCTTCACAAAGCACCTAACGCGAAAGTTCGGGGCGTCTTGACCGCTCTCAAGTGAAGGCGTAGCCTGCACACTGCAATCGGGTTCGCCGGGGATCTGCAACCAGAGCCTTCGGTGTCGTTCAGTCTTTTGGGGGAGCATCGAATGGCTGCAAAGCGCGCTCAGGGCCTCGAAGCAGTAATGGCCGGATCACTGAAGTTGTACGACCGCGGGGACAAAAAGTGGTTCTCGAACCTTGCTAAGGACGCAACTGTCTATGCGATCGGGACAACAGCGCCGTTCGTGGGCCGGGAGGCATACGAAGCGCACTTCTCATCGAACCTAACCTCCGCAAAGAGGAAAACCAAGGTCCTGGACCAACGGATCAAGTACCTCAATGACGCTACAGCGGTGGTTACCCAAACCCTGCAAGTTGTCCAAGGTGGCGTGGTATCTGTCGTGCGACAAAGCGTCGTTTGGGGCCTCGACAAAGCCTGGGAAATCCGCCACCTGCACTCTGCTCTCGTCGGCACACCCACGGGCGCAAAGGCACCAGGGACTGCAGCGGGAATCCGTGTGTTGAATGAACGGATCGCGACCGTGGCTGCGGTTCTTGGAGTGGCCCAGTAGCCCTGCTTCAGCGGTAGTACAGCCAAGTTGGACTTGTATCGGCAGCAGCCGAGGGGGAACTGTGCGCCTTTCCGATCTTGTCTATGAGCTAGACCCGACTTGCATCGCCCGCGAACCCTCTGAGGTGCGCTTGGGTCGGAGGGGGCTGAATCGGATGCTTTGCGTTCAGCGCAAAACGGCCTCTTTGATGGACTCGCAAGTGAGTTCGCTGCCGGCCCTGCTCAGTCCTGGAGACGTTGTCGTCGTGAATGACAGCTGTCGGTCCGCGGGCGTTCTATTTGGTCGCTTTTCCTCCGGCGGAGAAGTCGAGTTGCGGCTGGTTAAAAGGATGTCGGATCGCAGATTTGTCGCGCGAGTTTTTCCGGACCACTTTTGCAAACCGGGCGCGGAGCTGAGTGTCGAGGAGCACACAGTCACTGTCGTGGACGGTCCGACGGGTGAACACGGGCTCTACACGCTGCAGTCCTCAGCACCCCTCGAGGTGATCTTGGAGGCCAGCGGTAAGCCAATCACTTCGTTCTTCTACGACGGCTATTTTCACCTGGGCAACTACAACCCTGTTTACTCTCGCTCGCCGGGATCGTTCGAGAGCCCAATGGCGGGGCTTCACTTATCCGAAGAGATCCTCGCCGACCTTCGTAGCAACGACATCGAAGTCGTCAAGCTGACACACCACGTCGTGGGAAGCTGGCTTTCACCGATCGGAGAGGAAATTGACGCGCTCACGATGAGCGAAGAAGCGTACGAAGTTCCGGTGGCGACTGCGAAGTCCATTCGTCGCGCAAAAAACGAAGGGAACAGAGTCGTTGCAGTGGGCAGCACGTGCGTCCGAGCGCTCGAAAGCGCATCCAACACGGACGGCGTACCGTCAGCTGGCCCGGGGCGGACCAGCCTTTGCATCCGACCTGGTTTCCAGTTTCGATGCGTCGATGGCTACCTCACAAGCTTTCATCCAGCAAGGTCTAGCCTAATGGTTCTCGATGTCGCGTTTTGCGGCCTCTCCTTGCTGCGATCTGCGTATATGCACGCAAACCGTGAGCGCTACATGTTCCTCGAATTCGGCGACGCGGTTGTCTATCTATGAGCGCAACTCTTGCCGCGTCGCACTACAAGAAAGCAGCTCAGGTCTTCTGGGTGCTGGTCGGCGATGACCTTCTTATACGGAATTACGAGACGAACGTCGCCTTGCAGCTGTCCGGCTTTCAACGCCGGGCTTGGGAGCTTTTGGACGGGGCACACACGATTGCAGAGATTGGAGAGAAGCTCAAGGTGGCAGATCCAGGCAGCCCGCCACCGTCAGAACTTGAGTCGTTCGTCACGTCGCTCGAGCTCAACGGGTTCCTGGTGCATGCCGAATGAGTGCGACGCCGCTGCGGTTCAACAAAGAGTACTTCGGCTTCATAGCCGGATTCAGCGATGGAACAGTCGCCCTGTTAAAGCCCTCGGCAGAGGAAGCGCTACTGGCCGGAGCCACCTATCAGGAGTTCGTGGAGAGGCGAGACCTGCTGGAGGATCTTGATGTTCGCGAAGGCTTCTTCCTCAATACACCTCCGCTGGTCTGGATCGAACTTACCAGGCGATGCAACCTGACGTGCAAACATTGCTACATCAGTGGAGGCGAAGCGCGAGCATCTGAGATGGACGCTGCGCGGTTCACGGCGTTGATCGACGAACTTGCCGACATGGGCGTGTGGGCCGTTGCGTTCACCGGCGGAGAGCCGACGCTTCACAGCGCGTTCGTGGATCTCGTCTGGCACGCAAGAAGGCGTGGCCTCCTCGTCGGCATCGCAACCAATGGCCTCACGCTTTCGAGCGAGCTGCTGTCGGCATTGCCACGAGATGGGGTAATCATCAGTGTGAGCCTTGACAACCTCCACTTGCCAGGCAAGGCCGAAGAAAAAGAGTTCTCGCACATCACCGAAGTCATAGACCGGTGTCATGAGTTTGGCTTTCGGACAAACATCATGACGAATACGAATCGGAAGAACTTTTCTGATCTAGGCAAGCTCATCGACTGGGCCGAGGCAAAGAATGTGTCGATTCGAAGCGTCCCGTTCTCCCCGCTGGGTCGAGGCAAACAGCATCGCCAAGAGCTTGAGCTAACCGTCTCTGAGGTAGATGCCGCTGCGGCGTTCTGGATTCGAGAGTGCGAACTGGAACACCGGTATCACAAGGATGTCGGCCTGTGTGTGGGAGCGATCTTCAATTACGGGCTAAGCCTGAGCTACATGACTCAGCGCTGCTCGAGCGGGCGATATCTTGCTTACATCGCGGCAGATGGCACTGTCTTCCCGTGCACCATGACTGCGGGCGAGTCGCTCCTGTCGCCGGGAAGTGTCGCTGACCGATCGTTCGCAGAGCTGTGGCGCTCCTCATGGGAGATCCGGAAATACTCGTGGAAAAACTTCGAGTCAACGTGCTCTGGGTGCCCGATCCACTCGGAGGAATACTACTGCGCCGCAAGATGCCCAGCGATGTCTTTTGCACGACACGGGGAGTACTTCAAGTGCGGAGCGTCAGATTTCGAGGTTGCCAGTGCAGTTGTGCGGACTGCGCGGCTTGGAGCGAGCGAGACCGGAAAAGATAGCGGCAGACGTGTGATCGACATCATTCCAGAGCATCTGACCACGAGGGGTGGAGCAGCATGAGGACAGTTTTGTGCACCAGCCCACATGTTCGCCACCCAGCAGTGTTGGAGGCGGATTTCGAAGATCGCCAGGGCCTCATGTACAGCTTTGTTCCGATCGGCCTACTCTCCTTGGCGGCGGTCCTCAGGTCGAGGGGTGACAGTGAAGTTCGCATCTTCGACACGAACGATTGGATCAACAGTTGCGAGGCGAGGCTTTCGGTAGGTTTCTACGGCTCGATGGCAGAAGCGATCTGCGCCATGGAGCCACAGGTTCTGGGGTTCATGACCGAGTGCGACTCTTATCACCACGTTCTCCAAATCTGCAAAGAGGTTCGTCGCCAGCGGCCATCAATTCGCATCGTACTTGGTGGACCTCACGCTTCAGCCACGGCGGTGGCCACTTTGCGACGTTGGAGTTGCGTGGATGCAATTTGCGTTGGCGAAGGGGAGCGCACCATAGGTCCGCTTGTCGAGTCGTTGACCGTCATGGCGTCACACAGAGTCCCTGGCGCACTCATCCGTGGTCTCCGCGGGGAGTTGCTGGATGGAGGGCGTCCAATGCTCGTGGAGGATCTCGATGCCCTTCCGATCCCAGCATTCGACATGTACGAGCCAAAGGCGGGCGAAGAGATATTCCTTGAGGTAGGGCGAGGCTGTCCATTCGCTTGCACCTTTTGTTCCACGGCGCCGTACTGGGAGCGTCGGCACCGAGTCAAATCTCCGGCCCGAATTGCCAAGGAAATCCGCGTTGTGTCTGACCTCTATGGTCAGCGGCGATTTCATTTCACGCACGATCTATTCACCACTGACCGGCGCTGGGCCCTTGCGGTCGCGGATCAACTTGCTGCGCTGGAGGACCCACCGCGCTGGACATGCAGCGCGCGTACGGATCGCGTTGACCGCGACCTCCTCACACGCATGGCGGCCGGGGGATGCAACGCAATCTATTACGGGGTCGAGAGCGGTTCGGCGCGAGTGTTGGCCGCGATCAAGAAAGAAATTCCGTGGGAGGTCACCGCCCGCGCTATCGAGGACAGCCTCTCAGTGGGAATTCAGCCGAACGCCGGTCTCATTCTGGGCTTTCCCGAAGACGATCAAGATTCCGCGAAAGAAACGTTTGAGGCGTACACAAGGTTGCTCCAAATGGGGGCGAAGCCAGTACACATCTTTGGGTTTTGCCCTTTCAACGGGGCGGCCTCTTTTGACGAGGCAGACATGCGAGGTGCACAGAAGCACTTCCTTGACATCCCCCTTAACTCAGCGATCGACCAAGCGAACCGAGAGCTTGTTGTTGCCGACCCTCTCCTCTTCTCAGCCTTCCGTCGTCCGGCGAGCGATGACCTGAAGTCAATCGCTTCGGGATTCGTCCAGGGAGTCGATGAGTTCACACCGTTGGTTGAGTCCTGTCTGCTGCCGACCTTGTTGCTTGTCGACTCATCCCTTTCGATGTTCGAGATCTATGTTGGCTGGTTGAACTGGATTGACGAACGGAATCGAACACTTGAGAAGTCTATAGACCGGGTTTACTACGGCGGACCAAGCGATTACATCCTCTACCTGCAGGGTGTTGCCCGCGAACTTCAACGCGGTCGCCAAGATCTTGCCGACTTTCTCGAGCTCGCCTTACGTTCACAGCACTACGCGATGAAGGACGCATTGCCTATCTCGATGGCGACGTTTCGCTCGATTGGGGGTTCGCCTGCGTTGGTCCGATCACATCTCGAGGAAGGTCATCATGTTTCGGCAAGGAACATCGTCGATGTGTTTGCCTCCGATTGGGACCTGAGCGAGCTGCTCAATTGGAAGAGCGGTGAAAGCTACCCGGCTCCTCGCAAGAATCCGTGCGGCTACGCACTGCAACGAACTCATGACGGAGGCATTCGCGTCCTGCAGGTACAGCCTGCGGTGGTCGAGCTGTTGAACGCGCTGCGAGTGCGGCCAGGTGGTGCCTCCTCAATCTGGGTAGAGAGCGTCACCGCCTCCGGACTATTGGCTGCCAACGGCGTTGACGGCGTTCTAGACATCATGACGGAGGCAGCAGAAGCTGGCCTCCTGACACTTGAGGAGGCGAGGTAGAGATGGCTCACGACGGTATCCCTCTAGATGTTGCACAAGCCTGCGTGGCTGTCGATCGTCCTGCCTACGTGTACGACCTGACAGCGCTCAGGAGAACGGTGGGTGAGCTGAAGAGCTCGTTCGGGGACTGTGGGGCACAACTGCTGTTCGCAACGATGGCAAATCCGAGAGGCGAAATACTCGAATTTCTTGGCGGGATGGGCGTGGGAGCGTGCGTCAATTCGCAAACTCACCTCAATGCAGCAATCCGCTGTGGAATTCCAAGCGATCGCATTCAGTTCACGTCGTCTGGCCTCTCAAAAGAAGACATTCGAGAGATCGCAGCTCAAGGTGTGCAGTGCAATGCCGATTCGGCCTCGCAGATCGCACTCATGCATCGACACGTCCCCGCCTTGCGGTGTGGCGCACGCGTAAATACTCGCCTACTTTTTGGTGAAGCCGTAGGTAACCATGATCGACTGGGAATGGACCCTGTGGATGTGCGCACCGTTGCCTCAAATCTGACAAGTGGTGGCGGGCGGCTCAATGGCCTGCACATTTATGTCGGCACGAACTTCCCAACTCATCGAGAGATGATGCCTTCGATCGATGCGTTCTTTCGACTCGCGGCGACCATTCCAACCTTGGAGTACGTGAATATAGGAGGGGGGATCGGTGTCGACTACGCCAAAACAGGGCTCGAATTCGATCTTCGCTTGTACGCTGCAGCGATTGGAGAGAGAGTATCCAACTTGTCGGAGAAACTTGGGCGGGACGTTCGACTTGTCGTCGAACCCGGCAGGGCTATCGTCGCGTCCTGCGGATACTTCACATGCAGAGTGACCGACATCAAGAGGATAGGCGATCGAACCTTCGTCGGAGTTGATGCAAGCGTTGCCCAGTTTCCTAGACCGTGGCACCACCCTGAAACACCCCATATGGTCTATGCAGTGAGAGCAGCGCTGGAAGACGGTGGCGACTTTGACGGGCCCATGATGGACGTCGTGATCGCGGGGCGTACAACCTACTCAAAGGATGTACTTTCCGTAGGTCACCTGCCGAACAGCCTCAAAATCGGCGACCCACTTGTCTTCGCTGATGCCGGCGCCTATTGCGATTCGATGGCCTCCCGATTCCTGGGCCAGCCTGAGCCGGTGTCGCTGTTCCTGAATTGACCGTGAGTGTTGCGACTGCCGGTGCCGTTTGTGCAGCGATCGTCGTTGTTGCATTGGCACCTTTCCCCATTGGTACGTTAATAGGTCGCACCAATCCCAGCCTGGGCGAGAAACTCTCTGTTGTGCGCCTGCCAGCATTGGCTTTGGCGGCGTCGGCGCTGGTCTGGTGCGTCGGGGGCTTGACCAACTCGCAACAGTTCGTTGATGTGCTGTTGGCCGCAGTGATCGGAGCTTGCTTGATGCTTGCGGTCGACTTTGCGGGCTTGGTGTTTCTTTCCCGGTACGCGGACGTGGCATCCCTGCGGGGTAGCCTTAGTGTGCTGCACCAAGGCTCACCGCTTCAGTCCAAGCCCGCGCTGGTTGCCGTTTTCGCTGCGGCAGCAGCGTGGGAGGAGTTCATATTTCGACTTCTCCCATTCTTGGCATTTGGAAGTAGCGCTTGGTACGCCTTAGCCGTCCTCTTCTCTTCGCTACTTTTTTCGTTGCAGCATCTGCGTCAAGGTAGAACCCAAATGATTTATTCATTTTGCCTGGGGGTCTGTTTCAGCTTGCTGCTCTGGTACACAGGGTCCATCTGGTCAGCCATAGCCGCACACTTTGTCGGCAACCTGTTTACCTCGACTATCACCAAGCGCCATTTAGAAAGAATCACGCAGGCGCCGCATCCGCCGTTCTGAGGTCTGGTTCCCAACCCAAACCTCTACGTCTTCTGGACACGTTGGGACTCTTGCGTGGATCGGCTCGGCGCAGCCCACCGCCATCGAAACAGCGATCCTGGCGTTTCGCCGCAGTCGCCCAAAGATGGGAGTGAGCGTTCATTCCTCCCATCTTGAACCCGCGATAGGCGCATAGGAGCCACGTGTCCACCTCAACTCTTGTTGGACACGTGAACACTACTCCTGAGCAATTCCCCGTTGGCCAGATGGAAAGATGGAAAGTCCTTTCGCATTCCCTTCGAGGAGACGTCGCCTGGCAAGCCAGGCGTCACCTCTCACGTCAAACATTGAGCGACCGCTCGACCGCTTTCCGCCTTCGAGTTCTGACAGTTGATGGTCGGCCCAAGGTCGTTCAGCGTTGACCCGGCGCTGGTGACCAAGGCCAACAGTACGACGTAAAGCAGTTGGCCGAGCTGGCGATATCGTTATGGATCGGATGGCCGCGGTCGGTCGCGTGCCGATCGGCCGATCAGCGGTCATTCCTGTCGTTCAGTCGGGCTCCGCTCGGGATGGCATCGTGGGCAGCTTAGGTCGGGTTCGCTTCCGACGGACTTTGTTTGCCTCGCACTATTGGTAGTCCCGGCTTTGGTAAGTCCCGACGGACTTTCGCGGGGCAAAAATGGGGTCAAAAAGTGGGATTTCCCCGACGGACTTTGTTTGTCGCCTTCAGTTTTGTCGGAGTAGAACAAGGTCTGTCAGGAATTCTGGCGGCGTTACATTCCGCGCTGAGTGAGGGACTTCAAGCAGACGGCCGAGGCGGGCGGCTGTAGTTCAGTTTCAGACTGCCTGCTGTCACTCAAGTTTGGCGGTTGAACGACCGTCGCTGGCGGAATCGGCCATTCATCGTCCGCCAGGCGTCCGGCCGCTGCACCTCGAAACCAGCCAGTCATTGGCGGTCGACCCGATGAGACAGCCCGCTGCTACCCGGGCGACCGCCAGCGGCAGCTTCCTCTGGCCGCGAACGAGGACTCCCGACCCGTTGCTGACATCCAATACATCGGCTTGAGTCCGCCGGAAGCGGATCTCGGCACATTGGCGCCAGCGCATCTCGCGTCGGCCTGGAACCCATCGAGAGCAATACGGAATCGGCCCGCAGAGCGCTCGCACCACTCAATCAGGTGGGCACCACGCACTCGAACGGCGGCGGGCGGGCCGTATGATTTGCGGCTTCTCGAACGAAAAGAAAATGCCCGGAGGGTGCTGCATGAATGCACAAGGGGGGACGCGCACGTCGCGTCGTTGGAATCGCGATCTGGTGCCGGCTTTGCTGGCGGTTGTTGTGGGCCTGTCGGGGTGCGGAGGGGGCGGCAGCGGAGCTGTCGACTCGGGCGAAGACCTCTCGTCGCGCGACTACATGCCCGCGCAGATCGGCGACCGCTGGGCCTTCGAGGACACCGACAATACGGGGATCTACCTTGTCCGTGTGCTCGGTAGTCGCAGCACCGACCGCGGCACGGGCGTCGCGACGAAGAGCGAATTGCCCGGTGCCACCGAGTCCATCGTCGTGCGCAACGCTCAGGGCGTGTGGCAATACCCCGGCACGGATGCTGACCCAATAGACCTCGTGGTGGGGCCGATTCTCTTGTTGCCGGCGACGTTGCACGTCGGGGACAGCTTCATCGCGACGGACAAGAACCTCGGTACGTTGTTCGATTTCGACGGCGACGGATTGTCCGACGCCACCAGTCTGCATGCAGACACTGTCGTGGTGGCTACCGAGTCGCTGGACACGTCGCTGGGCCGTTTGATGGACTGCCTCCACCTGCGCACCACCGCCGCACTGCGGGTGAATTCCACTGTCCTCGGTCGCGCCACGACGATCACGGCCGTCACCGACGACTGGTACGCGACCGGCATTGGCCTCGTCAAGAGTGAAACGCTCGTTCGGGACGGGAGCGGCCAGACGCAAGTGTCCGGCCGGCACCTCATGGGGTACCGCGTGGGAAGCCTCCGGAGCGACAGCGTCGCGCCTACCGCGACGGCGCCCGGACTGCTGCCCACCACACCGGTGGGACCCTCGACCGCGGTCACCATCACGTTCAGCGAAGACATGGACGTCAGCACCTTGGTACCCGCGCTGCGGGTGCTCGACGCACACGGCACCGTTGTCGACGGCTCGACCATCGTGACCGGACCCCGCGGCCTGCGCTTCCAGCCCGCCGCGGGCTGGACCAGCGGCAGCTACAGCGCAATATTGAGTACCGGCGCAGAGGATCTCCTGGGCAATTCCATCCCGGCGGAGCAGACCTGGCCGTTCGTCATCGACGCCACTGCGCCTACTCTGGTGAGCACGCTGCCCTTAGTCGGGGCTGTCGACGTGCCTTTGGCGTCGGTGATCGAGTTGCATTTCGACGAGGCGGTGGACGCCACCTCCGTCAATGTCAGCACCGTGACGGTGATCTACGATGGGGCGCTGATGACCAGCGTCGACTACGAGGTGAGCGGGGCGACAGTCCTGCTGCGCCCGACGAAGCCGCTGGCCCGCGGCAAGTCCTACCGCATCCTCCTCGACGGCGTGACCGACATGGTGGGCAATCGGATGAGCGACGCGTCGGTTGCGTTCGCCACGGACCCCGGCCGGTTCGGCACCCCGCTGCCGCTGGCCGGCGCATCCCCGGACACGATGGTCGGGGCCGGCGTCGCCGCGGGCGACGTCAATGGCGACGGCCGCGCGGACGTGATCGCCGATACGACCGTCTGGACCGGCACCCAATGGGCCTATGGAGTGTCGATCGCCCTGCAGCGGTCTGACGGAACGCTGGGCCCGCCGGTGCCGCTGGTGCTCCCCGACAACTGTTCGGCCCGGTCGATGCGGGTGAACGACTTCGACCAGGACGGGCGCAAGGACCTGCTGATCGCGGCATCGGCGCCCTGCGGCGTCATGTTGTGGAGACAGACTTCCGCGGGCCAGCTGGTGCTGGACCGCGTGCTCGACCCAACCGCAGGCCTCCTCGAGTTGGCGGACATCAATGGCGACGGACGACCCGATGCAGTCATCGCGAGCAGCACCGCGATCAAAGTCTGGCTCAACCTGCCCACAGGCTGGGTGCTGAACGACATGGTGACCTTGACGGCCCGGCCAAACCAGCTGGCCGTCGGCGACATCAACGGCGACAACCGCCCGGACATTGCGGTGTCGAGCATCGAGCGCGGCGACGCGGTGGCGTTGATGCTGCAGGGCGCCGATGGCCACTTCGGCGCAGTGACCAGCTTGTCGAATGGCCAAAACGGCGGCAGCTTCGGCGTCGCGATTGGAGATATCGACGGCGACGGCCGTGCCGACCTGGTAGTGGCGGACGCACCCGGGCTCGGCGTTTTCCGGCAGCAGGCCAATGGCCAGTTGGCGGCGTACCAGCGTTTCGACAACACGTACTTTCCCCGGGCGATACACCTGGTGGACGTGAACGGCGACGGCCGTCTTGACGTGCTGTCCGCGTATTCCGACTCCGACTTGGCGGTCTTCCTGCAGCAAGCCGATGGCTCGCTGGCCGAGCTGGCGCTGTACCCAGGCACCTTTCACGGTAGCAATGACAGCCCGGACGAGATGGCCATCGGCGACGTCAATGGTGACGGTCGCGCGGACGTCCTTCTGCATGGTCAATTGTTCGTGCAGCGACCAGTCGCAGTGATGGCGCAGTCGGTGCGCAAGGTTGGCTCACCGGCTTCCGCACACGGATGGTGGGACGCACTGGTGAAGACGGCACGTGGCGCGAAAGGTACGAATCAATGATGCGCAGAACCCTCGCGGGCGGATGGCTTTTGGCGCTCGTGGCTTCGCTGGTCGCGTGCGGCGGCGGGGGGAGCGGCGGCGGGGCGGACGGTGGTAGCCAGCCCGGCACGCCGGCCATCCCGCCAGCATCCCCCGGCAACGACTATTTCCCGCTGGCAACAGGGAACCGCTGGCTCTACCAGGTCACCGAGAACGGAGCTCCCGTCATCCACCAGGTCGATGTCGATGCGACGACGACCGTCGACGGCCAGCAGCGGACCAGCCTGGCAACATCAACGACCGACGGGACCGTGGTCGATGTCTCGGCCTACGGAGCCACCAGCGCCGGTGTGACGGCGTTTCCGTCCGTCGGCGATAGCGTGTCAGTAGCGCTTGGCGCCTACACGTTGCTGAAGCTTCCGTCGGAGCCGGGCGACACGTTCGTCCAGGTCGACAAGACGATCGACAGCAGCATCGATGCCGACAGCGACGGCGTGCATGAGCAGGTGGTGGTGCTGTCGACGGTACAGGTGGTTGAGCGCGCGCCGCTGACAACACCAGCCGGATCGTTCCCCAACGCGCTGCGGATGCGCACCACCCTGCTGGAGACAGTCATCTACAGCCGCTCGGGTGCGCGCGTCTCGGCGCAGACCGTGTCCAGTGACTGGTTCGTGGCGGGTGTCGGCCTCGTGCGCCGCGACCTGACGACATCCCAGAACGGGCAGCAGCTGGCCAGCTCCTCGACGCTGTTGCTCGCGTACCGCGTCGGCACCACAAAAGGCGGAACCGGAGCGTCGGTGACGAGCGTGGCTCCGGACGACACCCGAGTCCACGATGGGGGGATCGCGGTGATCGCGGGCTTCGACTTGCCGATGGATGCCTCCAGCCTGAACGTGGGCGGTCTGACCGTCAGCGACGCGCAGGGAACGGCGATCGCAGGCAGCGTCGTGACCTCACTCGACGGCATGATGGCGACCTTCGTACCTGCCGACGGCTGGCACAGCGGCAGCTACACCGCCACGGTGTCGACCCGGGCGATCGACCGGGTGGGCAACGCGGCGACACGGCGCGAATGGTCATTCACGCTCGACACCGTCGCGCCGGCGCTGGTGCTCGCGAGTCCTGCCAACGGCACCATCGGTATGGCGACCGACGCCCGTCCGACGTTCACCTTCAGCGAGGCACTGGATCCGGCGACGGTGACGAGCGGCGCTGGATCGTCGGTCACGATCACCGACGACACGACCGGCTTGGTGGCGCCTGCCGCCATGACCTTCGACGGCGTGTCGACGATCGCCTTCGCGCCCGCGACGTACTGGGTACACGATCATTCTTACACAGTGAATTTTCCCGCTGGCATCGCGGACAAGGTTGGCAACAGGCTGGGTAACGCCCAACAGGTGCATTTCTCCACTGCTCCCGGTGCATTCGCTCCGCCAACAGCGCTGACGCCGTCTCTCGGCCGCCAGCCGGTAGTGGCCTTCGGCAAGGTCGACGGCGATGCCTATGTGGACGTGGTGTGGGCGGCCTGGGACGACTCGGTCTTCCCGTGGCAGATGCGCTTGTTCGTCCGGCGTGGGCAGGCGGACGGCAGCTTTGCGCCGGCAAGCGAGCCAGTCGCCGCGGCGATGGATCCATGCAGCGTCTTCACGATCGCCATCGGCGACACAAATTCCGATGGGCGCAACGACATCGTCCTGGGCGGTAGCTGCGGTATTCGCGTGCTGGTGCAGGACGCCAACGGGGGCTTCTCGGTCGGCCCTCGCTATCCACTGCCGGGCTACGACTACGCCGCGACCATCCTGCTCGCGGACGTCAACGGGGACGGACGACTGGACATGCTGTCGGCAGGCAACAGCTCGGCTTTCCGCGTCTGGACGCAGACAGCTTCAGGCACGTTCGTCGAGACCGCGTCGATAGAGACCGGGCTGGGTTCACTCACCGGTCTGACGATGGCCGATCTTGATGGCGACGGAATCAACGACATCGTGGCCTGGTCCATTGGCATGCAGACGCAGCGGTTGGCCGTGTTGAGCGGGCTATCGGGAGGCGGTTTTGGCGCGCCTACTTCGCTGCCGACCGGCGATGGCTGGCCGAGCGGTGTGGCGATTGGCGACGTGGATGGCGACGGACGTCCTGACTTGGTGGCGTCGATTCAGAACGGATCGGTGCCGCGGGTGATCGTGCTGCACCAGGCACCGGATCACACGTTTTCGGTCTCGGTAACGATGATGCCGACTGATCCCGTGTCTGGTATTGCGCTACTCGACGTGGAGGCGGACGGGAAACTGGATCTGGTTCTCGGACACGACAACGCCTTGGCCGTGATGAGGCCGCTGGGTGACGGTCGGTTCGGCCCCGAAGACTTCTTCGGTGCGCCGGCCCCCGAGGCCGGCTGGTCAATGGCCGTGGGGCCTCGCGATACACAAGGACGGGCGCTAGTGCAGTTCAATGGAAAGCTGTTTGTTCTGCGTACGCTGTTACCGGTCAATGCGATCCAGGCAGCCCTTGGCCCTGTTGGCGGTCACAAGGCGTCTTTGCGGCTCGGCTTGACCAAGGCACAGCCTCGCCGATAGCGAACGCTGGTGACCGTCAGCTGGTGGCCGCGACTTGTCTGAGATCGATCTCTTCGAATGGTCAGCTCACCATCGCCGACGCTCGAACACCGACTTGCCAGATCGACACGATTTGTCGACACGATTTGGTTCGTACAAACCCGATCATCAACAATCGGGGACGCCCCTTGCGCTCAAGCTCGCCAAGCGGGCTGTTCTGGCAACATCAGAGCCGCACTTCTGCCATGTTCCCCGAGAAAGCGGAATTAGCCATGCGCACTCGACGACTGTTCCGTGCTGACTTCCTGCTGATCGCCTTGCTCTCAACGGGCCTGATCGGTTGTGCCGCAAGCGGCGCGGCCCCCACGCCGCCGACGCTTGCAAACGACCGCGTCGCCCAGATCGTGGCGAGCACGGACCGCAGTGCTGCGGATCGTACGAACGACATACGCCGACATCCCGCTGAGCTTCTGGCGTTCATCGGCATCCGGCCAGGATGGACGGCGCTCGACGTGAGCACCGGCGGCGGCTACACAGCCGAACTGCTGGCCCGCGCAATCGGACCCTCGGGGACGGTGTATGCGCAGAGCCAACCCCGCGACCCGAACAAGGCTGCTGTCACGCCCGCCGCGCCAGAAGGCGGCGGCTCGCCGGTAGCGACAGCTGCGGCCGCATCGAGCGCCTCACCGCGCCCGCAGCGCAATACGGCCGACGTGCTTGCCGAGCGCGAGAGGAACATGCAAGTCGCCGGGGTGGCCGCGGCGAAGATCGTCTATGTCGGGCAGCGCTTCGAGAACCCGGTGCCGCCGCTGACCGCCGACGCAAAACTCGACCTGGTCACGCTGATGTTCAACTATCACGACTTCGGCTTCCTGGGTGTCGACCGTTCGGCGCTGAACCTCGCCGTCTTTCGGGCCTTGAAGCCGGGCGGCCTCTACGTCATCGCCGACCACGCCGGCCGCCCAGGCACCGGCATCTCTGAATCCGGCACCCTTCACCGCATCGAGCAATCGTTCCTGCGCAGCGAAGTCGAAGCGGCTGGATTC
>Ga0307510_10003531_pt1 | contig 18234 bp, 26 predicted proteins | sample 12_EM_MG_FD_207224 | JGI IMG/M metagenome (GOLD analysis project Ga0307510, IMG submission 207224) | Populus trichocarpa ectomycorrhiza microbial communities from riparian zone in the Pacific Northwest, United States - 12_EM | ecosystem: Host-associated > Plants > Roots > Unclassified | place...
ACTCGGAGCAAGCAAACGCTACGGGGCAACATGATCACCACTTCTGACGATACCTCTATTCTCCTCTCGTCGATCTTGGCCCCCACAAAAGGCTTACACACAACATCGACCACGCGCCTGGCCTTGCACCATGGCGACCGCCCGCGTTCCTCCTGCACACTCCATCTCTACTTCACGCTACCCACACAACTATTCGTGGATCCGTACGAGCTAGCCCACCGCCGCGAATCCTACAGGTTCGAGCGCTTCGGCGGGGGAAACCTGGAGGCACCCGTGTTCGCACCTGGCGCCGGCGCCGATGCGCCAGCCGGGCTGCTGCTGGACCTGATCATCCCTGGGGGTGAGGGCCCCGAGGGCGAAGATGGCAGTACGCGGAGTAGCGTCATCCAAATCGACGTGCCTCTGCACGCGCGATACGGCGTCCCGAAGACTGGGGGCGAACTGATAGACGAAGTGGCGTTACCACCTCCCGAGGCGTTCTGGACTTGTCCAACAGCAAGTAGTCGCAACGTCAAAGGTGCGCCTGATATTTTTATACTCGGGGGGGGGGGGTTTCTTTGCTTCGTTCTGCCGCTATTGGCGAATATATCGAATTCTCACTCCTACTAACGACTATTCCCTACGTATGTACAGCAAAACACACGCAAATACCCGATGCGCTACGCCAAGTCGTCGAGCTCGCACCTGCGCTCGTCGGTGGCAGCGAGAGGGCGCTCGTCTTGATTCCGCGTGCAGGGTCGGTTCACGCGCAGACGCTCCGGGTGCCTGTTGGCGATGCGGGAGATGTGGCGGTGGTGGAGACAGGTACGGTCGTGGTGGTACTACTTGCGTTTGTGTATCTCCTCCGGACGATTGCGCGCGCGTCTCACGCGCGATTTGGGGCTGTATACGTAAGCCGGGCAAAAAAGGATAGTTGAATTCTAGTCAAATTTTTTAGACGCTCGAATTTCCATTTTACACAATGGGCCGTGTGGAGCGAGGCTTTGGTCCGGAATACTGTGATTTTACATGTAGAGCTCATTCATCGCGAACGATGTCGATCTTTGGGATCGACAGCGGCCGCGTACAGTACAATACAGCATCTCGTTACTGGCGATGCGCAATTTTAGCCACTACTATACAATTAATTAGTGTTTGTCTTGTTTGCCTTCCTAAATGAGGTTACTCCCAGTCTCCCCCCGCGTTCTTCCCTCATTTACCTCACAATTCTCAACCACGACGAGTTCTGAGGGCGAGAGATGGCTCACCCAGCCGCTCCCCCGTTGGAGAGAACCCACTCGTTATCATCCGTCGCGACATCCATAGCAACAGAGGTACCGTCTGGTCCTTTGAGTGGCCCCTCCAACACAACGTGGCGTCGACAACGCTTGTTGCACATCGGCTCGGTTCAGAGTCTATCCCCAGATCAAGATCCTGAAGGTCTACCGGCAGAATCGACGCCAATCCTCCACCATCGGCCACCCATGAAGAAGTCTCATTCATCGTACGGCACTCTTCCCCACATCAGCCCAAAGAAGCCAGACTTCCGTATGCGTCACGGCCTACCAGCACTCCCCGGGCTTCGTATCCGGGGCAATAGCGTCCGTTCCCATTCCACTTCGCCCACACAACTGCGATTCGGCACTCTCGATCGGTCGTCCATCTTCCGTTCCCAACGTCCTATCTCTGCCTACGACGCGCCCCCAGGAGAAGCAGATCCCGATACGGAGAGTGTCGTGCGTGCGAATGGAATCCGCGTTTGGTATTCGTCCTTCTCGTCCGTCGATTGGCTGCACGATGCCATCAAAGATTCGATGCGCATGTACCGTCTCCGACGTCACAAATCCGTGCGTGGGCGCATGCACAACGCGGTCGATCGCTTCATGGGCTGGCTCATCGTCACGATCGTCGGGTTCCTCACCGCTATCACCGCATTCTTGATCGTCAGGAGCGAGCAGTGGCTGTTCGACATCAAGTACGGGTACTGCGTCAGCGGGTGGTGGAAGGCGCGCAGGTTCTGCTGCCCAGTTATGTCCGATGCTCGGACCTTCGCCCTAGGTGCCTCGAGCGAGGCTTGCAGCACTTGGGTCTCATGGGGCGAAGCCTTCGCGGGCACGGCGGCCTCTCAAATATCCCAAACCCTGATCGGTCGCGCCGCCTATTTGCTCTTAGCGGTACGCCGCAACGTTTCGCTCGCCTAGAGAGTCGCTGATCGTCCGCTCCTTAGCTTCTCCTCGCGCTGGTCTCATCTGTCCTTACCATCTATCTGACTGCGTCGACGTCGTTCACCACGCGGAAAGACTCGGGAGTGCTTTCCCCCAATTTTGCTACCCCGACCGAAAATCATAAAGTCTTGGCGCCACCCCCTGATCCTCCCTCAAAACGCAAGGTCCTGTATTACGCCGCCGGAAGTGGTATACCAGAAATTAAAACCATCCTTTCCGGTGTGTGGATCATGTCAGCTGGCTCCGGGGGCCGGCACATGTTTTTTGACGATTCGAATTGGCAGGCTTTGTTATCCATGGTTACCTCGGAGGTCGCACTCTCTTTACCAAGGCCGTTGGACTGACGTTGTCCGTCGCATCGGGTCTGACCCTCGGAAAGGAAGGTCCTTTTGTGCACATAGCAAGCTGTATCGGAAATATTGTCAGCCGTTACTTTGCCAAGTACGAAAACAATGAAGGTGTGTTATCTGTTAGGTTTACTCCTTTTGTCTCCGGGCAAACCATAACATAGGCAAGCGACGCGAGGTACTCAGCGCAGCAAGTGCTGCAGGCGTCGCGGTGGCCTTTGGAGCTCCCATCGGCGGCGTCTTGTTCAGCTTGGAAGAAGTGTCTTACTTCTTTCCCCCAAAGGTTGGTAGCACTCATACGTCCTAATCACCTTTCCTCTGAAGTAACATCCTCTCAGGTCATGTGGCGAAGGTATCCTCCTCATGCTCGAGAGTTACCTCTCCCTAATATCGCGTGTCAGTTTCTTCTGTGCAATGATAGCTGCGATGACGTTGCGCTTCCTCGATCCCTTTGGAACAGGAAAGCTTGTGCTCTTCCAAGTCCACTACGACAAGGTCGGCGAGGGCTTTTGTTTCTTTGCTTCGATGCGATGCTGATAATGTATTATGGACAGGACTGGCATGCCCTTGAGCTCATCCCTTTCCTTCTTCTAGGAGTCTTTGGTGGCGTGTATGGCGCAGTTTTCTCCAAGTTGAACTACCGATGGTGCCGCGACGTTCGGAACAAGACTTGGCTCCAGAAATATCCCATCGCAGAAGTCCTCCTGGTGCGCTCATCTATTTGCTGCACAGTCCAAATACACCTCGAGCTAACCTTGTCTCCAGATCACGGCAATCACGGCAATGCTGAGCTTCGTGAATGGCTATACCCTCATGAGCGGCACAGAGCTCGTTTACAACCTGTTCGCCATGTGTCTCCCGGGCTCACCAAATACCCACGCGGGCCTCTGCGCGCTTGACCCTGGCACGCAAACGTTTCCCGTCATGCGCATGATCGCAGTCACGCTGGTCGTGAAGGCTGCCCTCACCGTCGTGACCTTCGGCATTAAAGTCCCCGCAGGAATCTTCATCCCGACCCTTGGCGTCGGCGCATGCGCCGGCCGCATCGTGGGACTGGCGGTGCAGTACGCCCATTGGCGTTGGCCGGCCGCGTCCATATTTTCCTCGTGCAAAGCGGATGAGCGGTGCGTTATTCCAGGGCTGTATGCGATGGTTGGCGCAGCAGCTGCATTGTCTGGCGTCACGCGAACGACCGTTTCGCTGGCGGTGATCATGTTCGAGTTGACGGACACCCTCACTTATGCTGGGCCGGTCATGCTGGCCGTCCTCGTCGCCAAGACCGTCGCGGATGCCCTCGAACCTAAGGGCATCTACGAACTTGTGATCGAGTGGGTTCCTCCTTTTACTCAACATATCCCATTCTCCTGTGTGCTAAATAATGTAGGCTTTCCCAACTCCCGTACCTGAACGCGAAGCACCAATACATATGGGGTGGCCTCACCGTCAGCGATGCCGTACGCCTGAGCCTTCTGTTCCTTTCCTCTTGCACAGGTATGCCTAACCAAAATATTTTTATTCCTTCGCAGATGGATCGTGATGTTGAAGTCATCAATGTCGCTCTTTCGAACACAGTGCGCACCCTGCGCGACCAACTCGCGAGACTTGAAGCGGCAGGCTACGCTAATACGGGCTTCCCGATCATCCGCACAGATGAGAACGGAAGGGCGCAGATGCTCGGCTTTATCGGTGTCAACGAGCTCGAGCATGCTCTCAGTGCGTCTCCATATACCCGCTCGCCCATCTACACGGGTTTTACTCGTGTGTTAATATAACACAATTTTTTTCTGTTCAGGCATCGTCGCCGAGGAAGCGGATCATCCTATATCATTCGACTCGAATTGCCGCCGGTACAGAACCCTTTCTTCATCGACCATCTCGACCTCGACCATGATGGAACCCGCCGAGGATCCATTCGACTTTAGCTTGTACATGGATAAGGTATAGTCTTCCCGCGCAAACTTTCGTCTGAGAATTCTTGCTTAAACCGGGCCACGCAGGCTCCGCTCACTATCCGTATCAACTCTCCCCTGGAACTCGTTCAGCAGTTTTTCGTCAAGCTCGGAGCACGATATGTCGTCGTGACCGACTCAAACGGCTACTGTGAGTTTGTTTTCCTTCCGTCGATCGGCGGTACGGGGAGTTCTCTAACAATTTCGCAGATGAGGGCGTTATTGACAAAAACGGTTGGCTCGCCTTCCTTGACGAGTTAGATACAAAGGCACATTGAGCCTGAAACTTCTCCCTCCTTACCACACAGTGTTGGCCAATGATATGTTTCCTTTAAAATTTCTGATATCCCCCTTTCCCCACTTTTTTCACATACCAGTTGCATGCCCTACTGATCTAACCCACTGAAACGAGAAGCGGACGCTGCTACCCCTTCCCCTCTGCAAATCTTCTATTTCCTATTTTATTTTATTTTTTTTTTTGAATCAATTACCGTGCGTCTCGGGGAGCGGAGCCCCATGTGGCACTTCTAGAAAGTATTACAAGCTGTTCTATTTCCTATACCACAGCTTCAGTCACCATGTGATACAGATATGTCTGCTATTTTGTAGTGCAGTTCTGTTGGGATCTTTCGCATTAGGCATGTCCTCATTGTACTCCAGAATGTAGGACTGACCGTAGCGTCAGTTTGTCCTGAACATCTATCACATAAACTTCCACCAAGACAAATTCAGTCCGGATCCTACGCTTACGTCTTGGATAACGTGTGCGCTGTGGGTTGTACAACAATATACTCTTGCTAAAGCGCTAAATCTTGAAATCTGATTGGCCAGCTGTCACTACCTGTCAGAAACTCATTTGGAATAAATTGTAAAATCCACCTCGTGGTACGGGGTCGGCACTTTGCCTCAGACACAGGCCCAGGAACTATAATGGAGGCCAGGATGGGGGAAACGTGCTGAATTTTCGGGGCCAGGTAAAACGAACGCGGGCGGTTTTATTAGAGTGCATACATGCGAGGTGCGTCCATGTAGCTGCTAACACACAGCATTTATCCTGGCTCAGTATGTATAAGGAATGAAAATGAAAAGTTCAGCCACTTTATCTGCTCCACACTTGGGCAAGGCGGAGGAGCTCGATCATATATTCCAACGTCCAACGAAATCCTAGGAATGGCAACGGATCTGCCTTACGTTTACGAGCACGACTGCAGATCAATCACGATCACGTGTACGGCGAATTCCTGCCAGATTCCGGACTCGGACTCGGAAGGCCTTTCCGCCGCCGCCCATCCAATTAAGCGATCGAGTCAGTGCACCTTGGCTTTCAACAGATCCTTTGAATACAGTACAGTAGCGACCTTGGAGTCAATAGAGAAAAGAATCACCCCGTCTATTTTTACTTTACTATACGTGATGTAGTGTGCCTCGACTTGGATGCATGCGAGGCTGTACTACATGCACCAGCGCCATATCAGCTCCTGGGTGAGTTTTTCTGCCACGTTCTGATTACAATCGCGATAACACTGAGGGCGTACAGCGGGTATTGATGGTTCCCGTAAATTTCAAGGGGATATAAAAGGTCGAGCGCGCCTCATCCCCATGTCATAGTAGTATATCCCTTTTTCCCACCTAGTACCCACCAACTGGGCATGGAATCGATGTCGTCAAAGACCGGTGACACTGGCAGTGCTACTAGTAAAGACCAGAGCGGGGACAAGCCCGCATTTGAACCGAGAAAGGGGAAGGTCCTTCAGCACGTCAAGGTCGGCATATGGGATCTCTACCAAGAACGTGACCAGTTCCTGTCGTATCTCCCCACTTCGTGGAAGATCGACGCGTACACAGAAATGTGGAACGACCTGCCATATCTGTGGAGGACCATACGCGACCTCGCCTCGGTGGCATGGCCAATGCTATCGCTCTATCTGGTCCTCACTTTCGCGGGGTCTCTGCTACCTGCTCTAACTTTATGGTGCGTGAGGACTTCTCCGTTCGATGACGACAACGACGACGGAATTCTTACGGCGGTTTTTTTTTCCAGGTATTCTGGACAACTCCTCTCAATCGTGAGTGTCCACCCGAACCATGCATCGCCTTTAAATGACCATTCTCAAACTTTTTTTTTTGGTAGATCAAATCCACTGTTGACGAGACCGCTTTCGACGCTCGTTTCCTCATCCAAGTGGTCTGCGGACGGGCGCTCTGCTCAGCAGCTGGTCAATTCCTTCATCATGCTTGCAGCACTTTGTCCTCCTCCCTCAATAGACGATGCAGGCAACTCTACTCGTCGCACGTTTTCCACGCCATAGCGCGCCTCGATGTCCCCACGTGGGATGACCCTGCCGTGTCAGCGCAGATCAACGCACTCTTCCCGCGGGGACTTCATACCACCTCATGGACGGTGATCCTCACCACCGTCGAGACGGTGTCCGCCATCCTCAGATTGGCTTCGCAGATGACTGTCCTAGTCAGTGTTCTGCAAGGCCACAAGGACAGTTTGTTGTTCGTCGTGCTCACATTTGCGAGCAACTTGGTATCCTACATGACCTACTCAGGCTATTACGAATTGGGCAGAAGTAGGCACATTCTCTGCATTTTCTACCTATGGCTGATTGGTCTTTACAGCTTGGGCTGCCACCACGCGCAATAAAAATTATATCAGGATGGAGGGGCTCAAGCGCATAGTTAATGATTCTAAACATCGCAAAGAAGTCGTCGCGGGTGGTCTCGCCCAATACCTCGATGCAGGTTCGTCAGTTACCTTTAAACAACGAGACCTTACCGACTTGTTTGGCAGAATATCGTAGCTTAGCTAACCATGTGGGGAGCCTCGCGGATGACTTCTGGACGGTCTTCTACGATTCTCACAATGTCAACCTATTCCACCCTGGGCGCGCCATTGTGACCCTCTTATGCGAGCTGCCCATGGTGAGGTCACTCATACCGTCTGTTTGTGCTAGCTTATATCAGGTCACATCAGATAGTTTTCGCTCTCCGAGCAGTACAGCGGCCGTCAACGATACCGATATCTCTCGCATCCCTCCATCTCATGCAAGAGGCCTCTAGTTCATTTATGGCTCATGTCAGAACCCTCCTGTCAGATACGGGGGATTTTTCTGGACAACTATTGAACCTGCGAAAGCTCTTGGAAGCTCACAACATCCCGAACAAGATCGCAGATGGAACCATTCCATTTCCCGAGAATCAGCAATCGATTCGTGACGGAATATCTTTGGAATTCAGGTAATTTGTCTGCTGTCCCCACGTCTTCCACGTTGACATGATAAAATCTCCTTAGGAACATATCATTCAAATATCCTGGAAGTGAAACGTACGCTCTACGCAATATTTCTTTCAGAGTTGAGCAGGGACAGCTTTGTGTAAATGTCTACGCACTACTCTCAGAGGCACGAGATAAATTCACGTGCGATTCATCTTACAGGTCATTCTTGGTTCCAACGGATCAGGAAAAAGCACCATTCTCAAGCTTATAGCCAGATTATATGACCCCATGGAGGGGATTATCCTCATCGACGGACAGGACATCAAGACACTGCGGATGGAAGATCTTCGTCGCGCAATGGCGATCTTGTTTCAGGACTACACCCTCTTTCCTCTCACTGTAGCTCTCCGCATCCGATGTGCCGTTCCCAGGCTTGCTGACGCCTTCACTTGCAGATTAGAGAAAATATCGCCCTTGGTGACCCTTCTCGCGCACATGATGACGCCGCGATAGAAGAAGCTACGCGAATGGGCGGGGCGTCCAAAGTCATCGCACGCCTCCCGGATGGCTTTGATACTTATCTCGAGCGTCCCGTGCAAGATCTCTACGAGGGGCTGCCAGATGGAGCGTCCATTTTCGGAGGAAAGGTCGACAATAATTACCTGCGGGGAGTCATGGGGACCCCAACTGACAAGTCGTTAAGTGGTGGAGAAATGCAGAGGGTTGCTGTGGCGAGGACGTTCATGGGGTCTATGTCTGAGGAACAGAAGGTTGGATTGTTGCTGTTTGATGAGCCGAGTGCATCGCTAGATCCGAAGGCCGAGCAAGGTATGACATGCGCCCCCATGACGTTCGTCCACGTCTATTTGGAGGTGCTGATGTGGGTCATCGCCGCTGTGTACAGATCTGTTCTCGCGTCTCCGAGAATTGCGAGGGAACAAGACGATGATATTCTCGACGCACCGGTTTGGGGACCTTACACGACACGCCGATCTCATCTTGTGGGGTTTTATTTAATTCCGTTGGTGTTATCTTTAACCTGACTGATGAGTGCTTTAGACATACGAACGAGTCTGTAGTTGTTGAGACGGGGACCCACGCGGAGTTGATGAAACGGGAAGGCTCAGAGTATGCTCGTTTGTGGCACATTCAAGCACAGGCATTTCTGTAAATGCTCACGATGACCCTGATTTGTTGAAGGGCAAGAGGAGTGGAGCTTTCGACGAGTTGAAAGCCACCCAAGAAACCAGACTGTTGAGCTTAGACATGTTGGCATTTATCTGGGTTTATATTTTCTTTGAAACTGGGACTTAATAGAGCGCTGGCTACACTTTTCTCCTGACTCCTCAGGCGTGCGTCCGCGAAAGATGCAAGACGCGTATAATGGAATCGCCTTGGCTCAGGGCGGAATGGAGGCACGTTAATGCAGCACGATCGGAACGGCTCCTATGCGACGCGATCCACGCAGTCTTGGGTATTGTGACGTATACAGGTAGTCCACGTGTGAGTTCAATAAAGGAAGGATAAAAATAAAAATAAAACCAAAGCCACGTTCCCGAAGACTCGAGAACGCGCAAAGGAGTAAGTTTGAGGGAAATCATAACGAGCGTAAGACTTGAGGCGAAGGGCACGCGCAAATAGGGAGAAAAGAAAGGTTTATGATTGCCTCCCTGGCCGAGGCCAGGCGAGGGGGATTAAGTACAGGTATGTGACGCACGAGATGACAAGGAGCGGCGAGGTTCGACGGTAAGGGCTAAGGCAAAAGGAGTAGAGAGCGTACGAAAAGGGTCCCGGATGAGCCTATATATACAGTGAGATGCGTGTCCAGCTAACATGGTTCTGAACAAGGGCCGACTTGCGAGGTGTCGTGCACGACGTGCGTGACGTTGGAATGGTGGCTGCTGAGGTTGGCGCGCACTTGTGGGCCTCGTGGCGTCGGGCGGCGAAGGTGGGCGATCCGCGTGGCGTCGGCAGCAGGGTTTGAGGCGAGATGAGAGGGGGCTTGAGGGGCAGAGAGGCCGATCGAGGGGCAAAGAAGGTGAACGACGAAGGTGTGAGTGGTGGTTGAACTGAACATGTCGGGCTGCTCAGAGGGCCGTCACGTGGTCGAAAGTGCTCCATTCCGAGGCCGAGGCGCATAACTTACCTTGGAGTGTACACAGCTCAAGATACGGGCGCCCAACGACATGGTTTTTCTACTAACTTAGTAACAGTTTCGTATGACTCGGAATCATTTGACAAAAATGGTTGGCTCGTACTCCTCAGTGAATTAAAGAGGTAGCCCTGAGCCTGAGACCTTCAGCACTTTTACTTGCCCCGCTGGCAGTGGTGTCAGTCAGTGATATGTTTTCTTTGAAATTTCTGAGACTTTTCCCTACCCTTCTGCATACCCCGCCATCATCGAAACCATCTCCCTCACCGCTTCTGTTTCCGGTACCACAGCCTCACAGATATGTCTACTTTTTGCTTTTGCGGTATGACCCCGTTATAATCTTCTGCATCAGGCATGTTTAGATTCGATTGAGCGGCGCCTTCTATTGTACTCCAGAACTTGGAACCGACCGTAACATCATTTTTTGTTCTTGACGTTTACCTCCCATGACGTTGACGTGAAGACAACTGGAGGCTGGCTGAGGGTCGATCCTACGCCTACGCCTACGCCTACATCTGGCATAGGGGCTACGTTTCTTTGACTCTACTCCTCCGCATGCGGGTTAAGACAAACTCACAGCCTACAGTAGTAGGGTCACTTGGACCGCGCATCCGTCAACTGCGTTAGCTGGCCTAGATCACGTGCACGTGTGATGATACCCAGATCCCGGACTCGGAAGATCTTTCCGCTCTTCGCGCTCATCCGATCAAGTTACTGCACTTTTGTTTTGTCAGCTCTTCGTCAAATACAAATACCTTGAGTGGGTCGCTGGCGTCCATCGGATGTAGTTGGGGAGAGTGGGGTGGAGGGGGCGGGGCAGATGGGAGTGAGTACTGGGGTTGGTGCTATTGCTACTGCAGCTGGCAGTCCTTCGGAGTCAATACAGCCACAACCAGAGGAACGAATCATCTCACCCGTTATGCTCATTTGTGATGTGGTATGACTCGATGGGCAGGAGGCTGTACATGCACCGGCGCTATATGCGCTGCTGGGTGCGTTCTCTGCCACGTTCTGATTCTCTGATTCACAATACTGGGGCTAATAGCGCACATTGATGGCTCTCGTAATCTTCCAGGACATATAAAATGTCGATTGCGCCTCATCCCCATGTCATAGCAGTATCCCCCTTTCATACCTAGTATTTACCGACCAGATATGGAAACGCCACCATCGAAGACTGGTGATTCCGGCAGTACTACTATTAGAAAAGACAAGAACGGGGACAAGCCTGCCTTTGAACCTAGAAAAGGGAAGGTTCTCGAGCACACCAAGATCGGCGTATGGGACTTATACCAAGAGCGCGACCAGCTTCTGTCGTACCTCCCCACGTCGTGGAAGATCGAGGCGTACACAGAAATGTGGAACGATCTGCCGTATCTGTGGAAGACCATACGCGACCTCACCTCCGTGGCGTGGCCAATGCTATCGCTCTATCTGGTCCTCACCTTGGTGAGGTCTTTGCTACCTGCTCTAACGTTATGGTGCGTGAGGGCTTCTCCATTCGATGATGACGACGACAGAATTCTCACTGCGTTTTTTTCAGGTATTCTGGACAGCTCCTCTCGATCGTGAGTATCTACCTGGACTACGTATTCCTACGAAAATATTTGTTCTCAACTTTTTTTGTAGGTCAAATCCGCTGTCAGCGGGGCTACTTTCGACGCTCATTTCCTCCTTCGAGTGGTCTATGGACGGGCGTTCTGCTCAGCAGCTGGTCACTTCCTTCATTACGCTTGCAGCACTCTGTCTACTTCCCTCAATAGGCGGTGCAGGCGATTCTACTCGTCGCACGTATTCCACGCCGTGGCACGCCTCGATGTCCCCACGTGGGAAGACCCTGCCGTGTCAGCACAGATCAACGCTCTCTTCCCGGGCCCGCGTCAACAGTCTACTATCTCATGGACAGTAATTCTGACGATCGTCGACACGGTATCTGCCGTCCTCAGAATGGTTTCGCAGACGACTGTCCTATTCGGCGTTCTGCGAGGCCACGAGGACGGCTTGTTGTTCGCCTTGCTCACGTTCGCCGGCAATTTGGTATCCTACATGAACTATTCGAGCTATTACCAATTGTCCAGAAGTAGGATGTCTTCTGCGTTCTTTTCTAACTGAGACTAACCAATCTTTTCAGCTTGGGCTGCTACCACGCGCAATGAAAATTATATCAGGATGGTGGGGCTCAATCGCGTAGTTAATGACCCCAAACATCGCAAAGAAGTCGTCGCAGGTGGTCTCGCCCAATATCTCGCCGCAGGTGAGTTATTTACCCCTTAAACCACGAGACCTTATTAACTCGTCTCGCAGAGTATCGTAGCTTAGTTAGCCGGGTAGGGCACATCGCGGGTGACTTCTGGACTGACTTCTTTGACTCTCACAATGACAACCTATTTCGCCCTGTCCGCATCATTATGATCCCACTTTGCGAGTTGCCCCTGGTAAATTCACCTAACACCATATCTTTGTGCCAGCTAACCTCAGGTTACTTCAGGTCGTTTTCGCTCTCCGAGCAGTGCAGCAGCCGTCGACGATACCGATCTCTCTCGCATCCCTCCATCTGATGCAAGAGGCTTCGGATTTGTTTATGGCTCATGTAACAACACTTCTATCACAAACGCGGAATTTCTCCGAGCAATTGTTGGACCTGCGAAAGCTCTTCGAAGCTGCTAACATCCCGAACAAGATTGCAGACGGAACGGTTCCGTTTCCCGAGAATCAGCAATCGATCCGTGACGGAATTTCTCTGGAATTCAGGTACGTTGTCCTTCGTCCGCAATTCCTCCAGATTGTTTACGTGGACGATCTCCTTAGGAATGTAGCGTTTAAATATCCTGGAAGTGAAAAGTATGCTCTGCGTGATATATCTTTTAGAGTTGAACAGGGACAGCTTTGCGCAATTATCTACGCATTACTTTCAGAGGCACGGGGTGAACTCATGTGTCATTTTCCTCACAGGTCATTCTTGGTTCCAACGGATCAGGAAAAAGCACCATTCTCAAACTTATGGCTCGATTATATGACCCCACAGAGGGATCCATCCTCATCAACGGACAGGACATCAAGTCACTGCGGATGGAAGATCTTCGTCGCGCAATGGCAATCTTGTTCCAGGATTATACCCTCTTTCCCCTCACTGTAGGTCTACGCACACAACGTGCCGTTCCCAGGCTTGCTCACGCCTACACTTGCAGATTAGAGAAAATATCGCCCTTGGCGATCCTTCTCGCGCACATGATGACGCCGCGATAGAAGACGCTGCGCGAATGGGCGGGGCGTCCGAGGTCATCGCACGCCTCTCGGATGGCTTTGATACTTATCTCGAGCGCCCCGTGCGAGATCTTTACGAGGGACTTCCAGATGGAGCGTCGATCTTCGGAGGAAAGGTCGACAATGAATACCTGCGGGGAGTCATGGGGACCCCAACTGACAAGTCACTAAGTGGTGGAGAAATGCAGAGGGTTGCTGTGGCGAGGACGTTCATGCGGTCTATGTCTGAGGAGCAGAAGGTTGGATTGTTGTTGTTTGATGAGCCGAGTGCATCGCTAGACCCGAAGGCCGAGCAAGGTATGACATGCGCCCCCATGACGTCTATTTTGGAATGCTGATGTGGGTCCTCGGCGCTGTGTACAGATCTGTTCTCGCGCCTTCGAGAGTTGCGAGGGAACAAGACGATGATATTTTCAACACACCGGTTTGGGGACCTTACACGACACGCTGATCTCATCTTGTAGGCATTTTTTTTTTGGTTCCATGATCACGTTATCCTGACTGACGAGTGTCACAGGCATATGAACGAATCTGCAGTTGTTGAGACGGGGACGCACGAGGAGTTGATGAAACGGGAAGACTCAGAATATGCCCGCTTGTGGCACATTCAAGCTCAGGCATTTTTGTGAGCGCAACCCCCAGTTCGATGACGCTGATTTCTCGATGACTATCGCGTCCACCTCTATGTAATCGTGCATGGGAGATGTTTTGCTTGATTTTTCTTCACGGAAGGGTGACACGGAGCTCTATAATAATAGAGTATGATATAATTGAAAGAGGGTTGTGTGTAGATAATGGAATCATCGAAGCCGAGTCCCAATGAGAGGCCGGCTGCGCTCGACGGCTAGTGACATGTGACATGCGATAAACTCAAAACGCGTAATATGGAACGCCTCGGCTCGGAGCGGAACGGAGGCACGTTGGTTCGCACAATGGAAAAGATTCACGTAGCGGCGGTAGCGCGCTGTCCTCCACGCAGAACGAGAACAAGTTCCTGGCAGCTGATATTAGTTTTGCTCGTCTCGTAACGGTTTCAGATTCCAGCTCAAGATACGACGCCCGCGCCCGGCGACATCTTTCTCCGAAGGAGCATCCACCAGGCGTGTTCCCACCGCAGTTCTTAGTAAGAGAGCACACGCCCTGGCACCGACGTAAATGGAGCGAAACCCATGGGCTCGGACAGAGCCAGCGCTGTAGTGTAGTTGGGCGTCGTACACGATCAAAATGGACCGCCGCGGGCTGACACCAATAGGGAAATTGAACTGCATACACTGCGGCTCCGGAGTATGTCTTATGCAACGTCATCGCCTGTGGATCTGACTCGACGCGTGATCGCATCGATAGCTTTGATCGGTGTCCACCCTGCTCGTTGCAGCATCCGCTATCGAGGATACGCTCCAACGGTGGGGGCAAGCAGCAAAAATGATGAGTTCCGCCGTGCTGCGCTGCGCGGTGATGGGGTTTCAAAAGAGGACGACAACACTGGAGGAAGTTCTCGTACCTTGTTCGAATGTAGCCCGATAGCGCCTTCTTAGGAGGGTTGTTGTCCTCCTGAATATCTCCTAGCCATGGCCTGTGAGGGGCGCCCTCGCAGTCGTAGCTACTCTATAAATCCATTTTGACACCAGCAGGAAGGATGGAGAGGTGCTCGTAGCAGCCACGAGGGAGGATCTCATTGGAGAGCTCTTGGATCCTTAATGAGCCGACGTTGGGCTTAGCATCGACCAATGCGGTGCTTATAGGCTGTATCCGAGACAATGCAAGCGCAGCTAATTTAATCCAGGGATTGAGTGAATCACGTTTAATACCACCACTACGGCTAAGGCACTGGGAAAAAAGCGCGCAACTCGTGATAAGTACCAGTCAAATCTTGTTCGCCTTACAGCTTTCTGTGTCATTGATGGGCCGAGCCTGAGAGGTGTATTAGGTTGAATCCTGCTGAACCCATGATAATCCGGGCCGTGACCAGTTCTGGCGCTTGTCCAAGTGCATGTGATGTGGGACGCGTTCAACGCGTTCTAAGTATGGTTCTCAACTTTCCGACAGTGATCGCGCGTTTGTCTCTCTTCTTCCCACAACTCTCTCTTTCCTCTCACGACGTACCCTGAAGTATGAGGAAGAATCGTCGCCGCTCAAGAAGGGGACGGGCGAGCACCTTCGACCCACATGATGAAACGCTCGTCGAGCACCGCAAACTCGGCGTATGGGACCTCTACATCGAACGCGACCCAAAACTGTCATATTTCCCTGCATCATGGAGGATAGAGGAGTACGTAGGGCTATTGAACGACTTGCCATACCTGTGGAGAACCATCCACGATGTGGGGACCGTGGCATGGCCGTTGCTGTTTCTCTACGTGGCCTTCACCCTGATCAAGTCTTTGCTTCCAGCCTTGAACCTATGGTGCGTTGAGCGTATTTGTCACTCCTCTATTTGGCACATATAGGGCAACTGATAGCTTTGTAGGTTCTCCGGGCAGCTCCTCAACATTGTGAGTGCAAATCAGGCCCTAGCTTCCGCATATCCCCCGCGTTGAGCTTTGATCCCCTCGCAGGTTCAGGTCGCTGTTGACAAGCGTACCGTAGATACACACCTTCTAGTACAGATAGCAGGTGGACGCGTTCTCTGTGCCGCGGCCGAACACCTTCTCGACGACGCCTTGTGGAGAGTCTCAACAGCTCTCAACGGGCGTATCAAGCGGTTTTATACAACGCACATCTTCCGCTCCATGGCACGCCTCGACGTGCCCACCTCGGAAGACCCCGTGGTGGCTTCACATATCGAGGCCGTACTACCTAGGGACTCGACAACCATCGCGTGGGCGGCCATTACGGCCATAGTCCAGACTGGGTCCACCTTTTTGAGGCTTTTTTCACAAACGGCTGTCCTCATGGGCGTTCTGCGGGAGCAGAAAGGCGGATTTATGATTTCCATGCTCTCGTTCGCCAGTGACGCCGTTACCTACCTCAATATCTCTTTGGATGGAGGTATTGGCCCAGGTAAGAACCGTCATCATCTTGCCCCCTTGAGTCCTCCTTAGATTATCCTTAGTTTGGGCCGCTACCACGCGCGATGATGACTACATCAGGATGGAGGGACTCAAGCGCGTAGTGAGCGGGCCGAAACATCGCAAGGAACTTGTCGCAGGCGGCCTTGCGGAATGCCTTACCACAGGTACGTTCAACTCGTTTCTAACGTCAAAAGCCGCGCCAACCTTTTTTTAGAATATAACAACCTTGTTAAGCGACTAGGGAACCGCGCAAGCGACTTTTGGTCTGCGTATATGCACAATCAGAGGGACCGGGTCTTCCGACCTGTGCGCCTCCTCAAGCTCCCTTTGATTGAACTACCGCAGGCGCGTCTGCCACGAACCGTATTTTGCTTACGTTGAATCTCATGTCGCTTCAGATCGTCTTTACCCTTCGAGCGGTCCAGCAGCCATCGTCGATACCGGTCTCCCTGGCCTCTCTCCACCTTGTGCAGCGAACATCAAGCTTGTTTATGGACAACTTCAGGACGCTCCTCGGCCAAACGTGGAACATATCCGAGCGATTGATGGCCTTACGAAAGCTGTATGAGGCCGAGAATATAGTGAATCAAGTTGCAGATGGAAACATTCCCTATCCGGAGAACGAGAAGTCAATACGTGACGGAATATCACTAGAGTTCAGGTATTTTTTGTGTGTTGGTTGGTTGGTCCCCGTGATGCTGATTTCGTAACCATAGAGATGTCTCATTCCAATATCCTGGCAGTGAAGATTATGCTCTGCGCAACATATGTTTCAGAGTAGGGCCCGGCCAGCTCTGTGTATGTCTCTAATTCTGGGACGGAACTTGTCTTACGTTTGGATAGGTTATCATCGGCTCGAACGGATCCGGAAAGAGCACGATTCTAAAACTTGTTGCTCGCATTTATGACCCAACTGAAGGAACCATTCTCATCGACGGACAAGATATCAAGATGTTGCGTCTAGCGGATCTCCGCCGCGCAATGGCGATCTTGTTCCAGGACTATACCCACTTTCCCCTCTCCGTAAGCCATGTGCACATATCTTCCCCCTTGTCCAGAGACTCAAACCATACTTCGATCACAGATTCGAGAAAACATCGCCCTCGGCGACCCCACACGGATGCACGATGACGCAGCGATCGAGCGAGCAGCCCACATGGGAGGCGCGTCCGAGCTCATCGCGAAACTACCAGAAGGCTTTGACACTTATCTTGAGCGGCCCGTCCGCGATCTCTTCTCGGGGCTGCCGGATGAGACGAGGGATCTATTCGGGCGAAAGGTCGGCGGTGGACGCTTGCGGCGCTACGTGGATACCCCGGCCGACCACGGCTTAAGTGGAGGGCAAATGCAACGACTCGCCGTCGCGCGAACATTCATGCGGTCTTCGTCGCCGGAGCAAGGCGTCGGGTTGTTGTTGTTTGATGAGCCGAGCGCATCGCTGGATCCCACCGCTGAACACGGTACGGTGTACCCTCCATAATGCTCATCTCCCACGACATTAACACTCAAACCGTCATCTGTTTAGATCTTTTCTCACGACTCCGGGAGTTGCGAGGAAACAAGACGATGATATTTTCGACGCACAGGTTTGGAAACCTTACCCGACATGCTGATCTCATCTTGTATGTTTTGTCTGCTCTCCTTGCGTGCATCGATCCGGTTTGATAAATGATGACAGATATATGAATGACTCTACAATTATCGAAACGGGCACTCACGAGGGCTTATTGAAGAGCGAGGGTTCAGATTATGCTCGGCTTTGGCGCATGCAAGCTGAAGCTTTCTTATGATTGCTGACTGTGGTATATGAGTAATCTTCTAGACATTATGACAATACTGTGTACTGACTGACACTGGCTCCCACAACGGACCCTTTTTTGTCTTCCGTTTGCGTAGTGTTTGTGTTCGCCTAATAACCATACGTGGTTCCACATGTGGCCCTGTATGGGTGACGAAATGCTGGCGTTTCCTTGGCAGGTGCTACTAGAAACAACGTAAGGTGAATCGATCCTGGATTTGCTCTGCGGGGATGGTAAGGGTCCCTGTCCGTTGGGTCTGCGACACTTGGTACTGTATAGGCATCT
>Ga0307510_10003532_pt1 | contig 18234 bp, 22 predicted proteins | sample 12_EM_MG_FD_207224 | JGI IMG/M metagenome (GOLD analysis project Ga0307510, IMG submission 207224) | Populus trichocarpa ectomycorrhiza microbial communities from riparian zone in the Pacific Northwest, United States - 12_EM | ecosystem: Host-associated > Plants > Roots > Unclassified | place...
ATTGTGACAGGCCATCCAAAAAGGAAAGTTTATTTGGTTCAGAAAATGGTGCGTTCGGCTAATGCAAAAAAAACTTTAGGGCGTGAAAACTGTATCTCTATTTGGCACCCCCCAGATTGAGATCACACACAAACATTATTTGGCCCCAAAAAGTTCCCGAACGGACCCTCTGAAGAGGTGTAATTGGACGTAGTTAAGATCGATGACGTCAACGTAAAATGGTTCCTTCCGGAAATAGTTTGGAATATCGCGCCTTCCAAGATGAGCGCATCGTTGACGGCCATCATACCGACGCCGTCCACGCGGTACCAGCAGGGCCAGCCGCGACGGCTAATGCCCGAATCCACCACGTCGTCGGAAACGAGGAAATATGCTTGGAGCCTTTTTCGTGCGGGGGATACATGTCAGATATGCGCAGTGGTAGTGGAGGGGGAAAGAAGAAGGGACGGCTCCATTCGACGGCCCAGCCGAGGACGGTCGCTTTGAAAGTATTCCGACTTTTTATGCTCGCGATCCTTGAGGATAGCGACCGGGTCGACTCCGCTCAAACCATGATTAAGTTTTCAACCTGGGACGTTGTAGCCCATACTCTGTGTTGGACAGTGGTCAGTACACCAGCGTAACGGATGCATATATGCGTGGATTACACACACATCGGTAATACTCCATGGACTCCTCCGGCATCCAGAATCTGGAAGATGAGTGACGGGAACACGTCATTGAGACATTTTATGTTTGATATGGTCCTAATGTGGGAATAGTTCTTCACCTTCATTTCAGAGTATTTCTCCACGGGGCGGCTGACAATCTAGCGTGTATCGTCTCAAGTTAATGAGCGAGTATGGCGAAAACGTTGTCGGCTTGTTCGTCGTTGTGAGGGGAAACAAAACTCAGGTGATGAGTATATCGGGGCATCGAGCAGATGGCGATCGGAAATTGTGTAAAAGCTTGAAGGGCGACCGAAGAGTGCATCGAACTAGAAGTGTGGGACGATAGTGAATTTGCTCTTTCCCGTACGATGGTGGCCAGCATAACATTAGGTTATATGATTTTGCGTTACCATAGGCAGAGCTAGAGATGAATACTGCACTACTACGGCGAAACGTGGGCACTCACAGTCAATCTTCCTTCGCAAGGGTCACACCCCCTCCTTTTTCTTTGGAAAAATGTGGCGGATAATTGGTTTTCGTGATGCGGAAGTGCAGGTTGGGCCACTCCCACTCAAGGACGGACCGTGCCGGATAAGTCCGAGTCGGAGGACTGTCGGAGATGAAGCCGAATGCTGTCAAACAATCCACTCCGAGTCCTGTAGTCCTGGATGATTGTGGACTCTCTTCGTCTTGCGGCTAGTCCCATTTCTTTCCTTTCTTAAACCACCTTCTGTCCGTCTTCCACCATCTCTCTTGGAGATTAGTCAGTCGCAAGCTGCATGTTGTCCCAATCAAGCTCTCGGCATGTCTTCGCCACTTTTCGCCTGAACAAATACAGCCCACACCGCCTCGCGCTACTTCCCTTTGAGGACGTCAAAGGTTCTTATGACCAAGTCCCCGCTCAAAGCTTATGTTACGATAATCGTCCCTTCCCGCCTTCTCAAATAGCCGATAATCTACGAGGAACACTGTGTAACGCAAGCCTCACAGCCACATGTGAACTGCCGTTCCTCTAGCTCTCCTGTTCCGACCCCCCCCCCCCCCCCATCCATCACATTCTTCATCCACCATGTCATGCTCCGCCTTCTCCTTTCATGAGGAGGGCTCCCTTTCCCCAGTGACTTTGTTGGCGAGGGATCTCCCCTTCAGGATGAATTGCTTTTGTCTTGTCCCAAGTCATGAACAAGTTGCTTGTGGATTCGAAGTTGTTTGTAAACTTGGCACAGTCACTTATGCTATTGTAAGGTAGAACGGCGTCTACAGGTCGAGTTCGAGGTTATCCCCAGGTGAGATGATGAGAGAGGACAAGAGGCCGCGTTCCCGGAGGACCAAGAACGCGCGAGGGAAATCGTAATGCATGTGAGCAGGAGGCAGAGGGAAGGGGGGAAAGTGGGCCTATATTTGCATGGTGCTCCTTGGTTACTTTTTGGCTCCTGGTGCTGCACACAGATTATATAGTTTTGTAGCTACTTACATTCTATGCTATGACGTGTACTTAACAACAAGAAAAATGCTGACAGGTGAGAATGGAGAGGGCAGCAATGCATGCGTGCTGCCCTGTGGCGTCGGAGGTGTCAGGCAAGGTGTGTTGGAGGTGTCGGCGATGAGGAAAATAGGCATTCTGAGCCTAGTGCAGACGCGTACCTTACATCCGCCGGGGGGTTTAAATGTCAACCCTCCCGGGTCGACTCGTCGAAACTGCCATCTGAAGTCTTTAGCTTGTGATACAAAACAGAGTGCTTTGCTGCTGAAACAAGTGAATGCGTTGTTGAACAGGTAGTGAGGGGCGCGTGTGGAATCAAGGCCAGTGGTGCATGTGACTTGTGTGACTTGCGAATTGGGGGTGAAGGGCATTGTGTCCGTCAGAGGGGCTGGGGGCGGTTCTTCTGGCTTGTCTGGCAGGGGTGCAGCGAAAGGAGGGACTTGAGGACTGGCGTCAAGAGGCGGCATGCGGGCGCACTCATGCTTCGGTTCGTCGTCGCGTGCGGTGGCAGTGGTGTCATTGTGAATGGGCAAGGCGGAATCGGCGCTGCTGCTGTTGAATGTGTCAGGGCGTTCGCCAGTGGAGAGGGTGCGTGCGATGGTGACAGTGATGTTGGTGTCGCTAAGGCTGTCGGCGATGACAGAGTTGTTGTTGCTGCTGCTGCTGTGGACGGTGGTGTTGAGGGTGAGGGCGTTGACGATACCCGTAGCAAAAGTGGCGTTGCTGCGGCTGCAGCTGCTGGTGTTGCTCTTGCTGTCGGCGTGGTTGGTGTCAAGGGTGCCGGCGGTGTCAGCGATGCCGGCAGTGACAGTGTTGGTGTTGAAGGTACTGTCACTGCCACTGCTGTTGGCGTGGGCGTTGGCTTTGTTGTTGGAGTTGGAGTTGTCACTGCTGGTGATGGCGTCGGCGTTGACGGTACGGACAGCAGTGACGAAGGCAGCGGTGGCGATGGTGTTGTTCTTGTCAAAGTGTGGGGCCTGCGGGGTGCTAGTGATGTCGGAGGTACCGGTTTGGGTGCCGCCGAAGTCAAGGGGGTGCGCTAGATGATGAAGGGAAGGGGAGCACGACATCGCGTCGACGCATCTTGAGTCAGCTTCTTGAAGAACGGTTGGGGGGCTGTCGTTTGAACGCAGTGAGGTGACATCGGGGATTGGGGTGGCTTGTGTGAATTCGATAGGGGAGACGGCGTCGGCGACGGACAACAAGGCGATGGTTTTGTTGCAGTCACAGTCGCCGCTGTGGTGGGTGTTGGCGGTGGTGCAGGGCGCACTGTTGTCGTTGTCATCACACCTTGGGCCGTCCTGGGTATTGGTGTCATTGCCGCCCGGGTTGTACACAAGGTTGCATTTGCTGCTGGTGCCAAAGTTGCTGTCCTTGCATGGGTGGGTGCTGCGGTTGCGGTTGCTGCCATCGTCGATGCCGCCGGTGTCGTCGCGCGCTGGCTTGCCTTCAATGCTATTGTCGTTGTTGTCGGTGCTGTTGTCATCGCTGTGCGCTGTCTTGATGTTGCTATCAGGGGTGGTGTGGTCGTTTTGGGGAACTTGTGCTTGCTCCGGCTTCGTTATCGGGGTCGCATTGCCGTTTCTAACTCTTGAGATATTGGCTTTTCCTTGCATTTGGCGGCTAATCGGCTTGGCTTCAGTGGCTTCGGACGGATTTGGCGATGCGGCGACGATTGACAGAGGCGGAGGCGGCAGGAGTTCATGAACTTGAGGTGTGGTTGGTGGTGACGGCAGTGGCGAAGGTGGCGTTGGTGGTAGCGGTGATGACGGAGGCGGCGGTTGCAAAGACGGCAAGAGGGATGGTGGTGGCAAGAGCGGCAAGGACTGCAGTGGCGTTGGCGGCATTGACGAAGAGAGCGGAGGCAGGAGCGGCATTGATGAGGGCAGCATTAGCGATGACAGCAGCCATGAGGTTGAGGATGAGAGCAAAGATCCAAGGCGCGTGGACAAGGGCGAACGTTTTGTAAAGCTTTGAGCGGGCGGCGGGGCTTTGTGAGCTGGAGGCATGGGCAGCGGTGGCAGTGGCGATGATGAAGTTGAACTTGGGCGACTTAGGGCGGACGGCGGTGGGACTTCACGGACTAGTGGCATAGGCGGCGGCGGAACTTCATAGACTTGGGGCGAGGACGGCGGCAGCGAGATTTTGCGAATTGGCAATGGTGGCGACACTTTGCGAACTGGGGGTAGTGGTGGTGCTGAACTTGGTTGTCTTGGAGCGGGCGGCGGCTGGACTGTGCGAACTGACGATGGTGGCAAGACTTCGTGAACTTTAGGTGCGGGTTGCGGTAGTGAGACTTTGCGACTTTGTGATGGCAGCAGCAGCAAGACTGGACTTGGTCGGTTTTGGGCTGGCGGTGGTGGCAAGACGTTACGGGCTGGCAATGGGGGGGAGGCTGAAATCGGACGGCTTTGATCAGGCGGTGGCAGCGGGACTGTGCGAGGTGATGATGACGGTGATACTCTGCGAACTGGTGATGGTTGCGGTACTGAGCTTGACTGTCTTAGAACAGGCGGCGGCAGCGAGGCGTTGCAAGCTGGTAATGGTGGCGAGACTTCGTGGGCTTGAGGCGTGGGCAGCGGCGGCGGCAGAGCTGAAGTTGGGCAGATGGATGGCAGCGAGACTGGGTTTGGTTGGTTTTGAGTTGGCGGGTGTCGTCATGTAGGCAGAGGGAAAGTTTGAGGCAGAGATTGCTCGTCGTCGTCGGAAGACAACTTGTCATCACCTAAGTCGAGTGCGTGATGCCGAGGGAGGTGGTTGTTGGTGCTGGGCAGGGCTTGACGGTTGTGGAGCGTCCGTTGCAGCGGAGTGTCTTGTGTGGGTTTGGGTAAGGACTTCGGCTTGGGTACTCCTCCAAGGGCAGTTGGAAAGCGTTGGGCACATTGCCTATAAAGGACTGCATAGGTGGGGTCATAGGGGGAACAGTCCCACATGCCTAATATCAGTTGCTTGAGCTCCTGGTCTTCTTCTAGCTTCCTCTGTTGCTCAGCCTCAGCTTCAGCTTCATCTTCAAGTCTCCACTTGGAAAGGATAGCGTGCACCCAGTCGAATAACTCCTGGAAGTTGAAGTTTGCTCCTGGTTTCCGGAGGGAACGCCTGTCGACTATGTGGGGATAAAGCATGTTGTGGTCTTTGGGATGAATGCCTTGCCAGAAAAGTGCATTGCATTCTCTCCTGGACATGAGTTGGAAGTGAATGAGACTAGAGGCTAAGAATCAGAAGCGTTTGAAGTATTGGGTGAAGTCTTCCTCGTCTTCTATGCGCCACTTTGATGACCAATCAACAAGGTCGAAGAGGTCCTGCTCATTGGGTTGGCTCCAAGTTGTTGTGCTGCTGTTCCCAGGGGAGTCCCTTCAGAGGCGATGAGCAGAAGTGAGGGGAGTCGCCATGGGTGAAGAATGTGGATCCGAGAACTTGGGGGATGAGACTGACATCTGATGGGAAGATGCCAGCCTCACTGGGGCAGGCATCTTCAAAAAGACACCTCCCCTTGTGGTGGGCTCCAGTTTGTAAGGTAGAACAGCGTCTACAGGTCGAGTTTGAGGTTATCCCCAGGTGAGATGATGAGAGAGGACAAGAGGCCGCGTTCCTGGAGGACCGAGAATGCACAAGGGAAATCGTAACGCATGTGAGCAGGAGGCAGAGGGAAGGGGGGAAAGTGGGCCTATATTTGCATGGTGCTCCTTGGTTACTTTTTGGCTCCCGGTGCTGCACACAGATTATATAGTTTTGTAGCTACTTACATTCTATGCTATGACATGTACTTAACAACAAGAAAAATGCTGACAGGTGAGAATGGAGAGGGCAGCAACGCATGCGCGCTGCCCTGTGGCATTGGAGGTGTCGGGCAAGGTGTGTTGGAGGTGTCGGCGATGAGGAAAATAGGCATTCCGAGCCTAGCGCAGACACGTACCTTACACTATCGTCTACCTCATTCGCGTAATCATTTCTGTTCCTTGGCTTCCGGAGGAACTCTATTTGGTCTCCTCAAGCTTGGTAACTTGGCATCGATGTCCCCAGGTGAAGTATGGCTGGGAAGACTCTATCAAATTCATGTCTAATGGCAACCTCAATTAGGTAGAATTCTACCTGGTTTGTGTGGAGGTATGTTTCCGTTGCCTCAGTTCATTTTTGGTTCCTGATAGGTCATTTTTCTGTCCCATTTCCCTTTCTACCAAATGCGATCGTCTACTGCCAGCAGAGGACATAGTGTCGAAACGGGCAATCCAGCTCTCCCAACGTGTGCATCTGTGGAGCACAAGTATTAGCCAATTTTATCTTATTTCCTTGGACATGAGTTACGATAAGTAGAGTGTAGAAGCAACAAGTCAACACTTGCATAACTTGCGTTTATAAACCCCTCGCCCCAGAACTCCTGCTTTCCGCCATGTCTAGCCACGTGAAATCAACAGGCAGTGTTTTATTTTTTGGTGATCTAACCACAGAATGAAACAAACATATTAATTTCAGTACTATTGCGGGACACCCAGGGCCTCCAATGGTCAGGGGCATGTCACTGTGTGACATGTTTCATTCCCTGCCCAATGAGTGTCTGATTCCATTTGTATCACATGACTGTACAGGGATGAAAAAAATATGGTACTGTGCAGGATTGAACCAACATACCTGCCCTGCTCATTCTTGTAAGCAAAATATAAGTACCACTACACCATTGGCTCTACCACTACTTTTCCTTTTAATAATAATTGACCAGCAGCTCAAGATGAAGCCTCTGTCTTCAAAGTCCGCACTGGCAGACTCAGTGGGTGTGACAAGAGGTGACAACCTCTAAAGACATGGGAAACCTCAAATAATTGGTTTCTCATCTGCAAAATTAGATTTTGGGTGCTGGAATAGCATAGAATAAACATTTGAAGTAGTATTTAGGGTGTAGGATGTGGGGAAGTGGGTGGATCAACAATCTGACCATCTGACATCAGGCGACATGTACCTGACCATTGGAGGTCCCCCCTGACCATTGGGTGTCCTGCAATAACTTAGTATCAATGTGAAAAGTCCCCCGCCTTTCCACGTGGAAGGGGCGTGCCACCTGCCGGATTGGATACCGGTTAGCGGGCCGGTACATGAACATGTGTCTCCCGTGTGTCCCCGGCGAGAGGAGAACGTGGCTTCCTTCCAGTACTTTCCCCACCTGCTCATTGCAACGCCCTCTTCTGAAAGTTTCATTTTTCGTGGAGAGTGTACCTAGAGACAAGCAAGTCACTCAAACCTCGGCCAGGAAATGTTTGGACAGGCCCCCGATACCCCAACACCACCCAATGTCTCGCCCCTGCTCCTGAACTCGGGGCCGAGTCCTGAGAGAACACTACCCACACGTGTATTGTTACTTTCACCATACGGTGATCTCAGAGCATCTTCCCGCGACCAATTACCACTCCCTGGGCCATCGACACCTATGGGGAGTGCTGCACTCACAATTTCCCAGCCTGTTCAATCCGGCCTTCCTCTTCAGACTACGCACGAATGGCCCCCTGCCAATACAACCCATCGTCACCAAGCACAATCAGAAGATATACGGCCGGATTCGGGTGGAAGGCGTCTCGGACTTCGGGGAAGACTCTTGAGGGTTTTCCGTGTCTCATTCCGTGCGTGGCTTTGTATCCCAATACAACCTGTACCTGGACGTCTCGAACATACACCAAGTGTAAGTCTGGAGGTTTTCCACTCCGCATCCTTCCTGTGGCATGTAGATTTAACCATCCTCCAGAAAAGTCGTCGAAGTAAGGGCGAAGACGACAATGGTGGAGACACACCGTCACAGAAGACATCGGCGGGTGGCGGCCATACAATTTCAACAAGAACACAGAACAACATTAACAATCAGGTACACCAGATACCCCCGTCACCTGGCTCCCTTGATGCCTTCATGGGCTCCTCGTCCCAAAGTGATCGTCACGGTCTCCCGGTTACCACCAGTGATGGGGCAGTCAAGGAAAAAGCACGCACAGAGACGATCATTGGAATCCCAGAACAACGACCCTCTGCGGATCTGGGCTTGTACATGCCTACTGCACAGCCAATTTCTTTGGCTCCCAATTCGGCACTTCCATACAGTGATACCAGCGCTGAGCCCCCTTTGTTCACTAAAGCCCTGTATACGGAGGTGAGCGGGCATTATCCAACTATATGCTCCAACCCACCACGTCCCTGAGGCCTAACGGTACCACAACAGCCAGGTGAACAAGAAACCGACTCGGACGATGACCGCCCAGATGTAGATTGCGGTGTCTATGCAGGCCATCGTACAGACTACGATACACTCGACTTTGAACATCCGCAGAGCCTCTCTGAGAGTGACGGTGGAGGCTATGACGGCCCATCCCAACTGAGAATAGTCAGTCATTACCTGCTATTGGTGATATCCCATTCCTGAATAGATGTCCATCAGGCGTCAAGACATTCGGTTTCAACCATGAGCACATCGAGCGTAGTAATTTAGATTCTGGTCAAAACGATGACCATCGGGTGTTCATGGAGGGGATACGTGAGTGATACCTGCTGTCAGATGCACGATTTGAGATGCGTCCGAACATACTATCCCTTGTCTCATGCTAAACCAGACAAGATTTCACGTGCTCGACACAAACAGCATTTATATATCATGAAATATGGCTATGTCATTATGAAGTGGAGGAGTACTACTGTACATGACTAGGGATTAGTTAATATCTGTATGTGAGGTGCCGTGATTGCATTGCACCTCACTGGATTGATACATCACATGTCCAGGTGACTCCCTGCCCAGGGTGTAAGACCATTGCCGCGGCTCAGGAACGAGCGCATGTGCCATGAAAGCTGGGTTTCAGTAATGTGAATTTGGTCTGCATGAAGTAAAGAAAGGTGCCACATGTGTGCAGCAGACAACGGTGCTTTGAAAGTTTAAGTAAGGATGAAGAAATGGAACGGTTGGGTAAGAAGATAATAACCCAATTAGATAACCAGTGAGAAGAAAGTCCAGACTGGATAGCCAAGAGCATTGGCCAATTCCTATCTGGGTCTATGCGTGTCTGTATAGTAGATATGGGGCACAGACAGGGGGTGACGGAACTGGGAGGAGTTGGATATAAAGGAGAAAAGCATGTATAGGTGGCAAACAGATAAGGATCCATCGACAAAAGGATGGTGCGAAACCTAAAAGGGAGAATAGGTGGACACATCGGTCAATGTTAATATGATCAAAGAATCCTTGTATATCAAAAAGAATGGTGGCCGCTGGGACCTTGCCAGTGGCTGCTCTACATGTCGACGCCAAATGGACAAGCGACATGGCGGCGTCAACCGCACTGCTGAAGTCATGGGACCCAAGTTAGTTAGTGGGGAGGAGATTAAAAATATTAATGTCTTTCAGAAAGGACGCGTCGGGCAACGATTTTTTCACAAGGGGGCTGACTGGACGGTATGCCTTCGATCGCTGCTGATCACGCGATCACTCGTCATCAGTCTCTGAGGAGCCTGAAATAACGCCTCGGCCCGTGTCACGTGTCACGTTCCTCTGGCACGCAGCATCCTCGTTGCTGTCCCGTGTAATCCGCCTTCTGTGTGGTCACACTACAGTCAACTACCCGAAGGTCTCCTCTCTTCTCAGAGCCTCATCGTCTCTCCACGACACCATCTCCCTTTGTCTACTTCTGGCCTCGAACAACGTCCTCACTCTTTCCTCACTAACTGCCCACCGATTGTGTTAATTTACTCACAACCGAGTGCTCACTCAAACTTACGCTTATCTGTTTCAGGCAACCGCTTTGCGTCCGTTACGTAACACAGCGAAGGACGCACTGACTTTCACCCAAACCCTCTACCACAACATCCCACTATCTCGTCATCGTTTCCTCACAACTCCTCCTCTCGAGACCACGTTTTTATCACATTTTAGCATGACTGACCACTCAGTATCATTTCGCTTCCGGACGCTTTTCCAGGTGGCTCTGGAAGATCATGAATTAAAGACAAAAATACCATTGGCAGAGCACCCACTCGTTCAGGAACTCGAGGATTGCCATTCCGTGGAGTCAACCACTATCCTTCTTCAAGATCAGGCGAGAGCCTTCGGTGAATTTCGAGGACAAGATAGGATAATGAAATCAATCAAGAGTACAGTATCTTTCCTATATAAACTTTCAGCCACCGCTGCCCTCGGTGATGGTATAGGCCTGGTACGTCAGAAGACGCTGATGACGGTCTTCCATGTCTTTGATATTTCTCTACAGCCGTTTCCACCTGCGAAGGTATTATACAGTGGGCTCGGTGTCCTACTCGCTGTATGCGTTTCTTAAATTCTTACGTGGCGTATTCGTTGTGACACCCGAGTTCACCAGACGGCCAAGGGCATGGTTGGCAGTTACGACACACTCGTCGACTTGCTTGAGTCGATTGAACATTTTCTTAAACGTCTCGATATATATACGGAGATCCCTCCAACACCTGCCGTGGACGAGCTAGTAGCCAAAATCATAGTGGAGCTCCTCTCCACCCTTGCATTGGCCACGAAAGAGCTCAAGCAGGGACGATTGAGTGAGTCCCTTTTCGCCGATATGTTATATAGCTCAGCGCAATGCAGATGAATTCGTACAAGGGATTTTTGGAGGAGACAACGATATCGAAGTAGTCCTACAGAGGCTAGATAGGCTCACCCTTAACGAGGCTCGAAGGACTGCAGCGGAGATTCTTGAAGTTGTTTACGGTCTTGTCCAAGACATGAGTAAGCAAATGCCCTGTACTTGTCTCTCACTGGCTATTGAGTACCCTTCCCGCTAGACGGCAAAGCATCTGGTGACGCTGTCCGGGAAGCTCTTGGTACGTTTTATTGGTGACAGCGAACTAGTTCCATACCTGACTGAGCGTTAGAAATCCTTCATGAAATGGCGAGCGGTATGGACAAATCGAAACGTCGGTGATATCTTGGATCTTGTCAGGCTATCTGAAAATGCTGAGATGGCCTTCCAGGTGATAAATTACTGCAAGACATCCGAAATTGGCTCTCCCCTCCCGATCCTTGGAAAAACCACAATATCACATGCGATTCGCGCCATGAAGGGACAGCGACGTGGTTCGTTCAGGGGGATATATTCTCGGAATGGAAATCATCCGGTCCAAGTTCTCTGCTCTGGATACATGGAAAACGTCAGTAGTTGCCATGCACTACACCTTCTCCGATGCTGACGGCTTTCATTTGTCTTAGCCGGAGCAGGGAAGAGTGTGCTTTGGTACGTTAACCTGTCAATACTTTTGTCTCAAGAACTTATGGTGCCGGCTAGTTCTACAATCATAGAGAATATCGATACCATGAGGAAATGTGGGCTCGCGTCCCTAGCATTCTTCTACCACGATTTCAGGGAAGATCAAAAGAGAGATCTGCGCGGACTGCTCTCTTCTGTCTTATTCCAGTTTGGCCACCAGTCCGACTCCTACCACGATATCGTTTCCAAGTTCTATTCGACGCACTGCTATGGTGCACAAACTCCTAGCGACGATGGACTTGTCCGTTGTTTGGAGGACATACTGAAACTTCCAGGACAAGCCCCGATTTTCTTGATTGTGGATGCGTTGGACGAGTGCTCGAACACATCCCATATTCCGTCCCACCGTGAGAGGGCCCTGGAACTTCTGGAGAAGCTTATCAACTGGCAACTTCCGAATCTGCGCATATGCGTGACAAGCCGGCCTGAGGTCGATATCAAGGTTATTCTCGGACCTTTGACCTTCCGGTCAATTTCTCTACAGGATGAAAGGGGGCAAATGGAAGACATCGAGAACTATATCAAGTCAGTCGTTGAGAAGGACCCGAGGAACCGAAGGTGGACAGCGCAGGACAAGCAGACGGTGATTGACGTCCTCACAAGAAACGCTGACGGGATGTAAGCCACCAATAGCTAGCCGTTTGAGAGATCTCGCTGATTCCCTGTAATGTAGGTTCCGGTGGGTGTATTGCCAGGTGCTATATCTTCGCGGCTGCCACCCAGGACGTATCCGGTATGCTCTGGCCGAATTACCAGAGACACTCGATGAGACCTATGAGCGTACTTTACGAGAGATCAATAAAGCAGACTGGGAACTTGCCCACCGACTGTTTCAATCTATCGCTGTCGCCTCCCGCCCTCTCCGTGTCGAAGAATTGGCGGAGTTCCTCGCATTCGATTTCAACGCGGGGCCAACCCCAAGGTTCAACGAGGGATGGCGTCTGGAAGATCCAGTCAATGCGGTACAGTCTACTTGCCCCAGTTTTCTCGTCGTCGTCGATATCGGGGGTTCGCAAATTATCCAATTTTCGCATTTTTCTGTCAAGGAATTCTTGACCTCTGCCCGCCTTGCCAAAGCAAACGAGGAGATTTCCCGTTATCACGTATCTATGACCCCTGCTCACACCATCGTTGCAAAGGCCTGCCTCGGAATCCTCCTTCACCTAGATAAGAACGTCGCCAAAGGCGTTATCCGGAAATTTCCTCTCGCTCCATATGCTGCCCTACACTGGGTCGACCATGCCCGGTTCGAGGGCGTGTCACGAAACGTAGAAGATGGGATGAATATCCTGCTTGATTCAAGCAAACCGCATCTCGCAGTCTGGGTCTCACTACACAACACAGAATTGCCCTCCTGGAAGCTATTCAAACAAGACGAAAGGCCACTGCCACCCAGTGGAATCCCCCTGCATTATGCTACCATTTGCGGCCTACACTCTTTTGTAAAGGTGCTGGTTGTTGAACACCCACACGACGTGGGATCTCGGGGCTCCGACAACCTGACTCCCCTGCACATGGCATCACTCAGGGGGTATGAGGAGGTCGCTCGTATCCTTTTGGAGGGCGACGCGGATGTGACAGCTCAAGATGATGACAACCAGACTCCGTTACATGTGGCGTCAAGAGAAGGACATTTGCAAGTCGTGCGCACCCTTCTTGAGTACGGCGCATCTACAACAGCCCGAGATAAAGTCGGCTCGACGCCACTCCATCTCGCGTTGCAACCTCAAAAAGTAGAAGATCCACATGTCCCTCTCTGTGGCGCAGATACGAAAGCCAAAGACGAGGGCGAGAATAGGCTGGCACAGTTGCATGGAACATTACAAGTCGACTTTCTATCTTATCTGTGTTCCCAAGAGACAACTGTTCAAGTCTCCCGCGCTCCTCTTGAGCGAGGAATGCTTAGAACGGCTCACGGTAGTACTTTGTTGTATGTGGCGTTGGGCGACAGATGTACAGGAACCCTACGCTTCCATTCCAAGCCCGAGGTGGACGAAATGGACGGGGATGAGGGCGAGTTGAATCACTTGCCACCGCGCAGTGGACATGTAGATGTTGCGCGGCGTCTACTGAAGCACGGTGCAGATCTGACCGCTCGAAACGAGCACGGGCGCTGCCCTTTGCATTTGGCGTCGTTCAGTGGATGTATGGAGATTGTGCAGTTCCTCGTTGAGCACGGCGTAGATCCGACAGTCCAGGACAATGACGGCTGGACCCCTTTACATTCAGCGTCGCAAAATGGACATGTCGAAGTTGCGCAGTTCCTTGTAGAGCAGGGCGCAGATCCGACGGTCCAGAACAAGAATGGGACGACCCCTTTGCATTTGGCATCGCAAAACGGACGTGTCGAAGTTACGCAGTTCCTTGTAGAGCAGGGCGCAGAGCCGACGGTCCAGAACAAGAATGGGACGACCCCTTTGCACTCGGCGTCGCAAAACGGACATGTCGAAGTCACGCAGTTGCTTGTTAAGCGTGGCGCAGATCTGACAGTCCAGAACAAGGATGGGTGGACGCCTTTACATTTGGCGTCGCAAAACAGACATGTCGAATTGACGCAGTTCCTTGTTGAGCATGGGGCAGATCCGACAGTCCAGAACAAGAATGAGACGACCCCTTTGCATTTGGCGTCCGAAAACGGACATGTCGAAGTCACGCAGTTCCTTCTTAAACATGGCGCAGATGCGACGGTCCAGAACAAGGATGGGTGGACCCCTTTGCATTTGGCATCAGAAAATGGACATGTCGAAGTCATGCGGTTCCTTGTTAAACATGGCGCAGATGCGACAGGCCAGAACAAGGATGGGTGGACCCCTTTGCATTTGGCGTCGCAAAATGGACATGTCGAAGTCACACAGTTCCTTATTGAGCATAGGGCAGATCCGACAGTCCAGAACAAGAATGGGACGACCCCTTTGCATTTGGCATCGGAAAACGGACATGTCGAGGTCATGCAGTTCCTTGTTGAGCATGGCGCAGATGCGACAGTCCAGAACAAGGATGGGTGGGCCCCTTTGCATTTGGCGTCGCAAAACGGACATGTCAAAGTCACGCAGTTCTTTGTATTGTATGGCGCAGATACGACAGTCCAGAACAAGGATGGGTGGACCCCTTTGCATTTGGCGTCGGAAAATGGACACGTCGAAGTCATGCAGTTCCTTGTTGAGCATGGCGCAGATGCGACAGTCCAGAACAAGGACGAGTGGACCCCTCTGCATTTGGCATCACTAAACGGGAGAGTCGAAGTCACACAGTTCCTTGTTGAGCATGGGGCAGGTGTGACAGTCCAGAACAAGAATGGGACATCCCCTTTGCATTCAGCGTCAGAAAACGGACATGCCAAAGTCACGCAGTTCCTTGTTGAGCATGGGGCAGATCCGACAGTCCAGAACGAGGATGGATGGACCCCTTTGCATTTGGCGTCGGAAAACGGACATGTTGAAGTCACACAGTTCCTTGTTGAACAGGGCGTAGATCCGACAGTCCAGAACAAGGATGGGTGGACCCCTTTGCATTTGGCGTCGCAAAATGGACATATCGAAGTCACACAGTTCCTTGTTAAGCATGGCGTAGATGCAACAGTCCAGAACAAGAATGGGACGACCCCTTTGCATTCAGCATCGCAAAACGGACATGTCGAAGTCACACAGCTCCTTGTTGAGCATGGTGCAGATGCGACAGTCCAGAACAAGAATGGGACGACCCCTTTGCATTCGGCGTCGCAAAACGGACACGTCGAAGTCACACAGTTCCTTGTTGAGAATGGCGCAGATGCGACAGTCCAGAACAAGAATGGGACGACCTCTTTGCATTTGGCTTCCGAAAACGGACATGTTGAAGTCACGCAGTTCCTTGTTGAGCATGGCGCAGATCTGACAGTCCAGAACAAGGATGGGTGGGCCCCTTTGCATTTGGCGTCGCAAAACGGACATGTCAAAGTCACGCAGTTCCTTGTTGAGCATAGCGCAGATCTGACAGTCCAGAACAAGAATGGGTGGACCCCTTTGCATTTGGCGTCGCAAAATGGACATGTCAAAGTCATGCAGTTCCTTGTTGAGTATGGGGCAGATCCGACAGTCCAGAACAAGAATGGGACGACCCCTTTGCATTCAGCGTCGCAAAACGGACATTTCAAAGTCACTCAGTTCCTTGTTGAGCATGGGGCAGATGCGACAGTCCAGAACAAGAATGGGACGACCCCTTTGCATTTGGCATCGGAAAACGGACATGTCGAGGTCATGCAGTTCCTTGTTGAGCATGGCACAGATCCGACAGTCCAGAACAAGGATGGGTGGACCACTTTGCATTTGGCGTCGCAAAATGGACATGTCGAAGTCACGCAGTTCCTTGTTGAGCATGGGGCAGATCCGACAGTCCAGAACAGGAATGGGATGACCCCTTTGCATTCAGCGTCGGAAAATGGACATGTCAAAGTCATGCAGTTCCTTGTTGAGCATGGCACAGATCCGACAGTCCAGAACAAGGATGGGTGGACCCCTTTGCATTTGGCGTCGCAAAACGGACATGTTGAAGTCATGCAGTTCCTTGTTGAGCATGGGGCAGATCCAACAGTCCAGAACAAGGATGGATGGACCCCTTTGCATTTGGCATCGCAAAACGGACGTGTCGAAGTCATGCAGTTCCTTGTTGCACATGGCGCAGATCCAACAGTCCAGAACAAGAATGGGACGACCCCTTTGCATTCAGCGTCGCAAAATGGACATGTCGAGGTCATGCAGTTCCTTGTTGAGCATGGGGCAGATCCGACAGTCCAGAACAAGAATGGGACGACCCCTTTGCATTCAGCGTCGCGAAACGGACATGTCAAAGTCACGCAGTTCCTTGTTGAGCATGGCACAGATCCGACAGTCCCAAACAAGAATGGGACGACCCCTTTGCATTTGGCTTCGCAAAACGGACATGTCGAAGTCACACAGTTCCTTGTTGAGCACGGTGCGGATCTGACAGTCCAGAACAAGAATGGGGCGACCCCTTTGCATTTGGCATCGCAAAACGGACATGTTGAAGTCACACAGTTCCTCGCTAAGCACAGGGCAGATCCGACAGTCCAGAACAAGAATGAGACGGCCCCTTTGCATTCGGCGTTGCAAAACGGACATGTCGAAGTCACGCAGCTCCTTGTCGAGCATGATGCAGATCCGACAGTCCAGAACACAAATGGGACAACCTCTTTGCATTCAGTATCCCAAAATGGACATGCTGAAGTTGTGCCATTCCTTGGTGAGCATGGCACCGATCTGACACCCCAGGACAAGCACGGTGTGGCCAGTCTGCACTCGGTTTCTGGGTATGAAAATATACCAGTTGAGTCCAATCTCAGGCATTCAGCAGCACAGACAAATGTAGGGGGATTCCGTGGCCTTTGGCGTCGCACAAAGGACATGTGGAAGTCACAAAGCTTCTCGTCGAGTCGTGAGTTGCATGTGTCCTCACCTAGGGGGGCACAGATGTGATAGCCCATGCCAAGTTCGGATGAACTTGGTTGCACTGAGCATGAAATAGCCTGAGGGACATGTATGTGCTCCCTGGCTCCTTGTACTATACCATGAAAATCTAACTGACTACAAGTTGGTCCACAACAGTGTGAATGATGCCCAACAAGGAATCTGTTGATGCCATGTGACCCAATTTGATGCAGTGTAGCATTCCCCCGGTTTATTTCTTTTTATTTACTTATTTTTCTGTTCCTACTCGTGTCCGAATACTTACATCAACGCGCCGATGTCCATGGACAGAATCCTGGATCGATCGATAAACTGGTTCCTACGCGATTTCTCTCTGTATGATAACTCGGTGGCGCGGTACCCTTTGACTTGCTGTGACTCCACCTACTTTGACTCGACTTTGCTACCGTGTTTTACAATGACTCATAGCAGTAGTATATAAGCCTGTACATGTAGTAACCTGGCGACCCAAGCTTGACTTGGGTCTCGCAATCCTACTGTCTTCCTATTCCACTCAACTTGTGGGCCTTCGATCTCGTGCCTTGACCTTCACCCAGGGTTAAGGACAGCTCTTGAAGAATCCCCGAATCGACCCAAGCTTAAAGTGAAATCATCGACTTCACGAAAGGCGACACGTGCCTTGTCACGCGTGTACCCGAGTCCAAAGTCAACTCGTCGACTTCTCGCGCCACGTGCCTTAGTAAACGCGTGTGCGCGGCCTGAGGGGGAGTGTTGGGAAATGCAATAAGACAGGTCAGACGCAAATGTGTGAGACATCATGCATCATGAAACAAGGGCCTTTGCCCTCAGACAAGGGTCTGCACCCTCAGATAACAATACACCCATGTATTTATATAGAGTAGTGACCACCAGAGAATGAAGAGAAACAGGGTACGGGTGGGCATCCCCACTCCAGTTATCATGTACCCCCACGCTCCCGCATGCATAACCACTACTCTTATTCTATAATTGTCCAATACCACTGCTGATGTTTTTGAGAATACATCGAGTCGTCCAAATATCACAACACCGAGGATAGGGAGCAGGAGGAAGGAGAGGCCACCGCTACACGGATGATCATAGGACGAGGTGAGCGAACTCCCAAGCCGGAGAAGCCAAAAGGCCGCCACGCGACTCTTCCTCCGCCCCTGCCTCCCTCCTCGCGAGGCCCAATGTTTCCAGGGCCCGAAACTCAAACTCATCAATATCCGTGCTGAGCCTACATTGTTCACTCTGATACAACTCCACAAGTGAGGGAACACAGACCATCACTGTCGTCCGCAAAACCGACAATGTCCGCGTAGACGGTTGCAAGCACCGTGGCTGAAGTGAAGGCCTGGGTTCTCTGAAGAATGCAGAATACGAACTTTGAAAGTCCTATG
>Ga0307510_10003533_pt1 | contig 18233 bp, 12 predicted proteins | sample 12_EM_MG_FD_207224 | JGI IMG/M metagenome (GOLD analysis project Ga0307510, IMG submission 207224) | Populus trichocarpa ectomycorrhiza microbial communities from riparian zone in the Pacific Northwest, United States - 12_EM | ecosystem: Host-associated > Plants > Roots > Unclassified | place...
GTGGGGATTGACAAGAGAACAGTCTAAGGACTGTTCACCTAAATTTGTAGGTCTTATATACTAATACAAGGTGGTCTGTGCGCAGTTTAGGGTAGGTACATTTATAGGTAATGGGGGACTGCACAGTTGATGTGCAGTAACTGCGGATTATATTATACATCTCGATTGGGGTCTAGCCCCAACAAGTCATGTCTTCATTGATTGAGTTGCATCATGTGTTTGTTGATTGTTTAGTGGACGTGTCTTGTTGATCATTCCCATGACCTGCCATGTGTTGATCAACAGGTTAGACACATGTCCAAAGTGCATCTTGTCATGTGACATTGTTGATGACCAGTTCCTTGATAGGTCATGTGTTATCTTCCCAGGGTCACAGGGTCGTAGGTTCCCAGGGTCACATGCCATTCGGTCACGTGATATCATAGAGGCAGAGGGGTCACATGATAAGTCATGTGGAGGGTCATGTGATAAGTTCCCATGGTCACGTGATCTCAAAATCACAGGTTTGTAGCTGAGACCAGGGGGCGTGAGTACTGCTCGTAACAGTATCCCCTCTTTAGGATCTCCTTGTGCCTGCAAGGCTTGTATGTGTATCCTCTCTTTAGGGCAATTACGGGCATGGAATTCTGCAAGTAATTCTTTGGCATGGGTTAGTTCTCCAGCTGGAATCCATGAGTTGTCTGCGTTGGTGTAGCCTTTCCAATGGACAAAGTACTGTGTACTTTTGCGATTTCTTGTGGGATGTGCTGCAAGGATCTTGTCGATTTCATAATGTCCTTCTTCTCCTCCAATGATTTCTGGAGGGGGTCACTCAAAATTGGGTCCATGTGCTTGTGTCTTGTGGTAGGGTTTCAACAATGAGTTGTGGAATATGGGGTGAACCCTTATGGTCTCAGGTAATTGCAACTTGCAATTTGTGTGTTAAGGGCCAAGGACCCTAAGGTGCAACATGCATGGATTTGTATAACGGCAGTGGGACTTGTACTTCAAGGGATCGCAGGTAGCGAACACTGGTCCTTGGATGCGCTGGTATGACGGGTCTGCACATGTGCAAGACACTAGTGGTGATAATGAAAGATGTAGAGGAGAGTCTCGACGATGTTCAAGATGACTTAGAAGGGATGCGGGCGAAACTGAAGGCACTGTGGAAGCTACAACACTTGGGATTAAACCAAGTCAGGCTTAAGGCCCAACTCTAGGATATAAGATCGACTTATATACATCTGGGCAGCTGCCATGACTCGAGCCTAATACTACTAGTACCCATACTAGTAAGGAGTCATCATACAAAGTATGGAGTCATTCCGAGTCGAACTGACTCATGTGTGAGTCCTAGGATACATGCTACTAGGTTGGAGTCAGTATGAATCACATGTACAACCAAAGAGAATCACATGGTAAGAATGATAGGTAAGCAGTCAGGTGATAAGGTCATGTGATGGAAAGGGGGTGGGAACAGGTCATGTGATGAGAAAGTATTAGTAAGCAGGTGAAAAATGAAAATTAGAGCCCCAAGAACATAACATGACGCCCTTTGTTAAGGCTTCAACGGGCCTTGATAGTATGACTTGTACTAAGAGTTTTAACTGGTGGCAAGTACTTGAAGGGGTAGAAGTCTCTAGTGTTGCTAGAGACGACTCTGAGAGGCTTATGTAAGAGATGAGGGAAAGGGGAGGCACTTGGGGAGCTTTCAAGAATGTTGATATTGAGAATCAAGTCAAGCTTAGGGCTTGACTGTCGAAATACAGGGCACTTATATACAGGCACGGCCGCGCACGGGCCATGGTCACTAAGGTAGGTACTTCTGGTCAAGAGGGGGCTGTCTGTATCGTATGGTACTCCGCAGACAAGTGCTGCAGTCTGTATGAGTCGAACAATAGAGAATGAGCGAGAGCAAATAATAAAGTGACAAGTTGCCTAATTCATCCTTAAGGATCGAACAATGGCGGCGGGTCATTCCAAGAAGAGAAGCGTCGTCATGATGCGATGACGACCACAAGGTTTGAGGCTGATCCGAGGAGATCTGATCTCCGTGTGCCCATTCTGGTCTAATGGGCGTCTAGCGTAAGCAACTACCCTTTAAGGTAGTCCGTATTGATGGTGACCCAATTAAGGGCTATGTCGCTATCCGCGTTGTCTGCGGAGCTCTGCGTGGATGAGGGATTGTCTGTGGATCCTCCGGGGGAGGTTGACTGGTAGCCCTGACTCTGGGGTGAGGTGCCAGCTATGGGCGACGAGGCAGAGGGGGTGATTGACTGGTAACTGCCTTCCCTATTGGTGCGTTGGTGTATAGGTGCTGAGGGGAGACTTGTAGGTGACAGAGAGTGCTTGCGGGACACAGGACTGCTGGGCTGAGTGAGGTATGCTTCCCAGGGTTCGATAGGGGACTCTTCTGGGGACAAGGTGTGTGTCTGTCCTCCAGGGATGTCAGGTTCATAGTGAGTGACTGGTTGTGGCTCTAAGGGTGGCGCGTCCTCCATGGGACTATCTGGGTCTTCTAGTGGGTTCTCTACTGGGGGTGGCTCTTGGTACATTTCCATTGAGGAGTATTCCCGACGATGGATGTTCCAAGGGACGGGGACAAGGGGCTCAACTGGGGGCTGATCAAGGGGTGACGATGGTTTGGATGGTTTACTGGGCAGTAGTGGTGGCAGGTCTGGTAGGGATGATGGGTTCAATAGTAGTGGTCGCTTAGGCGTGGATATGGTGACGAGGAGGGGGTCCGATGAGGATGAGAAAAATTGGGGTGGATCATAACATGAGGCCCCCCCTAAGGGAATCATTTCCACACGATTACATGCCTTGGCTAGCTGAGTCCTGAGTTCCTTGTGGTAGTGAAGTGAAGGGCGTGCCCACTTGGCCTGACTGGGGTTGGGTAGCATGAGTCCTCTGCCTTTCAGCAGGTTGGTCATCGTGAAGTAGAGCTGGGGGTGTATCCGCAATAGATATAGAGCTGTGTCTTTGTTAAGCTTCCTGAAGTAAATGGCTAGTGTCCGTGTCTCAAAGCGTTCTGAGTTGCGCTTCCACTTGTTGTCCATAGCAACAAAATCCTTAACAACTAACTTGAGGATTTCTTTCTTGAGTTCCGCTTTAAGGGTCTGAGTTTTCTGCTTCGGCAATGGCGATGAGGACTTCCCGGTGGAGTAGTCTGGCATCAGTGTATTGGCTGGTAGTGTCACTGTTTTCATCTTCTTCTTCTGGTTCTGTTTCTGTCTCTGCACGTTGTTCGCTTCCAGGATAAAGTCCGGTAGTACTGGTGGCGGGGTTGAGAGGACTTGGTTCCTCTGAGGGGGCGTCTGGGTTGGTTGTGTATAGGGGCGGGTGTCCTGGTGACTCTGGTTCTGTGTGTGTTTCTGTAGGGGGTTGGAAGTGGAATGGGGGTCCAGTGTGGTAGTAGCGCTGATGTCTGATCGAGGCGCTAATAATTGGTTCTTCGCTGTCAACTGGGACATCAATTCCATTATGATTGATGACGGTTTCTTCTTGTCCTGGCTCCCAGTTGGTCCAGTGTAATCTGACGGTGAAGTCGTCCCTTCTGATAAAGGCAGCGAATAGGTGTAGATTGTCGGCTTCTGTGTGTACTCTGATGAGAATGACTCCATTGTCTGTTCCAAGGGTGAAGATGGTGGACATGGGGAATCCTTGGTTAGGTAGGTTCGGATGCTGTGCCATCTATTGGCGGTGGTAGGGACAGTAGTATTCCTTGCACAAACTGGAGTGGAGGAGGGAGTGTTCGAAGGTGATATGGATGGCTCTCTGTAGCGATCCTGGCTTTCTGGCTGCTGGTATGAACTCCTTGAACCGGTATGGGTTGGGGAAAATAGTGGGGTCTCTAAAGAGCGAGCAGAAGAAGAAGAAAGACTGTTTGGAGGGATGGGAGTAGTCTGGTCGGCGGGGCATGATGGGGAATATTCTTCTGCTGTTTCCATGGCTTTTATACAAGAACGAATGGCTGCGGGATGACTGGTGTAGAAGTCTGTAACAAGGTCTGCGGCGTTCAGGTCTGATTCATCGACCCATGAGTCATGAGAGGGTGAGTATCCTTTCCAGCGGACAAGGTATTGCTTCTTTTTGGTTTGCCCAAAGCATCTTGATTGGAGGATTTGCTCTACCTCCCATTCTGGTTCTCCTTCTATGATGTCAGGTGGCGGTTCTATCCAGTTTGGGCCGTGTGCTTCTGTTTCTCAATATGGCGTTAGCAATGACACATGGAAGACATTGTGGATCTTCCAATGACTTGGCAGTTCTATTTTGAATGCAGCATTTGATATGATGGCAACTACCCGAAAGGGTCCGTATCGCCTTGGTGATAACTTCGGAGTGACGTTTGCTGGCAAGTTTAGGTTGGTTCCTTCCAGCCAGACTCTGTCTCCAATTGCGAATGGTCTGTATCTTGGTTTCTGCTTTATCCAGCTGTCTTGCGCTTTACGTTGGGCCTCTTGGGCAGCTTCTCTGGCTTCTTTGATATTGGTAAGGCGTTTCTCTAGAGTGGGAATGTCGGTTGATCTGGTGGGCTGATGTACGCATGGAGTATATCCAACAAGGAGGTCGAATAGGGCTTTCTTTGTAGTGGCGGATGGCCATGAGTTCTTCGTATACTGGGCTATAGGTAGCCAGGCGTGCCAGTTGTTCTGTTGTGTTCCGCAGAACATCCTGAGGTACTGTTTGAGGGATTGGTTTGCTCGTTCACTGGCACCATCTGTCTGGGGGTGGTAGGCTGTGCTGATATTTTGGCGGATGTCTAGGAGGCAGCATAGCTCTTTTCCAAAGCGTGAGGTGAAACGGGGATCTCAGTCTGAGATAATCTTCTTAGGTAGGCTGTAGTGTGGTAGGACGTGTGTCAGGTAGAGTTGCGCAACTCCTTCAGAGTCTATAGTCTCTTTGCAAGGCAAGAACATAGAGGCCTTGGTACAATCAGTGTCTGTGATCGTCAGGATAGTGTTGTAGCCTCCAGAGGGCGGTAGTTTTGTGATGAAATCCATAGCAATAGTCTCAAAAGGACAAGCGTTTTCGACTGGAGTGATTGGCGACAAGGGGGGATGGCTAGGATGAGTGTTTACTTTGTTCATTTGACAGGTTGCGCATCCCCAGATGTACTCGGTTATGAAGGCTTTCATGTTGGGCCACCAGTAATACAGCAAAATTAATTGGAGTGTTTTTGAAATTCCGGGGTGGCCAGCGGTTAATTGGTCATGAAAGAGGGATGTTACTCCCCTCCTAAGGGTATTGTCTGCCACGACAACTAAGGCATTCCCATGGTACCAGTGGGTTCCGTCTGCTAGGGTTATTTGTTTGAACGCTTTGACCCATTGTTTGAGTTTCTGCTGATTTTGGTACTGTGCCAACTTGATTTTACTGTCCAGGTTGCTTTCTAGCGTATCCCAATCCATAACTTGGATGTTTTCGTTCTCTCCACTGGGCCACCCGTTTCCAGGGTGACTCCTGTCCATGGAGGTACTGCGAATACTTGTATGGTGGTCGCAGAAATATTTGCTGGGCCATACAGTGACGTCTTCATTTTCTGGATTGCTTCCATTGTCATGGTCTTCTCGTCTTGATAGACCGTCTGCTCGATTTGAGGCTCCTGGCTTGTATTCCAGGATCATGTTGTATTGTTCCCGTTCAGGGAGGTATCCAGCGACTCTTGGTCCAATTTTCCTGGGGTCGCAATAGTATCGAAGGTTTGCATGGTTGGTATAGACGAGTACTGGTTTCTCAGTACCCTTGAGGAGGTAGTCCCAATTCCTGAGGCCGCGCATGATGGCCAGGAATTCTCTGTCGTAGATGGGGTAGTTCTGCTCTGTGCTGGTGAATTTCTGGGAGTGGAAACCGCAGGGGTGCTGTGGTCCTGGTTTTTCTGTGCCATCAGGTTGTGTGATAGGTGGTCCTCTTTGATAGAGTATGGCTCCGGTCGCTATCTGTGAAGCGTCAACTTCCAGCTCAAATTGTTTGCTGGGATCTGGGCGAATGAGTACTGGGGCGCTAGTGATCCGCTTCTTGAGTTCTCTAACTGCAGCTATGCAGTCCGGTGTCCATTCAAATGGGATGTCCTTTCCAAAGAGGCATGTGATGGGTGCTGTGATGGAGGAAAATCCGGTGATAAACATGCAGTGGTATCCCAAGACTCCTATAAATGAGCAGGCTCCTTTGAGGGTCGTAATGTTTTCTGGCCAGTCTGCTATTCCGGCGATTTTGGCTGGGTCAACTGTTGCACCGTCCTTGGTGAGGCGTACTCCTAGGAAGTCCATGGTAGGCTTCATGAATATTGATTTACTGAGCTTGAGGTGTAGTCCATTTTTGGCTAGCAGGTCGAAGGCGAAGTGGAGGATATCAATGTGTAGTTTGATATCTTTGAGCTTTGTTCCTAGTCCACAGTCATCCATATAGCTTCTGAATATCTTCCTGATGTTGTGGACTCCTTTCTTCTCAAAGTGATCATATAGTTCTTCCAGCATGAGGTTCATAAACCTCTGGAATGTCGGCGGTGAATTGCTCATTCCGAAGAACATGACTTTGGGCTTGAATAGCCTGCAGCGGGTTTTGAAGGCAGCTTTCTATTCATCCCCTTCACGTATGCGAATATTGTTGTAGCCCCAGCGTATGTCGAATTTGCTGAATAGCTCCATTCCTTGGAGGTCTTCAATACATTGGGCGAGGTTAGGAAGGGGGGTGGCGTCTTTCTTGGTGACCGCGTTGAGTGGGCGGTAATCAATGATATAGCATTTCTCTTTGCTGTCCTTTTTAGGGACCATGAATGTGCTGAATCCATAGGGTGATTCGGATGGGACGATGTATCCCTTCTCCAGGTTTTCATTGAGGAATTGGTTTTCTGCCTCCTGGTCTTTGAGGCTCATAGGGTAGGTTTTGCAATTGAATTTTGCTGGAGCTTCTGCTGTAAGCTCAATTTTATGGTCGCATGGACATGATGGGGGGAATTTCTTGGCTTCTTCATCTGAAAAGAGGAGGGCGTGTCGTTTGAATTCCTCTGGTAAGGTAATTTCTTCTTTCTTGTGTTCTTCCGTGTACTTGTGAGCCATTTCTGTGGCGTTGTGGGTCCTGTTGACTTCCATAGTGGTTCTTCCAATCCATATGTTCGGTTGGCTTTGGTCTTCGAGTTCTTCCATAATTGCTTTGTGAGTTTCCATGATGAGATCATTGTCTTCTTGTTTTTGTCGTTTCTCCTTGAGGTAGCCTTGCGCTTTGTCCCAGGTAATTTTCTGGATGGTTTCAACCTTGACCTTTGGTCCTTTGAGTGTTCCTGCTTCCCAATCAATGTCAGGTTTGAATGCTTTGAACCAGGGGTAGCCGAAAAGGAAGCGATCTCTTCCTAGATTTGTGACGAAGAAACATAGTTGTCGTCTGAGATTTCCTTGGCTGACCATGAGGTCACAATAGTGACTGATTTTTCCTTGTCTATTGGGTGTTCTGTCAACATTAAAGACAGGTCGCTGGTAAGGGAGTTCTTTCATTCCCAAGTGGAGCTTTTTGACAGTTTCTGAGTCGATGAAGTTCTCTGTGGCTCTGGTATCAAGGAGGCCAATTTCTTTTGTTTCCCTTTTGTAACTAATGACTGCGAACTCGATTTGAACTGAGTTACTTTTGTTGACAAAGATGCTGTCTAGTCCAAAGGTCTTGGCAAGGGCTTCAATTTTCTGGATGCTGAATCCAGCTTTGGGGATGAGCTCATTGAGCGTTCTGATTTTTGTGTCGTCATCCATGGTTTGGATCTGTTCTTTGAGTGCGTCTCCCATCTGCTGTGCAGAGGGCTTCGACTTTGGATAGGCATGTGCGTCTTCCAACTGCTTTGCAGTGGACTTTGACTTTAGGTAGGCATGTGCGCATCCCAATCGCTGTGTGATGGACTTTGTCTTTGGTTTGCATAGCTTGATTAGCTTCTGGCGAGTGGCCTCATCAAATTTGTGGGCGTTGGCTGCGATACAGTCTTGTATCGCCTTGATTTTCTGTGGCCCTAGTGTATGTGCTGGTGGCTGGTTGTCGGCAATGAGTTTCTCAAGTTTCTTTGCGTCCAATAACTGTGGGTGATCCAGAGTTTCTTCCTTGAGAGCATCGAAACTATTGGCGCTCTTGTTTTCTTGGATCCTTTTAGTAAGTTGGTTCATGGGTAAGATTCCCATATCTGGACGGCTTCGGATGGTGCTAATGACTGCACCTTCTTGTCGATCGTAATTGACTTGGCAGTGACGGGCGTAGTGTCCCTTCTTGTAGCAATGGAAGCATTCCAGGCTTCTCATAAGTTTGTTTGATGGTGGTGCATACTTGTGGCCGTTGTCTTGTGGCCGCGTCGAGTTCTTGTAGAACATGTGGTTGACCTGTGATGCTATTCCATGGCAGTGGTATTTCCCCGCAAAGCATAGTGCGTTGACCTCGATAGGGTCCTTGGTTTCTGTGACAATCGGTGCTTTGATGTCGAAGATCTCATATAGAGCTTTGCGAAGCATTGACTTTGCGTCGCCTCGTGGTTGCATCTTTTGCACCTTTGTTTCTCCCATTGATGATCCAGTGGTTCCCTGGTGTGACCGATCTGTTGTCGGTTTGATTGCTCCAACTCCAGTGGTCAAGCGTCCTGTAACTGTGACGCCTTTTGGTCTACCAGTGGCCTTCTGGTCTTGGATATGGGGTGCACTCTTCATAGCAGCAACCGCGGCATATGTCTTAGCATCTTTAGCTAGCGTCGTCATGACTTCTTGGTGTGTGTGGGTAGGAGATGGTGTAGCAGGGGTTATAAGGGTTCGGGGTGGTCAACTCGCCAAGCTGGTGTGTCAGTAAGAAAGCTTGACTTGTGTTAAGGCTTCAATGGGCCTTGATAGTACGACTTGTACTAAGAGTTTTAACTGGTGGCGAGTACTTGAAGGGGTAGAAGTCTCTAGTGTTGCTAGAGACGACTCTGAGAGGCTTATGTAAGAGATGAGGGAAAGGGGAGGCACTTGGGGAGCTTTCAAGAACATTGATATTGAGAATCAAGTCAAGCTTAGGGCTTGACTGTCGAAATACAGGGCGCCTATATACAGGCACGGCCGCGCACGGGCCATGGTCACTAAGGTAGGTACTTCTGGTCAAGAGGGGGCTGTCTGTATCGTATGGTACTCCGCAGACAAGTGCTGCAGTCTGTATGAGTCGAACAATAGAGAATGAGCGAGAGCAAATAATAAAGTGACAAGTTGCCTAATTCATCCTTAAGGATCGAACAATGGCGGCGGGTCATTCCAAGAAGAGAAGCGTCGTCATGATGCGATGACGACCACAAGGTTTGAGGCTGATCCGAGGAGATCTGATCTCCGTGTGCCCATTCTGGTCTAATGGGCGTCTAGCGTAAGCAACTACCCTTTAAGGTAGTCCGTATTGATGGTGACCCAATTAAGGGCTATGTCGCTATCCGCGTTGTCTGCGGAGCTCTGCGTGGATGAGGGATTGTCTGTGGATCCTCCGGGGGAGGTTGACTGGTAGCCCTGACTCTGGGGTGAGGTGCCAGCTATGGGCGACGAGGCAGAGGGGGTGATTGACTGGTAACTGCCTTCCCTATTGGTGCGTTGGTGTATAGGTGCTGAGGGGAGACTTGTAGGTGACAGAGAGTGCTTGCGGGACACAGGACTGCTGGGCTGAGTGAGGTATGCTTCCCAGGGTTCGATAGGGGACTCTTCTGGGGACAAGGTGTGTGTCTGTCCTCCAGGGACGTCAGGTTCATAGTGAGTGACTGGTTGTGGCTCTAACATCAGCAAAAGTGCAAAAAGTAGGTAAGGGGCTTCCAAGGCAAAGATAGCCCCTTCCAAGGCAAAGTTATGACTATACAGGGCATGGGTTGACCTATACAAGGGCTTACAAGGCATCAACTACACTACCTCCATTTGAAACTTTTGCTGATGAAGGGCGGCGCGTCCTCCATGGGACTATCTGGGTCTTCCAGTGGGTTCTCTACTAGGGGTGGCTCTTGGTACATTTCCATTGAGAAGTATTCCCGATGATGGATGTTCCAAGGGACGGGGACGAGGGGCTTGACTGGGGGCTGATCAAGGGGTGACAATGGTTTGGATGGTTCACTGGGCGGTAGTGGTGGCAGGTCTGGTAGGGATGATGGGTTCAATAGTAGTGGTTGCTTAGGCGTGGATATGGTGACGAGGAGGGGGTCCGACAAGGATGAGAAAAATTGGGGTGGATCATAACACCCTTCCTAGAAAGTCACTCCCACATGACTTCATTCATGCAGCTGGTCACAAGAGTCAGCGTCCCACTCTGCGCAGTGTAACTTGTAAGAGTTGTCCCTGAGGCACATAAGTCTGTAGTTAGGGTGGTTTTCGGGTACCACACAGCTCATTCCAGTGCAATTGAAATGAGGGACTGGGCATTCGTTGTGAGCATAGAGAGGGGAGTAGCACCACCTACAGATGACCCATAATGGGCAGTCTTCCTTCACGTGATCTGGGTAGTCGTCATGACATTTGAGGCAATAGGGATAGAGGGGGTGTTTGCATTTGTTACCAGTCTCTTCCTGGTCGTCAGATGGTCCTTGAGCTGCAAAGATATGGGGGATGAAAGAAGTGGAAGGGGAGGCTGGTGTTAAGGCTTCAATGGGCCTTGATAGTACGACTTGTACTAAGAGGTGAACTGGTGGCGAGTACTTGAAGAGGTAGAAGTCTCTAGTATTGCTAGAGACGACTCTGAGTGGCTTATGTAACAAGTGGGTAAAAGGGGAGGCACAAGGGAGGCTTTCAAGAACATTGATATTGAGAATCAAGTCAAGCTTAGGGCTTGACTGTCAAAATACAGGGCGCTTATATACAGGCATGACCGTGCACGGGCCATGGTCACTAAGGTAGGTACTTCTGGTCAAGAGGGGGCTGTCTGTATCGTATGGTACTCCGCAGACAAGTGCTGCGGTCTGTATGAGTCGAACAATAGAGAATGAGCGAGAGCAAATGATAAAGTGACAAGTTGCCTAATCCATCCTTAAGGGTCGAACAATGGCAGCGGGTCATTCCAAGAAGAGAAGCATCGTCATGATGCGATGACGACCACGAGGTTTGAGATTGATCCGAGGAGATCTGGTCTCCGCGTGCCCATTCTGGTCTAATGGGCGTCTAGCGTAAGCAACTACCCTTTAAGGTAGTCCGTATTGATGGTGACCCAATTAAGGGCCATGTCACTATCCACGTCGTCTGCGGAGCTCTGCGTGGATGAGGGGTTGTCTGCGGATCCTCCGGGAGAAATCGACTGGTAGCCCTGACTCTGGGGCGAGGTGCCAGCTATGGGCGATGAGGTAGTAGGCGTGATTGACTGGTAACTACCTTCTCTACTGGTGCGTTGGCGTATGGGTGCCAAAGAGGGACTTGTGGGTGACAGGGAATGCTTGCGGGACACAGGACTATCCGGGGCAAGGTACTCTTGCCATGGTATGATGGGGGACTCTTCTGGGGACAAGGCATGCGTGTTGCCTCCAGGGACATCGGGTTCATATGGAATGAATGGCTCTGGCTCTAAGGGCGGTGCGTCCTCCATGGGACTGTCTGGGTCTTCCAGTGGGTTCTCTACTGGAGATGGCTCTTGGTACGTCTCCATTGAGGAGTACTCCCGACAATGGATGTTCCATGGAACAGGGACAAGGGGCTCAACTGGGGGCTGATCAAGGGGTGACAATGGTTTGGATGGTTCACTAGGTGGTAACGGTGGCAGGTCTGGCAGGGAGGATGGATTCAATGGTAGTGGTCACTTAGGCATGGATAGGGTGATGAGGAGGGGGTCCGACAAGGATGAGAAAAATTGGGGTGGATCATAACATGAGGCCCCTCCTAAGGGAATCGTTTCCACACGATTATGTGCCTTGGCTAGCTGAGCCCTGAGTTCCTTGTGATGAGTAAGTGAGATGCATGCCCACTTGGCCTGACTGGGATTGGGCAGCGTGAGTCCTCTGCCTTTCAGCAGATTGGTCGTTGTGAAGTAGAGCTGGGGGTGTATTCTGAGTAGATAGAGAGCTGTGTCCTTGTTGAGCTTCCTGAAGTAGATGGCTAGTGTCCATGTCTCGAAGCGTCCTGAATTGCGCTTCCACTTGTTGTCCATAGCAACGAAATCCTTGACAACTAACTTGAGGATTTCTTGCTTGAGTTCTGCTTTAAGGTTCTGTGTTTTCTGCTTTGGCAATGGCAAGGAGGACGTCCCGGTGGAGTAGTCCGGCATCAGTGTATTGGCTGGTAGTGTTGCTGTTTTCATCTTCTTCTTCTGGTTCTGTTTCTGTTTCTGCATGTTGTTCGCTCCCAGGATAAAGTCCAGTAGTACTGGCGGTGGGGTTGAGAGGACTTGGTTCCTCTGATGGGACATCTGGATTGGTTGTGTATAAGGGCAGGTGTCCTGGTGACTCTGGTTCTGTGTGTGTTTCTGTGGGGGGTTGGAAATGGAATGGGGGTCCGGTGTGGTAGTAGCGCTGATGTCTGATCGAGGCGCTAATGATTGGTTCTTCGCTGTCAACTGGGACATCAATTCCATTGTGATTGATGACGGTCTCTTCTTGTTCTGGTTCCCAGTTGGTCCAGTGTAGTCTGATGGTGAAGTTGTCCCTTCTGATAAAGGCAGCAAATAGGTGTAAGTTGTCGGTTTCTGTGTGTAATCTGAGGAGGACAATTCCGTTTTCCGTTCCAAGGGTGAAGATGGTGGATGTGGGGAATCCTTGGCTAGGTAGGTTTGGATGCTGTGCCATCTATTGGCAGTGGTAGGGGCAGTAGTATTCCTTGCATGAGCTGGAGTGGAGGAGGGAGTGTTCGAAGGTGATATGGATGGTTCTCTGTAGCGATCCTGGCTTTCTGGCTGCTGGTATGAACTCTTTGAACCGGTATGGGTTGGGGAAGATAGTAGGGTCTCTGAAGAGCAAGCAGAAGAAGAAGAAAGACTGCTTGGAGGGATGGGAGTAATCTGGTCGGCGGGGCATGATGGGGAATATTCTTCTGCTGTTTCCATGGCTTTTATGCAAGAGCGAATGGCTGCGGGATGGCTGGCGTAGAAGTCTGTAACAAGGTCTGCGGCGTTCAGGTCTGATTCATCGACCCATGAGTTATGAGAGGGCAAGTATCCTTTCCAGCGGACAAGGTATTGCTTCTTTTTGTTTCGCCCAAAGCGTCTTGATTGGAGGATTTGCTCTACCTCCCATTCTGGTTCTCCTTCTATGATGTCAGGTGGCGGTTCTATCCAATTTGGGCCATGTGCTTCTGTTTCTCAATATGGCGTTAGTAATGATGCGTGGAAGACATTGTGGATCTTCCAATGACTTGGCAGTTCTATTTTGAATGCGGCGTTTGATATGATGGCGACTACCCAAAAGGGTCCGTATCGCCTTGGTGATAACTTCGGGGTGATGTTTACTGGTAAGTTTAGATTAGTTCCTTCCAGCCAGACTCTGTCTCCAATTGCAAATGGTCTGTATCTTGGTTTCTGCTTTATCCAGCTGTCTTGCGCTTTACGTTGGGCCTCTTGGGCGGCTTCTCTGGGTGGGTTCTTTGATATTGGTAAGACATTTTTCTAGGGTGGGAATGTCGGTTGATCTGGTGGGCTGGTGTACACGTGGAGTATATCCAACAAGGAGGTTGAATGGGGCTTTCTTTGTAGTGGTGGACGGCCATGAGTTCTTTGTATACTGGGCTATAGGTAGCCAGGCGTGCCAGTTGTTCTGTTGTGTTCCGCAGAACATCCTGAGGTACTGTTCGAGAGATTGGTTTGCTCATTCACTTGCACCATCTGTCTGGGGGTGGTAGGCTGTGCTGATATTTTGGCGGATGTCTAGGAGGCGGCATAGCTCCTTTCCAAAGCGTGAGGTGAACCGGGGATCTCGGTCTGAGATAATCTTCTTGGGTAGGCCATAGTGAGGCAGGACATGTGTCAGGTATAGTTGCGCGACTCCTTCAGAGTCTATAGTCTCTTTGCAAGGCAAGAACATAGAGGCCTTGGTACAATCGGTGTCTGTGATCGTCAGGATAGTGTTGTAGCCTCCAGAGGGCAGTAGCTTTGTGATGAAATCCATGGCAATAGTCTCAAAAGAACAAGCGTTTTCAACTGGAGTTATTGGCGATAAGGGGGGATGGCTAGGATGAGTGTTCACTTTGTTCATTTGACAGGTTGCGCATCCTCGGATGTACTCGGTTATGAAGGCTTTCATGTTGGGCCACCAGTAGTACAGCAAAATTAATTGGAGTGTTTTTGAAATTCCAGGGTGGCCAGCGGTTAATTGGTCGTGAAAAAGGGATGTTACTCCCCTTCTAAGGGTATTGTCTGCCACGACAACTAGTGCGTTCCCATGGTAATAGTGGGTGCCATCCGCTAGAGTGACTTGTTTGAATGCTGCTGTCCATTGCTTGAGTTTCTTCTGGTCTTGGTACTGTGCCAGTTTGATTTTACTATCCAGATTGCTTTCTAGTGTGTCCCAATCCATAACTTGAATAATTTCGTTCTCTCCACCAGGCTGCCCGTTTCCGGGGTTACTCCTGTCCATGGAGGTACTTCGAATACTTGTATGGTGTTTGCAGAAATATTTGCTGGGCCATACTGTGATGTCTTCATTTTCTGGGTTGCTTCTGTCATCATGGTCTTCACGTCTTGATAGACCGTCTGCTCAATTTGAGGCTCCTGGCTTATATTCCAGGATCATGTTGTACTGTTCTCGTTCTGGTAGATATCTGGCAACTCTTGGTCCAATTTTCCTGGGGTCGCAATAGTAGCAGAGGTTTGCATGATTGGTATAAACAAGTACTGGTTTCTCAGTACCCTTGAGGAGGTAATCCCAATTCCTGAGGCCGCGCATGATGGCTAGGAATTCTCTGTCGTAGATGGGGTAGTTCTGCTCTGTGCTGGTGAATTTCTGGGAGTGGAAACCGCAGGGGTGCCGTGGTCCTGGTTTTTCTATACCATCAGGTCATGTGATAGGTGGTCCTCTTTGATAGAGTATGGCTCCGGTTGCTATCTGTGAAGCGTCAACTTCCAGCTCAAATTGTTTGCTGGGATCTGGGTGAATGAGTACTGGAGCGCTAGTGATGTGCTTCTTGAGTTCTCTAACTGCAGCTATGCAGTCCAGTGTCCATTCAAATGGGATGTCCTTTCCGAAAAGGCGTGTGATGGGTGCTGTGATAGAGGAAAATCCGGCGATAAACATGCGGTGGTATCCCAAGACTCCTATGAATGAGCGGGCTCCTTTGAGGGTCGTGATGTTTTCTGGCCAGTCTGCTATTCCAGCGATTTTGGCTGGGTCAACTGTTGCACTGTCCTTGGTGAGGCATACTCGTAGGAAGTCCATGGTAGGCTTCATGAATATTGATTTACTGAGTTTGAGGTGTAGTCCATTTTTGGCTAGTAGGTCGAAGGCAAAGTGGATGATTTTGATGTGTAGTTTGATGTCTTTGAGCTTTGTTCCTAGTCCACAGTCATCCATATAGCTTCTGAATATCTTCCTGATGTTGTGGACTCGTTTCTTCTTGAAGTGATCGTATAGTTCTTCTAGCATGAGGTTCATAAACCTCTGGAATGTTGGCGGTGAGTTGCTCATTCTGAAGAACATGACTTTGGGCTCGAATAGCCTGCGGCGGGTTTTGAAGGCGGCTTTCCATTCATCCCCTTCACATATGCGAATATTGTTGTAGCCCCAGCATATGTCGAATTTGCTGAATAGCTCCATTCCTTGGAGGTCTTCAATACATTGGGCGAGGTTAGGAAGGGGGGTGATGTCTTTCTTGGTGACTGCGTTGAGTGGGCAGTAGTCGATGATATAGCGTTTCTCTTTGCTGTCCTTTTTGGGGACCATGAAGGTGCTGAATCCGTAAGGTGATTTGGATGGGATGATGTATCCCTTCTCCAGGTTTTTGTCAAGGAACTGATTTTCTGCCTCCTGGTCTTTGAGGCTCATAGGATAGGTTTTGCAGTTGAATTTCGCTGGAGCTTCTGCTGTGAGCTCAATTTTATGGTCGCATGGACGTGATGGGGGGAACTTCTTGGCTTCTTCATCTGAGAAGAGGAGGGCATGTCGTTTGAATTCCTCTGGTAGGGTAATTTCTTCTTTCTTGTGTTCTTCTGTGTACTTGTGGGCCATTTCTGTGGCATTGTGGGTTCTGTTGACTTCCATAGTGGTTCTTCCAATCCATACGTTTGGTTGGCTTTGGTCTTTGAGTTCTTCCATAATTGCTTTGTGAGTTTCCATGATAAGATCATTGTCTTCTTGTTTTTGTCGCTTCTCCTTGAGGTAGCCTTGCGCTTTGTCCCAGGTAATTTTCCGGATGGTTTCAACCTTGACTTTTGGTCCTTTGAGTGTTCCTGCTTCCCAATCAATGTCGGGCTTGAATGCTTTGAACCAGGGGTAACCAAAAAGGAAGCGATCTCTTCCTAAATTTGTGACAAAAAATCATAGTTGTCGTCGTAAATTTCCTTGGCTAACCATGAGGTCACAGTAGTGGCTGATCTTTCCTTGTCTGTTGGGTGTTCCATCAACATTAAAGATGGGTCGCTGGTAAGGAAGTTCTTTCATTCCCAAGTGGAGCTTTTTGACCGTTTCTGAGTCGATGAAATTTTCTGTGGCTCCGGTATCAAGGAGGCTGATTTCTTTTGTTTCCCGTTTGTAGCTGATGACCACGAACTTAATTTGTACTGAGTTACTTTTGTTGACAAAGACGCTGTCTAGTCTGAAGGTTTTGGCAAGGGCTTCAATTTTCTGGATGTTAAATCTGTTCTTTGGGATAAGCTCATTGAGCGTTCTGATTTTTGTGTCTTCATCCATGGTTTGGATCTGTTCTTTGAGTGCATCTCCATCTGCTGTGCAGAGGGCTTCGACTTTGGTTTGCATAGTTTTATGATTTCTTTGCGAGTAGCCTCATCAAATTTATGGGCGTTTTCTTTGACAAATTTTTGGACTTTCTTTATGTCCGATAGCGTTGGTACGTTCTTCTGTTTATGTGCTGCTATAAGCTCTTTGATCCTTTTTGCGTCCAATAGTTTTGGAACAGGTACTGAGGATGTCTGATCCAGAGTTTCTTCTCTAAGAGCGTCAAATTTATTGGTGCTCTTGTTTTCTTGGATCCTTTTGGTAAGTTGATCCATTGGTAGAATTCCCATATCTGGGTGGCTTCGCATGGAGCAGATCTCTGTGACTTCTTTTCGATCATGATTGATTCGGTGCTTGACTCGACAGTTACAAGTGTAGTGACCCTTTTTATGGCAATGGAAGCATTCTTTGCTTCTTATAAGTTTGTCTGGCAGTGGTATGCGCTTATGACCTCCATGTTTTGTATATGACATTTTAATTGGTCGGGTCACTAGACTAGCACTATATCGTCTGCCTGAATAGCAAATTGCTTTGACCTCGATAGGGTCCTTCTGTTCTATGATTGTCAGTTCTTTGACGTTGAAGATCTCATATAGAGCTTTGCGAAGCTTTGCCTTTGCTTCGTCCTGTGGTTGCATCTTTTGCGCCTTTGTTTCTCCCATTGATGATCCAGTGGTTCCCTGGTACGACCGATCTGTTGTCGGTTTGATTGCTCCAACTCCAGTGGTCAAGCGTCCTGTAGCTGTGACGCCTTTTGGTCTACCAGTGGCCTTCTGGTCTTTGATATGGGGTGCACTTTTCATAGCAGCAACCATGGCATATGTCTTTGTGTTGTTTACAAGTGTCGTCATGACGTCTTTGGATGGGTGGGTAGGAGGATGGGTAGATGGGTGTAGTGGATGTATGTGAACCAAGGTCTTCTCCACATGGAGGGATAGATGTGTCTGTATGATCCAAGGCTGTCTGGCTTTTGCCTGCCTCTTCGTCTCAAGGGACACAAGCCCAAGAAACTTCACACCTTAGTTCGGTTTATGTGCTCCTCCACTTCAACACCCGTGAGGGTGCTTTGATCCTCCTACACAAGACTTTCAACTCCGGGTAAGGGAGGTCTTATGCAATAGATTCACAAAGTTGTGGATTTACAGAACCACCAGCACTAATGTATGGGGTGCTAGGAAGGTAGGGGATGTGAGCATCCGGGGTGGTTGTCTACTCGCCAAGCTGGTGTGTCGAAAGGAAAGCTTGACTTGTGTTAAGGCTTCAACAGGCCTTGATAGTACGACTTGTACTAAGAGGTGAACTGGTGGTGAGTACTTGAAGAGGTAGAAGTCTCTAGTATTGCTAGAGACGACTCTGAGTGGCTTATGTAACAAGTGGGTAAAAGGGGAGGCACAAGGGAGGCTTTCAAGAACATTGATATTGAGAATCAAGTCAA
>Ga0307510_10003534_pt1 | contig 18228 bp, 15 predicted proteins | sample 12_EM_MG_FD_207224 | JGI IMG/M metagenome (GOLD analysis project Ga0307510, IMG submission 207224) | Populus trichocarpa ectomycorrhiza microbial communities from riparian zone in the Pacific Northwest, United States - 12_EM | ecosystem: Host-associated > Plants > Roots > Unclassified | place...
AAGACGGCGCTCAGCCGGAAGCTCCGCGCCCGCAGACCCAAACCCCGCATCGCCTGCCGTCGCCACAAGACCGATCCGGCGCCGACGCCGGATCGCTGGAAGAAAAACCCAACGACCTGATCGCCAGATTGCGGGCGCCAGTGGGAGGGGACTTCAGCCAGGCCAAGCGCTTCCACGGTCTCTCGCCCGCACGATGTCACACCCTGGCCCGCAACCAGGCGCAGAGGAATCATGAAGGAGGGATGAGTCAGACGATCGCCACGCCCTTGTACGCGTCGCGGAGTTCGCGTTTCAGGACCTTGCCGATGTGGCTGCGGGGCAGGGCGTCGACGATCTGCAGGTCGGCGAGGCGCTGGGTCTTGCCGACCTTGGCGTTCATCCAGGCCTTCAGGTCGTCTGGTGCGACCGTGACGCCTGGCCGAAGCGCGACGAAGGCTACAGGCGTCTCGCCCCAGGCGTCGGAGGGAACGCCGACCACCGCGACCTCCAGCACCGCCTCGTGTCGGGCGAGTTCGGCCTCCAGGTCCGACGGATAGATGTTGAAGCCGCCGGAGATGATCATGTCCTTCTTGCGGTCCATGAGCGTGAGGAAGCCGTCCTCGTCGAAGCAGCCGACGTCGCCGGTGCGGATGTAGCGGTTGCCCGCGGGGCTCCACCACTCGGCCTCCGAGGTCTTGCCCGGCTGGTTGTGGTAGCCGAGCATCATCCCGCCGGAGCGGCCGACGACCTCGCCGATCTCGCCCTGCGCCACCTCCTTGCCGTCCTCGTCGATCAGCCGGATGTCGTGGCCGGGCAAGGGCCGGCCGACGGTGTGCAGCTTGTCGGGGAACTCGTGGCAGAAGAGGCAGCAGGCGCCGCCGCCCTCGGTCATGCCGTAGAACTCCGCCAGCCCGCCCGGCCAGCGCTTCAGGATGTCGGCCTTCAGGCCGGCGGCGAAGGGGGCCGAGGTGGAGAATTTCATCCGGTAGGACGACAGGTCGTAGCTGTCGAAGTCGGGGCGCTCCATTAGCCGGCGGTACTGCACCGGCACCAGCATGGCGTGGGTGACGTGGTGCTTTTCCGACAGCTTGAGGAACTGTTCGACATCGAACTTCGGCATCAGCACCGCCGTGCCGCCATTGGAGATCGCCGGCAGGAAGGAAACCAGGGTGGTGTTGGAATAGAGCGGCGTTGAGACGATCGTCACCGCGTCGGGCGGATAGGTCCCCCGCCGGATCTGGCCCCACCGCATCCGGTGCGGCTGGACGATGCCCTTAGGCGCGCCGGTGGTGCCGGACGAATAGATGATGTTGAAGCCCTGGTCGGGATCGACTGCGACGGGCGCAGGCTTCGTACCCTCAACCGCCAGCCATTGCTCAAAGGGGACGCCGGCGTCCGAGCCGTCGAGCGCGACGCGCTTGGCGGTCACCCCGCCCATCACGCCGGCCATGGCCTCGGCCACGCCCTTGTCGAGGAAGAAGACCTTGGCGCCGCTATCCTTGAGCTGGACAGCCAAGCTCTCGGCGGTCGAGGAGGGCGCGAGCGGGGCGACGACGGCGCCGGCGCGCAAGGTCCCGAGGAAGGCGGCGGCGTATTCCACCGACGTGCTGGCGCAGGCGGCGGCCACCTCGGCCTGGCCGACCCCGTCGCGCTGTAGCGCCGCGGCGATCCGGTCCATCAGGGCGTCGAGGGCGGCGTAGCTGAGCGTGCGTTTGGCGTCGACGAGCGCGGGCTTGTCCTTCAGCTCGCGGGCCTGTTCGCGGATCACGTCGGCGAGGGTCCCGAAGTCCTGGGCCAGCAGCTCTTCGGCGGACATGGATAGGCTCCTCAAACGGATGTTCGAAATCGGGCCACCGTCTTAGCCCGACCGCTCATTGCCCGAAAGTCTTGCAAAGCCCCCAGGGCCCGACGCGCTCGCCGCGACCTCGGCGAGGACCTCGTCGGTGTGCTGCCCGAGCCGGGGCGGATGGCGGCGGATGTTGGCGGGGGTGGCGCTGAATTTCACCGGTGGCCGCAACTGCACGTAGCCGCCGACGTCGGGGTGTTCGTAGTGCTCGAAGAAGCCGACCGCGGCCAGGTGGGGGTCGTCCTGCAGGTCGTCCAACCGATTGGTGCGCACCACCGGGATCGAGAGCGGCTTGAGGAGCGCCAGCCATTCGTCGGTGGTCTTGGATTCCGTCACCGTCTCCACGAGGCCATAGAGCTCATGGGTATGCTTGGCGCGGGCAGCGTAGTTGGAAAAGCGCGGATCGTTGGCGACGGTCTCGCCCCAGCCGGCCACCAGGAAGAACTGGTCCCACTGTTTGTCCGTGTACGGCAGGAGCCCGATATAGCCGTCGGCGGTCTTGAACGGCTTGCGGTGCGGATTGACCACCCGGGGGTAGCCGTACTGGCCCTGTGGCGGATCGAACGCATGGTCGTAGAGGTGCTCGACCAGGGTGAAGCTGGTCACGCATTCCAGCATCGGCACCTCGACGAACTGACCCTCACCGGTGCGGGCGCGGTGCAGCAGGGCCGCGGTCACCGCCTGAGCCATGAAGAGGCCCGAGACCTTGTCGGCGATCAGGGTCGGCAGGATGCGCGGGGTGGGATTGCCGTCGATACGCGGCAGGAGGTCGGCGAGGCCCGAGGCCGACTGGATCAGGTCGTCATAGGCGGGTTCGCCGGCATAGGGCCCCTCGGAGCCGTAGCCGGCGGCGTGGACGTAGACGATGTCCGGCTTGATCGCCTTGACCTCGTCGTAGCTGAAGCCCAGCCGTTTCAGACCCTCGTAGCGCACCGAGGCGGCGAAGACGTCGCAGCTCCCGATCAACCGCTTGATCGCCCGCTGGGCCTCGGCGTCCTTGAGGTCGAGCACCACCGAACGCTTGTTGCGGTTGATGGTCAGGAAGATCGGGCCCATGTCGCGCGGCGCGCCTGGCGGCACATGGCCCGCCCCGCGCATGACGTCGCCGCCGGCGCCGCGGCCCGAGCCCGGATCCTCCAGCTTGATGACGTCGGCGCCCTGATCGGCGAGGATCTGGGTCGCATAGGCGCCGTTGACCACGCTGGTCAGGTCGAGGATGCGGATGCCGGCCAAGGGGCCGGTCGCCTTCGTCGCCAAAGTCTTTGTCTTCGCCATCCCACTCTCCGCTCAGTCCCGCAGCCGGCCGACGCCGGCCTTGATCTCAGCCACGATCAGCTCTTCTTTTTGCTCGAGGCGGGAGACCGGTCCCGCCGCGCCGATGGCGAACACCCGGCCCATCGGTCCGCGCGGCAGGGCCGCAGCCACCAAGCCCACCCCGTCGGAGACCGTATGCTTGGAGAAGGCGTATCCGCGGGCGCGCACTTCGCTGATGCGCGCCATCAGCTCCTCGCGCGACAGCTTCGCGCCGGGGTCGGTCTCGGCGTTGATCCGTCGCCGGAGCTTCTCGATCTCGCCGTCGGACTTGGCGCTCAACAGCACCCAGCCCATGCCCGAGCGGGTCAGCGGCCGGCGCGTGCCGGGCGGCACCGAGAACTGCAACGGTTCGGCCGATTGGATCAGGTGGATGTATTGCGCGTGCAGGTCGCTCTGCACCGCCAGGATCACCGTCTCGCCGGTGGCCTTGTGCAGGTCCTCCATGACGCCGACCAGGCGGCCGTCGCCGAACAGGGCGTCGTGCACCCAGCTGCCCAGGGCCGCGATCCGCATGGTTGGGAAGTAGCTGCGGCGCTCGCGGTCGTAGTCGAGGTAGCCCATGGCCACGAGCGACTTCAGCAACGCCGAGCCGCTGGAGGCCGGATAGCCGAGGTCCTCGGTGATGTCCTTCAGCGCCAGCGGTCGCCGGTGGCGGTCGAACGCCTCCAGGATCTCGAAGGCCCGTTTGGCCGACTTGATCGCCGCGTCCGCCATGGTCCGGGCCGCTCCATTTTCATATATGTGTATTTTAGACCCACGTATGGGCAGAAAATATCTCCATCGCCTAGTATCGCGTCCACGCCCCCTGTTCAACCGCCCGGCTGCGGGACAGGGTCACGCCAACGAAAAGAGCCCGGAGGGACGCGCCCGTGGATTTCGAGCTCGCCGAAGAGCACCGGATGCTCAAGGACCTGGTGGCGAAGTTCGTCCGCGACGAACTGCTGCCGCTGGAGCCCGGCGTCCTGGCCCGCGAGGCCGAGGGCGGCGGCCTTGGCGTGGGCCCCAATGAGCACAAGCGGCTCGACGAGGTGTCCCGTGCGCTCGGCCTCTGGGGCCTGGACGCGCCGCAGGACATCGGCGGCTCCGACCTGCCGGCCGTGGCCATGGTCGGGGTCAATGAGGAACTGGGGAAGAGCGTCACCCCCTACACCCTGCCGCCGGACAGCCCGAACCTGCGGATGCTGATGGCCACGGTGAACGAGCCCCAGCGCAAGGCCTATCTGGAGCCCTATGTCCGGGGCGAGACGACGTCGGCGATCGGGATTTCCGAACCCGGGGCCGGGGCCGACCCGGCGGGCATGACCACGCGCGCGGTGCGCGACGGCGACGACTGGGTGCTGGATGGCCGGAAGATCTGGATAAGCCGGGCGGCCGACGCCGACTTCACCATCGTCATGGCGGTGACCGACAGGGAAAAGCGCGCGCGCGGCGGCATCTCCGCCTTCCTGGTGGACAAGGGGACGCCGGGTTTCAACGTACTGCGGCGGATCCCGATGATCGGGGGGGCAGCAACCTACGAGATCGCGCTGGAAGGCTGCCGCGTCGAGGGTTGGAAGCTCCTGGGCGAAGAGGGTAATGGCTTTGCGCCGATGCAGCTGCGGCTCGGGACCCGGCGCGTCGAGATGGCGTCCTGGTCGATCGGCATGGCGCAGCGGGCCATGGAGATGATGATCGAATATGCCCCGCAGCGGAAAACCTTCGGGCTTCCCTTGTCCGAACGCCAGGCCATCCAGTTCTGGGTTGCCGACGCCGCCACGCGGATCCACGCCGCGCGGCTGATGACCTACGACTGCGCCTGGAAGCTGGACCAGGGCCGCGACGTGCGGCTGGAAATCTCGATGATCAAGGCCTACGCCACCGAGATGGCCTGGGAGGTCGTCGATCGCGCGATGCAGACCTTCGGGGCCATGGGCATGACCAAGGAGTTGCCGCTGCAGGCGATGGCCAACAAGCTGCGGGTCATGCGCATCTACGACGGGCCCACCGAGGTCCACAAATGGGTGGTGGCCCGCAACCTGCTGGGGACGAGAAAATGAAATCGAGCTTTGGCGAACATGTCACCGTTGCCGAGGTTGGCCATGTGGCCGTGGTGACCATCGACCGCCCGGCCAACAACCACGTCTCCGCCGAGCTGATGCGCCACCTGGCCGATGCGCTGGACGCCATCGACACGGAGGTGAACCTGCGCGCCGTGGTGCTGCAAACGGCGGGCAAGAACTTCTGCGCGGGCGCAGACTTCGTGACCCCGGGCGACGCGGTGGCTTCCGGCATGGATGGCATCTCGGCGCTCTATGTGGAGGCCGTGCGGCTCTTCTCCACCGACAAGCCGATCGTGGCCGCCGTCCAGGGCGCGGCGGTCGGCGCCGGCCTCGGCCTGGCGCTGGTCGCCGACTTCCGCGTCGCTTCGCCGGACGCCCGGTTCGTCTCGAACTTCGTGAAGCTGGGTTTCCATCCGGGCTTCGGCCTCACCCACACCCTGCCGCGGCTGATCGGCCGGCAGAAGGCCGCGCTGATGCACCTGACCGGCCGGCGGGTGAAGGCGGACGAGGGCCTGCCCTGGGGCCTGGTCGACGAGGTCGTCCCGCTGGAGGCGCTGCGCGAGGCGGCGCTGCGGCTGGCGACCGAGATCGCCGAGAACGCGCCGCTCGCCGTCATCACCACCCGCAAGACCCTGCGCGGCGACCTGGCCGCCGCGGTGAAGGCCCAGACCGGCCACGAGCACGAACAGCAGACTATCCTGCGCGCCACCGAGGATTTCCAGGAAGGCGTCCGTTCGGTCGCCGAGCGGCGGGTGGGGAACTTCCAGGGGCGATAGTCACCCCCAACCGCCGTCATCCTCCGGGCAGCCGCAGGATGACGACCTCAATGGGTAGTTCAATATTAAATTGCTACCATCGTTCGATCTCGAATTACCCGCGATCGAACCGTTCGCCGGCGACCCGTTCGCATTCCGCGGCCAGCTCCTTGAAGAGCAGGGAAAGGATGATCAGGGCGCGGCCTTCCACGTCAGGCGCCTCGGCGCCGGTGTGCCAGTCGACCAGCATATCGAAGCCGAGTTCAGGGACCATGGCGTTGTGAGCAGCGACGCTGACCAGCGCTCCACCCGCCTCGCCGGGCGCCGCCTTGGCGGTGACCGTCCAGCGCAGCTGCGGATTGGCCTCGGACATCAGCCTCGCGCCAGCGCCGCGGCCTCGCGGGCGAGCGCGGTGATCCGGCCCCAGTCGCCGGCGCGCACGGCGTCGGCCGGCGCGACCCAACTGCCGCCCACGCAGACCACATTGGGCAGGGCCAGGTAGTCGGGCGCGTTCTTCGCGCTGACCCCGCCGGTCGGGCAGAACTTCGCCTGCTGGAAGGGACTGGCGAAGGCCTTCAGCGCGTCGACCCCGCCGACGATATTGGCCGGGAACAGCTTGAACCGCGTGAAGCCCGCGGCCAGGCCGGCCATCAGCTCGGTCGCCGTCGCGATCCCGGGCAGCAATGGCACGGGCCCATCCTCCCCCTCACCCTCGATCAGCCCGGGGCTGACGGCGAACTGTCCGCCCACGTCAGCCACCGCCTGGCGCATGGCCGAGGTCAGCACCGTACCCGCACCAACCACCGCGCCCTCGACCTCACCGGCCATGCGCTCGATGCACTGCGAGGCGATCGGCGTGCGCATGGTGATCTCCAGCACCGGCAGGCCTCCGGCCACCAGGGCGCGGCCGAGCGGCACGGCGTGGGCCAGGTCCTCGATGATCAGCACCGGGATCACCGGGGCGAGCTGCATGATGTCATCGACGGTCATAGGCGCTCCAGGGTCTCCAGCTCGCGCGCCGCGCCGACGATGGCGGGGTAGGGATGGAGCACCAGCGAGGTGGGGATCTGCTCCAGGTAGGCCCTGAGCCGGCCCTTGTCTTCGAACCGCTCGCGAAAGGTCCCGTGGGCCAGCCGTTCGGCCATGCGCGGCGCGATGCCGCCGGAAATGAAGACTCCGCCGCGCGCCCCGAAGCTGAGCGCCAGATCGCCCGCCACCGACCCCAGGATGCCGCAGAAGCGGTCCAGGGTCTCCGCCGCCAGCTCGTCGCCCGCCGTCCCGGCCTCCATCACCGCGCGCTGGTCGGCGAGGAAAGGGTGCGCGTCCCTCATCTCGGCCAGCGTCAGGTAGAGGTCATGGAGCCCCTGGCCGGAGAGCAGCCGCTCGATGGAGACCCGGCCGTGCTGGGCCTTCAGGCGTTTCCAGGCCGCATATTCCACCTCGTCGGAGGGGGCAAAGGCCGCGTGCCCACCCTCGGTGGCTAGCGCCAGGTCGCCGCGGTCGCCGCGCGCCAAGCCGGCCACGCCGAAGCCGGTGCCCGCGCCCATCACCACCATGGGCGCCTCCGAGCCGCCGCGCAGCTTTGGCCCCAGCGGCCGCAGCTCGTCGTCGGTGAGCAGCGGGCAGGCGAGCGCCTGGCCGGCAAAGTCGTTGATCAACTTCACCGCCTCGAATTCGAAGCTGGCCAGGAGGTCGCCCTCCGACACCACCCAGTCGAGGTTGGTGAACTCGATCTCGCCGTCCAGCACCGGCCCGGCCACCGCGATCACCGCCCGCGGCGGACGACGCGCGCCCACCGTGCGCTTGAGATAGTCGGCGATGACGTCGGTCAGCGAGGCGTACGCCTTGGCCTCGAAGACGTGGAGGTTGCGGATCCGGCCCTCGGTGTCCACCAGGGCGAAGCGGGCATTCGTACCGCCCACGTCGCCCACCAGTCCGACATGCTGCGGCTTCACCTAGGCGGCCTCGTAGAGGGTGCAGGCGCCGGCGTCGGCGGGCCCCGCGGCGCGGCGCATCATCCCGAACAGCTCGCGGCCATAGCCTGGGGCGGAGCGCGGGCAGGCGGCGGGCGTGCGTTTCATCAGCTCGGCCGGATCGACTCTGAGGGTCAGCTCGCCGGTGTGGGCGTCGACCCGGATCACGTCGCCGTCGCGGACATAGGCCAGCGGCCCGCCGTCGGCGGCCTCGGGCGTGACGTGGATCGCAGCCGGAACCTTGCCCGACGCGCCCGACATCCGCCCGTCGGTGACCAGCGCCACCTTGAAGCCCTTGTCGAGCAGCACGCCGAGCGGCGGGGTGAGGTTGTGCAGCTCCGGCATGCCGTTGGCCTTGGGCCCCTGGAAGCGGACCACCGCGATGAAATCCTTGTCGAGCCGGCCGGCCTTGAAGGCTTCCTGCAGGCTCTCCTGGTCCTCGAACACCACCGCCGGCCCCTCGATGGCCAGGTGCGCGTCCTTCACCGCCGAGGTCTTGATCACCGCGCGGCCCAGCGGCCCGCGCAGCAGGCGCAAGCCCCCCTCGGGGTGGAACGGGTCGGAGACCGGCCGCAGGATGTCGGGGTTGAGGGAGACCTCCGTCCCTTCGCGCCAGACCAGGCGCTCGCCGTCGAGGAACGGCTCCTGCTGGTAGCGGCGCAGGCCGGACCCCGCGACGGTGAGCACGTCGTCATGCGCCAGGCCCGCGTCCAGCAGCTGGCGGATCACGAAGGCCATGCCGCCCGCCGCATGGAAGGCGTTCACGTCCTCGGTTCCGTTCGGATAGACCTTGGCGATCAGCGGCGTCACGCGCGAGAGGTCGTCGAAGTCCTCCCAGGTGAGCTGCACGCCCGCCGCCCGGCCCATGGCGATCAGGTGCAGGGTGTGGTTGGTCGAGCCTCCGGTGGCCAGCAGGCCCGCCAGCGCGTTGACCAGGCTCCTGGCGTCCACCACGTGGCCCATGGGCGTGTAGTCGTTGGTCCCGTCGCGGATCTCGATAGCGCGCTTGGGCGCGGCGGCCACCAGGGCGTCGCGCAGCGGCGTATTCGGCGTCACGAAGGCCGAGCCCGGCAGGTGCAGGCCCATCATCTCCATCATCATCTGGTTGGAATTGGCGGTGCCGTAGAAGGTGCAGGTGCCGGGGCCGTGGTAGGATTTCATCTCGCTGTCCAGCAGCTCCTCGCGCGTGGCCTTGCCCTGGGCGTAGAGGCCGCGGACGCGGGCCTTCTCGGAATTGGAGATGCCCGAGGTCATCGGTCCCGCCGGCACGAAGATGGTCGGCAGGTGGCCGAAGCTCAGCGCCCCCATGGTCAGGCCGGGCACGATCTTGTCGCAGATGCCCAGCATCAGGGTCGCGTCGAAGGCGTCATGGGTCAGGGCCACCGCCGTCGCCATGGCGATCACGTCGCGGGAGAACAGCGACAGCTCCATGCCCGGCCGGCCTTGGGTCACCCCATCGCACATGGCGGGCACCCCGCCGGCGAACTGCGCGCCGGCGCCCACCTCGCGGGCCGCGCGCTTGATGATCGCGGGATAGCGCTCCAGCGGCTGGTGGGCCGACAGCATGTCGTTGTAGGCGCTGACGATGGCGACGTTGGGCGCGCTCGGGTCGCGCATCCGCTGCTTGTCGCCATCGCCCTCGGCGGCGAAGGCGTGGGCCCAGTTGGCGCAGGAGAGCTTGCCGCGGCCGGCGCCCTGATGCCGGGCCGCCTCGATGCGGGCCAGATAGTCCGCGCGGCTGTCGCGGCTGCGTTCGACGATGCGTTCGGTGACTTCCGCCGTGACCGGATGCATGGGCTTACCTCTTGTGCTCTGGCGACCAGAAGACCCGGACGGGAACACGGTCCTGGTCGAGGATCGCGCGGACAGGAAGGTCGGCCCCGGCCTGCGCATCCGAGATTACCTGCCGCTTAGCCTCCCCGGCGATCAAGAGGAAGATGGCGCGGCTTTGTAACAACGCCGCCAAGGTGAGCGTGATCCGGGCGACCGGCGGCGATCCGAAGCCCTCGGGCGATTCCGCCACCAGGGTCTTGCCATCCGGATCCATCGCCTGCGCCATCACCGGACTGCCCGGGATCAGCGAGGCGATGTGGCCGTCCTCGCCCATGCCCAGCATCACCGCGTCGAAGGGCATGAGCGCGCGCAGCGCCGGCTCGGCATAGTCGGTCAGCGGCAGGTAGTGGGCCCTGGCCGCCTCGCCCACGAACAGCCGCTCGCGCAGCAGCCGGATGTTGGCGTTGGGGCTGTCGATGTCCACCTGCCGCTCGTCCGACAGGGTGACCACCACGCGGGCCCAGTCGATCCCGGCCCGGCACAGACGGTCGTAAACCGGCCCCGGCGACCGGCCGCCGGTCGCCACCAGCGCCGCGCGGCCATGGGTCCTCAAGCCGGCGGAGAGCTGCGCCTCCACGGCGCTGGCCGCAGCTTCGGCCATGGCGGATGAACCTGGGAAGACTTCGAGCATTCCTCTTCGTCATAACGCAGTCGCTCCGCCGCGGCTGCGGCCGATCGGCGTCGCGCGAAATTTTACTGGGTCAGCCGGGAACCTTCCCGGCCGCCGATCGGTAAGGCCAGGGTGCAGGGGCGTCGGACCCGCCGCATCAAGACAAGTGAGAGTTCCCCCAATGAAGATTGCGCAGGTCGCTCCGCTCTACGAGGCCGTGCCGCCCAAGTTCTATGGCGGCACCGAGCGGGTGGTCGCGCACCTCACCGACGCCCTGGTCGATCTCGGCCATGAGGTGACCCTGTTCGCCAGCGGCGAAGCCCAGACCAGGGCGCGGCTCGTGCCCGTGCGCGACCAGGCCATCCGCCTCGATCCGGCGCCCCTGAAATCCGATCTCGCCGCCCACCTGTCGCAGCTGGCCGAGGTGCGCCGCCGCGCCGAGCAGTTCGATGTGATCCACTTCCACATCGACATGATCCACTTCCCGTTCTTCGACGGCATGGCGGAGAAGACCGTGACCACCCTGCACGGGCGGCTCGACCTGAAGGACCTGGCGGGGGTCTACCAGCGCTGGACTGGGTTCCCGCTGGTCTCGATCAGCGACCATCAGCGCAGCCCGCTCCCCTGGGCCAATTGGGCGGCCACAGTGCACCATGGCTTGGCCGCCGACCTCTACCGCTTCAGCCCGCGGAGTTCCGGCTACCTCGCCTTCCTCGGCCGCATCTCGCCTGAGAAACGGCCAGACCGGGCCATCGCCATCGCCAAGCGCTGCGGGATGAAACTGAAGATCGCCGCCAAGGTCGACGCCGCCGACCGCGCCTATTTCGAGGAGAAGATCGAGCCGCTGCTGCATGATCCGCTCATCGAGTTCATCGGCGAGATCGGCGATCATCAGAAGTCGGCCTTCCTCGGCGAGGCCCAGGGCCTGCTGTTCCCGATCGACTGGCCGGAGCCCTTCGGCCTGGTGATGATCGAGGCCATGGCCTGCGGGACGCCGGTGGTGGCCTACGCCTGCGGCTCGGTTCCTGAGGTGGTCGAAGAGGGGCTGACCGGCTTCATCGTGCAGAATGAGGATCAGGCTGTGGCGGCCGTCCACCGCCTGCCGAGCCTCGACCGCCTAGCTATCCGCCGGCGCTTCGAGGAACGATACTCGGCCACGGCCATGGCGCGGCGCTATCTCGAGATCTACCATCGGCGGGCGGCGCCCATGGAGCCCAGGATCGGCCTCGCCGCGGAATGAGGTGACGGATGGACGATCTGGCGCCGGCCCCGGAAGCTCCGGTCGTTGGAGAAACCGGCGAGCCCCGCGTCCCGCACCGCCTCTTCGCGCTCAAGGACAAGGACATCTTCCTGGTCGCGGACGCCTTTGGCGATGTGCTGGGCGAGGGTGACGGCTTCTTCCATGACGACACCCGCATCCTGTCGCGGTTCCAGCTATTCCTGGGCTCGCACGCCCCGTCGCTGCTTTCGACGGCGATCGGGCGGGACAATGTCTTCTTCACCTCGCACTGCTCGAACCAGCGCCTGCCCTATCCCGGCGGGCCGGTGGCGCCGCCCGGCGTGCTGCATATCGAGCGCAAGCGGTTCCTGTGGGACCAACGACTCTATGAGCGCGTCCGCCTGGTGAACTACAGCCGCGACGAGGTGATCATCCCGCTCACCTTCGAGTTCGACGCCGATTTCCGCGACATGTTCGAGGTGCGCGGCATGACCCGGGCGCGGCGCGGTTATCGCCACGCGCCGGAGGTCGGCGAACGCGGCGTCAGCTTCACCTACGAAGGTCTCGACAAGATCGAGAGGACCAGCGTGATCGCCTTCTCCGACCCGCCGGGCCGGCTGAGCGGCAATCGCGCGGAGTACCTTTATCCGCTGCGACCGGAGGGCCGGCTAGAGCTCTATATCGAGATCGGCCTTGAGGCCGGCCCGACGCCCACCCGCGAACGCTTCCGCGAACAGGCGGCCCGGGCGCGGTTCGACATGCGGGCGAGGACGCGCAAGGGCGCCCGACTGCGGACCTCGGGACGCCTGTTCTCCGAATGGATCGAGAAGTCGCGGGCCGATCTGGCGCTCCTGACCACTGAACTCGACACCGGCCCCTATCCCTACGCCGGCATCCCCTGGTTCTCGACCTGCTTCGGCCGCGACGGGATCCTGACGGCCTATCAGGTGCTGTGGTGTGATCCGTCGCTGGCCAAGGGGGTCCTGACCTACCTCGCGAAGCATCAGGCCACCGAGGTCTCGGCGTTCCGGGATTCGGCGCCCGGCAAGATCCAGCACGAGACGCGGCGGGGTGAGATGGCCAACCTCGGCGAGGTGCCCTTCGCCCGCTACTACGGCGGCGTCGACACCACCCCGCTGTTCGTGGCCCTGGCCGGCGCCTATGCCGAACGCACCGGCGACGTAGCCCTGATCGACCAGCTCTGGCCCGCGCTCTGTGCGGCGGTCGGCTGGATGGAGAACTATGGCGACACCGACGGCGACGGCCTGATCGACTATGCCCGCGGCGCCAAGAGCGGCCTGGCCAACCAGGGCTGGAAGGACAGCCAGGACTCGGTCTTCCACGCCGACGGCCGCTTCGCCACCGGGCCCATCGCGCTCGTCGAGGTGCAGGGCTACGCCTTCGCCGCCTATCGGGCCATGGCCTCGATGGCGAAGATGCGCGGCGAGGACCACGCAGGCTGGACCGCCAAGGCCGAACACATCCGCGAGACCGTCGAACAGCGGTTCTGGATGGAGGACGAGGGCTTCTACGCCATCGCCGTCGACGGGTCGGGCGAGCTCTGCCGCGTGCTGAGCTCCAATCCCGGCCACCTGCTGTTCGCCAGGCTGGCCGCGCCGCAGCGGGCGCGGAAGGTGGCCGAGCACCTGCTCTCGCGCCGCTTCGCAGCCGGCTGGGGCGTGCGGACGCTGGCGGTGGGCGAGGCCCGCTACAATCCGATGAGCTACCACAACGGCTCGGTCTGGCCGCACGACACGGCGCTGACCGCGCTGGGCCTTTCCCACTATGGCGAGCGCGACGGCGTGGTCGCCCTGATGGCGGCGATGTTCGAGACCGCCGACGCCCTGGAGATGCGGCTGCCGGAGCTCTTCTGCGGCTTCCAGCGCTCGGCCGGCGAGCCGCCAGTGGCCTACCCGGTCGCCTGCCTGCCGCAGGCCTGGGCGGCGGGCTCGGTGTTCATGATGCTGCAGGCCTGTCTGGGCCTCACCGTGACAGCCGAGGGCGTGACCATCGTCGATCCGCGCCTGCCCATCGGCATCGACCGCCTTTGGATCGAGGACCTCGAAGTCGGCCATCACTGTGTGACCATCGCCTTCGAACGCCATCACGGCGACCGCGTCGTGGTCGAGCACAGCGGGCCTGCGGGGTTGGTGAAGGTGCTGGGACCGAACCGCTAGCGCTTCGGCGCTCGGGCGGAGCCAAGCTTGTCGGGGCACGTTACGTCTACGTCGAGCAGGAAACATAGGGCGGGGCCCAATGACCGGTAACCAGGATGTCGCCCCTTGAGCCAGACCCTCGAGCTGTTCCCGATCGGCAACTGCGCGGCCAGCGCCCTGATCGACGAGGCGGGCCGCTATGTCTGGGCCTGCGCGCCCCGCGTCGACGGCGACCCGTTCTTCTCCGGCCTGCTGGCCGGCGACAGTCCCGAGCACGGCCACTGGAGCGTTGAGGTCGAGGGCCTGGCCCAGACCCGGCAGAGCTATCTGCGCAACACCCCGATCCTGAAGACCGAGCTGACCGACGCCTCGGGGGCCTCGCTGGAGATCATCGACTTCTGCCCGCGCTACCGCCAGTTCGGGCGGATCTACCGGCCGCTGGCCTTCGTGCGGATCGTGCGGCCGCTGGCGGGCACGCCGCGCATACGCGTACGCCTGCGGCCCACGGTGAACTACGGCGAGGCGGCGGCCACGACCACGATCGGCTCCAACCACATCCGCTACATCGGCGGCGAGGTCACCCTGCGCATGACCACCGACGCGCCGGTCAGCCACATCCACGACGAGCGGATGTTCCGGCTGGAGGAGCCGATCGCCATGTTCCTGGGCCCCGACGAGGGCTTCGATTCCGACGTCGGCGGCTCGGCCCAGCGGATGCTGCGGGAGACCACCGAGAGCTGGCGCGGCTGGGTCAGGACGCTGTCGGTGCCGCTGGAGTGGCAGGAGGCGGTGATCCGCGCCGCCATCACGCTCAAGCTCTGCGCCTATGAGGAGACCGGCGCGATCGTCGCGGCCCTGACCACCTCGATCCCCGAGCACGCCGCCGACAACGGGACCGGCCGCAACTGGGATTACCGGTATTGCTGGCTCCGCGACGCCTATTACGTGGTCCAGGCGCTGAACCGGCTGGGCGCGGCGGACATGCTGGAGAACTACCTCTCCTACCTGCGCAACATCGTGGGCCAGGCCAAGGGCGGCCACGTGCAGCCGGTCTATGGCGTGGGCCTGGAGCCGGCGCTGGTCGAGTGGATAGCCCCCCACCTTGCGGGGTATCGCGGCATGGGGCCGGTCAGGGTGGGCAACCAGGCGCACGAGCACCTGCAGCACGACGTCTACGGCCAGATCGTGCTCTCCACCGTCCAGGCCTTCTTCGACGAGCGGCTCTACCGGCCGGCCAATGTGGAGGATTTCCACGCGTTGGAGCCCATTGGCGAGCGCGCCTTCGAGCTGCACGACAAGCCCGACGCGAGCCTCTGGGAATTCCGCGGTCGCGAAGCGGTGCACACCTATTCCTCGGTGATGTGCTGGGCGGCCTGCGACCGGCTGGGCAATGCGGCCCTGAAGCTCGGGCTGCTTGAGCGTGCGGATTTCTGGAACGGGAGGGCGGCTGCGGTTCGCGCCACCATCGAGGCGCGCGCCTTCAACGAGACACTCGGTCGCTACGCCGCGACCTTCGGCGGCGACGAGCTGGACGCCAGCCTGTTGCAGCTGGTCGACGTGCGCTTCACCTCGCCGGACAATCCGCGGATGGCCGCCACCATGCAGGCGGTGGAGGACGGCCTGCGCCGCGGGCCCTTCATGCTGCGCTATGCGCTGCCGGACGATTTCGGCGAGCCGAAGACCGCCTTCAACTTCTGCACCTTCTGGCTGATCGAGGCCTTGCATCTCTCCGGCCGCGCCGAGGAGGCCCGCCAGCTTTTCGAGGAGATGCTGAGCCGCCGCACCAGGGCCGGCTTACTCTCCGAGGACATCGCCTTCGATGGCGCCGAGCTCTGGGGCAACTATCCGCAGACCTACTCCCTGGTCGGCCTGATCAACTGCGCGAGCCTGCTCTCCAAGCCCTGGAGCAGCGTGCGATAGCAGGGCGCTTCACGGCTCAGTCCAGCCAGGCCCGTTCCGACCGTTCGATGAGCGCAAACGCCCCCGACGGCCCCCAGCTGCCGGCGGCGTAGGGCTTGGGCGCCATGCCGGCTTCCTTCCAGGCGTCGGCGACGCCGTCGATCCAGCGCCAGGCCTCCTCCACCTCGTCGCGGCGCACGAAGAGGGTGGAATTGCCGTGCATGACGTCGAGCAGCAGGCGTTCGTAGGCGATCCGCCGCCGCGCGCCCGGGCCCTCGTAGGCCCTGAGCAGCGACAGCGAGAGCGGCAGGGACTGCAGGCGCATGCCGCCCTTGCTGATCCCGGGCGCCTTGTTCATCAGCAGCAGCTCGATGTCCTCGTCCGGCTGCAGGTCGATCACCAGGCGGTTGGCGGTCAGGTCGTCCTTGGCCACCTCGCCGAAAATCGAGTGCGGCACGGGCTTGAACTGGATGGCGATCTGAGTGCGCCGCTCGGGCAGGCGCTTTCCCGTCCGCAGGAAGAAGGGCACGCCCGCCCAGCGCCAGTTGTCGATGTCGGCGCGCAGGGCGACGAAGGTCTCCGTGCCCGAGGATTGCCCCCGCTCGGTCTCGTAGGCCGGGGCTTCCTTCCCGCCCACGACGCCCTTGGTGTACTGGCCGCGGATCGAGGCCTTGTCGACCTCGGCGCGGGTGAAGCGGCGCAGGCTCCGGAGCACCTTGACCTTCTCGTTGCGCACCGAGCGCGGGTCCATGTCGGCCGGCGGCTCCATGGCGACGAAGCAGAGGAGCTGCAGCATGTGGTTCTGCAACATGTCCCGCAGCGCGCCATATTCGTCGTAATAGGGCCAGCGATCGCCGACGCCCTCGGTCTCGGCCACGGTGATCTGCACGTGGTCGATGGTCAGGTTGTTCCAGAGCGGTTCGAAGAGGGTGTTGGCGAACCGCAGAGCGATCAGGTTCTGCACCGTCTCCTTGCCCAGGTAGTGGTCGATGCGGAAGATCCGCTCCTCGTCGAACACCGCGCCCACCGCCGCATTGATCGCCCGCGAGCTCTCCAGGTCGCGCCCGATCGGCTTTTCCATGACGATCCGGCTTTCCGGGCTCGCCAGGCCAGAGCCCGCCAGGGCCTCGCAGATGCGGCCGTAGAGGCTGGGCGAGACGGCCAGGAAGAACATCGGCCGCTTGCGGCGTTCCAGGTGCGGACAGAGCTCGGCCAGGCCCTCGGCGGTGGTCGCGTCGCAGGCCACATAGTCCAGCCGTGCGGAGAACCGGGCCCAGACCTTGTCGTCGAGGCCCTCGGGACGCGCCTTCAGGGTCTCCACCACCTGCTCGAGAAAGGCCTCGCGGGTCAGCGCGGCGCGCGCGGTCGCCAAGATCTTGAAGCCGTCGGGCAGGAAGCCGTCGGCGTCGAGGAAATAGAGCGACGGGATGACCATGCGTCGTGAAAGGTCGCCGGTCGCGCCGAACAGAACCAGGGCGTCGGACAGCGGCGGCGTATCAGCCATGGGGCGTCACCTTTTTTCATCGAATGGGCGTCGCAGCCCGCATAGCGCGATTTTGCGAACGCCGCCTCAAGGATGAGTGGCGGCGCTCACGGGAACGGCATGACCGCGTCGGGATCGAAAGCCGCGCCTGAAACGTTTGCAGCAGGTTATCGGGGCCAGCATCTTTTTATGTCGATCCAAGACCTTACCCTTGCACTGCCCAAACCCAAGCCGCTCCGGCTGGCGGATTCGGCCCTGTTCCTCGATCTCGACGGGACGCTGGCGCCGATCGCCGCGCGTCCGCAGGACGTAGGCCCCGACCCGCGCCGCACCAACCTGCTTGAGCGCCTGGTCCAGGGGCTCGACGGACGCCTGGCCGTGGTCAGCGGCCGCACCCTGGCGGACATCGACCGCATCCTGGAGGGCCGCGTCATGCCCGTGGCGGCGGTGCACGGCCTGGTGCTACGCGATCCGCTTGGCCAGGTGACGGCCCAGCCGGCGCATCCGGGGCTGGACCAGGCGATCCTGGGCTTCCGCGCCTTCGCCGCCCGGGATTCCGGCCTGATCGTCGAGGAAAAGGGCCTTTCCGTCGCCCTGCATTTCCGCCTGGCCGCACGCTATGCGGAGGAGACCCGCATCTGCGCCCGGCGGATCGCCGAGGACACCGGCCTTACGCTGCAGGAAGGCGACATGGTCGAGGAACTGCGCACGCCTGGGCCCAGTAAGGGCGACAGCGTGCGCGCCTTCATGAGCCGGCCGCCGTTCGCCGGCGCCGTCCCGCTGTTCATGGGCGACGACGCCACCGACGAGGACGGCTTCGAGGCGGCCCAGGCGCTGGGCGGGATGGGAGTGGCGGTGGGCAGCCACCGCGCGGTCCATGCCCGCTGCCGCCTGCCCGGCGTCGAGGCGGCGCTGGCCTGGCTGGAGGCGGCGCTGTGACGCGACTGATCGTCGTCTCCAATCGGGTGAGCCCGCCGAGCGACTCGGGCGAGGAGAGCACCGGGGGCCTGGCGATGGCGCTGGCCGCGGCGCTGCGCCAATACTCGGGTCTGTGGTTCGGCTGGAGTGGCAAGACCACGCCGGAATTCACCGGCCAGCTCGCCGTGCAGACCGCCGGCGGGG
>Ga0307510_10003535_pt1 | contig 18226 bp, 14 predicted proteins | sample 12_EM_MG_FD_207224 | JGI IMG/M metagenome (GOLD analysis project Ga0307510, IMG submission 207224) | Populus trichocarpa ectomycorrhiza microbial communities from riparian zone in the Pacific Northwest, United States - 12_EM | ecosystem: Host-associated > Plants > Roots > Unclassified | place...
GCGGACACTACTCCCGGGCGGATGATGCGTTATCTAAAAAAGACGTTAAGGGAGAATGGAGCGGCGATAAAACCCATCGCCATGGATGAATGGAATATGTTTGCGACGGGGGCAGGGCAGCAGGTGAGCAATGTCAGTGGTGTGTTTGCGGTGATAGTGATAGGGGAGTCGCTGACCAACAAATTCGGGCTGGCTGCGCGATGGGATATGCTCAATGGCTGGGACAATGGCAATGACCATGGTCTGTTCAGTTCGGGGAATGAGCCAGGGGTAAAGATGTGGAGTCCCCGGCCCTCCTTTTACTATATGTATTATCTCCAGAAAATGATGGGTGACCGGCTTGTGGATGTCAGGGTTGGGGCGGATAGTTCCATCAAGGCCTATGGTTCCTTATTTTCTTCGGGGGAAACCGGTGTTATTCTTGCCAACACGGATGTAAAGGCAAAAACCGTAACTATTAAACCGGATCATTGGCTGGCGGGGCAACGTTTCTACTGGTATGCTCTTGATGGTGGTGAGGACAACGAAGAGTTTTCCAGGAAAGTGCGGGTCAATGGTCATGGCACTTCGGCTGTTGCGGGCGGGCCATCCGACTATGCGACGTTGAAGGCAGAATCTGCCTATACGGATAAGGGAATAAACGTTTTGCTGCCCGCAAGGGGGGCTGTCTTTGTTGTTATTGGGAAATAGGGTGAGTTGATCAGCCCTTACGGGGGGCATCGGGTTTTTCGGGTTGCCCTGTTTTGGTAGGTACGCCCATGATCAAGTCGAAGGCTACCCTCATGAGCCAGGCTTTTTCGGTATCGGAGTAGTCACCATGGGATTTTTCGATGGCGGTCTTCAGGATCTTTTCAACTTCCTTACAGCTTTTACCGTATTCATAAAGGATCTTGTAGGCTGCCCATTCGTAGATACGATAGCAGGCCATGTGTAAGCCTTCATTATAGATAGGGGCGCCAAGGGAAATGGCGTCGTTGATAATTTTCTCTATTTCGGGAGATTTAGGACAATTAGGAGGGATGGAGTCTGCCGATATCCGGGTTGATGGGATTTGTGGCTTACTAATGCCAGCATAGGTTGCCTGCTGAGCCAGAAGGAAGAGGCAAGTAAAAAAGGAGATGGCTGGTATTCTGGTTTTAGATAAGGGCATAGGTAGTTTTAATTATTGCTAATTAAAACTACCGAATTATTAATTTATTGTAAGAGTTTCCCGGATCAATTGGCTATTTCCAGCAATTCGTTGGAGGCCTTTAATGAGTTGGCGGATTCTGTCATAAGTCTGGCAAATCTTTCATTTGCGGACTCCTGTGCCGGGTTGGGTCGGATGACGGCACTTACCTGAAGGATGGCTCCGGCATTGGCCGCTGCTGTGCCGCGGGTAATGGCGGGAGCTGGCTGGGGGCTGGTTTTTGCTCTGTTGTTACCTTCGAAGTACCAGGCGGTGGCGATGAATTTTTTTACATGGTTCCTCGATTCTGCCGGAAGGTATCGCTGGAGGGTCCAGAAATCTCTGCTATGCGCCTTACGGATGGCTCTGTAAACGGGTACGGGTCCGCCGTTGTAGGCCGCGAGTACCAGGAGCCAGTCACCGAATTCTCTATGTAGATCTTTCAGGTATTTTGCTGCTGCTCTTGTGCTTTTATAAAAGTTGGTGCGTTCGTCGGAGTGATGGTTAACTTTCAGACCAAGCACGTGGGCGGTGCCGGGCATCAATTGCCAGGGGCCTTTGGCGCCGACGCGGGAGAGGGCTGTTGGTTTTAGTTCCGACTCGATCACTGCCAGGTATTTTAATTCAACCGGCAGGCCGTATTGTTCGAGAACGGAGTCGATGATGGTAAATGGAATTTCGCTTCTTTTCTTGACGACAAGAAGGTCTTCATCATTATTCTTTATATAATGTTTGACAAATCTCATCCCTTGTTTGTCGGGTTGAGAAATGGAAAAATTGCCCTTTTTTGAGGAGGTTGATCTTGATGTGACTGATCTTGATGCAGCAGACTTTGAAGCTGGTTTTGTCTTGCTGGTCGGATACAACACATTTTTTTGCAGCTCTACTGCCGATTGGCCGGAATTCGCCGAAGGAGGCGGGACCAGGATAAGCGCGAGGCTACAGAAACAGACGGGTACTTGTGACTTGAACATCGTTTTAAATTAGGGTAAAAACAATGCCGGCCCCAGGTTTGGATTATTTCAGATACAGTAAGTCATAGGATTATTGGTGGGATAGAGCCTTTCCGTGGGTACGGTGATTAGGGTTTTTCATTTACGGAAGGCTGTATGATCAACGACAAAGATAGCTTCTGAAAACCGTATGTCATAGGGTAAACTACGTGGTAGATATACGATGTTGGGAGAGCTTAATATTTAAAGGGTTGGTTATTAGATGGTGGGTTAAGATATTAACAAGTTGGGCTCAAATTTATTAATTTCACGGGTATGGATTCAATACCCTTTGAGCTCCACATTACTGTTGCCTCCTTGTCCCCGCCCGGGGTAAACGATCTTCTTTCTTTTTGTACAAAACATGAGGCGAAGCCATTATTGATAGAACTTTCGCAGGGGGAGTGCATTTATCAGCCGATGGTCAATAAAATCATTTCATTACGGTCTTTGGAGGAAGCGTTGGCAATAGCCACGGAACTGTCTATAGAACTCAATGCTCAAAATTTTGAGGTAAGGCGGTTAAAGATCGAGGTCCCGGCATATTGTTCGGATCGTTGGGATGGGGCGTGTGATCGCTATTTCGAATGGCATGGTAAGATATCTTTCATTCCGGGGGGCAAATTGGACAGGGTATGCGAAGTGCATCGTGTTCATCTCTCCCTGAATGCGCTGAAAAATGAGAAGGACAGGCGGTTCATAACCCTGAGGGAGTCGGGTTGCAGGGAGATCTTTGAAAGCAGGATCAAAGGGCTTGCTGCCGATCTGGCTTTGCAGGGATTTCCTGTCATAAAAGAGGTATCCGAATATTGTGTATACGATAATAATCTTTATTTGGACAAAGGGTGGCTGCCCCGATAAAAAATACTATATGCAAAGATCAAGGGAGCAGGAGTTGGAAATGTTGGCTTATGAGGCTTTTATCCGGCGGGCTGCTGAACTGGACCTGCCATTTATGTTAAAAGGCAGCTATGTAACGAGACAATATTTTCAAGACCCGGGGGATCGGATACCGAATGATCTGGATTGGGTTTATCTGCCTGCTTTGACTGATCCCCAGGAGACTGTCCTGAGGCTTGACGATTGGATGAAGAAGGTTACCGAAATGTTTGCCAATGATGGGGTGCGGTTCAGGAGCTTTACTGAAAATGCTTTCTGGCGGATGATCGATTATGCTATGGCGGGTGATTTTCCCACGACGAGTACGGACCTGAAGTGCTGGATCGGTGAGGATATCATTGAACCTTGCCGAATAGATGTTTCTTTTAATTTAGACGTAGAGGTTCCTGCGGTTCCTTTATTGTACAGGCCTTTACGCGGGAATGCCTTTATGATCCCGAAAACGGTGCCCCTGGCCCTGCAAGTGTCCTGGAAGTTGCATCAGACCTTGGTACGACCCCGGTTCAAAGATCTTTTTGACCTGATCCATTTGGTGCAAAATCCGGCTTTTACAAGAGACGTATTGGCACAGACCTGGCAGGCCCTGGTAAATGAATGCAGGGTAGACGGCACAGATCCTAACCGTATTGGCTATTTGTTATCTGGTGAACTGGACTGGTTGTTTAGTTATACTATTGATGGCTCATGGAATTTCTGGCGGCATAATATAAAGAAGAAGGGGGACCTTTTATATGAGCAAACGGCGGCGGCTATAACAAATGTTGAAAAGCTGCCCCATGATCTGTCTGAATTTAAGGAACAACTCAGGCTGGCATTGCTCTACGCGGGCTTTGGGAAAGACCCGGGAAGCTGAGAAAAAGGGGGAAAAATGGAAATGATGTACATGATTTTTGGAAAGGGTTTACATCTTTTTTGGATTTGGTGGTAAATAGGACATATTACCAAATTCTTCACAGTAAAATATACAAATTTGGCGATTATACCGTTACATTGCATACACACATTCAACACTTTGCATGCCGACATCGCCCGCCCTTGATTTTGTAGAAAAGCCGACTAAGAAGAACTTAATGGACCATGTGCTCGAAGTCCCTTCCTATGGGTGGAAGGACGCCAATGATCAGCTGGTCATTCCCACTTCGGGACAGTTATTGAAAGAATTCTTTTTCCGTCTCAACGTCGTTAGGTCTAAGAAGAACTGGCTGGGCTTTTTCAGCTGGTCCAAGCTGCTGATCCTGGTTCCCTGTCTTTTTGTATTTTTCTTTAAATACTTCAATTTTTACCTGCTGGGGGCAGCCTTTTTATACAGCATGATCATTATGGGTACTCATGGTACCATCTGGTATCATCGTTACTGTACGCACAATGCCTATACTTTCAAGAACAAATTCTGGCGTTTTATTACGCGGAACCTGACGATCAGCATTGTTCCGGAAGAGACTTATGTCATCTCTCACCATGTTCATCATGCCAAGTCGGATGAGCCGGGTGACCCTTATAATGCTACGGCGGGGTTTTTATACTGTTTTCTTGCGGACGTAAACCACCAGCCGATAGCCCTTGATCTGACCGAACCCGAGTATGCGCGTGTGGTCAAGCTGATGGATCATACCGGTGTCCGGCCGAATACCTACAAGCAATACCAGAAATGGGGTAGCATTGCAAAGCCTACGTGGACTATTGTAGGCTGTCTGCTTAACTGGGCTTTCTGGGCGACCGTGTTTTATTTTATTGGGGGGCCTGCCCTGGTCTTTACCCTGTTTGGTGCTGCGGGTTTTTGGGCGATAGGTGTCCGGACCTTTAATTATGAAGGGCATGGCAAGGGCAAGGAGAAACACAGGGAGGGCAATGATTTCAACAAGGCAGATCTTTCTATCAACCAGATATGGCCGGGCTATGTAGCCGGCGAATGGCATAATAACCACCATCTTTTCCCTTGCAGTGCAAGAAGTGGGTTTTTGAGTTACCAGCTTGATCTTGCCTGGTGTTATATCCGTCTGATGAACAGGCTTGGGGCGGTGAGCGCCTATCATGATTCGAAGAAGACCTTTTTGTCGCAGTATCATCAGCCTTATCTTGAGGGGAAGAAGACGATACCCGCCGCGCAGCCTGTTGTGGTGTAAGAGTAAAACAGGGGGTGCTGAAATGATAATATTTCGATAAAGCGGATTTTGGCAAAATGTTATTTTATAGACCTTTTTTTGCGATCTAACTAATCTAAATCGTAAAAACATGAAGGTCAATTTGTCAAGAACCAAGGTCACGCTTGCGGCCGGAGCCGTTGTGGCTGCTTTTAGTCTGAGCATGATGTCTATGTCTCACAAGGCTACTCTCACGGATGAAATCTCCACTACTTTCCAGGACGACAAACAGCTGATCGGCGCCGGTAGCTCATTCGACTATCCGCTGTTCACAAAAATGTTCTCGGATTATAATACGAGCACGGGTGTACAGGTAAACTATCAATCTGTTGGATCAGGGGCCGGGATCTCGCAACTGACCAATAAGACGGTGGATTTTGGTGCAACAGATGCCCCTATGTCCGGAAAACAGGACTCTGCTCTCTCTGCTCCTGCAATACATATCCCTGTTACGGCTGGTGCGGTTGTGCTGAGCTATAATCTCCCTGAAGTGAAGGCTGTGCTGCAATTAACTCCTACTGTCATTGCAGAGATGTTCCTGGGTATTATCACAAAATGGAATGACCCGAAGATCGCTGCTATCAATAAAGGTGTAGCTCTTCCTGCTACGGCTATCCTGATCGCGCATCGTAGTGATGGCAGCGGTACTACGAATATCTTCACGACTTATCTTGCTAAGGTTAGCGAGGAATGGAATTCCAAGGTGGGTAAAGGTTCTGCGGTAAACTGGCCTGCGGGTATCGGTGGTAAAGGGAATGAAGGTGTGGCTGGTCTGATCAAACAGACGCCTGGTGCTGTCGGTTATATCGAGCTGGCTTATGCTATTCAGAACACGATGCCATATGCAAGCGTGCAGAATAAAGCAGGGAAATTTATCGTCCCGAGCACTGCGAGCATCACGGCTGCTGCCAGGATCGCTATTCCGGCCGACTCCAAGGTCTCTTTGACGAATACGGATGCTGCTGATGGGTATCCGATCTCTGGTTTTTCCTGGGTGGTATTATACAAGGATCAGAACTATAACAGCCGTAGCAAGGCCCGGTCTGCTAACCTGCTGAAGCTGCTCTCGTGGATGATCCATGATGGTCAGAAATTCAGCACCAGTCTGAATTATGCGCCATTGTCTCCTGCTGCTGTGAAGGTGGGTGAGACGTTGCTGAAGTCGGTGACATTCGATGGGAAGGCGGTTCTCTAGTCTGCATATTTTGTCGAACCAAGTGTATATAAGGATGAAACCCAGGGGTTTCATCCTTTTTTTTAGTAGCCGATCTCGACGATGGCTTTATAGGTGGCTTCGTTGTGTGCATTGTGGATCATAAAATGGGCTACGTCGCTTCTGGAGATCTTCAAACAATTCTTTAGGAAGGTGTTGATGGCGGTCCGATAGTGGCCTGTCACTGTCTTGTCTGACAGTTGAGGAGGGCGGATGATGGTCCAGTCGAGGTCGCTGTCTTTTATGAAAGCCTCCATTTGTCTCAGGTCGGCATACATGTGGCGCAGTAATTTTTGTACGATATATTTTTCAGCGAACCGTACGTAGAAGGGGAGGACGGGGCTTATTTCGATGGCCGATGCGGAGATGAAAAAGACCCGTCTGGTTCCTGCCTGCTCCATGGCTTTTATGAGAGTGGCGTTGCCTGCGGAATAGAGTGTTGTGGGTTTGTCGCTGCCGAATCCTCCTCCGCTGACGCCTATGGCAGAGATGACGAGGTCTGCGGCGGGCAGGTATTGCTGAAAGGTTTCGGGGTGAAAGATATCTCCTTTTATGATGGTCAGATTGGGATGGGTGAGGGCCAGTTTGGCGGGATCGCGGAGGATGGCCGTGACGTGGTGGTTTGCTTTTAGGGCGAGGTCGACGGACTGACGGCCTATGCCGCCGCCCGCGCCGATGATCAATATGTTTGTCATATATGAGGGCTTAGAAGCGTAGAATACTTAGGACGAAGATGATGAAGATGAGGAGTAGTTCAAGGCTATGGAAAATAGTGAGCCGGGCTTTTAGCGTGCTGATGCGGTCATTAGTGCCAGCGTCGTTGGAAACCAGTAGTGTCCTTAGCGTTTTGCCGCCGCGTTGGAGTACGAGGGTGCCATTGAGTATTACGAGCAGGACGAGCACCATTTTTATTTTGAACCATAACATCCGGGCGATGGTCCCTTTGTAAATGATGACCATGCCGATACCTGTCAGGATCAGCAGGGCTGCGCCCATGCCTATCAGACGGCCAAGAGCAGCCGTAGTTTCCAGGATGGTAATGGCTTTGGGTCTGTCCGACAGGATATACTTGTCGAGTCGTCTGCTGATGACAAAATCGGCGAGGATCGTTCCCCCCATTATGGTAAAGCCGGTGATGTGCAGGATGAGGTCCAGTTGAAGGAAAGTTGGAGATGTCATGGGAGTGTTGTTTTTAGTCCTTTCTATTATTTCTGAAAATGTTTCAATTTATCGGGGTTGGTCTGTACGTAGATATTTCTTATCTGTTCTCCGTCTGTCTCGAGTGCGACCAGGCTGACTGGCTGGCGGCCGGAATAGGTGATGATACAGGGCATGCCATTGGCGAAGGTGATGTCTTCGCTGAAGTCGGGGACGGACTGGCGGAATTTCGGGATAACCGAAAGCAGGAGTCTGGTGACATTCTCTCTGCCCTGGATCGGTTTGGGGATTGCGCCGAGACGTTGGCCCTGGACGGAGAATTTTTTGCCGCCGCCATCGGTCATCAGGAGAATATCCTGTTTTAAGAGGTCGATGAGGTCTTGTATATTACCTTCTGCGATGGCTTGCAGGAAGTTGTTGAGGATCTTTTCGTGTACTTTCAGATCGACCTCAAATCGCCGGGTGTCCTTTCCAAGATTCTCTTTGGCTCTTTTCAGGATCTGCCGGCAGTTGTCGGTGCTTTTGTTGAAGATATCTGCGAGCTCGTAATAATCATAGGAGAAGATCTCTTTCAGGAGGAAGATGGCTCGTTCCTGCGGGGTCAGTTTTTCCATCAGGACCAGCATGCCGATGGAGAGGGCGTGATAGGACTCGAAGCGGGTCTGTGTCTTATCGGTGGCGTAGTTCTGCAGCGGTTCGGGCAGCCAGATGCCGATGTATTTTTCGCGTTTGACGCGGGCGCTGGTCAAATGGTTGATGCAGGTATTGGTGATCATTTTTACCAGGAAGGCTTTTTGTTGTCTTACGCTGGCTATTTCGACGTCCATCCATTTCAGGAAGGTTTCCTGCACCATATCCTCTGCTGCGTCGATGTTGCCCAGCATGTTGTAGGCGATGGAGAAGAGGAGGGCTTTATATTCCAGGAATATGTCTGCTTTATTGTCCATACACAGTAGACAATTTACCCCTTTTGTTTGTGACAGGGTTGGGCAGATTTTTTTTGGGGGGGGGATAATTGTGGGTCGGGTGAGGGAGCGATGGATGTGGCCGGGGGGATAGACAGGGGTGGGTGATGGGGATCTAGAATTCGATGTTTAACCTGGTATAGATGAAGCGGCCGTTGTAGCCAAACTGATTGGGGCCGAAGAGGAAACGTCCGCGGTTGGAGGCGTCGCGGCCGGAATTGTATCCGCCGGCTGTCTTGTTGGCGCCCTGGACCGGGTTGTCGTGTACGGCCCGGAGGTCGTTGCGGGGATCGACAAAGATCTTGTCCGGATATACGTCGAAAATATTATTTGCGCCGATAGAGAGGATCATACCGGAGCCGGGTTTATAGGAAAGGACAAAATCAGTCGTGATCTTTGCGCTGAAGGTCTGATCGGCACCAAGGGCGATGTCATTAAAATAGGCGCCGGTGGTCTTGTTGACCAGCTTAGGATCTATGTTATTCAGGAATTGAACCTCGCCAAATCGTACAGCCCGGACCATAAAATCCCATTTTTTAAGGGTATAGCTGGCTGTTAGGTTGATCTTGGATCTGGGCTGGCCGGTTTCGATGCGTCCGCGTTGCTGGCGGTCGAATAAGGTAAGGGCAAGATCATTGGCGGGATTGGCGGTTGGGTTGGTGGTGCTGGGGTTGTTCTTTGGATTATCGATGACGGAATTGGTGTGCAGACCACCTACGACGCTGTTCCTGTTGAAATTTGCTGCCAGAGAAAGGGAGGCATTGCCTTTTCCGAGGCGGAATTTTTCTGTAATAACGGCATCGATACCTTTTGTTTCGGTGTTGACGGCATTGGTCCAGAACTGGACTGCGGAAGTGGAGGTGTCTACGTTGTTATTCCTCATGATGGTATCCACGAGGGGATTGCTCCGGTTGAAGGCAGTGGACAGGACGATGCGGTTTTTGATCGATATAAAATATCCGTCGATGGTAAAGACGAGACCATCGGTGAGCCTGCCTACAAACCCGAGTGTATAGTTGACGGATTTTTCCGGGGTCAGTCCTTTAATGCCAAAAGCGTCTCTGACGATGGGGTTTAAGTTGTTTGCCGTCAGGGAATTGGAAGGCTGTCCATTTACAAACTGGGTGGATGTGTTCTGGAAGTAGCGCTGGTGAAGGGATGGGGCGCGGAAGCCGTTGCTAATGGAGCCGCGTACCGCAAATTGAGCATTGATGTCGTAACGGGCGCTGAGCTTGCCACCGAGGTTGTCATAGCTAAAACCGTTCTCCGCATAATCTTCATACCGGACGGCGCCGTCGAGAAGGAGTTTGCCAAGGCTGAGCTCGAGGTCGGTATAGACGGCATAGATATTTCTGTTTGCTTTTACGGCATCCTGTGGCTTGAAGCCGGGGAAGACCTGTGCACCCGAGGCTGGTGCTACGGGTTTAGGGAAGGTGGTGTAACGGGTAGTGCCGGGATAGGGGGTGATCGAATCGACATAGGCCAGTCGCAGGCCATTTGTAGATGAGTTGAGTTCTCCTGCGCTGATCTGGAATACTTCGCGGCGATATTCGGCGCCAAAGGCCAGATTGAGTGTTCTGCCGCCGGAGTAACTGAATTTACGGCTGAGATCGAGATTGGTCGTGTTTTGCAGGAAGGAAAGCTTGCCGGCATAAAAATCCGTCTGGACGGCGTCGGTTGCTGGGAGGGAAGCGTTGCCGGAGTTGCGGACGGCATATTTAAATGAATTCTGCCCGATGATATTGCTAATATCTATATTCCATTCACCCGCTTTTATATTGAAGCCTGCGAGGAGGTTCCAGTCGATGATGGTGGGGGCGATCTTTGGCAGGAAGCCGTTGGGATAAAAGCGCTGGCCGTCGGTCCGAACCGGCTGTTGGGAGACAGAATTGGGATTCCGGGACATTCCGCCGGCTTCTCCGTTGCGGCGGGAAGCTCCGGCGGTAAGGTAGACGTCTACCTTGTCGGATAATCTTGTGCCCGCGTTGAGAAAACCGGTGAAGCTGCGGGAGTAAGAGTTACCTACTATATTATTATGCCTGTCATAGCCCCTTTGTCTTACGATGGCGGCGTCTTTGTCCATAAGATTCTGCCGATAGGCGGCGTCGGTCACGCCGGGGGCATAAGGATTATTTGGGAAGGCGCCGGCATTGCCGAGGTAGATGAGCGGGATATTGTCGTTGCCGCTGCGGTTGGTACCGGCTCTTTGCAGGAACTGACCGGCCACGTTGAGGTAGGTGCCATTGCTTTTTGCAAAGCCGCCGTCAAAGTCTATCTGCTGGTTTAGGCCGTCATTGATGTGGACTCCGTCGTTATAGGGCATTTTGGTAAAATTCTGGCCGACCATGCTGGAGATATTAAAGCCGTTGTAGTTCTTTTTCAGGACGATGTTGATGACCCCGGCGATCGCATCAGAGCCATATTGAGCGGCCGAGCCGTCCCGCAGGACTTCGATGCGTTCGATGGCTGCGGCGGGGATGGTGTTGAGGTCTGTGCCTACGGAGCCGCGGCCAATGGAATTGTTGATATTGACGAGGGCTGTTGTGTGGAGGCGTTTGCCGTTGAGCAGGACGAGGGTTTGGTCGGGGCCAAGGCCGCGGAGGCCTGCGGGGTCGATATGATCAGTACCGTCGGAGATGGTTTGGCGGGAGGATTGAAAGGAGGGGACGGCATAGGTGAGCATTTGAGAGACGTCGGATTGGGCGAAGGGGCGCAGGTCTTTTGTTCTTATTACGTCTATCGGAACCGGGGAAGAGAGGCGACTTCGGGCCTCGTGGGAGCGGGAGCCGATGACGACGATATCCAGGAGCGTGGAACTCATCGAGTCGCCCCAGAGGCGGGCGGAGTCTTTGGGTGTCATCGTGGATTTGCCGGGATGGGCGCGATCGGTCTGGGCGATGGTGGACAGACATAGAAATAGCAGCAATGTAGCGGCGGTGATTTTTCTCATAAGTTAAGTTGTTTAAAAGGGGGCTAAAGTAGAAACAAGTTTAGACCCAAAGATTATTTTGGTCCGGCACTTATCTATCGGCAACTGACTGAGTACAAAAGTTGTATCCCGATCACCCAACGGCGTGGTGGAAAGTGGGTAGGGGGAGGGTCGGATTAATTTATATTGGCAAGTGTGTATCTTTAAATAAATAACTGCGTCGATGGAACTGCCTAAACTGCCCCTTTTTGTCTTGCTGTCATTGCTTTTGCAATTGACGGGAGTAAATAGCCGGGCGCAGTGTTTTGACGAGAGTAATTATATCCGCTACACGCGTCTTCATGGATTGTCCAATAACTATATCTCGGGGATCGAAGAGGATTCGACGGGATATATATGGGTCGCGACGCATAAGGGGCTGAACCGGTTTGACGGGAAAACATTCCAATCTATTTTTAAAGGATCTGTGCATTCGCCATTGCCAGATAACCAAATCGTATCCATGCGTCATCCGGCAGAAGAGGAAATAATCGGCACCACCCGGGCGGGTGCTTTTGCATTCAATCCTTTATGCGGACAATACAAGCATTTTGTCATTCCCTGTGACTCCTCTATCTATTTCTGGACCAATCATGCCCTTGATATTATAAAGGATAAGGTTGGTAATTATGTTGTCAGCACAAAGACCGGGCTTTATGTATTTGATCCGGCCGGAAAGCTGATAAAGCGGTATGATCATCATATTCCTTCGGAAGTTGGCAGCGAGGAGCTGATATTCGGGCGTGGTGTCAGCATGCTTAAAGACGGGTCGATACTACAGCAGAACGGGTTGTTAGGGAGTCTTTATAACTCTTCGACCAATACCATTGACACCTTGTATATCGCAAAAAGGCAAGGGCTTAAAAAGCACTTTACGGATGACCTGGGGAATTTGCGTACGGCCTGGGGTGGCAGGAATGGCGAGGCCTTTATCCTGGACAGGGAAGGGAATTCTATCGATGTGGTGGATATAAGCTCTTCGCAGAGCTGTACGAACCCGATGCCTTTTGTCGTGAAAAGCGATGTGGGCTGGGGCAGTACGTTGACCTATGTAAATGACAGTCTGCTGGTGATCACCTGTAGGGTCAACGGATTTTACGTATTGCATTACAACTCCCTTACGCGAAAGCTAACCTGTGACGGGGTCCGGTATTTTAAAGGGAATGTTTGTACGACTGTCTTTAGGGACAGGGAGAACCGGATGTGGATCGGGACGGCCGATGGGTTATATAAAGAAAACAAGCAGGACGCTTTCTTCTCGGTTGCGGATCTTTCGGTGCAGGACCCTTATCTGCTGGATCATGAAATAAGCAGCATACATATAGAGGACAGTTTGATCTATGCGGGTTTGTATAATGGCGGGGGATTGCTGGTGCTGGACAAGAAGACGAAGCTGATCCGAAACAAGATCCAGTTTGCTCCCTTCAGCTACAGCAATACCATCTTCAATATAATATCCTATGATGCGGATACGCTATGGCTTGGGACGAGGAATGGTATCGTATGGCTGAATAAACGGAACTATCATTATGGCCGTCTGGTGCTTCCGGCAGAATTGAGCTGGATGCAGGAAGTCAATACGCTTTGTTTTTTTGAGGATTCGAAGAAGAATATCTGGGTGTCCTTTGGTAATCTCAACAGTCTTGTTCGGTTTAACAGGTCTACGCGGACTTTTACCGATCTGTCGGCTCCCAAAAATCCGTGGCTGAGGATAACCTTTGTTTTTAGCATGACGGAGGACATGCAGGGTAATATCTGGCTGGCGGGGGATGGGCTTTGCCGGTGGAATGTGAAAAAGCAGCTGGTAGATACGCTGATCCCGTATCCGACTGTCAGCCGGCTGATACAGAACTTTATGTTCATTCTCGACAGGGATTCCCGGAATAATCTCTGGCTGTCCTCTTTTGACAATGAGCTGATGCAATACAATTGTACGACCAATAAGATGTATCTGCGCCAGGAGGAGAATAATCTTATCGACGGGAATACGATCACCAGTTCGCCCATTATCAAGGATTATATCTGGATGGGCACGGACAATGGGATCTCTGCTTTTAATATCAACAACTATTCCGTCAAGCAGTTCACCTATGCCGATGGGCTTCCTTCTGTGGCGATCACTTCGATAAAAAAGGAAAGTACATATGACAAGGAGGGGAACAGGTTCTATATAGCTGCCCGGCACAAGCTGATCTCTTTTATTCCGGATGTCACCTTGTCCCACAAGGTCGCCCCGGCATTATTCATCGAGAATGTCTATGCCCGGGATTCACTGATCACCGTGCCAGACGACAGGGAGATCAGATTACCTTATTATATGAATAATCTCTCGATCCAGTTCAATACCGTCAATTTCAACGACCCTGAGGAAAATCGTTTTGCCTGGCGGATGATGCATGGCAGCGATACGGCCTGGAATGAGATAAATATGCAAACGGGGATCACGCTGACCAATCTTCCGGGGGGAATGCATCCTATACAGATCAAGCTGTTTTCCGCCAATAATCACTGGCCGCAGCAGGTGAAATCCCTGATGATCTATATACGACCTCCCTTCTGGAAGACGGTGTGGTTCATCCTCTTACTGGGGGCAGGGGTTACGGGGATCATCATCTTTGTCTATAAGAGGAGGGTGAATTCGGTCCGGAAGAAGGAAAGGGAGAATGCGCAGGTGCAGCAGCTGATCGCGGAGGAGTATAAGAACCGGCTTGAGCTGGAGCAGATCATCAATTATTTTTCGTCTTCGCTGTCGGACAAGACGGAGATAGAGGAGGTGTTGTGGGATGTCATGCAGAATCTGATCGGCCGGCTGGGATATATCGACTGTATCATTTATTTATGGAATGAAGACAAGACGATGATGGTGCAGAAGGCGGCATATGGGCCAAAGGGGAATCCGGATCTGCTGGCATCGGAGGTATTTGTCGTATATCCTGGTCAGGGTATGGTCGGTCATGTGATGCAAACCCGTGAACCGTTGGTCATTCCGGATACCAGAAAGGACAGGCGGTACAGGGTAGACAGCGTCCCGGGGCTTAGCGAGATAAGTGTTCCGATCATGCACAACGAGGAACTGATAGGGGTCATCGACTCGGAGCATCCTTTTGTGGATTATTATAAGGAAAGGGATCTGAAGATCCTCACGACGATAGCCACGCTGGTGGGAAACAAGATAAAACAAATAGAATCGGAGCAATCGCTGGAGATCCATCAGCGGGAGATAGCTTATATCAACCAGCAGCTGGCGGAGGCGCAGCTGTCGGCCTTGCAGACGCAGATGAACCCGCATTTTATCTTCAACTGTCTGAACAGCATCAAGGGGATGATCCTGAATGACGAGCGGCAAAAGGCGTCGAGGTACCTGAGTAAGTTTGCCAATATGATCCGGACGACCCTGAATCAATCGAAGGAGATCTTTACCACTCTATATGAGAACATCGAACACCTGGAAAACTACCTGGTGATGGAAAAGCTGCGATTTGACGACAGCTTTTGTTTTGAGGTGATTATCGACGATGATATAGATAAGGAAGAAACATTGATACCTACGCTGATGATCCAGCCGCTTGCGGAGAATGCTATCTGGCATGGGCTGATGTATAAGACGGGGGAGAAGAATCTGATCATCCGGTTCTCGCGGTTGTCGGGGGCTATCTCCTGTAGCATCGAAGACAATGGGATCGGCATCAACCGGTCGGAGCAGCTGCGGAAGCTGAGCAAAACTTCGCACCGGTCTGTCGGTCTGAGCAATCTCAGGAACCGGATAAAGATCATGAATGAAAAATATGATACCGGTTGTACGCTGCAGATAAGCGATATGCAGGACATAGACAGCAGCAGGTCGGGTACAAGGGTCGTATTGCGATTTAAAGTCATCACAAATAAACTCTATATATGAGAGCAATCCTGGTCGACGACGAGCCGGATGGCATACGTACGTTAAAGAAATTGCTGGAGATCAACTGCCCGGAGGTGGAGATCGTGGCAACCTGTCCCAATGCGGTGACAGCCGAGCAGAAGCTGGAGGAGCTGAAACCCGACCTGGTATTCCTGGACGTGCAGATGCCGGGGAAGAATGGGCTGGAGATGCTGGCGGGTCTGACCGACATGAACTTTAAGGTCATATTTGTTACTGCGCATAATGAATATGTTCTGCAAGCCTTACGGTTCAGCGCTGTCGACTATCTGATGAAGCCGGTGGATGAGGACCGGCTGGTCGAGGCTGTGCAAAGAGCGAAGGAAAAGCTAAAACAGGAAAGGGATCCTGAGCAAACGGCGACTCTATTGCACAATATCAATAAGGTCGGGTCGCCTGTAGAGATGCGGCTTTGTCTGCCGACGCTGAAGGGATTTTCGGTGGTCAAGCTGGAGGAGATCGTGTATTGTGAGGCGCAGCGGAGCTATACTATATTCCGGCTTGTCGACAATAAGACCATTATGATCTCGAAACCTCTTTTTGACTATGACCGTTTGCTAAATGATACCATCTTTTTTCGTATTCACAAATCTTATCTTATCAATCTCCTGCATGTGAAGGAGTATATCCGGGGGGAAGGCGGGACGGTGATAATGAGCAATGGGATGGAGATCGAAGTGAGCCGGCGCAAGAAGGAGCTTTTTTTAACCAAAGTGAAAGAACATTTTAAATACTGATGGTAAAACAACGTATCGAGTCGCTGGATCTATTGAGGGGGTTGGTGATGATCGTGATGGCCCTGGATCATGTGCGGGATTATTTTTCAGCCGATGCTTTTTTATATAGCCCGACGGATCTGACGAAGACCAGTGTGGCATTGTTCTTTACGAGGTGGGTGACCCATTTTTGTGCTCCGGTCTTTGTGTTCCTGGCGGGGATCTCGGCTTGTCTGTATGGAGCCAAGAAGGGGCAGAAGGCCTTGTCCTTCTTTCTTTTGACGAGGGGGTGCTGGCTGATATTCGTGGAGGTGTTTGGGATCAATTTGCTAAGGACCTTTAACCTGAGTTTTCCTTTTATCAATCTGCAGGTCATCTGGGCGATAGGGGTCAGTATGATCGTTTTGTCGGGGCTGATCCGCCTGGAGCGGACTGTTTTGCTGGCGATCGGGGTGATATTGGTGGCGGGCCATAATATGCTTGCGCATGTGTATGTTCCTGTGTTGGAAAACACGGGGGCTTATATTTTTGGTCCATTCAAGGTTGTTGTCAAGTACCCGGCCTTGCCGTGGATCGGGATAATGATCGTCGGGTATTGCACCGGGCGATATTACCTGTCGGATTTTGCAACGAGAAAGCCCATGCTGATCATGATGGGTTTTTCCGCCATCAGCATATTTATCGTTCTGAGGGGGATCAACTGGTATGGCGATCCGTCCCACTGGAGCACTCAAAGCAGTGAGCTCTATACGATATTGTCCTATTTAAATGTCACAAAGTATCCGCCTTCCCTGCTCTATACGCTGATGACCCTGGGGCCGGCTCTTTTATTTCTGGCGTTGAGCGAGAAGCCGTTGAATAAATGGGAGGAAAGGATAACTGTCTTTGGAAGGACGGCTATGTTCTTTTACCTGGCGCATATTCTGCTGATACATATTGTTGCCGTCATCGCGGCGGTGATCTCGGGGCATACCGCGTCGGATATGATATTGACGGGCGCGGTGAATGACCAGCCGGAACTGAAGGGCTATGGCTTTTCGCTGATTGTTGTATATTTAGTCTGGATTGGCCTCCTTGTTATTTTATACCCGATCTGTCGGCGCTATGACCGGTACAAAAGGGCGAATCAGGCGTCGAAGTGGTGGCTGAGCTATCTTTAAATTATACTGGTGATGAAGACAGGTTTGTTTGTTTTGTGTGGGTTGTTGGTCCACTCGGTTCTGTATGGGCAGGAGGAGAGGAAGGTTTGGCTTTCTTATATGGATAAGGTGGCGCGGCCTGTGGTATCGGCATTGGCGGAGGACAGGCTGAAGGAGACGATGCCGGTAGTATTATCGAAGCGTATTGACAATGCCGAAACCCGTTCGAAGGTGACTTATCTTGAGGCCTGGGGGAGGGTATTGAGCGGGATCGGGCCGTGGCTGAACGGGGAGGGTGGGTCGTCGGAGGAGGTGGCTTTGCGGCAGCAGTACCGGCAGTGGGCTTTGAGGGCGGTGGCCAATTCGGTGAATCCTTTGGCAAAGGACTATATGGTATGGCAGGGTGGGCAGCCGTTGGTGGATGCTTCTTTTTTTGCGTTGGGTCTGGTACGGTGTCCATGGTTGTGGGCGCATCTGGATCCGGCTGTGCAGCAGCAGGTCGTAGCGGCTTTGAAGCTGACCCGGGCTACTGTTCCGGCTTATTCCAACTGGATATTGTTCTCTGCGATGATAGAGACCTTTTTTTGCAAATATGGCCTGGAATATGATCCGGTGCGGATAGAATATGCGGTGCGGGAATTCTCCCAGCACTGGTATCCTGGCGATGGGACTTTTGCGGATGGGATGAGCTTTCACGAAGACTATTACAACAGTTATGTTATACAGCCTTACCTGGCTGTGGTGGTGGCGGTTGCTGGTGACCGGTACAGGGTGTTTTCCGAAAAGCTGGAAAAGATCATGCAACGGTATGCGGAGATACAGGAGCGGACGATCAATACGGATGGAAGCTACCCGGTGACGGGGCGTAGTATCACGTATCGGTGTGGGGCTTTCCATGAGCTGGCGGATGTCGTATTACTCGGGAAGCTGCCGGCTTCTTTGCGAGCGGG
>Ga0307510_10003536_pt1 | contig 18223 bp, 15 predicted proteins | sample 12_EM_MG_FD_207224 | JGI IMG/M metagenome (GOLD analysis project Ga0307510, IMG submission 207224) | Populus trichocarpa ectomycorrhiza microbial communities from riparian zone in the Pacific Northwest, United States - 12_EM | ecosystem: Host-associated > Plants > Roots > Unclassified | place...
TTATATTCTTATTCTGCTAATTAATAATGTCACAACGATGTATATATTGTATATTGTGTGAGGGAGAGCCGGGGCGAGCGCGTTCGCCCCCGGAGACGACGAGCTCAATGCGAGACGATGAGCTCGCATCGTCGGATGTTGCCGAGTCGCGCGGGACTGGCACTTAGGTGCAAGGTCACGCGGTTACCGGGGCCGGATATCCGAAGTGCTGGGAAATGCAGATATTGCAGGATAGGGGAATTGCCAGAACGCCTGACAGCTGACGGGGACTATTGGGTAATATGCGCCTGACAACTGTCGGGAAAGTGTGTGACACTTAGGTGGATTTCTTCAGCCAACCAAGAAACATAAACCCCGTTTGGGATGTCACGTGACACCTCTACCGTCCCTTCTTTACCGCCAGCGTATCACGGTCAAATTGCCAAAAGGCGACAAATGGCCTGTTGTTTGAGGATATCTGGGCTCTTGTTCTCTATACACGCAAATAATATCTGGCACCATTTCTATGCCCTGGCGCTCACCAAAGAGTATAAATGTCCCTTCGGCCTGTGTGGGGGGTTTCTAGCCCTTTAACCCCGCTCGCAAACTTTCCTCTCCATTCCCACGGCGCCTAGATTTCTCTTTGCAACAATATCCGCAACTCGTTTCTGTCTCCGCCTGTCAATGTTACATTGGCCTCTCGGTTGTCTAATACATTGTGGATCACTCTCCCACCAGGTGGGAGTCAGTCACGTCTATGCTGCGTTGGGTGCGTTTTGGTTTCCTCCCCTTCGACTCCCCCACCCTCCGCTCGGATCATTCAATAGACAAGCCCGATACAAACGCATATGTGCAGCTGAATAGTAAGGTGACCATCATTAGTCGGTGCGATCTGGGAGGTTACTAGCCTCATCTGTTTGTACCAAAGAGACGTCCACCCCTTGTTGACATCCTGTGGGTGGTACCGCTATTTTTCCCAATGCGCAGTTCCGAGAGGCCCCCTCTCGTAATTCTACTCTAAACAGAAAACAATTCTTGATATGACTGGAGTGATCACACCTCCCATAAAATACGGTCCCCTCTCTCGTTCCCCCTCCCTCATCCTTTACCACTCACATTTCCATTTCTTTGCCGCAAACGCGATGACCCAACACGATCCGTCGACCGGCGAAACACCCAACACCCCAAACTCGCGCAGTAGCGAACAGGTAATATCCCCCTCTCTTCCAAGTCAAATTGGATCGTTTCTGAGAGCCGTCACTTGGCCAACTGTAGGGACCGGGCAGCAAGCCTGCCCTGGGGTTCTTGCACCCCGCGAGGTCCCTTTGCGAACAAGCCTCAGACGGCGATGGCCCATACCGTTGCCGGAAGTGTGGGGACGCGGTCCTCACGGTTTCAGTAGTGCAGTGTCCAGCATGCCTGGACGAGCATCCTTGGTTCCCGCCCTCGAAGAAATGAGGGGACCCTCAAGGTCGTCAAAATGATGAACCTACTCGCCAATGGAGTGCCTCAGGCCTCTCCCCCTTCGTTCAGAAGATGCATATATTTTTTGCCATAACTACTGCATAACGTTCCTGTACTCGCCGCCCTCATTACCAATAATACCATCCACAATCGAATAGACCCTTACACCTCTCCGTTGATCCCGTCGATGGAAAAGAAAAGAAAAAAAAAACATGTGAAAGTAAAGCTAACGCCACCCGAGAAGCACAGCCCTTTCTTTTTTAAGAAGTGCCCATTGTCAGTTGACAGCACCGTTAGGTTGTTTTTATTACGCCAGTAAACCTGATGTAGTGGTGACTAAACCTCCTTTGTTTTGCGATACTATATCTGGGTTGCACGGTTCAGGAACTTCAGGTTTACTATTTACGTACCTGATGAGCCCTTTGCATTTGAGGTCATTTCACCGTGCGATTCGATCACTGGAGCGAGTGCCGTCTCTTTGACGGTGCTTTCCTTGGTTGCATTAATATTGTGAGGTTTAATCCGCAAGCCCGCTAACCATCAACACGGCCAAATTAGCCTCAATTGGTATAATGACACGTGTGACGGGGCCACGGGTTGTCCCAAACCCGGGACAACATTTCAAGTGAGGGCAATATATGAAAGCTGACCTTGGCTGGCGATCACGATGGCTGAGGGTGGCGGTACACAGTGATCATGATAATGTACGATCGCCTGCCTTCTCAGGCCGCACGGAGTTCGTGGATGCAGCGCGCGCGGCACGATTTCGGTGTCAGAAAAAATTCCGCAAGACATTTGACTCAAATCGGACTTCGTTACCATCGATAATGTCCGACTCTGCCGCGAGGGTAGATCGATGACTTTGAAGGGGAAGCAAAGGAGACAATTTGTTGTTTGTGATAAGAAATGGGTGACTAGAGCTAAAATGTAAACATGACGTGGTGTGGGTAGTGTAATCAGAGGAAGGGATAGCACAGGCTTTAGAGCGAAGACCAGCCCAACGAACTATACACCTCGTACGTGTTTCATCGACCAATCTTCAAACGTTGTGCACGTTGGAGCTATGAAAAAGAACGAGAATTGGAAAGGGCGATCATGGCAAAGAGACAATAAAATGACGCACCCTCCGTCGCTTCTTCAGCCTAAGATAGATGCAATGGTCAGGATGATGGAAAAAAAAACACTGGACGAAGTTTACGCACTTGTGCTTCTTCATCTTACTTCTCCGCTTGCGCTTGGTACTGTCCAGCTCGATGGAGGGTCCCCCGAGCGCGGCGTCGTCGATCGGGTTAAGCCCCAGCCGACGCAAAGTAGCTTCCCAGCTGACCGCACTGCTAACAGCGTTCATGGCCAGCGTGCGCGCGAGGAGCCGGGCAGTATCCGCATCCGCCTCTGGCGTGGTCTCGGGCGGATCCTCGAGCGTCATCGCCTGGGACCCTGTGGCTGTGGCCGTGGGAGTACGAGGCGGTGCGGGACCGAGAGCGAGCGTAGGTGAGGTGTCGAAGAGTGCAGTTGGGGGCTGGGAGAGCACAAGCGGGCGATGCTGCGAGAAGAATTGGTGGAGACGCAGGTCGGGAGCGCTCAGCGGTGGATGAGATACCAGCGCTGTGGGGGCAGATGAGAGCGGCGGGACGGGCTGCGGCGGGGTGGACAGTTGGGAGGGGGAGCTAGATGGAGATGCTGAGGGGTCATCAGGTAAGGGCGCAGGCCCTTGTCGTTGTTGCTGTTGCTGTTGAGCATCACCACTGGCTGTGCCTGTCTCGACGCGAGTGGCCGACTTTGCGCTGGCGGGAGGGACGACCTTGGGTGGCTTGGATGAGTTGAAGAATCGACCACCAGGCGGCTTTGAGAAGAGAGAGTAGGCCCTTCTTGAGGGAGGTTGTAGGGGACGTAGAAATCTGTGGAACATCCTTTAAGGGATGCAAGTGAAGCTGAGCGAGTCTTTGCCGTGAGTGCGAGAGAATGAGCGAATCACGTGTCACCACAAGTCACGCGTTTTCCCGAGTTCCGAATTTCGGAATGTGGTCCGAGTCCGAACGAACGAATCGAATAATCGAATATGACCGTGACGAGCAGCTGAGAGAGAGACACAAGCAAGTCCACAACCAACAGACACAACAAGAACCCACACGAGACACGCTCACTCCATCCCGACTTATATCTATCTCCGTTCACACCACTTTAATTTCATGACCCCCCACTCTTTACCTTCCTCTTCGTCTCCAATGGCAATGTTCTCCCCAACAGATGAAACAATCTCCCACCTCAAGTCCGCCACTACTGGTTTCGACCTTATCTTCTCAAATGACTTAGAGCGTGCTGAAGAACTCTTCAAGACCAGTGATTCTCCCCTGCATCTCCTTGGTTCCGGCGCAGTCGCCTTCCTTCAGGCTGCCTTGAGCATGGAGGTACGCCCTCACCTCTGTCACACAACCATTGAGAGAATGTCCCGTGGCTCATCTCCCCTCGTTGCTAGACAGGTCTCATCGCTGAGGCATCAACCATTCTAGAACAGGCAGAAGCTGCGGCGAAGAAGCAACTCAAGAACTCGAAGAACCTCAGGCAGACCAGCCGTTTTCCCGCCGCAACAGAATGGGAACTCATCTATTCAGACTGTGTCATCCTCCTCGGACTGACCTATGCTTTGAGGTACGTTCTCTCCGTTCTGTCGCTATCTCCTCACTGTGCAACCTTCACCTTGCTCATTGGTATGCTTACCCAATCATCATGACAGTGAATCCTACTATGGCTATCTGCAGTGTTTGTGAGTTCTGCCACGCTCGGATCGTGACCCACATACCAACGCTGTTTTACTTTCGTATAGATACGCCTTGAATAAGTGCGCAGCTCCCGTTATATAATTTCCCCATTAGGGCTCACGCTAGTACGCCAATTCACAAGTGCACACTCTCGTTACGCAAAGTCGGTTCTTCAGATCACTCGCGTTCTCGGTCACTAAGCACCCTTCCGTAGGCTCTATAAGGTCGTCTTTCCGAATGGCCTTGACACCTATGATACCCCGTCGGCTTCCAACCCATCATCGCGCCGAGACTCTCTTGTCAACATCGCCGCGCTGCAGGTGCCTCATACCCCGTTGACGCCGACGGGTGCCGTCTCTGCGATTTCCTCGAAATCAATGGGTTTCTTTAGTCGCTTAGGCCTATCACGCTCCGCTACACCCAGTGGCGCATCAACGCCCATTAGCATCTCGCAACCAGTGGAGGATGGTCCACTTGAAGACCTGGTTGTCTCTGGCACCGCGTTTGGTGCGTCCCTATCATTGATCCTTACATCCCCACCTGGACAACGATGGCAGGCCACGGTCTTTTCAACCTTGTTCTTTCGTTACTTCCGGCAAAGGTCAAGTATGTACAATCATTGCTCTTGCGACATGGTATTGAGAATGATGCTGTGCTTAGGAGTGTTGTAGGCTTCTTTGGGTTTAATCATGACCGAAAACTCGCCCTTCGTGCGCTCGCCGTTTCTGCCAATGGGACAGACGTACACTCGGTCTTCGCGGGCCTAGCGTTGATGACTTACTATGGTATTGTCCTACTGATGTCCGGCTATCAGGCCGATGAGAAGTACATCCTCAAGCAATACAGGGCGATTGTCAGCAAGTGCGTACATTTACGTCCTTATATGCTACAGCTCTTGCTCAAGACATCCAACATGCAGACTTGAAGCAAAATACCCCACAGGGACTCTCTGGATCCTGAATCGAGTAAGGCCTGCCTTGCGCTGCTGCATATATCATGTCTTCGAGGCTAATCTTGTCCTATTCAGGCAAAGATCCACCGCATGGCCGGTGACCCTGAGTCCGCTATTACCGTCCTCCAAGCTGGTCTTGCACCCGACCGAAACAACGTCTTCCTACAGGCCGACGCCCTTCTCGTCTTTGAGTTAGCATGGGTCTTTCTTTCGCAGCGCCGCTACGAGGACGCTGCAAAGGCGTTCATACAAATGACTGAAATCAATACCTGGTCCCATGCTACGTACTACTTTATTGCCGCAGGGTGCCATTGGTCACTTGGCAATTTTGAAGAAGCGCAGAGGCTACTCGAGGCGACGCCGGCGCAGATCGACAAGCGTAAGATCGGGAACAAGGACCTACCAACTGAAGTCTTCATTAAAAAGAAGTGTGCGTGCTTGTGTTTCGCTTTTCCTTGCGAGAGAAGCTTGCGGCGATGCGCTGACTCTGTATTCATCGTTAGTGGCATTCTGGAAAGCGAAGCACGTCAAACTTACAGGTTCTGAGGAGGGCTGGGTACGGTCCATCTCCATCAGCCCTGCAGAAGGCATGTCTTGTCTATTCTTTTCGCTTTTCTTCTCACAAAAGACCCAGAAATGGCCATCTTCTGGAACACTCACGGGCGCATTACGCCCGCTGTGGCACAAGCACATATCTCCGAGTTACTATCTCTCTCACCACCAGTCATGCTCTCAACACCATTTGTATCCACTCCAGTTGCTACTAATGGCACCCCGGAAGAGCCTGCACTCAACCACGCACCGCTAGACACGCCCGACGAGCTTGCGCTGCGCGCGCTCCTCCTTGGCATCACCCACCGGGCGGCCGGGTACCCCACCGAGGCGCGCGCATTCCTGCGCGACGCACACACACGACACGCGAAGATCCCGAGTTCCGGTAGTACGTGGATCGGCGGCGTCGCGCTCTTCGAGCTTGCGGTGCTCGAGCTACGCGAGGCGCAGCGGTTCGGACACGAGGACGAAGCTGCGCAGCGCACGAACGCGAGTGAGAAAAGCTCGCTTAATAGTTCCAATTCCAGTGAGGAGGGTGCCGGCGGAGAGGAACGCGAGAAGGAGGTGGCAGGGGTGTATGGTGTTGGGGGAGGAAGGACAGCAAATGAAGGAGGGATTGAAGAGCTGCGTGTGCGCGTAGGCGCGCTTGCGCTCAACGAGACGACGCGCGCGCGTTGGGCCAAGGTGCTCAAGGAGGCGGGGTCGCTACTCGACTCGGCGGTCAGCCTCTCCGGGAGTGATGTTGACCTGAGCTCGCGGCTCGAGAGCCGGGTCGCGATGTTGCGCGATGAGATCGCGCTCAAGCGCGAGATGCTTGGACAGCGATGAACAGGACACAAAGACGCTTACTTTTGCTTTCGTTACCCACCACGCTCCTATGCAATTCCTTTCGTTCCCGTTCCGTAGCATGGGGAAAACACTGCATCAATTCAAGTTTCTCTTTCTTTTCTTTTAATTTTTTTCTGCTCTGATGACTTACCGTTAGAAAGTATAGTGAACATTAATTGGATAAAGATCACATTGTTCACGCTGAAGCTTCTTTGCCCGTTATGGATGACAAAGTTCTGATCGTGTTTTAGGACACGAGACACGTTGGGCCTTATCTGTCCCTGGATGAGAATGCTTGATTGGGACTCTTTTCCTCAAACGTAGCACCCGGCTTCTGAAAACGGACGGACGCACCACGCCCTGCCTATATGGGATTTCACAGAGTCGCGCCAGTGCGACGAACCGTTTGTGCCCACCAAGGTACGGATTGGGTTTCTAGGTGCACCCGAGACGGCTCGAATCAGTGGACATTAAAGGCAGCGAACTGCCGTTGGCCGACTGTAGATGCTGCCGGCGAGAATAGGAAGGGGCCGCAATATATACGAAGGTAAGAGCCAACCAAAGCCGTTCTCCGAAGCGATATTGGCTTTGAAGACGGACGTGTCGGCACGGAGCGGCCACACGGCAAAACCTAGGTCCCTCAGGCTCGTCGTTCGCATCATAACTCTTCAAGTTATCGATCCGGATCAAACGATTAAGCGAGTACCAGGATCTGCAAGAGGATTCGTAAAGCAGATCGGAGCAGATATGCCTCATGTCGTATAGCGGACCGAGAGACAATTCCGGACTGGCTTGACGCAGGACAAGGACAGGGACATGGTGAGAGTAGGGCGAACAGAAAAAGAGGAAAGAGAGGCCGGGGAGTCGGACAGAAAATGGTGCAGTCTCCGCGGTTTTATATGGCCGACCATTGAAATTTGAAGGCACAATTGAAGTCAGGCGTGCCAGAGGCATCTAGTCGGATTGACGCCGGAAAAATGGTGTGAAAAGTTAGGACAAGCGAGTGGCATTGCGTGGCACCAATAGAACCGTTCTTTGCTTAAGTATACTTTTATGGCGCTGTATTCTACCAAATGACGACCATCCGAGGGCATTGGACCAAGGGGTATAAGCACGCACACGCACATAGTAAGTTACCTTAGTAGTACCGTCAAGGAGAACGGGGTCAGTGGTCATCGCAGAGGAGCTGGGTGGCAAGTGAATGTAAGGACGTATGACACGCAAACATGCGGAATCAAAGGGTGGTAGTGGGATTTGTAACTGAAGTGGTGAGAAACCGGAGCATGAACAGAGGAGACGATGTGAGGCGTCGAAGTGGGAATCCGAGTCGTAGACGGACGGACACGATAATCACGACTGTCATACCCAGGTAACCCAGTTATCGCAACCTCAACTTTGATTGACGTACTCCAAGACTACGACGAGAGTTTCCCGACGGGCGCGATGTGCCATGACTTCAATTATTTTGGCATCGGCTATGATAACAGCATACTTTCACCCTGGATTGTAGGAGTCTGACCGCCGAAATCAGAAACAGAGGTCTGAGAGGCGCATCGCAACAACCTTCACAGGTCAATGGGCGCAACCCTGTCATGGAATCAGGATGGTTTCGACTCGCCCATGCGCCACCTACAATAGTGTTCCCATTTCCAGCCGCACTGTAACTGACGCCAGGCCGATGATAGCCCGCAATAAAATTTAAATAATAATGCGCGTACCATGGAGGTGTCAGTGCACTTTCGTCATTCCTCGAGTTGGTGTTCTGTTAGATACAAAGCAGTCGCAGACAAGCGATAAAATACATAGTATTTCATGTGGAAATGGGATACTTCTTTTCTCGTGGGATGCTCGTTAGATCATGTCGTGTGGAGTGGAAAACTGGCATGAGGTCGTCATGAACATGCAATAACATTCGAAACCGCGGGCGCTGGGGAAATCATAGGTCATAAAGCCTTAAGTGGCCGCCTGTTTCTTATCACGACTCTGCTCGTTGCGCTTTGAATCGCGACATCCTTTTCCCCGCCTCAGGTGTCTGTCCTTGCTGCTGCTGCTGTTGTTGTTGTGTGCCGGACGACTCCCGCACGGTGGCTAGCACGGCAGGCGGGCGCGTTGGTCGTGACGATGGAAGCGGCGGGCGGAAGGACGGTGAGTCGATGACCATCATAGGTGTGCCTCCTGGCGGCGCGAAGGATGGCGAATCGACGATCACTGGTGGTGATTGAGACGAGGGAACGGGAGCGGCCTTGCGCTCGACAATGGTAACGTTCGTTGGCTGCTGGCTCGGCGCCGTCGCCTTGCCCTCTCGCAGCCCCTCATCCTCAGCGAGAGGCGGCGGCAGGGCGGGACCCGCAAGTTTAAATTTCGAATTTTTCTGGGAGACAGGGGCGGACTTAATTGGTGCGGAGGCCGGTATTGGGTCCGTGGTGACGGTAGGGGGTGCGGGGGGTGCGGGTTGCTTGGGTGGTGCGCCGTAGGCGGACTCCAGGGCGGCGATCAGGGCGTCTGAGTTCTCCGCGGCCCCTGCATTCGTCACCTCTCCGCGGTGCAACGCATCGACGAACTCGCGCGCGCGTGCGACATCATCTTCGCCCTCGCCCTCGCTGTCAATGTTGCCAACCAGCTGGCCATCTTCTAGTCGGCCCATGCGCACGGCACCACGCAGCGCGCTGGCAGAGTTGGGAAGTACAGAAGCCCCGAGAGAGGTAGACAGCGTCGAAGAAGGCAGCCGCGTGCCGTACGCTTTTGCAAGCCGCTCGGACCTGAACTTTGACTGTGAAGGCTTCGGCCGAGGCCCTGCCAGCGTGGCCTCGAGGGGGACGTCCTGCTCAGGCGCCTCTATTAGTCCCATGTCAACCAGGTGGGGCAACGAAAACGAGGCTTGCCTCCTGTTCCCACTCATCTTCACCACCTCTATCATGGGGGTGCGCAGACATGGCACGAGCAGCATCGGTACCAATGGCGTTGCGCTTATCGAAGTATGCGAGAGCGATCTCACGCTGATGTTGCATGGCGTCGACGTCAAAATCGTCCTCCGATCCCTGGCCGTCAACGAGCTCATCCTCGTCTTCACTACCATCGCTTAGAGCTTGTTCTGGGCGAGGTAACGGGACACCGTCCGAGTTAATTCCCTCGCCTGGGTCAGAGTCGGATGAGTCTGGTGAGGGGGGGTCCGATTCGTCATCAGAATCCCCCATCGGAACGGGAGGTGGAGGTGAGGAGGCACCAGAGCGTATGGGGAACCGTTCCACAACATTAGGCCGCATCGGTAGCTTGCCTGACGGTCTGGACCCGTCTCTTGCCCAAGCGTCGTCCCCGTCCCCATCAGGGCGTATAGATGACTTATCTTGCTTTGGCAGCTCCGCCCACGACACGCTTTTCCTTGGTTTGCGTGATCTGCGTGCCTCCTCCTTTTCCAGGTCCTCCCTCTCTTGGCGAGCTCTCTCCTTCTCCTCCTGTTCTCTGACATCGGCCATATTCTTCAGAAGAGCCTTCCCCATCTTCTTTTGCATCTCCTTCGCCGCCTTGAGCTGATCGAGCTCTGCTTTGGCATTCGCCTTACGCCGTTCGAGTTCCTCCTGGCGCTGCTCCCTGTCACGCGCCTGATTGCGCTCCTCCTCAATCCGCTCTTCCTCCTCGAGTATGTCAAGAATACGGTGCATCTGCGCCCGGTTGCGTGCCCTTTCAGCAGGTGGCAATCGATACATGGGCACGAAGCCCGTGTCCTCCGCATCCCCAATCAGTCGAGTTCCCGAGCTCGCACCAGGCGCTGATTCGGGGACTCCATCCATCTTCTCTGTAATCTCGATTATTGGAAGACCTTCTTCGTTCAGGAGCTACACCACGCTGGAATCGATGTCATTCCACACCAGTATAAATACATACCTCACCCTGCTCATTGCGCTGAGTGGTCCCTTGAGACGCATCTACATCGCCAAGTAGTTCCTTTAACTTGTCGGATAGCTTTGTGACATCTTCTTTCGATGGGGTTTTCGTGTTAGAATTCTCGCCAGGTGCAACCGAGCTAACAAAAGCCTGTAGCGCTGTATCAGAGTAAGGAATGTCAATAAAGACATATTTTGGGGGCACCTGCCTTCTACACGACTATCGTTTAGATTTTTCGTAGATCCAGGAGGGCCAGCAGCCATTTAATTGCGCAGGTATCTAGTAAATGCAGTGAACGCATGCACCGATAAGTGAAATCAAGGAAAAGATTACAACGACTATATGCTGTCCACTGCTCTGCTCCACTTCCGTGAGGGCATTTCGGATGTTGCCGAGCGCTTACTGTCCCTTTTTTTTTTTTTTTTTTGATTTCCCTTCCCTTTTTTTCGACAATTCGTCCTCAGCACTCCCATGGTTGTCGTTCAATCAGTTCCCAGCACATCTAAATCGCCCCGTAAGAATCGCCGGACCTTATCGAAAAAGAAAGCACCCCGCGTCGCAGGCGGCAATGTCGACCGGGATCATGAAATGAATAACGTGCCTCCCGGATCTGAATCTGACAAACCGACAGGACACTCCCCAGACGAAGAGATTTTGATCGATGTGGACGGCCCAGATGTCGCACCTCTAATAGAGGCCCCATCCTTCGGACCCGCACCTGCGTCTGCGGGACAGACTTTGAAATCAGAGACGCGACGAGTGGCGATTCCACCTCATCGCATGTCACCTCTGAAAAAGGACTGGATAAACATTTTCGGGCCCTTGACAGAAATTCTTGGCCTTCAAGTTAGGATGAATGTGCAAAGGAAGTGTGTGGAGATGCGAGTGCGTCTACCTGATTGTCATTATCGAGACCTCCTACCGATTTACGCGAATAGACGTCAAAACACACAAAGGAGCTCGGCTCGCTCCAAAAGGGGGCCGATTTCGTCAAGGCATACGCTCTTGGGTTCGATGTTAACGTGGGTGACGGTTCCACACGACATCTCATCTTCGATTGACAGGCCCCGCAGGATGCCATCGCTCTTCTCCGACTAGATGACCTTTATCTCGATTCGTTCGAGATCAAGGATGTGAAGACTCTTCATGGGGATCACCTCTCCAGGGCTATTGGTACGTATCCTCAATTACTTTGTGGGTATCGGTATGGCTGAGACAAGTTTTTCAAGGTCGTATTGCCGGTCAAGATGGCAAGACCAAGTTCACCATAGAAAACGCCAGCCGCACTCGCATCATTCTTGCTGATACGTGGGTCGATGTCTTTCTTTTCCCACGATATGCTAATTCATCTCGCGCAGGAAAATACATATTCTCGGTTCTTTCCAAAATATCAAAATCGCTCGCGATGCAATCGTCTCCTTGATTCTGGGCTCTCCACCCGGAAAAGTGTACGCTGGCTTGCGCACGGTCGCTACCCGCATGAAGCAGAGAGCCCTGTAGGCTTTGTGGTCGATGTATTTCCCGAGTATCACTCAGACACGTGTACTACTTTCAATTTCCCTTGATCCCATTTGAAACACTCTGCCCCCGTTGCAGTGCTGAATATATAATCTTAGAATGGGTAATGCAACAAGCTTAGTTTGGGGTGCGTCGGCAGAATGCCGAGCGATGCATGGCCGACGCGGTCGTCCTCCTTTCCTTTACAAACGGTTGTCTCGCAGCTCATGCGTAATTCTTTGTCTTGTGTTCTCTGTAACCACCTTTGTACACCTTTGTGTTCTTGAGCAGGCTGGACATCACGGCACCGGAATTAGCGCGCGTCATTTGGGAAGAGAAACTCGTTCTCACCTTTCGATGGCGCCATGGTCGACTGGTGGTCCTTCCCCGTTGCCCACCATGATCTTCACTCCAGTGCTCGGCACGTCACCTACGACGACGAACAACCAACCTGGGCCAGGTGGATATTTGCCCCCATCTGGTGGGCCAGTAATACTGAGCGTATATCCGTCTTCTTCGAGTTTCGCCACAAGATATACAACGCGTGAGTTGGCATGTACCGCGTGTGTTACGAACCCAAAGTCCATTACATGAACTGGGTCATGCGTCAGCCCAGCCCATGCCAGCGAAGGGAGAACATAGAAAACTCGCCTTTTACCGGTTTACCACGGAGAATTTCGGGAATCTTTACGCGCACTTTCACCCGCTCCCCGAAGTTCATCATGCGAGGTGCGTCAACAATCTCAGGTCGCTGTCCTCTCATATAAGGCGGGCGCAGCCACTCGACACGATACTCAGTGCCATATGCGACCTCGCTCCTGTCGAGATTAGGGTTACTTCCCGCGATCATGATGTCCCCGTTTGGTGTCGCCGTCGCCGTCGAGTGGTACATCCGCGGGATCACGCTCTCCGGTAGGCCCTGTGAAAACCGCCTCCCAGCGGGTGCACCGGGTTCGTAGAGCACGGCTGCGCGGACTGGGTTGTCCGCATTTGACATGCCGACCTTCTCGCGCACGTTTGCGTAGCCCGAGATGCCACTCCCTGCGCCGTTGATGATAACCACGGCACCCGTCGGGAGCAGCACGGCATCGGGCATCATTCGCGGTTGCGGCATGTGTTCGACTTGCCAGCCACTCTTGATGCCCTCGGGAGTGAGCAGCAGCCGCGCGCACTGATCGGACGCTGGATCCTTGGCGGAGAACTCGTGTGGCTCCTTTGTGTCATCCAGCGTCGATCCTCCGCAGATGAGCACCTCTGGCGCGTAGTTGTTCTCCGGTGTGAGCGGGAGCAGCACGCCCGTGCCGGTCATGGGGTACGTGACGCGGACGCCGTTGGGGATCCGCGGGAGTCGCTCCTCCGTGTCCTTTTTCCAGTCGTAGATCGTCGCGTCGCGGTTCGCAGCGAGGAAGATGCGCCCATCGGGAAGTAAGAACGCGATCGGAAAGAGGTTCGAGTTGAGCGTGTCGACGAAGAACTGGAGGTGCAGGGGAGTGCCGTTCGCGCCGTGGATGTTCTTCGGGGGAAAGTACTCGATCGTGGGGTTGTTGGTCGTCGCATTGTTCATCCATCCGCCGCGCTTGGATCCCCCGATGATCATCACGCTCCCATCCTGGATCCGCACTGAGGTGCTGTACCAGCGCGGACTCGCGAGACGAATGTGCTCCTGGTCTTCGTATATGTCACACCCTGCCGCGTTGGCAGCTTCGCACGGCTCAAGTAGTCGTACCGCCTGCGGACCGTCGGTCTGGCCAAAGTACCCGGTGCCAGCGTTGTCTCCGTAGATGCCGTTCCCACCAGAGTTGACGAGCGTGCCGTTGCTGACGAACGCGCCTCCAGCGCAGAACGAGTTGCTTTTCATGTTCAGCGCGGTGAGGGTGTGTGTCTCGAAGTTGTACAGTGCGCCCCACGCGGGATGGTGGTTGGCCGTCAACGGATTGTGCTCTACCTTATCGATGATGATCGCGTGCGTCCGGGATACGATCGCGAGCTGCATCGCAGCAACTCCAGTGGTGCCCTTCTGCACGAGCTCCCACCCTGGGAGGGGTGCGGGTGCGGCCTGGGCGGCCTGTGCAGGGCCCGCTGCTATGAGCTCATGGGGATGTGGCTGTGGCCTCGCGCCGTGCTTTGGCGGTCCCAAGCCCTTGTAAACGACAAATGCGTCGACGTCGATTACCGTGTACCTGTCGTGGTCCCCCTCCGGAGCGACGTGCGTGACCGTCAGCGAGTGCTCCTCATTCGTGAGGCCGAACTGCCAGTAGAGGCGTTGCTGGAAGTGCTTGTGCGCCGCCCGCACGTCGACGCGCTCCGCGAGCCGTCCGTCGAGGAGAACCTCCGCCACGCCGTATCTCGGGCCCGTGCTGCCGAACCACTCGATGCCCGTGCCGGTAAAGTGGAGGGAGAAGGAGGCGCCCCGCTCGTTCGTCTTTCGGGACGAACCGCCGACGAAGCGCGACGAGTACGAGTCCATCCATTTGCCCTTGTAATGGACAAACGGGGACTGAGAGTCGTAGCTGACGGCGCCGTCGGGGACGAAGTAGGGCGTGAAATGCGTGGGCGTTTCTGTCCCAGGTGGTGTATAGCCGTTCCATGCTGGCTCGTACCTGGACTCGTGCGCGTGCTCGTTGGCGAGGCAGCGTGGCGCCGAGAGGGAGAAGAGTGCAGAGATGATTAATGAAGAGTGGGGGAGGAGCATGGGGTTGGAATTGAAGCGCTTCTGTTTTCAGCCCCGCAATTTGAAGTTGTGGGGTTGACAGTGCGAAGGTTGGCTCAGTTTGTGTGGATGGAATATGAACATATCCATGCCTATGCCTTGTGGATCGGGATTGCGACGCGACTCGACGCGAAGGTATCATGTGATCAATTCCATTGCACACGTGATTGCGCTGAGCTTAAGTTATTTTCTTTTGATTGATCACTTTTCAGCGAGTACCGATATGTTAAAGTTGTTGTCGCTACTCTATCCCACTCAACTACCAACCCAAAACGCAAAAGCTCATTGCTAATTGGTTAGCAGGGCGGTCTTTGGAGCAAGAAAAGAAGTCTCCACACCACCTTCCAGCGCCGAGAGTGGAATACGGTACAACCCGTTTCCCCTTGATAAAATATAGTCTCTCCAATCCACAAAAATCGTCGTCTTCCTCTCCTTCCCCTCATCTCTCCTCTCCTTTCTTCGATCCAAATTCTCCTGAACGAAACATCAGTGAGGACCTCATGGCTCAAATTTCGCACTTTTTTCGTGACAATCTTATCGGATTTCTTTCTCCTTCCTCTCGTTTCTTCTTATAGTGTGTGGAATTCTCGGACTCCTGCTGCACGACCCTGCGCTTAACGCGGCGCCAGAGATATGCGAGGGCCTGTCGCTGCTGCAGCACCGAGGGCAGGATGCCTGCGGGATCATCACGGGCGGGCCCAGAGGCAGGCTATATCAGTGCAAGGCCAATGGCATGGTCCGCGACGTGTGCACGCAGGAGGCGATAGCACGGCTGATTGGTGGGATGGGTATCGGCCACGGTGAGCACACTCATTCTACGACTACATCGGGTTATTTTTCTTCCTGGTTGAATTGGTTAAATGAGAGTGGCGTTTACACTACCGAACGGGTAGCGTTCTGTGGCGTTTTCGCTTCATTTTGCGTTTGCGCAACCACCCATGCCACCTCACTTGTTTCGTGTCCAAATCGCTCATGTGATGTCACCGTTTCAGTCCGTTATCCAACCGCTGGTAGCTCGCACCATGCGGAGGCTCAACCGTTCTACGTCAATTCCCCGTATGGCATAACGTTTGCTCATGTGGGCTTTATCGCAATCCCTGATACTGTCTCACATTGACCGATATCTCGAATCCTAGAATGGAAACCTAATCAACACAACCGAACTCTTGCAATTCATGGACGCTGTGGCGCACCGTCACATCAACACTTCATCAGATTCAGAGCTGCTTCTCAATATCCTTGCGGACAATCTGAATGACACAGGAAAATTCCGCATAAACGAGGAAGACATCTTCGTAGCCGTGCGGAGGCTCATGAACCAGGCCCGCGGAGCGTACGCATGCGTTGCAATGCTGGCAGGCTTTGGAATTATCGCGTTTCGCGACCCGAACGGGATTCGACCGCTCGGAGTTGCTTGCCGCGCCGCGCCAGGTCACGCCAAGGACTGGATATGTGCCAGTGAGAGTGCGGTGGCGGATGTTGCAGGGTTCGGGGATTGGGAGGATGTGCGGCCAGGTACGCCTAAACCTTGTTTCCCGTACGGGTCCGATCCATGGGGTAATATTGACATGCTTACGTCTTGAGGTGAGGCGGTCATCATGACACGCTCTGGCGTGTCGCGGCGGCAAGTCGCACCCGCCGCGACCTTTGCCCCAGACATCTTTGAATTTGTCTACTTTGCCAGGCCAGACTCGGTCATCGATGGAATCAGCGTGTACCGCAGTCGGATGGCGATGGGCAATGCGCTGGCACAGGAGGTGCAGCATGTGCTCACAGAAAAGCAGATCACGATTGATGTCGTGATTCCGGTACCAGACACATCTCGTGTTGCTGCATTGAACCTCGCGCAGGCACTCGGATTACCTTATCGCGAAGGGTTCGTCAAGAATCGGTACGTGGGGCGCACGTTTATCATGCCAGAACAACAGATGCGGTGCGTTTCGCACGATCACTTCTTGTCTCGATCTGAGGCTAAGCTTCACACCGAACATCTTGCAGGAAAAAAAATGTGCGAAAAAAGCTGAACGCGATGGCGCTCGAGTTTGTGGGTAAAAATGTTCTGATTGTCGATGGTGAGGTCTCTACGATCACATACGTTCTCCCTTGCGACCGATGGATGATTTTTATTTCATCGAAAGACTCGATTGTCCGGGGGACTACGTCCCGAGAGATCATCCAGATGGCAAAAGATGTCGGTGCGAAAAAGGTGATCGTGGCCTCGTGTGCCCCGCCAATCCGGTACCCAAACGTGTACGGCATCGACATGCCCTCACGGGCGGAGCTCGTCGCGCACGGACGGACGACTGATGAGATAGCGGAGGCGATCGGTGCGGACCTGGTCATCTTCCAGACGCTGCCGGACCTGGTCGCGAGCGTTCGACAGCTGAATCCAGTGATCGAACGGTTTGAATGCTCCGTCTTTTCGGGCGAATACGTCACTGGTGGCGTCGATGGCGTGTACCTGGATCACCTGGAGAGTACCCGGTCGGACAACATGAAGATCAAGGCGGCGGTGGTCAATAATGTGAATGGGCACGGAGCAGGCGCAGGCATCATAAGTGATGGCGATGGGAAGGTGACGAGCAGCACGATCACGAGCGTGCAGGATCAAGGTTCGTCAGGCCCTACTCCACCCAGTGGCCACGTGGACGGGGTGGACGATACGATAGGTCTACATAATACATGGAAGCTGAGCTGACTTGGGCGTAGTCGGTTATATGGGCGTAATCGGCTGAGAGGCAAGCGTGGGATCCCGTAAGTTACTGTACTGCTCGAATTATAGATACGAATGAATAGAAGCGATTGTCCTGCTTGCTTGTTAGATCAAGGGTGTTCGAGTTGACAGCTAGCACGAATGGTGGCCCTGAATACGTTGGAAATACTGCATGTCTCACAGGTGGGGCTTGGCATGCTTGTCGTTGGAAATGGCGCCCCATTTCTGAAATAGAAGACGCATGATTATTGCGCCCCAGGTCCGTAAGAGTTGGGTCGTCCCAAGAGCCAAGAATAATGCTTAGTACATTAGGGTGAGAAATACGCCATATGTGATAAAGAGGAACGAGATCATGTGACAGGAGACCTTAAAAAGGGAAAGAGGCCGTGAGAAAGAGATGATCGCCGAGTGCCATGTGACAAGGATTGAATTCATTCATCAATTTCAGCAAAAACACGCGGGGTACGCACCCCAACCCAACACCCACACACTGGCACAGCCCGGACAATTCCTGCACAGCACTACGACTAAACACTCAGCTTTCCCATTCCGGTTCCCAATGCACCGGTCCTCGGTCGGTCCTACAATAGTACACAGCACCACGCGATTGGAACTCCCCCCCCAAAGGCACGCCCTGGCGCTCTGCGCCATCATGTCACCCATACTGTACCAGCGACGCCCTCCGTTCCTTTTTCTTGGAAGGCAACAGCGCAACGAGGGGTGGGTACCTTGTCCCCTCCCTTTCTCTCTCTTTCTCCCCCAACTTTCTCTACATATCTTCCCTTCTCTTTTTCTTGACTCGCCGATCCCCCCGAGGTTGTCCCCCTTCTGGCTTCCTCTTCTTTTCTCCTCCTCCTTCCTCTTTCCTCTTTTTAAGATTTCCCCTT
>Ga0307510_10003538_pt1 | contig 18219 bp, 25 predicted proteins | sample 12_EM_MG_FD_207224 | JGI IMG/M metagenome (GOLD analysis project Ga0307510, IMG submission 207224) | Populus trichocarpa ectomycorrhiza microbial communities from riparian zone in the Pacific Northwest, United States - 12_EM | ecosystem: Host-associated > Plants > Roots > Unclassified | place...
GTTTTTTCGGGGACATCGTGACCATAGGAAGACCTCGATCTTCGTTATAAATCCAGAGCCAAGCCGAGAAGTGCGGTTTGTCTGCGTCAAACAGACATCCCATCCCGTCCTTGATGTGCGACGACACACCCTTGAATCGAGCATGCTCGACCCAGTGTCGGGCGGCATATACCGCGAGGGGGAAGTTGTTGATCTTGTCATGGTCGACGCGATCGTCCAAGCGGAGGAGAACCCCAAGGCATGCTTGCGCAAGAATCGTGTGCGCGGCCTCGGGCTCGATGTGATAGTGCGAGATCTCTCTGCTCGACTCCGCGAAGCGACTCGACATCAAGAATTCTTTGACCGAGAAATGCGAGAATTGAACAATTCGTGAATCCTCGTTTTGGTCTTTGATACCATCCTTGGCGCCGACAACCATGGCCAAACTCGAACACGTCGACATCACTGCCTCTTCGTGATCCTCCCACCGCCAATCCGGGTTCAGTTTCGGGATCCCTTCCCCACTGAAGTCCAACGCGAGGACTTCTGCCAGTTCCGCCAATCGAAGAGGGCGAACAGCTGCCACAAGACATTGCAACATTCGACGAGCATGACCTGAGTTCGGCTTTCTGATCTCCCTCAGTATCCGCTCGTAGGTCTCGTCCAAGCTGTCAGGTAACTCCTCCATGGTACGCCGCACACTCGATGGGAAACAGTCCCGTAGAACATCCAATTGGCACGATACCCAACGAAACCTGCGTCATCTCATGAGAATCAATTATACACATATCAAGATATACGTACATTCCATCTGCCTTCTCTGGCAATTTCTTGATCACAAAATCCTGGTCCTCATCTCGCCATCTTCTCATCCTTCGGTCTGTTTCAACAAAAGAACGCACATAATCCGCGATGTCCTGCTTTTGACCACTTTGGTTGTGTAGAGATACGGGGTGTGGGGCCAAAGGTCCGAGGATGGCCTGAATGTCAACCTCAGGGCGACTGGTGACACATATGTGGACATTTGGAAGGCTGAGACCAACAAGTTCATTGATGAAATCAAGCACCTCTTCTCGCGGAGACCCGGCACTAGACCTGAGCGGACACTCGTCGATTGCGTCCAGGATGATATACGTGGGGTGTTGCTCATCGAGGGTGAGCATCTCCTTGAGACACTCTATCATAGCACGATCATTCGGTTTCCGAACACCACGATCGTGTGAAGAATAGAGACGAGACAGGGTGTCACAACAGGGATCAGACCGAGCAGAGAGCTGGATGAGGAGGGAAGGCAGGAGGTTCTGGAGTTCCTGCTTGTCGACATCCCTAAAGTCGAAATAGAAATAGGCCATCAAGGCCCGATAGGAGTCGGTCAAGGTAATAATATATTTTATGATCGATGAACTAGGTTCACCGTGTGAGTCCGGTAAGGTCGAATGGTAGAGGAAGAACGAACCAGAGAATGCTCTTCCCTGCTCCGGCTACGGAATCGAGGTGATTAGGATTGATGTCGCAGAGCAGAAATTAAGAGATACACACGTTTTCCGTGCACCCACAAAAACGAACCAGCAGACTTCCATTGGTTGAAAATGCGGCCTTGAAAGAACCACTGGGCTGTGCCGTCGTGATGAGCCTTGGATGCGATGTTATGATTCATGGATGGATCGGAAGGCGAAAGCCATCGTAGAAGATTGTCACGGAGCAGGTTTCCTGTGATAGATATGAGCGTTCGGAATTCGGAATGGGAGTATGGGAGATAGGAGATGACGAACGGTTGGTATCGTCCAATTTGCGATCGATGGCTTGGACTTTGTCCCCGACATCTTTCACCCCGTCATCAATCCCTTGAACCTTGTCGTTGACATCTTCAACCTTCTTGCCCATATCTCGTACCTCATCCCCGACGCCTTGTACCCTCTTGTCGACACCCATCACTTTCCCCTCCACACTGTGAGCGATCCTCAGCTCTCCGCAGATGCCATCCGAGCCTCTTCTTGTGTCAACTTGTCCAACTTTTCTAAACTGTCCTCGATGTCCGTGTTTCCGATCAACTTCGTCAGGTACTTTTCTAAACCGAATATGGGTCAACAATCATGGACCAGCGCAAAGATCAACTCACTCATGCGACCCCGCTTCACTTCTTTTGTCATCACCCCAACGATGATCAGTAGCTCCGCCATTATTTCCGTCGATATCTCTGTCATAGCAGTGGTAGGCGGCACCCCAATATAAACCTCGAGCCGAAGGAAAAAGTATCCGATCCGGCTGAACAGTTCGATGAGAGTGCCCTGGCCTGCGTTGACGTCTTTGACCGCCTAAAACTTCACGCATCAAAATGGGCTACACAATGAAATAAAAAATAGCGGACCAGGAGGAGAACGCCGACGCCAGTAAATATAACTTTTGCTGGGGAGAACACCTGGGAGAAAGGTGTTAGAGCACAGATTCTCAACAGAGATGACATCGTGATAATCACTAGACCAACACCATCACCGAGTGCGTCGGAAAGGGTGTTGAGGATGTTGACAGTTGGAATGAGGCATTTTGTGAATGTTTCGTCACCATTGTGAGACTGATCCGGCATGGGTATTTGTCTCCGAAGGACGGCGAGTATCGCATCAGGAGAATCGCAGGATTGAAGCTCTGTAGCTAGAGGATGTGATGTGATGTCGTTCCCCGTCTTCTTTTTGTAGGCTCTGATGGCAGCATTGAAAATGGAATCGAGATTTGAGCGCGATGTGGACGGGGAAGGGAGATTGGACATTATGGGCCGTGTAAGGTGTGGATTGACGGCGAACTGGACTCACCAATCAATAGACGCCCTTGTCATTGGCATATGTGGGGGGGTCCGCATTGCGTGGGAATGCCTTCACGATGGCGCGTAACCGCGTCGTCTCAACCAAGCTGTCAAGTCACAAAATCCGAACAGTGAAGCGTGTTATAGGGGGACTGCTGCCAGTTCCTTCGGGAACGTCGTGTCCATAAGAACGATCGTTGTCTTCGTACATAATCAACACTGTCTTAGCTGGCAGATACTCCAAAGTGAGTGCCATCGAGTCGCGGCGACGGCAACTAGATACAGCGGCGGATTTTTTTCTCGGACCCCCACACGATATTAGGGTTAAGGTTAGATATCTCCATTTTCGATCACAGTTTTGTCATAAACCGTCGCTCGCTTTCTTGAAACCAGCCTGAAATCGTAATTCCTGTGTCACCATAGACTCAAGTCGATGAAGCACAGTGAAATGCCGACCCTCCGGTTATTTTTTAAGTTAACATTGAGGACTGGTGTGTGATGAGGGTGAGTACTGAGCGCTCCTCAAGCATTCCATACTTATCATCAGACAGATAGAAACCAGCAATAGAGCAGCTGACACGACCAAAGCATCATGTCAATTCTTCTCGTTCCTCATTCAAAACCCATGGATGGCCACCGAGTCCGCCGCCGTACTGCCTACCGGCTCTTCCCACCTAATGCCACGCAATCCACACCCAATAGTAACCTGTGTTCCTCTCTGGCTTCCAGGTTCCCACATTAGAACGTGTTCGCGCTTCCGCATCTACACCCCATCCCCACCCACCCGTCAAGGTCGTCAAACCCAACTGAGGCGTCCGTTTGACCTCGACCTTGACGAATTCCGAGCCAAGTCTCAAGGCAACATGGCTGGGCCACGTGGTGCGTCCGCAGGTCGCCCCATCTACCTGTACACTGATACCCTTACTCGCATACATCCAGGAAGATTCATCGCAGAGTTGCCGCGTGTCACGACCGGCCCACAAGACGAACCCGCTCGCGTCTTGTTCGACCCCACCTTTTCGGAGTGCGCTGGCCCGTCTTCTTGGGTAGACATCCGACGGCGCCTGCCTTCTCCTTGCACAGTACCGGAACTACCAGATTTCCAATTCGTGATTTACTCACATAACCAGTGCGTTCTCCCCCGCCCCTCTGTAGTCCAGTGAAATCTCAGATATACACCTATGACCACCTCGACCTCCCTACGCTGCAACAGATACACGACCTGCGCGGTGAGAAATCTTCTTGTCCCATTAGGCAACAAGACCTGGTTCAAAGAGACCGGGATCCCCACTTCGCAAGTCACCGAGCTAGATTGGTGGGATGAAGTCATGCTGCCAACCTGGCCTGGTTCAGACCAGAAACTGAAGTTTGGTTGCACTCCGGCCCAACACAAGAGCGGTGCGCCCATTCGTTCCTATCTTTCTCTTTAGGACCGGGACGACGGAGAATGCGGGGGGTTTTTCTCTTCATTCTAGGATGAGGCTTGATGGACGGTTGGACGACACTCTGGGCTAGCTGGGTCGTCGAAGCGCTCCCGGCACGACTGGGACAGGCCGTGTCTCTGTCTACTTTGCGGGGTGAGCCCTTTCATCGCCATACCTCTTTTTCTCGTATCTATCTCAAATCAAACCTTCGTTTGCAGTGATACACGATACATGACAACAAGTGGACCATGTCCCGTCTTTGAAGGTCTCATCCCAGTTCTTCGGAGACAGTTCCCTTTGATTGGCGCTGACGGCCATTCTTTTCGTCTCAATTGAAGCAGAGATCGGCCCTGAACACGGTCCTTTTGACATCGCGATGCTTCCCATCTGGCGCGGCGGCACCCTCTCTTTCATCGCCCGCCTCGACTTTCGCATGAGCCCATCTTCCCTCCAAACTAACCTACAATCCCCTCACGCTCCCGCCGGAAGAACAGCTCATTCACACTCCCGACTCCCTCCTCACCACATTTCACGCGACGCCGGCGCAGGCCCTGTGCATACACGGCGCGCTGCGCGCTCGCCACTCGCTCGCGATGCATTTCGCGACGTTTTTGCAGGCAGCGACTTCGAGGCGTTCGACCCGATCGTCAAGCTCGAGCAGGCCAAACATGAGATGGGTGGGCTTGGAGAGGGCGAGGGCGAGGGCGTGCAGATCGTGGGCGATTGGTGGATGGGAGGTGGGATGGGCGTTATCGACGTTGGCGAGACCGCTGTCGTGCACGTCGGAGAAACGGGCCTACCCAGGCCCGGGTGCTTTCGGAGGAGAGTCTTCACACCGCAAAAGCAGTGTGAACGTACAAGGTATGGACACAATGCCGAGCGATACGAATGGGATACACACATTAGCCCTATACACATCGAATGCATCCAGCGTGCCATTTACACTTGTGTTACGACTGGTAATGGCGATACGACTCGCAGAAGTGAATTGATATGGCCAGTCTAAGGCATATGTATCATACTCGCATCTATAATCCACCTCCTCTTCATCTCGCCATTAGACCTCGGAAATGTACAACCTTTAAGTCTCCTTGAACGCAAGGTGAGTGTGCGGCCCAGGTCGAAATAGCCTACGTGGCGGATACCAGCTCCAAAAGGTTGTTTATCTCCGACAAATGCAGCGGACAAGCATGAAATTTAATTTCTTTACGAATATAAAAGGGATCCGATGTCACCATGAATATGCAGCACCTGAGTCTGTAATTATATTGCTAAATTAACAGATGACACCATGCCTTCACAGACTTTGCGACAGTAGTTGTACAATCTCTAGCTTCTCATACTGTGATGCTGTTTCGGAAGGTGTCCTGCCATTCTCATCACGCGCGCGGAGATCCGCGCCATGATCCAGTAATAAACGTACAACTTCGACATGTCCCCACTGTGATGCCACGTGCAGTGGAGTCGTCCAATCTGGTATGGTGGTCATCGCCCCGTTATCGAGTAGCATTCGAGCAAATGCGATTTGTCCGTTCAATGCCGCAACGAATAAAGGAGTCCGGTCAAGATTGTCGTGAGCATTGACATCTACACTGTGATCAAGAAGCTGCTTCCCAACCTCCAGATGTCCCCCGTACGATGCTAGATGCAGTGGGGTCTGGCCCCAATCGCCCTTGATGTCCAGATTCGGGAAATGTTCAATTAGTAATGAAAGAGCGTCCGTGCGACCGCGATACGCAGATGCATGTAGCGGTGTCAATTGGCGGCCACCCTTGGCGTGTACATCCTCTGGATGCTTTGCAAGAAGACGTGCTGTCAAGTCGCGAAATCCGAACAGTGCAGCGTAATATAGGGGGTTTGTATCCGGCTTTTCCGGGGACATCGTGAGCATGGAACGACCTGAGCGATCTTCGTTATAAATCCAGAGCCAAGCCGAAAAGTGTGGTTTGTCTGCGTCAAACAAACATTCCATCCCGCCCATGATGTGTGACGACACAGCCTTGAATCGCGCATGCTCGACCCAGTGTCGGGCAGCATATTCGGCGAGGGGGAAGTTCTTGATCTTGTCACGGTCGATGCGATCGTCCAAGCGGAGGAGAGTCCCGAGGCATGCTTGAGCAAGAATCGTGTGCGCACCCTCAGGTTCGATGTGATAGTGCGAGACATCTCTGCTCGACTCTGCGAACCGACTCGACATCAAGAATTCTTTGACCGAGAAATGCGAGAATTGAACAATTTGTGAATCCTCGTTTTTGTCTTTGTTACCGCCCTCGCTCTTGTCCTTGGCGCCGACAATCATGACCAAACTCGAACATGTCGACAGCACTGCTTCTTCGTGATCCTCCCACCGCCAATCCGGATTCAGTTTCGGGATCCCTTCCCCACTGAAGTCAATCGCGAGAACTTCCGCCATTTCCGCAAGTCGAAGGGGGCGAACAGCTGCCACGAGACATTGCAACATTCGATGAGCGTGACCCTGGTTCGGCTTTCTGATCTCCCTCACTATCCGCTCGTAAGTCTCGTCTAAGCTGTCGGGCAAGTCCTCCATGGTACGCCGCACACTCGACGGAAAACAGTCCCGTAGAATGTCCAATTGGCAGGATACCCAACGAAACCTGCGTCATCTCATAAGAATCAATTATCGGTATATGAAGATATACATACATTCCATCCGCCTTCTCTGGCAATGTCTTGATCACAAAATCCTTGTCCTCATCTCGCCATCTTCTCATCCTTCGGTCTGTTTCAACAAAAGAACGCACATAATCCGCGATGTCCTGCATTTGACCACTTTGATTATGTAGGGATATGGCATGTGGCGCCAAAGGTCTGAAGATGGCTTGAATGTCAACCTCAGGGCGACTGGTGACGCATATGTGAACATTTGGAAGCTGGAGACCAACAAGTTCGTTGATGAAATCGACCACCTCTCCTCGCGGAGACCCAACATTCGACCTGAGCGGACACTCGTCGATTGCATCCAGGATGATATAGGTGGGACATTGTTCATCGAGGGTAAGCATCTCTTTGAGACACTCTACCATAGCACGATCATTAGCTTCCCGAACTCCACGATCGTGTGAAGAATAGAGACGGGACAGGGTATCACAACTGGGATCGGACCGAGCAGAGAGCTGGATGAGGAGGGAAGGAAGGAGGTCTCGGAGTTTCTGCTTGTCGACGTCCCTGAAGTCGAAATAGAAATAGGCCATCGAGGCCCTGCCGGAGTCGTTCAAGGTCATAATATCTTGGATGATCGAGGAGCTGAGTACACCGTGTAAGCATGTTAAGGTTGAACGGGTAGAGGAAGGACGAACCAAAGAATGCTCTTCCCTGATCCGGCTACGGAATCGAGGTGATTAGGATTGATGTCGCGGAGCAGAAATTAAGAGGAACACACGTTTTCCGTGTACCCACAGAAACGGACCAGCGGACTTCCATTGGTTGAAAATACGGCCTTGAAAGAACCACTGAGCTGTGCCGTCGTGATGAGTCTTGGATGCAACGTTATGATTCATGGACGGATCGGAAGGCGAAAGCCATCGTAGAAGATTGTCGCGGAGCAGGTTTCCTGTGATAGATCTGAGCGTTCGGAATTCGGAATGGGAGTATGGGTGATGGGAGATCACGAACGGTTGGTATCGTCCAATTTGCGATCGACGCCTTGGACTTTGTCCCTGACATCTTCAACCCTCCTGCCCACATCTTGCACGTCCTCCCCGATGCCTTGTACCTTCTCGTCGACACCCACCACTCTCCCCTCGACACTGTGAGCGATCCTCAGCTGCTCCGCAGATGCCATCCGAGCCTCTTCTTGTGTCAACTTGTCCAACTTTTCTAGACTGTCCTCGATGTCCGTGTTTCCGGTCAACTTCTTCAGGTACTTTTCTGAACGGAATCCTTGTCAACAAAGGTAACCCAGCGCCGCCGCAAAGATCAACTCACTCATTCGACCCCGTTTCACTTCCTTTGTCGCCATCCCAATGATGATCAGTACCTCCGCCACGATTTCTACAGTTATGTCCGTCATAGCGGTGGTAGGTGGCACCCCGATGTAAATCTCGAGCCGACGGAAAAAGTATTCGATCCGGCTGAACAGGTCGATGAGAGTGCCCTGGCTCGCGTCGACGTCTTTGACCGCCTAAAATTCCACATGTCAAAATGTGCTGGACAGTGAAAGTGAAAGACAGCGGACCAAAAGGAGAACACCGATACCAGCAAATATAACTTTTGCTGGTGAGAACACCTGGTAGAAAAGCGTTTGAGCACAGATTCTCAACAGAGATAAGATCGTGATAATCACAAGACCAACACCCTCGCTGAGTGTGTCGGAAAGGGTGTAGAGGACGTTGACGGTTGAAATAAGGCATTTTGCGAATGATTCATCGCCACTCTGGGATTGATCCGGCGTGGGTATTTGTCTTCGAAGAATGGCGAGTATTGCATCAGGAGAATCGCAGGATTGAAGCTCTGTAGCTAGAGGATGTGAGGTGATGTCCTTCCCTGTCTTCTTTTTGTAAGTTCTGAGAGCAGCGTTGAAAATGGAATTGAGATTTGAGTGCGATGTTGACGGGGAGGGAACATTAGACATTATGGTAGTATTATGGCTCGGTGAACCGTGCGAATCGATAACCCTATCATCATCAACATGGGCGCCGGCACCGGTCGGTCAAGCTCCGGCTTGGTCTCAACGGCAAGTCTCACAGTGCGTCATCTTCCTCCTTATCACATTATGTTGGCACGCCCGGAGAGTCTCCGCGCATAAATGTGGTCACCCGTCTCTCGACGTACTACCCGCGAATGACGCAATCACAAAGTCAGGTTGGGCGACGCGACGCGCTCCGCCAGGATTTCGTGGTACGTTGTCTCTATCGAAGGGCCCTTTCGTTCCTTTTCCCCTTCTCGCACTTTTCTATTCACTTTCCACCCTCCCTCATTTCCTTCCCTGGTGTTCGATGCGATGAGTTTCCTCGAGTCGCGGAATTGGTACCTTTTTTTCTTGCACCTCCACACGGTGTTAGGGTCAAGGTTATAGATATCCACACCATATTAGATCTCTGTTTTGTCATAGAGTCGCCCTCCTTGAAATGGTACTACTTCTGATTCCCATGTCACGATAGACTCAAGTCGAGTAATGAACAAAGTGAGGTGCCGGTGCTCCTGTTGTTGTGTTAAGTTAAGATTGAAAACTGGTGTGTGACGAGTGTCCTTGTTTTGAAGTGCTGAGCGCTGAGCGCTCCTCATTCCTCAAGAATTCCTGCTCATCATCGGACAGATAGAAGCCAGCAATAGAGATTTCCATGCCATACCATGCAGCCGACACGACCAAAACATCACGCCAATTCTTCTCGTTCCTTATTTCAAACCCATCGATGGCCGCTGAGTCCACTGCCGCACCGCCTTCCATGTCTCCCCACCCAACGCCACGCAAATCCACTCTTAATAGTAATGATTGGCCTGCGTTCCCAACTTCCAGATTCCCACATTATAGCGCATTCGCGCTTCCGCCTTTGCATCCCATCCCCACCCACCCGTCAAGGTCGTCAAACCCGACTGGGGCGTACATTCGACCCCAACCCCGACGGTTTCTGAGCCAAGTCTCAAGGCGAGATGGCTGCGCCACGCGGTGCGTCCGCCACTTGTCCCATCTAGCTTTTACACTGACACCCTTACTCGCATACATCAAGAGTTTCACCGTCGGGTTCCAGCATGTTCAGACCGGCCCACAAAACGAACCCGCTCGCGTCTTGTTCGACCCCGTCTTCTCGGAGTCCGCTGGTCCGTCTCCTTGGGTGGTCATCCGACGCCGCCTGCCTCCTCCTTGCATAGCAGCGGAACTACCAGATTTCCAATTCTTGGTCTACTCCTATAACCAGTGCGTTTTCTCAGAAAACCGCCCCTCCGTAGCCCAGTGAAATCTCAGATATACAGCAACTGTATGACCACCTCGACCTCCCCACGCTGCAACAGATACACGACCTGCGCGGTGAGAATGTGCATTTTCTCGTCCCATTAGGCAACGAGACCCGGGTCGACCGGGATTCCCACTTCGCAAGTTACCGAGTTGGATTGGTGGGATGAGGTCACGTTGCCAACCCAGCCTGGTTCGGACCAGAAACTGTAGTCTGTATGCACTCCGGCCCAACGCAGAGCGGTGCGCCCATCCATTCCTATCTTCCTCTTTGGGACCGGGACGATGGAGAATGCGGGGTTCTTTCCATTCTAGGACGAGGGTTTATGGACGCTTGGACGACACTCTGGGCTAGCTGGGTCGTCAAACAAACACTCCCCGGCGCAACTGGGGCAGGCCGTGCCTCTGTCTATCTTTGCAGGGTAAGCCCTTTTATCGCCATACGTCCTTTTCTCGTATCTGTCTCAAATCAAACCTCTATTTGCAGTGATACAGGATACATGGCGACAAGTGGCGGATGTGCCATCTTCGAAGGTCTCGTCCCAATCTCCCTTTCCTTTGGTTGGCGCGCTGACGGCGACTCTTTCTCAATTAACGTAGAAATTCTTTCCAAACGCTGTCCTTTTGATATCGCGATGCTTCCTATCTGGCGCGGCGGCACCCTCTCTTTCATCGCCCGCCTCGGCTTTCGCGTGAGCCTATCTTCCCTCCGAACTAACCTACAACCCCCTCACGCTCCCGTCGGAGGAACAGCTCGTCCACACTCCCGACTCCCTCCTCACCGCATTTCACGCGACGCCGGCGCAGGCTCTGCGCATGCACAGGGCGCTGCGCGCTCGCCACTCTCTCGCGATGCATTTTGCGACGTTTGCAGGCAGCGACATCGAGGTGTTCGACCCGATCGTCGAGCTTGAGCAGGCCAAACGCGAGATGGGTGGACTGGGAGAGGGCGAGCATGCAGATTGTGGGCGATTGGTGGATGGAAGGTGGGATGGGCGTTATCGACGTCGGCGAGACCGCTGTCGTGCACGTTGGCGAAGTGGCTCTACCTGGCCCCCGGTGCTCTCGGAGGAGCGCCGTCACGCCGCAATAGTGGTGAGAACGTACAAGGTATAGACACGATGCCGAGAGATACGAAGGGGATACACGCATTAGCCCTATCCACGTCGAATACATCCAGCGTGCCATTTACACTTGTAATACGATCGACATCAGACGTTTGGAAATTGCGAGATGACCAGCCCAAGTGAATTGACATGGCCAGTCTAAGGCATATGTATCATACCGGCATCTAAAATCCACCTCCTCTTCATCTCACCATCAGACCTCGGCGATGTACACCCTTCAAGTCTCCTTGAACGCAAGGTAAGTGTGCGGCCTATGTTGCGAATAACAAACAGCTCCAAAAAGCTGTTTATCTCCGACAAATGCAGCGGACAAGCATACAATTCAATTTCTTTACGAACACAGCAGGAATCCGATGTCACATGAATATGCAGTACCCGAGTCTGTAATCGTATGGTCAAGTCTACCAAGATGACACTATACCTTGAGAGACTGCGACAATAATTGTATGATCTCTGGCTTCCTATAATGTGACGCTACCTCGGAAGGTGTCCTGCCCCGCCCATCACGCGCACAGAGATCCGCGCCGTGTTGCAGTAATAAACGTACAACTTCGACATGTCCATGTCGTGATGCCATGTGCAATGGAGTCATCCGATCTGGTATGTTGGTCATCGCCCCGTTCTCGAGTAGCATTCGAGCAAATGCGAGTTGTCCCGCGTATGCCGCAGTGAATAAAGGAGTCCAGTAATGACTGCTCTGGGCGTTGACATCTGCACCGTGATCAAGAAGCTGCTTCCCAATCTCCAGATGTCCCCCCAACGATGCTTGATGCAGTGGGGTCTGACCGTCACGGCCCTTGATATCCAGATTAGGGAAGTGTTCAACTAGTAATGAAACAACGTCCGTATGACCGCGATACGCAGATGCGTGTAACGGTGTCACTAGGTAGCCACCCTTGACATGTACACCCTTTGGATTCTCGGCAAGAAGACGTGCTGTCAAGTCACGAAATCCGAACAGTGCGGAGTAATATACGGGATTCGCATCCAGTTTTTCCGGGGACATCGTGGCCATGGGACGACCTGGGTTATCGTCGTCATGAATCCAGAGCCAAGCCAAAAAGTGTGGTTTGTCTGCGTCAAACAGACATTCCATCCCGCCCTTGATGTGCGATGACACACCCTTGAATCGAGCATGTTTGACCCAGTGCACGGCGGCATATTCGGCGAGGGGGAAGTTCTTCATCTTGTCACGGTCGACGCGATCGTCCAAACAGAGGAGAATCCCGAGGCATGCTTGCGCAAGAACCGTGTGCGCAGCCTCGGGTTCGATGTGATAGTGCGAGATCTCTCTGCTCGACTCTGTGAACCGACTTGACATCAAGAATTCTTTGACCGAGAAATGTGAGAATTGAACAATTCGTGAATCCCCGTTTTTGTCTTCGTTACCGTCCTTGGCACCGATAATTATAACCAAACTCGAACACGTCGACAACACTGCCTCTTCGTGATCCTCCCACCGCCAACCCGGATTTAGCTTCGGAATCCCTTCAAGTTCCGCACTGAAGTCAAATGCGAGGACTTCCGCCAGTTCCGCGACTCGAAGGGGGCGAACAGCCGCCACAAGACATTGCAACATTCGACGAGCATGACCTTCGTTCGGCTTTCTGATCTCCTTCAGTATCCGCGAGTAAGTCTCGTCCAAGCTGTCGGGTAACTCCTCCATGGTACGCCGCACACTCGATGGGAAACAGTCCCGTAGAACATCCAATTGGCACGATACCCACCGAAACCTGGCTCATCTCATAAGAATCAATTACAGACATACGAAGATATACATACATTCCATCCGCCTTCTCTGGCAATGTCTTGATCACAAAATCCTTGTCCTCATCTCGCCACTTTCTCATCCTCCGGTCGGTTTCGACAAAAGAACGCACATAATCCGCGATGTCCTGCTTTTGACCACTTTGATTTTGTAGGGATACGGGGTGTGGGGTCAGAGGTCCAAGGATGGCCTGAATGTCAACCTCAGGGCGACTGGTGACACATATGCGGACATTTCGGATGTGGAGACCAACAAGTTTATTGATGAAATCGACCACCTCTTCTCGTGGAGATCCAACATTCGACCTGAGCGGACACTCGTCGATTGCATCCAGAATGATATAGGTGGGGCGTTGCTCATCGAGGGTAAGCATCTCCTTGAGACACACTATCATAGTGCGATCATCAGGTTTCCGTACTCCACGATCGTGCGAAGAATAGAGACGGGAGAGGATGTCACAACTGGGATCGGACCGAGCAGAGAGTTGGATGAGGAGGGAAGGAAGGAGGTCTTGGAGTTTCTGCTTGTCGACGTCCTTGAAGTCGAAATAGAAATACGCCATCGAGGCCCTCCCGGAGTCGTTCAAGGTCATAATATCTTGTATGACCGAGGGGCTGAGTACACCGTGTAAGCGTGATAAGGTTGAACGGGTAGAGGGGGAACGAACCAGAGAATGCTCTTCCCTGATCCGGCTATGGAATCGAGGTGATTAGGGTTGATGTCACGGAGCGGAAATAAAGAGGAACACACGTTTTCCATGTACCCACAAAAATGAACCAGCGGACTTCCATTGGTTGAAAATACGGCCTTGAAAGAACCACTGAGCTGTACCTTTGTGATGAGCTTTGGATGCGATGTTATGATTGATGGATGGATCGGAAGGCGAAAGCCATCGTAGAATATTGTCACGGAGCAGGTTCCCTGTGATAGAAGTGAGCGTTCGGAATGCGGAATGGGAGTATGGGTGATGGGAGACGACGAACGGTTGGTATCATCCAATTTGTGATCGACGCCTTCGACTTTGTCCCCGACATCTTTCACCCCTTCATCAATCCGTTGAACCTTGTCGCCAACACCTTGCAACTTGTCGTTGACATTTTCAACCTTCTTGACCACCTCATCTCCGACGCCTTGTACCCTCTCGTCGACACCCATCACTCTGGCCTCGACACTGTGAGCTATCCTCAGCTGCTCAGCAGATGCCATCCGAGCCTCTTCTTGTGTCAATTTGTCCAACTTTTCTAGACTGTCCTCGATGTCCGTGTTTCCGATTAACTTCTTTAGGTACTTTTCTAAACAGAATATGGGTCAACAGCCCTGAACCAGCGCAAGGCCAACTCACTCATGCGACCCTGGTTCACTTCCTTTGTCGCCATCCCAACAATGGTCAGTACCTCTGCCATTATTTCCGCCGTTATCTCTGTCATAGCAGTCGTAGGTGGCACCCCGATGTAAATCTCGAGCCGACGGAAGAAGTATGCGATCCGGCTGAACAGGTCGATGAGAGTGCCCTGGCCCGCGTTGACGTCTTTGACCGCCTAAAACTCCACACGTCAAAATGGGCTGCACAATGAAATAAAAGATAGCGGACCAAGAGGAGAACGCCGACACCAGTAAATATAACTTTCGCTGGCGAGAACACCTGGGAGAAAGGCGTTAGAACATAGATTCTCGACAGAGATGACATCGTGATAATCACTAGACCAACACCCTCGCCGAGTGTGTCGGAAAGGGTGTGGAGGACGTTGACGGTTGGAATGAGGCATTTTGCAAATGTTTCGTCACTAGTCTGGGATTGATCCGGCGTGGGTATTTGTCTTCGAAGGACGGCAAGTATCGCATCAGGAGAATCGCAGGATTGAAGCTCTGTAGCTAGAGGATGTGATGTGATGTCGTTCCCTGTCTTCTTCTTGTGGGCTCTGAGAGCAGCATCGAAAATGGAATCGAGATTCAAGCGCGATGTGGATGGGGAAGGAAGATTAGACATCATGGGTCGTGTTGGGTGTGGATGGTGATCGATTGGCGGTGAACTGGACACATTGATCAGTAGACGCCCTTGTCATTGGCACCTGTGCGGGTCCTGCGTGGGAATGCTTACACGATGGCTCGTAACCGCGTCTCAACTTTTTTTTTTTTTTGGAAAGCGCTTTTATTCCTCGTACAGTCGAACCCCTCTTAACCCATACCCCTGATAACCCATAACCTCTCAAACCCCATACATTTTTTTAGTCACCAACTTGAGGTTTAGGCTTTAGTGACACCCTCAAAACCCATACCCTCTGATAACCCATAGCTCAAAGTTGTAACGTAGGGGTATGGGTTAAGAGGGGTTCGACTGTAGTTAATTTCTAGACTAACTACTTAGAATAAGTGTCAAGTAGCACAAGATTTACCATCAGCCCTACTTGACACGCTGTAGCCAGGCCGGAGCCCAGGTGTGAGGGTGAAAATGCCGATTTATGCATGCCCCTGGTGGGGGGCAGGCTGGGCAGTGTGGGACTCAGGGTCGTCGTCTCTTCCGGGCAGATATTGCAACTCTCTCCTACCCACTAAAAACCTCACTGGTGAGTTATCAGATGTTAGGGTGTCTCCCATTCGCGGTTGGAATTTTTAAGCGATGTGCTCGTGTTGGTGGCTGGGTGGCATGTGGCATGACAGGAATCTAATTGGGGAGGATGTAGAGTAGGAGCGTTGACCAGTTGGCGTGGAAGCGTAATATAGGGGGACTGCTGCCAGTTTCTTCGGGAACATCGTGACCATGAATGAACCATCGTTGTCTTCGTACACAGTCGACACAATCTTAGCATGGCAAATACTCCAAGGTGAGTCAAGTCGCGGCGACGGCAACTGAAGTCATCGGCGGATTTTTCCGCCAATTTTTCTCTCGTACCCCCACACGACATTAGAGTTAAGGTTAGAGATATCCATTTTCGATCAGTTTCGTCGTAAACCGTCGCTTTTTTGACACCGGCCTGAAATTGTAATTCCTATGTCACCATAGACTCAAGTGGATGAAGCACAGGGAAACGCCGATGCTCCGGTTATCATCAAACAGATAGAAGCCAGCGATAGAGGTTTCCATGCCTGACACGACCAAAACATCGCGTCAATTCTTCTCGTTCCTTATTTCAAAACACATTGATGGCCGCCGAGTCCACCGCCACACGCCTACAGGCTCTTCCCACACCCAACACCACACAAATCCACACCCAATAGTAACCTGTATTCCTCTCTAGCTTCCAGGTTCCCACATTAGAACGCGTTCGCGCTTCCGCATTCGCATCCCACCCTCACCCACCCGTCAAGGTCGTCGAACCCGACTGGGGTGTACATTCGACCTCGACCTCGACGGATTCCGAGCCAAGTTTCAAGGCGACGTGGCTGGGCCACCCGGTGCGTCTGCAGGTTGTCTTATCTAGCTTTACACCGACACCCTTACTCGCATACGTCAAAGTTTCATCGTCGAGTTCTCGCGCGTCGCAACCGGCCCACAAGACGAACCCGCTCGCGTCTTGTTCGATCCCATCTTCTCGGAATGCGCTGCCTCGTCTCCTTGCATAGGCATTCGACGCCGCCTGCCTTCTCCTTGCACAGTAACGGATCTACCAGATTTCCAATTCGTGGTCTACTCCCGTAACCAGTGCGTTCTCCCAGAAAACTGCCCCACAGTAGCCCAGTGAGATCTCAGATATACAGCTATGACCACCTCGACCTGCCCGCGCTCCAACAGATTCGTGATCCTCGCGGCGTGAATATGCATTTTCTCGTCCCGTTGGGCAACAAGGCCTGGTTCGAAGAGACTGGGATTCCCACTTCGCAAGTCGCCGAGCTGGATCGGTGGGATGAAATCACGCTGCCAGCCCAGCCTGGTTCGGACCAGAAACTGAAGTTTGTATGTACTCCGGCCTTATCTTTCTCTTTGGGACCGGGACGACGGAGAATGCGGGGTTGTTTCCATTCTAGGACGAGGGTTTATGGACGGTTGGACGACACTCTGGGCTAGCTGGGTAATCGAACTAGCACTCCCCGGCACAACTGGGGCAGACCGTGCCTCTGTCTACTTCGCAGGGTAAGCCGTTCACCGCCATATCTCTTTTTCTCGTATCTATCTCAAATCAAACCTTCATACGCAGTGATACGGGGTACATGACGACAAGTGGCCCATGTCCCATCTTCGAAGGTCTCATCCCAGTTCTTCGGAGACCGTTTCCTTTGGTTGGTGCTGATGGCCCTCTTTTCGCCTCAATTGACGCAGAGATCAGCTCCAAACACGGTCCATTCGACATCGCGATGCCTCCCATCTGGCGCGGCGGCACCCTCTCTTTCATCACCCACTTCCCTCCGAATCTAACTTACAAGCCCCTCACACTCCCGTCGGAGGCAGCTCATCCATACTCCCGGTTCCGTCCTCACCTCATGTTGCGACGTTTGCAGGCAGCAATGTCGAGGCGCTCGACCCGATCATCGAGCTTGAGCGGGCCAAACGCGAGATGGGTGAACTTGGAGGGGGCGAGGGCGCGCAGATTGTGGGCGATTGGTGGATGGAAGGTGGGATGGGCGTTGTCGACATCAGCGAGACTGCTGTCGTGCACATTGGCGAAACGGCTCTACCTGGTCCCGGGTGGTCGTCGCGCCGCAAAAGCGGTGAGAACGTACAAGGTGTGGGCACGATGCCGAGACATATGAAGGGGATACACGCATAAGCCCTATATACATCCAAAACATCCAGCTTGCCATTTACACATGTAATCACGATCGACATCAGACGTTTGGAACCGGCGAGACGACCAACACCACAAGTGAATTAACTACGTGTTGTCCGTGGCCAGCCTTAGGGATATGCATTATACCCGCATCTAAAGTCCACCACCTCTTCATCTCACCATTCAGACCTCGGCGATGTACACCTTCCAAGTCCCGTTGAATACAAGGGAAATGTGCGGCGGCCCAGGTCGAAATAGCCTACGTTGTGAATACTAGCTCCAAAGGGCTATTATGTCCGACGAATGCAGCGGGAAAGCACACAATTTAATTTCTTTACGAGCATTATCCACACAGAAGGGATCCGATGTCGCCATGACTATGTAGTAGCTAAGTCTGCACTTGTATCTTTAAGTCAACAAGATGGCAGTATACCTTTGAAAGACTGCGACAGTAATTGTACGACCTCTAGCTGCCTATAACCTAATGCTGTTTCGGAAGGTGTCCTGCCA
>Ga0307510_10003539_pt1 | contig 18218 bp, 14 predicted proteins | sample 12_EM_MG_FD_207224 | JGI IMG/M metagenome (GOLD analysis project Ga0307510, IMG submission 207224) | Populus trichocarpa ectomycorrhiza microbial communities from riparian zone in the Pacific Northwest, United States - 12_EM | ecosystem: Host-associated > Plants > Roots > Unclassified | place...
CTTAGTGTGTTGCGTAGTGAGAAATTGTATGCTAATCTTAAAAAGTGTGCCTTTTGCATGGAGAAAATTGTGTTTCTTGGCTATGTTGTAACTGCACAGGGTATCGAGATGGATGAGGAGAAAGTTATGGCCATCCGGGATTGGCCTACACCCAAATCGGTAAGTAAGGTAAGGAGTTTTCATGGGTTAGCTAGTTTTCTTGGGCTGTAGCTAACAAACTAAAATAAAGCCCCTAATATTAAATCCATGTTCTGTCATGAGAAGAAGGGAAGGGAGTAAAAATATTACAGAACTTATTCAAGGCTTATTTATAGCCTTCCATGCAGCCTCTTAATCCTAGAAACAAAAGGAAAAGGTAGCCACCTATGTTGTTTCCAAGTTGTAGTAGGATTCTTGTTTCCTTTGCTGTCCTCACCTCATGGCCCAAATAAGGTTGTGTTGGACCCCTCTTGCACATGGATAAGATATACTAGGGTCTCCTCTTGATACTCTAATGGACCTTTCAATTCTGACTTGGTTGAAACATTCAAAACCAATGCATTCAATGCCTCTTTTAATGCCTTTGTCTTGGACCGAGTCATTAGACCATTTGGAACATGTAATGGGTCCTTACTGGTGTTTATGGGCTGGTTCACATGAATGATACTAGATGGGCCACTCCCTCTAGTCATAACTTTACGATTAACCCAAAACCCCTTCAATTATAGAAGGCAACTCTGTCATTCAACGTTGTGCACATCACGACAAAGAGTTTTTATGTTTTTTTAAAAAAATTTGATTCGTTTTGGATTCTGGTTTGTTTTTTGGTTAAAATCAGTATTTTTTTGTTTGGTTTATGGTCAAAACAAAGATTTTGGGTCAACCCGGTGGATCAAAGTTGGGTCAGATGGTATGGCCCTGTTTGGTTTGCCATTGTTTTGATAAGAGAAATTTTGGATTACAGGCGTGTTTGGCAAACATGCTCTTAGCCCTAGTTTAACAGTTTTATTCTAAAGGAAAACAAAAGTTTGCCAAACAAGGCTTTAAAAATATTTTAAAAAAAATTAAATAAAATATAAAAAGTTTTTTTTTGCATATGATCTAAAATCCTAATAATTATTTGAGCATTATTTTAAAATCTAAAATATTTTGGAATGTTTTAAAAAAAACAATGTCTTTACAACAAGTTTGTAGAATTACAAAGGATTTTGACCTATAGTTTAAAAATTATTTTTTACAAGAGAATATATTATTCACTTTTAATTTAAAGAATAAAAACCTACAAAAGGGTTAATATCTAATGTAAACCCCAGATAAAAGTACTAAAATAAATAATAATAGAGAAGTGAAAAGTAATTGGATTGGCTAACTTAACTTTGAATTAAATGTAAGGAAACTGGTGAGGGTTAATGTTCAAATAGTGAGAACTTGGGCTATTAATATAATAAGTGAAAATTTGATAATATAAATAGAATAATTAACATTTCTAAGGCCAGGATAGCCGACTAAATGAGGGGATAAGAATAGAGGAAAAATTGTGAGAAAAACCTGCAAACATTCTTCTTAAAAACATAAAAGAGAGCTAGATGAATTGATCAAGGGGTGTTAGAAGGATATTGGGTAAGTAAAATTGAAGAACAAGAAAGGATTTCTTCCTAGGAGTTAACGACATTAAAATAGGAAAAGAGGGAAGAAAGAAAAATTAAAAGGGAAGGTTTTCTAAGCTTTTAATCCTTCGTTTTCTTTTAGACATGAAGGTAATAAACTCTCTCAAATTGCTTATTTTGTGAGGTTTTGTGTAGGGTTTTATTGATAATGATAAGTGCAAAGAAATGTTGGGATTTTTATGTTAGGGTGTTAGGATTGTGGAAATTATGGATGATTAATGATATGATAAACATGAATAATCGATGGGTTTTCAATTTCATAAATTAATAGAAGATGTTAATCATACCATGGTTAGGACTTTAAACCAATGCATGTAGAAGTAGTGTTATGGATAATTAAGATATTTATCAAGTGCATTTTATGGAATTGTGTTGATATGATTGAATGATAAAGGAATATGACTAATTTGAGTTATTAGAAAAGAAAAATCAACCCTTTTATGTTGAAGTTTCAGCCAACGAAGAAAATTTGGTGTTGAGTTTACTTGAATTAGTTGTTGATAAATCATGTAAAATTTCATTAGTTTAAGTGTTTTGCGTTTGTTTAAATGTTAAATTGTGATAAATTTACTTATTTGGTTGGGTTAAAAACAATTTTCTCATGCATATGAAATGAAAAATAAGGTTTGCGGTGAATAGTAATAAAAAAGAAAAAGAAGTTTTTGAGATGCTACCTTGGATTGAAATTTATAATGTTGCGATGGAAATATAGAAGTTGGTTATTATTTAAAATAGAATGATAATAATATGATATACCTATTGAAGCATGTGAGGATGCAGGTGTTGTGCCACAATCGGGGACGGCTAGTAGAGTTCTTATCTCAGGTAGGTGCTTTACATCCTTATCCAATATTTTAGGGTTTGTTAAATTTGAGTAACTATAAATTCATTATATGTGCATTTCCATGTAAATAAAAATTGAAGGTATAATAATAGAGATAATAAAATTAACTGGTATTCGTTGAATACTAGGTGTCTAATTTATTTGATGACTGGAATAATAAAATTGACTAATATTTGTGGTATACTAAACACGTTCAATTTATGGATGCCCTGAATATTAAAGTTGACTAGTATTCATGGAATACTAAAGGCATTGAATTTATTTGATGACCAGGATAATAAGATTGACTAGTATTCATTAAATACTAGAGGCGTCCAATTCATGGACGACTAGGATATTAGACTTGTCTAGTATTCGTGAAATACTAGTGACATCTAATTTATTTGATGACCAGAATAATAAAATTGAATAGTATTTATGGAATACTAGAGGCGATCAATTTATGGATGATCAGAATATTAAAGTGTATTCGTGGAATACTAGAGCCGACAAAGTTGACTAGTATTCATGGATTCCTAAAGGCATCCAATTCATAGAGGACCATGATAGGTATATACTAGAGTTAACTATTGTTTGTAGAAGCGTCAAATTATTTAATGATCAGAATGGATATATGATTATCGATTAGTTATGGGAATCAAATAAAACTATATTTTCCTGAAGAATGTTGATAATACAATGAATGGATTGTTTAATCATGATTTAATGTATAAATATTTTTCATCTGACTCGTTTTAAATATCGTATGATTGTCTTTACATTTTGAAAGTGATAAAACTGCAATATTTTAAAAATATTCCTTTACATAATACTTTTGGATAGGCTAGTTATAGACACATGCATATGTATTTTGAATTTTGTTCATTATGTACTTCTTGAATGGATATATCTTATTTTGTGTAATTAACATAATGATTTCATTATTAATGAAAACTAGGACATATGTAATATAAAATAGATAATTAAATGCAGTTAGAACATAAACAAAGTGTATCTATGATTGTCTTTTATTTGAGTAGGAATGTATTTTATTATTTCTACATTTGTTCATGACTTATAATTTTTAGTAGTATAATGGAAAGTATTGCTAGAAATGGATTTGAAGAATGAATGTTGTTATTAGAGAATGAATGTTGTTTAATCTTGTGTTAAACATTGTAATAATGGTTTAGGATAGTTGAACATGATTGAAATGTTGACTTATTATGTGTTATGATATTGTCGATAACTTGATATGGTCTAATTATGAAGGCTCATTAATAATGAATTCATATGAACCATGGAATGAATGAGTTGCTATATATATATATATAGTTATGTTTCTATCATGGTGGAAATTTAGTGAAAATTGTATTTAAATAATTAAGGTTGTTACAGTTGGTATCATAGCCCTAGTTTGGGTTTAGGAATTGGAATGGAAAGATTAATAATTGTTGAATCGTTGAAAATTTTTTAGGATGGTTGTACAAGAAAATGTACGATGACAAATCCCTCTCTAGCTAGAGAAAAGGCAATGGATATGTGACATGAGGTTAGATAGAGAGAGGATCTTTTAGAGGACAATACCTCTTATGCACAACCAATGCCCTTGCAGTCAAGGTTAGGGTAGATGTTAGGACTTCCAGGTGATGCTAATTCTAGACAGGCAAGAGTATCATTGTTATTGTTACCTATTTTTGGATTCCCACACAAATAAATACATAAAAAAAATATTTGAAAGGAATCCAAAAAATAATATGAGCAAGAAAAGGATGCTGGACCGCCCAAAAAATGGCTAGAAATTGGTTGAGGAGGTTAAAAAATACAAGAATTGAAATTTGACAGTATATTTTTAACTGGTGAGAGCCTTATTGACAAGGAAAATTCAATTTGAGGAAGAAAAGTCCAAAATAAGATGTTTATGGACTCAATTGAATTTTATCTAAGGTTTAATTGAATTTATGGAGGGTTTGATTCCAAGAAAAATTAATTTTTAAGTCAATTTAGGCTTTTATTGAAAAAAATTAAAGTTCTGGGGTCCAATTATAATTTTGATGAGTTGATTTTGTCAAATCAGGGGCTTAATTGCATAATTATTGAAGTTTGATGGCCAATTAGGGACTTAATTGAAACAATCCAAAACCAAAGACCAAACCAGAAAAGACGCTAAAATCAAGGGATCCAATTACAATTTTTCCGGGAGCTTGATTATAAAATTGCAAAAAATTCAATGACCAAATCAGAAGTATCCATTTGAATTTTGAAACGGCGTTGTTTCTTGGAGCACAATTCATTGTCTTCTTAAAAACAAACGACTGGGCAGTAAAGGCAGGGGAGACGTTTTAGTAGCGATAGTGGAGCCGCTTCAATCAGGAGGCATGTCTCGCGACTGACATCCCTCGCCACTGTGATGCACGCCAGCCGTTACCAAAAAACACCTGCATCCTCTGGCTATAAAAGCCAGAGGAGGAACCGAACAGTGGAGAAGAAAAGAAAAACAGGGAGAGGGGGAATGTAAGGAAGAGAAAACAGAGGAAGGGAGAGCGTAAGAAAAAAAAAAGGCAGCAAGAGAAGAAAGTAGAGAGAGGAGAACAGACGGGAAAAGAAAGAAAAAGAGAGAGAGAGGAGAGTGAACAAAAAAAAAGGAACACACTAGCAAACCGAAACAGGGGATAGAAGAATAAGAAGCAGTGTTTCCCACCACAGCCAGTTGTCGCGACACCAATGCCACCATGAGCCACCGACATCGTGAACGACAGCGCCTCCATTCCAGGTAATCCTATTCCCCTTGTTTTAGTTTCCAGCTTCATCTTCTTGCATAAGCACAGTAACCGGGTAATTATGTTTTGGACTGGTTACTATGCACGGGTACAGTAACCTGTACGGGTTGACTTAGCCCAGTCTAGGTGGCTGGCTGAGTCCAACCCAATATGTGATGATTTGTGTTTTATTGGGCTGCGTCCAGCCCAATATGTGATGGTTTGGATTTTTTTGGGCCAAACCCGGCACACTTTGGCCCATTAAAAAAAAAAGAAAAAGAAAATTTTCTTCAAAATTTATTTCAAGAAAATCTGTGATTTTCCTACTGAATTTTGCTTAGTATTGGTTTGTATTTTTATACCGTAAAGATACAAATTCGGTATTAAAATACCAAGTTTTCGTCAAAACATTGAAAATGTTTTTAAAAAGAAAATAAAAAAAAAAATGTTTTTGTGTTCAAGCATACGGCCAAATATCTCAAAAAAAATATCATATCATATTTTCGTACAACAAAGATTCAAAAATTTGTATTAGCTTGCATTTGGGCTTTAATAACCAATTTATTAAAGTCACGAGAACTAGGCCAATATTTCAAAAATTCCAAAAAAAATATTTTGTTTTCTTTTAGTATATGGGGTTACGACCTTATACGTAAGATATATTTCAGATATTAAATTCTTTTGTTGATGTTAGAACGGTTAGGTTTACCCGATAAGATAAGGATCTCCTTACCAAATAGAACTTTTCTTAAACCATAGACAGACCAACAACTAGAAAACACGACAAGACCTTAGATTTTATTAGACAATCAAATAATTCAGCTTACCTTAGGTAGGGCGTATTTGGGGTGCTAATACTTTCCCTTTACACAACTAGTCCCCGTACCTGATATCTGAGACTAGTTAGGGTTCCTAGTGACCAAAATACTAGGTGGCGACTCCCATTCCATTTAACTGATAAAAGACATGAATTCCTCACAGGTGCGACATAATGACAACTCCACTAGGGACCTTGTGGACTAAACTTTGTTTTTGTCTGATAATTGTGTTTTGTTTGGTTTGCGTGTTTTTTGTTAATAAGCTTATTTTATTTATTTTCTTACATGCTTTAATTTCTGTACATATATATGTTCATGCATTGTAAGAACTGCCTCATGCATTATATACTTTAATTTTTGGAAAGCACACACACTTTTCTAAGTTAAGGGGGGTTTAGCGATCTGCCCTATGACTATTGGTCAGGGTTCAGATGCGTAAAACACCCAACTCATATATGAGTGTCTGCTTGGTAATAGGGGTACACATGCCTTAACTGTTCCTTGCAACGCCCCCCACATTATCTTTACGAAGATCGTCACTGGACAGATATGAGACCCTTTTGTTTTGCATCAGAGTAAACCCTTCCTGAAGCATCTTGACCTCAAGACTTGTGGTTGACACAATGGTCGTTACTCAGGAAATTTCTGCTGTAGAGCAAGAATCAAAATTATTGTATTATCATGCAAGGGTAACGACCATGTGTCAACCCTTGAAGGGCAAGCTCATCATATAAAACATCCTCATATGTTTAAACATGCATGTTCACAGTTTGAAATAAAGGTCCCCCAATTCTGTTCTCCTCTCCCAAGTTAAGAGTTGCCAACATCTGACGATGGCAAGGAAAATTCGCTCAAGCCTCCAATCCAGAGACACAACTTGTGGTAATAAGATTCTCTGTTTCAAATGGATTCAGCTAGTGACCGTGCCAAGATGCCATCTATGAAGTGTTGACATGCTCATCAATGGAGATTGTGTGGAAATGTAGGCTTCTTTCTAAGGAGTATAACAAGTTGACCTACGAATCCCTTTTCACAAAGCTACACAGTCAAAGAACCAACATTGTCTCTGGTTTCCTTATCCAAAGCATGATCTGGAACAAATATCAAATTTCCTTTGTTTCAACTAACGCTGTGAAGACCCATACGCAAATACCCCTTGATTTTTTCCAGAACACGTGGGATTGTGTCATCAATAAATGAAGGAGTTCTACTTTGTCGTGCACATAATAAATCATTATGTGTGTATCCCTTCTATCCAACAATGGCAAAAGATCCCGAATCCAAAGACATGATATGATACTATAGAATCTGGCCTAAATCATTGAAAGGTCAAAAGCCTTAGAGTCGAGTTGTTTGAATCAGCAACTTGGAAAGGGAAGCTGTTGGATGAAGTGAAGTTGCCTCATGAAGAGTCCCTTCATCGCATGACAAAAATATCCGTAAATGCTTCATTAGCTCACTTGTAAGGGAAACATCTTTGCATTTGATGTAAAAAGGGAGAAGTCATTGTTTGTTCTCACTTCCCTACCAGCCTTTGAGGGCAATGATAACAAAGATATTAGACTTACTGAATACGAAGGAAAGCTCGCCATGACCTGCATCGATAGGGAGAGCAATTTCATGGAAGTATGGATCATGGAGGGTCATGATAGAAAACAATGGAGCAAGAGGCATTCGATAAACATAGGGGTTTTAATAAGGAAAAAACCCCACGTAAGCCCCTTGGCCTTCTGCAATGCTGATATTGTACTGATGGGAGAATACTTTCATGATATGATATTCTTCAACTTTAAGACTGGGCACATTGACATGTGACACGATCAAAAGATTGATGTCTTATCCCAAGTGCAGAAGTGTCAAAGTAATAAATACTCCGGCAAGACCGGGGTCGAACCACAGGGAGGTCAACTATATAAAATTAGAAATAATAAATGGAAAGGAGTTGAAGAGAACTTTTGAGATGAGATATTGATGTAAGGAATAAACAAAGATAAAACATTTGTCAAGGTTAGAGGATGCACTAATAGTATTTCAAATAAGTATAATATAAACTCTTTTTATTACTCAACTGGAAACCACACACAAAGGAGGTTCCAATCGGATTATAAATTATTAACATGATTATATTAATTATTTTATTTGAGTAATGTCAATACTTGTAAATGTGGTCAGGTATTCATGGTAATAACTTATGTTAACAACAAATCAAGTTTCTTTCATAGCACAAGTGTCGGTTATACCATACAGTAGGCTATGAAAATGCCAAGTATTTGTTGTACCAAGGGTTGTACAACAACAAATCTAGATTAACCATTTAACAAGCAAGGTATTAAGAGTGAGTAAGATAACAAATACAAAACATGTTAGTATCAAACATTAAAGTCCATGTTGAGTTTATATTATACTTACTCTTATATCATTAGTGTACCCTTTTCACCTTGAAAAAATTAACTTAGCTAAGCATCATGAAGAAGAAAAACATAAATAAACAATATAAGAACATAAACATGATATAAGTTAATTAAGTATAGTAAAGAAAATGCAAAACATAAACAAGAGATTAACATAACATAAAATGAAACTTGAACATTACAAAATACAAAGAAATAGAGTGATCTTGATTTGAACACCAAGATGTCTAAATGTAAGGAAAATGCCTCCTTTTATAGGCTAAAATTCAAAACTATTGATTTGATGACTAATTATTGAGTGGGTGGCCACCTCTTGACTTGGTGACAACCATTATCTTCTTGTCTGAACAAAACATCATTGCTAATGTCAGAATTTAAACAGATAGTCTTCATGAAAGTTCTGGGCATTTGTCTCAGCTTTCCAACAAAACAAGAATGAGCTCATTTGGACTTCTAGAACTCGAGATATGGGCTGAACACTGAACAGTATCTGGGCTGCAGGACAGATTCCGACTTCTCTTTTGTTGCTACAATTTGAACTTGAAAACCACTCTTTTGAATCTTGGAATCTTCATGAAAGGTTTACCATAAACCAGACCTAAATCCAAGTTCTACAGCTCCAGTTATGATCCAATAACCGAATTGTGTTACAGTTTGAATTGAACCAGCATCTCTTCTTTAAGTTTAGCCCTCTCTTTGTCTTTTCAATTTTAACAGTTAAACAAATCAATCAATCCTTTGAATTGTAAAACATGCCTGCATTTGAAATGAGCATTTACCATAAATTAAAGATATCTTATATTATCGTACTTGCTATTATAAAACATGCTTAAGTTAGGGAATTTAATAATACTTTAAGTGCAACATGATAATATAAAACCTTGATAAAAATACACTTTTAAGTATTAATCACCTCCCCAACCATCTTATTACTGGTCCCTAGTAATTAAAGCGTTAAAGTAGAAAAACAATGTACAAAATCCAAAAAGCAACGCATTTATCATTCAACTTCCATTAATCTATCCAAATAAACAAACTCTCATTGTATCTGCTTCATACTTCTTAAACAAGATATTAATAAACCTTCATTTTGTGCTCAATATATCAACACATAGTTATTGGGCTTTGTTTGGATGCAAATACAATTTTGTTCTAATGTTTTTCTAAGGTTAACTTCATTGGGTTGGGATTATTATTTTTTTTTCTTTTTTTTTATATATATAACTTAAAACACAATGCATCTTTAACCCATGTAACGAGCTTTAGGCTAATGAGTCCCAGACCAGTTGGTCTTAGGGCATTAGGTGTTGAGATACCCCTATGAGCTTAGTAACTCGGGTTGCAGATACTAATACATAGATAGTGCAATGTTTGATTCCCTTAAGCTTTTCTCCTTAACCCATGTAACAAGCACTAGGCCAATAGCTCCTGAGTCAGTTGACTTTAGGGTATTAGGTGTTAAAACACCTCTTCAAGCTTAATTGCTTAGGTTAGGGAGGCTACGAAACCAAACTTATCTACATTTTTATTATCATCAATATATATATATATATATATATATATATATATATATATTACGAATTATATCTTATCCCTTTCCCTTAGTTGTTACCTTTAACAAAAGAACATAATTAATGTAATAAACCAGACCTAAATCCAAGTTCTACAGCTCCAGTTATGATCCAATAACCGAATGGTGTTCCAGTTTGAATTGAACCAGCATCTCTTCTTTAAGCTTAACCCTCTCTTTGTCTTCTCAATTTCAATATTTAAACAAATCAATCAATCCTTTAATTGTGAAACATGCCTGCATTTGAAATGAGCATTTACCATAAATTAAAGATATCTTATATTATCGTACTTGCTATTATAAAACATGCTTAAGTTAGGGAATTTAATGATATTTAAGTGCAATATGATGATATAAAAAACCTTGATAAAAAATCACTTTTAAGTACTAATCAAAATGCTATGATTAGGAAAGGGTCTTCTCCATGGGTGCTTCCCATTCCATCTCACCTTTTCCACCAAGAAAAAATCATAGTTAGATCATTTCCCCAAGGCATGATCGTCTAGACGGAATAATCAAGAGGAGAAGTTGAAGAATTGCAAGAACTTCGAAGATTAAGTCAAAAAGATTGGTGAGCAAGAGACGAGCAGATTTTGTGAAGATTGATACCAATAGTCATATTATCAACATGCCATCACCAATAACAAGACATGGATGACTGATGAAGAAGTTGTTTAGAAATGTCAAGTTGTCAATTGTGTTGTCCATCATTTTGGTTTTGGGATCACATCTCACCTTTCAATGGATTATGTTTTGTTCTTAGTCTTATTATTGTCTTAAAATAAAAAGATGTTTCTTTCAAAGTTTATTTTGGTGAAATATTTTGATTGAACTCCAACATGCAAAATTAAGGCTAATCAATCTTGAATGATTAAAAGTGTTTTGATTCCAAAAAAGACTTGATGGTAAGAGGTGACCGAACAAATTTAGAGCTCACACACAAGATTGAACCACACAGCTAAGTTTTAGCAGTATGCATAATGACACGTAGTGTATTCAGTAGTTATGGACTCGTGAATCATGATTTTTACAAAGTCCACATCATTACACTGGACGATGTAAAAATTTATCGGTTCACACCAACCTTGCTTGAAATGAGAAAAGGCCATCTTTGTTTTATCCTTTCACAATGCTGGACATATATCATTTGCAATCCCATTTTGAGCTTAATAAAATATTCTTTTTAAAAGAAACCCTAACCAGGATCACACCCCACACTAGGGGGCAAATAAGAGATTTTTTATTAGAAAAGGAAGAAGACAAAAATGGAATCAATGGTAAAAAGAAGGCAAAGAACAAAAGCCCAACATTTAAGGGAAAGCTAAAAGAAAGAAGACATAGACTAGGGGGCTTATTAGAAAACTTTGAGGAAGGCTATGTGAAAGCTGTAAAAAAAAAAATACTAAGCTCCAAACATGACTTTTGGCAACCATGTTAAAGCCCCTGATCAGATGATTGAGATTGGTTATTCATCAAAGAAAAAGTTAGATTTGCATTATGACCTATGTTAAGAGAATTCTGATATTTGAGGTTAATAAGGTTATATGTCAGTTTCTCTACAAAGACAATAAGAGAAAGAGAAATGATGAATAGTTGACGTTGATCCTAGATCTCTGAAACCCTCAAATACCTTTTGAGCCTGTAAAATTCCTTTCTTTCATAGCCATAAACCATATCCTACATTACATGCTTTAAAAAGCCTTTTTTGATCAAGTAAGCAATTTGAACTGATAAATGACGCTCTCAAAGCTTGAAGAGCGTTTCCATAAGGGTCGTGGCTTCATGGATTAAGCTACTTGTTATTATGCATGCTGATAAAATAAGTGCTAAAAAAAGAAACAACATTTCTTGATAAAGCCTGAGTTTTGACTTTAGCATCTTGGTTTTAAAATTCACAAAAAGATCACCTCATCACAGACCATCAAAAGATATACCCAAGATCAGAGATTAAAATTGACACAAAGAACCATGGAAAAAGCCATTTTAATCTTTCAACGGGTCAATTTCTGTTTTCAAAATACAAGATAATCAAAGGACTACATGTATTGAATGACATGTGTTGAGTCTTTGACCAAAGAAGCTTGAATTTCAAAAATACTTTCAAAAACTGACATCTCTCTGATTTCATTTCAACAATTAGACTTTGAATAGACATGATCTTTAAAATATGAGAGTTGATTCCTGAACAAGAAAGATTGTCAAACAAAAAAAACATCGATTGAGTTTGCAAAATCCTTGACAAAAATGACATTAACACTTGTTGACACTCTGGAGCAGTCAGAGGCAATACATTGGACCATGAAAAGGAAAACGAACAATATTAATACTTGGAAAAGGCTCGTAGCCTTTCTAACGAGCACCTGGTCTAGTGGCATACCTTTCAGTTACATATACTGCTCCAGATGCTAGTGGACTCGTCGATCAACCGGGCATAAGGGGAGAGGACAACGTCAAGAGCAATGCCTACATTAAATCAATGGATTCGTCATGCTGGCTGTCTTATCCACCATAGATTAGATGATTGGTAAATGAAAAACAGGAACTTGGGTACACTTCTTTTTAAGCATGCATAGGAAAAGTTTGAGCTCCGCCTTCCTACTCGCCATTTCATGATTGTTTCAGAGGGGATGATGAAAGAGATAAAGAAGGATCTTGATTCCCAAGCGATGCCTCTTTCAATGCCATTGTCTTGGACTAAGTCATTGGAGCATTTGGAATATGTAAGGGGTCCTTGCTGGTTTTCTGGGCTAGTCATCATCAGTGGGGGTTTTTCGTTTCCAACAGTGCTGGTGCCTAGGTGCAAGTTATCTTTGTGTCACACTCCTATCAAACCTGATTTACTTGGCTTTTCAGGAATTGATGTCTTTGTGTGTGGGTTGCATGACCACATGATCACGAGGTTCACATCACCACCAATAGACAGAATATGAAGTTGCAAATGATTCTGAGGTTATTTGCTTATAGTTCACTAAAAGTTGTGTTTTGCTGTAAAATTGAACCTCAAATTAAAACCTGAAGCAAAAGATATGGGAATAAGCCCACATTTGATATATAATGCGATCTCACCCCTAATAGACTAAATATGAAGTTTCAATTGATTCTGAGGTGGTTTGCTTATGGTTCACCAAGAGTTGTGTTTCTGCGGCAAAATAACAAAAATAACAGAAGGATATGACCTTGTTTCAGAGCTTAACTCTGATACCATCTGATGCGAACCTCGTGATCACGTGGTCACGCAACCTACAATCAAGATTGAGATCTGATCCTAGAAAGTTGAAATAGGTATGATAGGAGTGGGACACAATGGAAACCAGCCCCAAGACACCAATACTACTGAAATGAGTAGAATAATGCCACAAAGCTAGTTGATCTTCAATAAGTTAGATTCACTTCGTTCAAGAACTGAAGAATGCAAGAATCACTCTCACACGTTAAAACTGAAAATTTCAGAAGTAATTTCATCAATGACTGCTGAAATTTAGGTTACATGTGTTTAAATAATTCTGAAAAAAATTAACCCTAATGGATCTATCCTTATGGGCTGAACTGAACCACATACAAAACTGATCCAAAAACCTTAAACAGAAAAGCCCATAACTTGATCCAAACAAGCCATAGATCATAGCTGAAAACCAAGTATTAATTAAGCCGAAATAAGCCTTGGGTTGTTGATACGATCTAAGAAAGGTGAAATTCGGATTTTGATGTAAAATGTGCAACTATCTAGTTTTACGGCAACAGTCATAGTTCTCAATCCGACCGTTGAATCGAGCTAAAATTGTACGTGGAGTCTCCTGACATGTTGTCCTACCTTGGGCTAAATTTCAGGTCTATTGAAGTTCGGGAAGGCATCTCAATACGGGTCAACAGAGGTTGTATGAATTTTGTTATTTACTTCCTTTTGACTTAAATGTCCCACATGAATTGGGCTCTTCTTGGACCTGTACTAGATGAATTAAAGGTTGTCCTTCATGCTCCTTAAATGTCCCAAGCCCCTCAGGTCCATTTTTCTCCATATGTTCTGAACAAGCTCATTCAATGCTTCTTTAAGCTTCTTTGCCCTAACTCTTGTGATTGGCCCAATTGGCACCTCCAATGGGGTGTTAGTATGATTACGCTTGGTGTTGGGCTGATCCGCATCATCTGATGTGAACCTCGTGATCACATGGTCACGCAACCCACACACGAAGACAACATGTTATTCTTGGAAAGCCAAGTAAATCAGGTTTGATAGCAGTGTGACACAAAGATAAATTGTACCTAGGCTCCAGTTCTATTAGAAACGGAGACCCCCACCCAACGAATATTGATTCGTGAACGAGAAGTATAAGGATGACGCCATGAAGATAGTTGTTATTTGATAAGTCGTTTTTTAGTTCTTTAGAGAATCATGGAAGGGAGATTATCTCACCAACACACACACACACAAAGTGCGGCAAATAAATTTTTTTATTAATCTGAATTGTCTAGCCTTACATGTCTAGTTATGCCCTTATTTATAGTAGTGACTCCAAACTAAAAATAAACCCTAATTGACCCCTTATATGGACTTATATGATGCCCACTTACAATTAAACCCAAATAATATAAATAAACCCTAAACTAATAAGAAAATAATAATAACAATAATAAATCTGAATTTAATATCCTAAATATAATAGGATCAGATTTGTTGCCCTTTAGAAGTCCCATATAAGCTAGAGAATCAAATTTGAAGGTAGAATTAATTCTGAAATCTTCTTTCCTTTTTTGTAGCTAGGATGAATAAGGAATCCTTGTAAGAAAAGGATTCTGAAAGATTTATGAATCCTTGCCACATGAAAACTATGTTGCAGCCCATTAAAAATCTTTGGAGAATTAGGAGATTCCCAAAATAAGCTGTCACATCCTTTTAGGAAAATAATCCTAGCCAAATAGGAAGTCCACAAGTCAAAAGGAAGTAAATAACAAAATTCGTATAGCCTCTATTGACTCGTATTGAGATGCCTTCCGAAACTGCGATTGATCTGAAATTTGAACCTAAGGTAGGAAACCATGTCAGGGGACTACATGTAAACTTGCAGCCCGATCCAACGGTCGGATTGGGAATTATGATTGTTGCTGTAAAACTGGATAGTTGCACATTTTACATCAAAATCCAAATTTGACCTTGCCTGGATTGTATCATCATCCCCTCTCTCTTACAAAGGATTCGACCTCGAATCATCACCTACATCAAATAGAGTAAGATCAGAAACATTAAAGGTAACACTAACACCATACTCACCTAGAAAATCAACTTTATAAGCATTGTAATTGATCCTCTAAAGTATCTAAAATGGCCCGAAATCTCTCCTTACGCATATGCACCCAAACCCAATCGCCGGGCTGAAAGACAACATGTTTGCGCCCTTTGTTGGCTTTGGTCGCATATACACGATTCCTCTTTTCAATCCGTTGCCGCACACTCTCATGAAGTAGTTTCACCACTTGTGTTTTACAATTACCATCCAAACTCATCAAATCCATTGGAGTTAAAGGGTTAAATCCATACACAATTTCAAATGGTGAAAATTTAGTAGTAGAGTGCACACTACGATTATATGCAAACTCTATAAATGGCAAACAATCTTCCCTATTCTTTAAGTTCTTTTGAATGACAACATGCAAAAGTTGTGTTAAGGTCCTATTAACTACTTCAGTGTGTCCATCTGTTTGGGGGTGACAAGTAGTTGAAAACAACAGTATAGTACCCAATTTGCCCTATAACACCTTTCAAAAATAGCTAAGGAACATAACATCTCTATCAGAAACAATGCTCTTAGTATTATCTCCCTAAAGAAGAAATCAGCAATATTAGTTGCATCATCAATTTTATGACATGGAATAAAGTGTGCCATCTTTGAAAACCTATCAATAACTACAAAGATGGAATCCCTACCCCGTTTTGACCTAAGACAAAGTCCATCGAAATGTCTACCCATGGTTCTTTTGGTACAGGCAAAGACGTATACAAGCCATGTGGTTGAGTCCTAGACTTTGCTTTTCCTACAAGTTATGCATTTATCACATATGCGTTGCACATCTTTTTTCATTTTAGGCCAATAAAAATGCTCATGCAACACATCCAAAGTCTTAACAACACCAAAATGCCCCATCAACCCGCCCCCATGTGCTTCACGTACAAGCAATTAACACATAGAACTTAATGGAACATACAAATTACTCTCTTTAAACAAATATTTCATCAAGTCTATAAAACTTCCCAAAAGCCGAAGTTTTGCAAGCATTGTAAACATTAGCAAAATCACTATCATCCTTGTACAATTCTTTTATGTGTTCAAATCCTAGAAATCTAGCATCCAAAGTAGATAAAAGAACATACCTGCGTGAAAGTGCATCAGCCACAATGTTTTCTTTTACGGAAAGGTTTCAATAAATTCAACCCATTTGACATGTCTCCTACTCAACTTACCTTGCCCTTTCAAGTGCTTCAATGATTCATGATCAGAATGTATCACAAACTCCTTGGGCCACACGTAATGTTGCCACGTCTCTAGAGTTCTTACCAAGGTATAGAGCTCCTTGTCATATGTAGGGTAATTCAAGGCTGCCCCATTAAGTTTTTCGCAGAAATACGCAATGGGTCTCCTATCCTACATTAACATAGCTCTTATACCAATACCTGACACATCACGTTCAACTTCAAAAGCTCTCCTAAAGTCTGGCAAAGCTAAAACAAGCGTCGAACAAAGTTTATCTTTCAACAAATTAAAAGCCTTATCCTGTTCATCATTTCATTTGAATCCAACAGACTTTTTCACAATTTCAGTTAAAGGTGCAGCAATAGTACTAAAATCCTTCACAAACCTTCTATAAAAACTAGCAAGTCCATGGAAACTCCTTACCTCACTTACTGATTTTGGTGTAAGCCAATCCCGGATGGCCTTAAGTTTCTCCTTGTCCATCTCGATACCCTGCGCAGTCACGACATAGCCAATAAACATAATTTTTTCCATGCAAAAGGTACACTTCTTAAGATTAGCATACAATTGCTCACTACGCAACACACTAAGTACATTACGCAAATGATCAAGATGCTCATTTAAGTTCTTGTTATAGATCAAAATGTCATCAAAATACACAACAACAAACTTACCTATAAACGCACGCAATACATGATTCATTAAACACATAAACGTGCTAGGCGCATTTGTAAGTCCACTAACCATGCTTAGTCTTAAATGCAGTTTTCCACTCATCACCCTCTTTCATCCTAATTTGACGGCACCCACTTTTGCATCAACTTTTGAAATTCGCTTTCTTTCTGTTGTTTTCATTTCTTACAGTATATTTTCAACATATTCAACATATTTGGGTGCTGTTTCATCATTTCTTTGCATATTTCATTTCTGTTTTTATTCGAGTCTTCAATTTCGTTCTTATTTCGGATAGATTTGCTTGCTACTCGCGAGACTATCATCGCAGTTTTATTTTTGCTTGTTTTCTGGTTTTTATTGTTTCTTGAGTCGTATATACAAATTTGGATTGCACTGCTAAGTTAGTTCTATTTGGTGTTGGTTTGAGTTCCGCAAGAGGAGCAAGAGGTGTGAGATTGTAAGGATATTGAGTGTTTGAGCGAAGCACGAGCGATGTGAGGATTTTTTTTCCCACTAACTAATTTTTGCAGGTACTGTCATGTCAGATCAAAACATACACCACCCCCCTCCCGATTTAGAACTTCAATTCCAAATGCAAGCCATGACAAAGATGATGGAAAGCATGAATTTCATGATAGGGAACGTGTGTGACAGACTTAAGAAGGTGGTAAAACATGGAAACGTGGCTGGAACATGTACCCAATACGCGAGAAAGGTTGGGGCTAAACCAAAATCAAACAATGGCACTGGGGCCGAAAGGCCAAGGTGGGCTGATTATGAGGATTTTGAGAAGGACATTGATGATATTGGTGATGGTGGTTTTAAGAATGAGACCATAGGCTATCGGGAAGGTTTTCGGCAGCCTAGAAACCAAAGGGATTTCATGTATTTGGATGAGGTGCTATGGCAAAACAAAAGGCAGATTCAAAAGGAGAGGTGGTATTAAAGGGAGAGAAATAAAGAGATTAGTGATCTAAAAAAGAATCCAAGAGTCTATCCTGTATTTTTAGGAGATGAAGCAAGAACTTGATGTGTTCATGAAAGCAATCAAT
>Ga0307510_10003540_pt1 | contig 18217 bp, 26 predicted proteins | sample 12_EM_MG_FD_207224 | JGI IMG/M metagenome (GOLD analysis project Ga0307510, IMG submission 207224) | Populus trichocarpa ectomycorrhiza microbial communities from riparian zone in the Pacific Northwest, United States - 12_EM | ecosystem: Host-associated > Plants > Roots > Unclassified | place...
AGACTTTCGCAGAAATAAATCCCCACGTTTTGGGCCGGTTTTATCCTGTGTGAAGCCCTTAGGAAGAACAGTCTTTTATCATCATTCTTATCTCATTCTATTTCTCATACAAACATACATTCACGCACTAGCGTGTTACACACGGCTTCGATGAGGAAGGCGAAGGGGTAAAGCTATGCCTTGACAAGGTTTGCATATGTGAAAGCGCAGCAATCGTGGTCACTTCCTAACACACATACATTATACACCTTGGACCTCTCTTGTAATGGGCAGAACCCCAAGAAGGGTGGTATGAATGTAGGTACTTTATGATCTAGTGATCGTCAGTGGGTTGCCCTGCTGTATGGAGCAAGCCCGGTGAATTGTAGCACAAGCTGTGATGACCCGTGATGACGTTGCCTGTGGCTGCATGGCTTTGGGAGCATTCTTCACAATGAACAGGACAAGGCGGAGTGATTGACTTTCAAATGAGCCCGTCGATGATAAGTGATAAGTGATCATAATACAGCCAACTTCGCTATGTAATACAGCTCACCTTGTTGGCACCATATACCATAAGTTGTACCATCTTTTTTTTTTTTTTTTGAATTTTTGTTTATTGTCCTTAGCCTAAGGCCATCAGACATGCTACAAGAGAATATGTACATGCACGGGGTGGTACTCATCGGAGACTATCAGGAGAAGGTATGGGATATAGGAGGTGGTATGTAAAAGTTTGTGGTATGTAAAAGTTCAGGGTCTAGAAGGGACAGAGCCAAGCTGTCGACTCGGCACTTACCAATCAAGGAGGGTCTGGTTGGGGGGGCAGAGGGCGTAGGAGACAGTTGGTGGTGCGCTGGAAGCCGCCAAGGGAAACTCCGCCATCAAATGTGCCAAAGATGTAAGTGTCAAAGGGATGGCTTCCGAAGAAGCGAAGGTGAGGGGATGACAGAGGGGAGCACTCGAACAGGATGTGGTGAGTTGTGCTCCGATAATGGGCACTCAGACTAAGCTGCTGTAACCGACTCCATCAACTCAGACTAAGCCGCTGAGGATGGGGGAGAGATGCTCGGGAAAGGGGAGGAGAGGGTGAAAGAGATGGTGGGCGAAAAGCCTGAGGGTCATGTAGTTGTGCCATAAGGTGATCGAAACCGGCTTGTTCCGATCGGGGTGAGGCAGGGAGTGGGGGTGGAGGCATCCCGTGTTTGGGGCAGAAGGGGTTATCACCAGCATTCACACGGAATATGTCTGAGTAGGTGATGGTAAATGCATGGTTGAAAGCAAGTTGGACTGCAGAGGAGAAAGTGCAGCGGTCTTTGCGTAAGATGGCGCCTTGGATGAAAGGAGGTGGTTTGCCGTCAGGGCGAATGATGGACTGCCAGATGCGTGAGTCATGACAGAGAAGGTCATATTGATCCTGCATCATGCAAAGGAGACAGGCTTTAGGGTTGAGTAGGGGAGAGGGAGGGAGCGGGAAGATAATAGACTGTTGCTCCTCCGATAGGGTGTTGATCGTAGCCATGCCCAGGAGACCAGACCACTTGATGGAGTACCTGAAAATGTCAATGTGGTGCAAGGGGTCTGCTGAAAGGAATTTTAAGAGGGCCGAATTAAAGGCATGCGAAAGATTAAGTAAGGGGTGTTTATGTAAGCGGAAGAGATAGGGACGAAGCGATAAGTCTGGGAGAAAGATACGGATGTGATTAGATAAAGAAGTGTACATAAGGCCATTACATAAGGCCATGAGAATTATGTGAAGGCGATCTGAATCCCTAGTCGCACCATGGTGCACTAAGGTCTGCCCTTTAAAGAGCAGGAAGGACGCTGCGAAGGGAGAAGGGATAGTTAGCACATGGACAAAAAGATGGAAGGTATCGTAAGAGGGTTGTTTAATTAATAATTTTGTTGCCTCCTTGGATTCGTGACTTAGTTTAATGACGGTGTTGTCGTGAACCTGGGGATGAGACCAGAAACTCTCATAAGTAGGAGAGGGGTAGAAGAAGGGGGGAAAGGAGTCAGGGAGTAGTCTAGTGAGGCAAGTAGGTGGGTTTAGCGATAGGTGCCAGTCAGCGGCGGGATTAAAAGTTGTTAGGGTATGTAGGAGAGTGGATGGAGGAAGGCATTGGATGCGAAGGCGAAAAACGGATGTGAGTTTAGTAATAGTAAGGGGAATGGGGGGAATGGCCATAAGGTAATGAAGGGGAATGATTGGGGTAGACTTGAAAGCACTGCTCATCTTATGAACTGCATCGTTCTGAGCTACTTGGAGGATGTCTAATAGTCCCTTGATGTGTGGCTGGGTGGAGTACAGTGGAAAGCCATATGTAAGGACAGGAAGGACAAGGGAGTGGAAGATGCGGCGCCAGTTGGCATAGTCGAGACCTTGAACAGAGTTCCCGAGAATGCTAAGGGCGCGAATGGTAGAGCGGGCCCAGTTAGCCATGATGGTCATGTGATGTGTCCAATCAAACCGGTGGTGTATGAAAACGCCTAGATAGCGGATGACGGTGGACCGCTCGACAGTGTAGGAACTGGAGCTGGAGGTCCGAGGGTCAGTTGTACCATCACATATCACATGATTTGGTCTGACATGATTTGGTCCGATAAGTGGTGTATGGGATAGGGTTAGGGTTAGACAAATATTGAGGCTATCCAGAATACACAAATATGTATGTATGTCCCATGTGAAATGATACACAGCCAACTGTTCATTACGTTCATTCTCTTTAAGGCTATGGTAGTTATGCACACATAGATGGAGGGAAAGCCAGATAGATGTATTCATGTACACTACACAAGTGAATATATATGTGTGTGTCAATACCTCCAGTAAGGTGGTGATCCTGTGTCTGGGGATGCCACAGGTGCAGGAGCGCACACTAGCATGTGCACACTGATGCGCTGATGACTTGTGCACTAGGCACTGATACTTGTATCAGGTTGCTGCCAGATCATACTCTAACACTCCCCCTCAAACTGGTACAAGCCCCATCTCTTGGGTGTGTTGCTGGTACTTTGGACGCAGGAGTGCTTTTGTCAAGACATCAGCCATTTGCTCTGGATTGTGGCAACTGTTGATGAAGACCTTGCCTTCTTGGACTAGGTCACGAACCCAATGCGATTGGATTGCTATGTGCTTGGAGCATTTATGGAACTGTAGGTTCCTTGCCATTGCTATTAACCTGTTGTTATCACCCCAGATCAGTGTTGGAATGTCCTCTTGGAGCAAGCCAAGTTTGCTGTATAGGCTCTTCAGCCAGCAGGCTTCTTGGGCTGCTTTGGAGAGGGTGACGTACTCTGCTTCAGTCAATGATAAGGCGATGGATACTTGTTTTCTTGAGCTCCAAGTGATGGCTCCGTTTCTGGCAAGGAATACATAGCCAGATATCAATCTGTGGTCGTCTGTGTTCCTATATAAAGCATCCATGTACCCATAGAAGAAGTTGGGCTCTAGGGGAAGTGCCTTGTATACTATGCCTTGGTCTTTTGTACCCTTCAGGTACTGTAGGATGCACTTGAGCGCTCCTACATGCTGGAGGCTTGGATTGGCAGTATATGACACCAATCTATTCACTGCGTATGCTATGTCTGGTCTTGTAGTGTTTGTGATAAACTGGAGCTCTCCTAAGAGCCTTGCAAATGAGTTGCTACAATTGCCTTCATTTCCCTCTGGATTGGGCTCAAGTGGGGAATTTGGATCTAGTGGCATCCCTACTGGGTTTGCATGCTTGAGTCCCTCTTTCTTGAGGATTGACTTGATATATCTTGTTTGGGATATGGCAATTATGTCTCTGCCCATCATGATTTTGATGCCTACGATCTTAGTTGGTTTGCCAAGGTTGGTCACTTCCCACTTGGCCTTTATGTCTGATTTCATTTTACTCATTAGCTTGATTGATGTTGCAAATAGGAGCAAGTCATCAACCCAGACAGTGATGATGGCGAACTCTTCACCAATGTGCCATATATACATGCACAGGTTGGAATGTAGGTGGGTGTATCCTCACCTCCTCAATTTGGTGTCCAGTTCGATATTCCACTTGCACCTGGCCTGTTTAAGGCCATAGAGGGTCTTAATGAGTAGACAAACTCGACCGGTTCCATCTGTGAAGCCTTCTGGCTGCTGCATATAGATACACTCTTTTAGCATCCCATTGAGGTAAGCTCCTTTGATATCCATTTGCTGCATGTGCAGCTTTTGCATTGGGGCAATCACTAATATGGCTTGTATTGTTTCTAGTTGCACAACAGGTGAATGAGTCTTGAGGTAATTGTGTCCCAGACATTGGGCACAGCCCTTGGTGATGAGTCTCACCTTGTACTTGGTGAGTACTCCTTCTTTGTTTCACTTTTTGGTAAATACCCATTTATTAGCTATGGGTATCACGCCGACTGGTTTATTGACAAGCTTCCACGTTCCCATCTGGTGGAGCTGTTCTAGCTCAGTCTAGATTGCCTTTTCCCATTCTGGCCAGTCCGGAGATTCTTGCGCCTCTTTCAGGCTATGGCAATTGTCACCAGGGATTACTGTGAAGACTTGTTCTTTGGTGATACACAGCATGCTGGCCTCTTTCTTGTCTGGGAACAGATTGTGCAAGTATCTGTAGTCTTTGTGGATTCCCCTTGTTCTCTGGGGTTCTCTTGGGTCTATATTCGCCTGCGCCTTCCACTTTCTAGGATTGCTTTCACTGGTTTTGGGAGCAGCACTGCGTGTGCTATCTTCCTGCTCCCCCTCATACAGAGGGCCATTCTCCCCCTCAAGCAGAGAGCTAGGTTCTATTCCAAGTTCTTCTGGTGGAGAGGGATCTGTTCTTGACAGGAAGTGGTAATTTCTCAAGGTAAGTATGTTCCTTGTTGAAGCATTATAGTATTTTATTGATTTAGACCCTTCATTGTAACTAACCTATGCCTTTCTTTGGGACTTAGGAAGCATCTTCCTCTGGACTCTCTGTCCTTGGAGGAGTACCCAGATGGGTGTGCCAAATTTGCATAAGTGTGATATATTTGGTTTTCTGCCCTGCCAAAGCTGATATGGTGTTGCCTTTGTTCTAGGCTTTGTGTATGATAGGTTTCTCAAGTATGTGGCATGCATAATGGTGGGCTCCCAGAGGAATTCTGGGAGGTCTGTGGCTGTGAGCATTGTGCATGCAAGCTCCACCAGCATATGGTTCATTTGTTCCACAACTCCATTTTGTGAAGGTGAGTATGGTGCTATTACTTGAAGTTCAATGCCTTGAGAATGACACCAATTTTTCAGGCTTTTGTTGACAAATTCAGTGCCTTGGTCAGCACATATTGCACATGGGTTTCTGTCCCACGCTTTCAGGTATGTTATGTAGTTCCTGATCCTTTGCACCACTTGATCCTTAGTCTTTAGGAATTCTATGGTAATGTACCATATGGCATCATCTATCATAAGCAGATAGTACTGGTTTTTGTGGATTGATGCCACATCATACTTGCCCCACAGATCCATATGGGTGAGTTCCCCTATTTGGGTTTGTCAGCCTGATGCTGGTCCATAGGGAGCTATGGAGGGCTTCGCCTCAGTGCAGGCTATGCAGCCCAGTTTTGGTAAGTTCATGTTGATTTGCAGTCCCTCAACAAGCTGATTATTTAGTAGTGCTTTTATGCCACTGTATCTGACATGTCTGAAGCATTGGTGCCAAGTCTCCCAAGATTGGAAAGGGCTTGCTGTGCTGAACACATGATCGCTGTGTGCAGTTCTAGGTGCATGTTTAAATGCAAACTTATATAGATTGTTACTGATCTTAATGCCTTTTGCAACAGTTCCTCCTTCTTTGTGAGGAGGAATATCATGCCATTGCATGCATTGTAACTGCACCCTTCTTTCTCCCATTTCCCAAGGGTGTCGTGGACGAAGTCCACGCCATCTAGAAACCCAGTCCAAACCCCCACAAGTCCCACAAGAACCACCCCTAAACCAAGCTATAGCCAAGTAGCTATTCGACATCCTCCTGAGCCCATGACAAAGCCTGGTCAAAGACCAGCAACCAAAGAGAATCTTCAACCACATGATCCTGGGAAATCCCCACCACATGACCTAGCATGTGCCTCACCACGTGACCCACAAGCCCCCAAGCAAGCACATGACTTAACAGCACGTGACTGTGGGAACCTAACACATAACCTACCAAGGGATTGGTCATCTACATGATCACCTGATCATGCACACTTTCTATGTGCGTCTCATCTGTTGATCCACACATGGAAGACCATGGGAACAATCAATGGTTGATTGAGAATCAACGAAGTCACAAGACTTACTGCGGAACTGTGGCACAGTCCGCAGTTCATCTATTATTAGTTCATGTCTATTCTTAGCTCAAGTCTCACCTGTCTCTTGTATTACTACCTGCCCTAAAGGGGCATGTGTCCACCCGTCTCTCTAGATTATGCCTACCCTTAACTACACACAGACCACCCTGTATTAGTATATAAGACCTGCAAATTTGTACGAACAGTCCTCAGACTGTTCTCTTGTCTACCCCCACACTGGAGCCTCACAAAGCTCCCTCATCATTAGCAGCCTGCCCCCCGTTCTATACAGTTCTGCCCCTTCTTGCCTTTTGCCTCTTTCTCCTCAACATCTCCTTGCTGCTCCTTTGGATCAGTCACCTTCAACTTCGCGCTGTCATGGAGTCTCGCTACCCATAAGTAGTGAGTTCCTGACACTAGAACAGTCTCTCATTGAAGCTGACTGTCATCAGAAGTGTCCTCTCCCACTTCCTCTGTCACCTCCTGGTCCAACCTTGACAACGTTTACCAGCTCAATGTCCAAGCTGCTGGACAAGCCATCAAAGACTTCCTTCGGTCACCCACCCAAACTTGGATCCACCATTACCCATCCCCCTCCCAGCCTAGTCCTGCCTTGTCCTTTGGGGATCATAACCCTGCTTTTATCGCCACCGTTACTGCCCCCCAGTCCCCCATCCTCTTCTCCCCCGTCCTCCAGTACCCAGGGTACACTGACGCCATTTCGCCTGGTATCTTGTTGGTCAACCCCTTGACCAACTCTCCTGTCATCCCGCAGTCCCCTACCTACCACGTCTGTTCACCGTCCCCTGATTTCCCCACCCCTGAAGGCTTCCTCAGTCTCATCAACAAGGCCATCGCCCAGCTTGAGGAGCAAGAGAACCAACCCCCGGTTCCCACCACTCAAGACGCCTTCGTCCACGCCCACCTTGGTCACGACCTCTGCAACCACATCCCCCTTGATGACATTACTGTTGAGGAACTACCTGAACCCAAGGTCTTCGCCCCCATCCACCAAGCCCCATTGCCCTGTCCCCCCACTCCACAGCCACCTGCTCCTCTCCCATCTCTTCCTGTCGAACCGCTGTCTGACGCTGTTGCCGCCACTCTCTTCCCCCAACTCTTCGCCACCCCCATCTGTACCACCGCCACTGACCACCACCCACACCAATACACAGTCGTTTACCAGAACGACCAGAAGCTTTGGTACCCCCAGGAAGAATTTATAGATAAGGACTTCCTCTGTCTCATCCCACTCCACAGTGACATTGTCGATTACCCTGCTGCCTATGTCACCCCCTTCTGAGCCCCCGTCTACCACAATGTCCTTGTCCATCCCTTCAGTACCCTACTTCCCCCCATCCACATGTGTGCCAAAGTCAGCCATCACTCCCACTCTACCCACTTCCCCTTCGGTTATCTGGAGTCATCCTTTTTGGACTCCATCAAATTCCTTTTCTTATGTTTTCCACCCATGTGGCTGCAAGAGTTCAAAGGTTGCCAAGTTCCTTTGGTGGCTTATGACTTTTTAGACGGACACATTGCCCTTCTCTGTGGACACTTACATTTCACAGAAGAAGGTATATCTTTCTTGAACTGCACCACTTGTATTGAGGACTTGTTATGTACACAGCCTCAATTTGCTAGGTTTACCTGCCTTTCTCAAGTCCCAGTTAACCCTTTCCATTTTATTTCGCCCCCTGTAGAAACCCCTTTGTAATACTTAGTAAGTTTACAAAGGATCGAAGCGAAATAAAGGGTTTTTAAGTTTTCTTTATCAGTGGAAAACTTAAGTGAAGTTCAAACTCAAGTTCAAAGTCAGCTCCCTCCCATTGCTGATTTAAGAGATCAAGTTCAACTTACGTATTGGAGCAATCATCACTTTATCACTCAAACCTTACTTGATCAATTACCCTTTGGGGAAATCCTTGGAAGCTATCGCTTCTACCAATACGTCGATTACCAACTCCCAAGTCTTCTTGAAGCAGCAAGAAGAAATCTCCTTTATTGGATTCTTGCTGATATCCGTCAATATAATGGAACTCCTGCTGACCAAATCAGCCTCTTCTATGACGAAACCTTCCTCTGGCACTACAGTGCGCCAGCATTTCGGGAAGAAATTATCATGCAAATTTGACAAGGGAATAGAGTTAGATTTCTATCCCGGTTTCTCCTGTTGCAAACCCAAGTTCAAGTGGAATTTAACGAAATTTGACTCCTCACAACAGGACCTATTGGATATCAATTCGTTTACACCGATAGCAAGGAATACTCATATTCCTTTAATGCCGCCATCTGGGAAACCACTATCCAGAACCACAAATTTGCACTTATCAACCCCAATCAGTACACCCTCCCCATTACCCAGCCCAACGCCCAGGGTCGAGAATCTGAGTACCAGGCCCAACTCACCAGAATTCAGGCTTTGCAGAATAATATCCACGTTCAAGCTCATTACTGGGACAGTGTTGATACCACTCCAGACATTACCTTGGAGGGAACCACTCAAGCTAGTACCCTTTTATCTGAATACCGACAATCCAGAGAATTCCAGTTTGCATCCCCAACTACCACCATCAATTGTGGTTGTGGAATCGATATTTGTCACTGTGATAACAACCGACAACCAGGAACTCCTCCTACTCCATCCTATCTCCTTCTCTGGGATCCACAAGTTACTAGTCAACCCCTAGACAGTGTTCATTACAACCGACGAACTGGCGCATAGAAATCGTTCAGCACCAGCCCAAGATCCCCAAGCATTTGTACCCTCTAACGAAAGAGGGAGAAACCGTCTCTGTCACATGATACCACTACTCGCTAGGACACCAAATAGTCCAGTACCCCCTGTACCAGTGTATCCAAACATCAGTACTCCAAGCCAACAAATTGTCTCAGAAGAAGACCTTCGTCCAAGACAATTTGATCATATAGTAGGAACACCGTTTCAACCATTCCTTCCTGAAGAGACATATCTTGCAAAGGCAACTCCTACTAGGAATTCAGAAGAATTATGTATCTTCAAACAACATTGCCTTTATCTCCTCCAACACCACCCAGACATCCATATCGATCACCTCTTCACAGACCTCTTCAAAGTCACCCCTCATCCAATCATTTTTAACAGTTTCTTGTGGAAATACTGAACCTCTATTACTAACAAAGGTATACTGGAAGACTATAGACTCATTGACTCAGAACATCCTACTGAGTCTACTCGTCTGTTGAAACAGTGTACTGTTTTCTATAGTTGGGAGGGCAATTCATATACAGTCACTCTTATATGAGTCTGTGGGAACAGTGCAAAGCCAGTTTTGCTACTAAGTTCCTATTAACCAAAGAAGAACAAGAACACATACCAGCCGTTTACTACGATGCCTTTGCTGCAAACGACAAAGGAAATTGAGTCCTCTTCAGGGCGTTTTCCACTTACGCCACCTACAGTGAAGGACCAGGACACTCTTGGAGATACCTGGACAACAGAGAAAAAGTCACCACCAACGTTCTTGGGGTTCTTTTCTCACATAAAGACCAAATCGAAGAGTTTGACGCATTCCAAGGAACAGCATTATACTGAGATAGATTCATTAAGTGGCAACAAACCGAGAAAAAGTGGATTTACCTCAATCATCAAACAGTTCATTTTGAAAGTCCAAGCACTTCTGACGCAGAAGACCATGCAAAGACCGCCTCTGAAGGATCAGACAACAAACAATCAGAGGAAGAAGAGGAACAAATCATACTTAAGGAAGTTGACGAAGACAACACTGCACAAGTGGAATCCCTCTTACAATGAGCAGAGACCACTGTTACCTTGGCAATCCAAAAACTCCAGACTAGGCTGAGCACCCCATGTTCCCAAACAAGTCTGCTTCCTAGTAGTTCCAGACTACTCCCTGCCGAAACCACCCAGATCCCCACGCCACCAGTATCAAAGGGAAAACAATGTGCTCCTGCCCCACTGACACCTAGAACCAAGGCATCGGGTTCATCTCAACCCGCACCAAGCACTCAGCCACAACCAACCCAGCCCCTGGCACAACCACTGACCAGAAACACCTCAGGAGCTGCACTGCCAGTTACACATCACCCACCTGCACCAGGTCCACCAGCAGCACCACCTCCAGCACCAGCACCACCCCCACCCGTCATCGCAGTACCAATGGCACAAGCAAACACACCCCGTCTCATTGGTACGGTGCCCGAATTATACAATGGCCAGGGAAACAAGGCATTAGCCTTTTAGAACATCCTTGAAAACTACTTTACGGTGAATGAGGATACATTCAACACCGATCACAAGAAAGTAGCGTCTGCCCTAACCTACTTTAAACAAGACACTCCAGCCAGAGAATGGGCTAGCGACAGAATGGCCATGGCCATTGCAGCCCAACCTACCAATTATGGAATGTGGCAAGCCTTTAAAGATGCCTTCAAAGCGCAATTCATTCCACCTCAAATGGAGCTGGAAGCACTTGCCAGGTTACACACTACCCCACAAGGGAATAGAGAATTCAATGAATGGTACCAAGAATGGAGCCAACATGCACATTGCGCCAATGTGGATGAGAACACCAAGATGTTCACCTTTCGCAATGCTCTCAATGGAGCTATCAGCAATAAGATTGCTTCCCAGTTGCCTCAACCAGCCACCTTAGCCGAACTGGTTGAACGCACTCGGGACCTCAACCAAAATTGGCGTATGTATGCCAAACCACTAGGCAATCAAGGAAACCAACGTCAAGGATGTAACCCCTGAATTCGTGAATTATCTGCAGAAAACAGTAATGTAGAAATCAATGCCACCCAAGGACAGCATTGTCCCCTGTTTAAGCAACAAGGGAAACTCACCCCAGAACAACGACAATACTGCTTTGACAACAATCTCTGTATGTACTGTGGTAAACAGGGCCATAAAGCCATCAATTGTAAAGCCCCCGGACAAAAGAGGCCCGGCACTTCTTTTACTCCAAAAGTCCAACAAATGGACACCGTCCTGGAAGAAGACCTGGACAAACTTAGTCTGAGTGATAGTGGAAGCAGAGTTATTTGTGCTTTCCACAACTCTTTTACTTCTCTTGAAGATCTTGACACCACTGGTGACACAATTGCACCATCTTTTCCCGATTCTCTTCTGTAGTGGCATCTTACGGAAGAGATGTATTTGTATCCTGTTGTACTCCTAGCAAGATTGAACATCTCCAATCTCCCAAGATTCTCCATGTACCACCACATACAATTTGGAATATAAAATCCCCTGCTTTCCAATTGAAAGTCCAAATTGATCTCAATGGGAAACAATTCAATGCCCACATGCTACTGGACAGTGGAGCCGAAGGCATCTACTGTAACACCAGTTTTATCAAGAAATATTCAATACCCACTCATGCCGTCGATCGCCCTGTGTATCCAATTAATGTTGATGGAACATTAAACAAACAAGGAGCGATGCGCTATGCCGCCATTCTGTGAATGGGGATGAGCGTTGATCCAAATCACTGGGAAACCGTCGAAGTCGCCATTACAAATATTGGCCAAAACAAGATCCTCTTAGGCACGGACTGGCTAAGAGCACACAACCCAAGCATAGATTGGGGCGCAAAAACAATCAAATTTGATTGTTGTCCCCCTCATTGTCACCCCAGTAATGTCAAAGCATTAAATCGTTGTACCCAAGACCCTGCCCTATGGCAAATACTCCCACAAGATCAATGGGAAGCCCAAGACGACAATATCCTGGATATTACAAGTCACGGTCTAAATGTGTTGCAGCACATTAGAGCCCATCTGGAACAATTTATGCCAGACCTTGATGTCACTGTGTCACACCACAGGACAGTCAAGGAACAAGTCGGTCACAGCCCAACTACTCAAGACATATCCAGGTCTAAAGATCAAGTTGGTCACAGTCCAACTACACAACACAGTTCCGATCCATCACTACAAGTTTGGAACCACCGTGAACACCCCATGGTTGCATGGACTACAGTGTCCACAAGCCTTGCTACAAAAGAGCAAGTTAAATCCAAGGAAATCCCTTTGGAATTTCGAAAATACGCAAAAGTCTTCTCTGACAAAGAAGCACAACAACTTCTGAAGCACCAACTATGGGACCACAAGATCGACCTTATTCCAGGACAAACTATGAAGACAACTTCGGTGTACAGATTGACACTGCCCAAGAAGGTCACTCTACACGAGTACATTACCGATGGCCTGAAATGAGGCACTCTAAGAAGATCTGAAGCAGCAGATGTGTGCTCATTCTTCTTCATCAATAAGAAAGACAGGAAACTACAACCTGTTCAAGACTACAGACCGCTGAACGCAATAACCAAAAAGAATGCAGCTCCAATCCCCTTGATCCCTGAACTTGTTGATAAACTCTTGGGAGCGCGATTCTTTACCAAGCTTGACATACAATGGGGATACAACAATATTTGTATATGCAAAGGTGACAAATATAAAACGGCCTTCAAAACACCTATGGGCCTTTTCGAATCCCTCGTCATGATGTTTGGTCTATGCAATGCTCTGGCCACTTTTCAAACCTTCATGGACACCGAGCTTGCAGATTTAATTGATACAGGTCATGTTGTTGTCTATCTCGACGACATTTTGATTTTTGCGCATACCATCTATGAAGTCATCAAGTATACACACATGGTATTACAATGCCTTTTGGACCTCGATCTCTACCTGCAGCCCGCGAAATGTTCTTTTAACCAGACATCCATCGAATATCTGGGTTTGATCATTTCAGAAGGAGAATTACGCATGGACCCTGTCAAACTTAAGGTGGTTTCATCCTGGCCTACACCAACCAAAGTCAAGAATATACAGGAATTCCTTGGCTTTTGTAAATTTTACCGCCGATTCATCAAAAATTACTCCACCCTTGCTCGTCCTTTGTTTGATCTCATGAAAAAGGACATGCTGTTCCTATGGGGAACTGCCCAAGCCGAAGCTTTTGCTGCATTACAGAATGCACTCACAACATCGCTGGTGCTCCTCTTGCCTGATTACAACAGGCCCTTCACGCTCATCACGGATGCAAGCGATTATGCCACAGGAGCCATTCTTGAACAAGACAATGCCTTTGGCTGGTCTCACCCAGTGTCATATTACTTGAAGTCTCTGCAACCAGCAGAACGAAACTATGAGATCCATGACAAGGAACTCTTGGCCATTGTCCAAGCCTTGAAGCACTTTTGCCATTACCTACAGGGTAATGTTCACCAGACCAAGATCTTTTTGGACCATGCAAACCTCAAGTATTTCACCACGAAGCAAATGCTTACTTGTTGCCAAGTGTGGTGGTCCATCCTTTTGGGAACCTATGACTACATCATCATTCCTAAGCCGGGCAAGCTTAATCAAGCAGATGGGCTGTCCAGGCATCCAGATCATAAAGAGGGGATAGCATCCGAGAATGCGGATCGAGTTCTGCTTGATCCTGGAAAATTCTTGCTAAAACCAGAGCAATTCCACCTACGAGCCCTACAGGAATGGATAAAGAATTATGAGCAGCACTAGTCAAAGTTGTCGCCAAAGATAACTCCATGGGACTGGAACAAAAGCTCAAGGAGCTTATCACTAGTGGACCAAGACAGGTCACCAAAGGATTACAAGATTGGAACTATGAAAACGGATTGTTCCTTCACAAAGGACTGGTTTACATACCAGACAATAAGAACATGAGACGCAAAATAGTACAACAGTTCCATGACAGTATCATGGGACATCCAGGACAGTGGAAAACCATCGAACTCATCACACGAGAATATTGGTGGCCCAGAATCACGGAATTCGTCAAAGCATACATCAAAGGATGCGCTACTTGTCAAACCACCAAAATCAAACCTCCAGTCAAAGTTCCACTGAAACCAAATGAAATCCCCTCAGGAATATGGGAAACAATCACCATGGATTTCATTGTTGATCTTCCAATGTCGAATGGATATGACAGTATCCTTACAGTCATCGACTGTCATAGCAAAGCTATCATCCCAGCCCCTTGTCACAAAACAATCACAGCTGAACAAACAAGTCAACTACTAATTGACTATGTATGGAAACGCACGGGTTTCCCCTTGACAATTATCTTGGACCAAGGACCACAATTCATGGCACAAGTCACACAAGAACTTTGGAGAAAACTGGGAATTAAACAGAAATTGTCGACAGCGTTTCATCCACAGACAGATGGAGAATCTGAACGTGTAAACCAAGAAATTGAGCAATACCTTCGCATTTGTGGAAACTTCCAACAAAACAATTGGGCCACATTACTTCCCATCATCGAATTTGCGCATAATGCACGGCTGCATCGCAGTACCCATAAATCCCCTTTCGAAGTCTGGTACGGGATACACCTGACCTTTAAACCCCCACTGCAGCTACAGACAAGACTGCAAAGTGCGGATGAACGCATCCAATACCTGGAGGAAATGCGCAAAGAGGTCATGGCTACACTACATCTCACAGCACAAGAAATAAGAAGTGGAGGTCCCGCTAAACCGTTGCACACATTCCACAAGAATGACCTTGTCCTCTTGGAAGCCACCAACCTACAAACTACCCACCCAAAGGCTAAACTTGCACCATGTCAATATGGACCTTTCAAGGTCATCTGGGCTTCACCAACAAACTCCAAACTCGAGTTACCACCGCAGATGAGAATCCACCCAGTATTTCACAATTCCCTGTTGAAACCCTACATGGAAACTGCCGCACATGGACCTAACTTTGCACATCCCCCTCCGGAAATAGTCAGAGAAGAAGAAGGTCATTACAAGATCGAGAAAATCCTCCAGTCACATCCCACAAGGAATCGCAAAAGCACGCAGTACTTAGTCCACTGGAAAGGATACATGGAAGCCGACCATACCTGGATCCCAGCTAAAGAGCTGACGCATGCCAAAGAACTTGTCAAACAATTCAAAGCTATGCAGAAAGCTGTGCAGAAATCCAAAGAGGGGATATGAACCTTGCAGGAGCAAGGGAAGCCTAAAGAGGGGATACTGTCGTGGACAAAGTCCACACCATCTAGAAACCCAGTCCAAACCCCTACAAGAACCACAAGAACCACCCCTAAACCAAGCTATAGCCAAGTAGCTATTCGACGTCCTCCTGAGCCTGCAACAAAGCCTGGTCAAAGACCAGCAACCAAAGAGAATCTTCAACCACATGATCCTGGGAAATCCCCACCATGTGACCTAGCACGTGCCTCACCACATGACCCACAAGCCCCCAAGCAAGCACATGACCATGGGAACCTAACACATGACCTACCAAGGGATTGGTCATCTACATGATCACCTGATCATGCGCACTTTCTATGCGTGTCTTGTCTGTTAATCCACACATGGAAGACCATGGGAACAATCAATGGTTGATTGAGAATCAACGAAGTCACAAGACTTACTGTGGAACTGTGGCACAGTCCGCAGTTCATCTATTATTAGTTTGTGTCTATTCTTAGCTCAAGTCTCACCCATCTCTTGTATTACTACCTGCCCTAAAGGGGCACATGTCCACCCATCTCTCTAGATTATGCCTACCCTTAACTACACACAGACCACCCTGTATTAGTATATAAGACCTGCGAATTTGTACGAACAGTCCTCAGACTGTTCTCTTGTCTACCCCCACACTGGAGCCTTACAAACCTCCCTCATCGTTAGCAGCCCACCCCCCATTCTATACAGTCCCGCCCCTTCTCGCCTTTTGCCTCTTTCTCCTCAACATCTTCTTGCTGCTCCTTTGGATCAGTCACCTTCAACTTCGCGCCGTCATCAAGTCTTGCTACCCATAAGTAGTGAGTTCCCAACAAAGAGAGAGTAAGTTATTCTTGTTCTTGGGCACATGTAAGATGTTTTGTAGTTCTAGAATATATGTTTTTCCATTACATTTGGACTTGAGTTTTATGTTTCCCCATCTGATTGCATGTGCCTTTGCTCCCCCTACACCAGATATAGGAATTGCTGGTATGGGTTTGTATGTGTCAAAGGTATTGCGCCTATGTATGATGTGGGAAGTAGCTCCCATATCTGCTATCCAATCATAATAGATCAAATGAATATCCATTTCTGTAGAGCTAGGGACATGCTCATAGTTATGGTACTCAGCATCATCATACATATCAGAGTCACTATCTTTGCCCAAATCCTCATGATCAGTGATAAACATGATGTGCTCCTCCTGCTCAGCAGCATTCACCTCTACTATGGAGCTGCCAGTGTTGTTTGCCTCTCATCAAGGTCTTTTATTCAAGTTATAATGGTTTCCCCCACCGTCATCATCATGTGTATGCTCGCCAGTGCCAGCAGTGTGATGGTCCTTAGTCTTATGTCTGAACCTTCTGCATGTCATGCATTTCAGTTTGCCTTTGAATTGGCAATCGCACATATAATGGTTTGTGAGTCTGCAGATCCTACAACATGTCTGCAGGGGCAAGGTGTGATTCTGATTGTATGTGTTGCCAGAGATCCAGCTAGCAAGAGGGGTCTAGCATTGTCATGGCCATGAGTGATAAGGGCCTGCTCAGAGGACTTGGTCACTCCAGACTTGCAGAATTGATGCCGCTCATACTCCTGCTTGAGTATGCCAATAAATTGTTGATTGTTGATGTTCTTCTTGGGATCTGTGTTGACAAAGTCAAGCTGACCAGTGACAAACTGATCGGTGTATTGGTCCCAAGATTCAGGGAGCAAAGATATGATGATCCTCCTAAAGAGGAATTCAGAAACATGATAGTTCATGTCCCTGAAGAGGCTGAGCTGGTCCCAGCACTGCTTAAGCTTAGAGATGTGCTCTGGTATGTTGTCATCTTCTGCTGCAGTGGTATTCATAAGTATGCAGAGATAGGTGGTTAAAATAAGGTGGGATGTGGACTTATGCATTGATTGCAGACTAAGCCACATGCAGTTGGACATCAGGCAACCATTGGTGTGAACTCTCTCTGAGGGAGCGATGTTGCTTGTGATGAGCAACTAGGCAAACATGTCATTATAGCCCCAGTTCTCTGTGCCCACCAGATCATCCTGAGGGTCTGGACAGGTGACCTTGCCAAGGACATACTCTTGGACTTTGAATAGCTTAAAGAGCAAAGCCATGGATTGCAACCAAGCAGACCAATTCTTGTGTTGGTTATCAAGGATTTTGCTGGACTTAGTAATGGCAGCACCCTTAGCAGCATGAATGCATGCAATAGTAGAGGGCATTTGCATTGGAGCATGCCAGTCTTGCTGGTGGCTCTGCATAGTGGATCCTTGAGCAAATATATTGTTTCCAGTTGTAGTTCAGAGCTAGGTGGTCTCTGCGTTGGTGGTAGTGGTCATGGCAATTGGTGAAGAATAGGGGGTGATGAGTGTGGAAGAGCGATAGGGGCATATATGTGAGGAGAGAGGAGAGGTTTGATATTGAGGTTGTAATTTATGCACACCAGGGCCTATAACCTTTAAGGCTATGGTAGTTATGCACATATAGATGGAGGGAAAGCCAGATAGATGTATCCTTACAGTAAGAGAATAAGGGAAACGAGCCTCTGGGCTTGGAGGTCCTGAGTGGCCGGGTTTGGGGGTGGGAAATTATTGCCATAGTTAGCATGTGCCTGTTTGGAGGTGGGGTGTGATATGACTGACATTACACTACCAGAGGGTTACTTTTCTTGCGTTGAGGGTTGGCTTAGATAATGCTTAGATAACATTTCCCGAAATTTTTTATATAAGCGCACGTGATGCGGGCCACACTGCCAGTGCAGCAGTGGTGCAGCAACCTGGGAAAGCTGCTACAGCTGCAGTGCTGCAACACAATCTGTTTGGAAAATTGCCATATTCCCCATCAAATCTCTTTTCCTCTCTACCACAAACCTTTCCACTCAAAACCAGGTGTGTCCCCTCCTTTTTTTCCATCTAATTAATTTTTAATTAATTTTTTTTAGCTTCTCTGACAACTTTGA
>Ga0307510_10003541_pt1 | contig 18212 bp, 15 predicted proteins | sample 12_EM_MG_FD_207224 | JGI IMG/M metagenome (GOLD analysis project Ga0307510, IMG submission 207224) | Populus trichocarpa ectomycorrhiza microbial communities from riparian zone in the Pacific Northwest, United States - 12_EM | ecosystem: Host-associated > Plants > Roots > Unclassified | place...
AACCTTTTCACCTTGACATAATAAACTTAGCTAAACATAATGAAAGAGAGAAACATAAATAAACAAGATAAGAACATAAATAAGATATAAGTTAACTAAGTAAAGGAAAGGAAATGAAAAGCATAAATAAGAGATTAATATAAACAAAACTTAAGCATTACAAAAATATAAAGAGAGAGAGCAAGAACATGATCTTGATCTGAAAACCAAGATGCCTAAATACATGACAAATGCCTCCTTTTATAGGCCAAAATTTGAAACTATTGATTTGATGACTAATTGTTGAGTGGGTGGCCACATCTTAACTTGGTGACAATCCTTATCTTCTTGTCTGAACAAAACATTATTGATAACATCAGAATTTGAACAGATTTAAATCATGAAAGTTCTAGGAAATTGTCTCAGCTTTCCAACAAAAAACGAATCAGAGCATTTGGACTTCTAGAACTCGAGATATAAGCTGAACACTGAACAATGTCTAGGCTACAAGACAGATTCTGACTTCTCCGTTGTTGTTAAGATTTGGACTTCCAAACAACAGAATTGAGTCTTGCACTCCCCATGAATGTTTTATGCCTATGTCTTAGCTTTCTATCCATATAAACCAAATTGAAATCCAAGATCTATAACTCCATATATGACCCAATGACTGAACAGTGTTCCAGTTTGGACTGAACCAGCATCTCTTTTCTAAGCTTAACCCTCTCTTTATCTTCTCAATTTCAGTAGTTCAACTCATCAATCAATGCTTTGATTTATGTGATTGGCCTGCATTTAAGATGAACATTTACCATAAATTAAAGGTATCTTATAGTATCAGACTTGTTATTATAAAATATGCTTTAGTTAAGGAGTTATTGATACTTCAAGTGCAAAATGATGATATAAACCTTGATAAAAATGCACTTTTAAGTCTAATCACCTTCCCTCTACAAGAATTTGTAAGGGAAGTTTTTAGATATTACCAGTTGGGTTCAAGCTAGCTATACCCTAATATGTAGATAATCTTATCCGACTTTGATAAATTTTTTAGGTTAGTCAGAACCGAGCCTATAATTAACATCTTTAGAACCTGTTATCATCTGGTCATTGGCACCGATGGTGGCTTTGACATGTGTTGTTTTTTACCTTCGTGAATAGACCACAAGAACCACGAAGGGAACTTTATAGGAAAAGCCTACTCATATCAAGAAATAAAAGGGGAGGTGACTGATGATAAGGTATATAATAAGCTAATCAGCCCTATGGGATGTAAAAGATTTGGGGTTATTCTTATTTTTTTAGGGTACCTCCCTTAAGGTGAATAGTAAGACTCATTTAAACTTGGATAATGAGAAAACATGTGTTGTATTGGCCTCAACTTCAACTGAGTATGACATCAATAGAATGGCTAAAAGGAATTATCAGGCCATGTTATGAAGTATGCAACTTCTTTATTCTTTGTTTTTGGTGTTTTTAAGTGCTGACTTTGTTTTTATGCAGGATTAACAACTGAAGAAGAATGAGACTTCAGGTAGGTCTCAAAAAGGAAGCTTGTCTGCATTAATGACGGGGTCCTCATCTCTTGATGCGAGTGAAACTGTTACTGTAGAAGAGATGGAGTATGACTCTATCAACATGGATGAGCTCTATGTTCCTGAGGACATTGTTCCTAAGGAAACAATGGTAGGAGTCAGTGCTCCTGTAAAAATACAAGCTAAGGGAATTTGATCATAGAGGAGCCTCTTTACCATTTTGCATAAATGTGTTATTCTATTTGTACAAATATGGTAGAGGGGCGCATTCAATCCTTGTTTGTCCATTAGTTCCCACTTCTTCTCTTCATCACGCGGGGTAGAGCAACTTGGTAGCTCGTAAGGCTCATAACCTTGAGGTCACGGGTTTAAATCCCGTCTCCGCAACATTTTTTTGACAAAAAAAAAGAGGATTGTCCTTGTTAACTAGTAAATAATTAATTACCATTTTTCTTTTTTTTTAGGGGGGAGGAAAGAAAAGATGGTAGGGAGAGTTAGGCAAATTTGACCCCTTTAAAGTAATTGTAGGTGCTGTTACCCATTTCAAGAGAAACAAAGTCTCTACCTCTGTGGAGACTAGTATGCTAGCCTTATCTATAGAGGCTATTGAGATGATAATCCCTCTACCCCCCTAATCTCAGTTATAAAAGTTGCAATTGCTAGGACGTCTACATAAGGCATTCCCTCCTTGCCTTTGGTCAAGCTCTCTTTACTTTCTCTATCCCGACTGAGGATGAGAGGCAGATTATGAAGGCCATTATTGGTCGGAAGTCTGGCTTGGGGGAGACTGATCTTGAGGTGGTGAGGTAGCTGAAGAGGATTCTCACTACCTCTTCAAGTATTTTAATGATGTTTGATGAGAGTTACAACCACCATTTGGCCTTGATTGGACAAATAGGCTTTAATATAAGAAATCTTATTATCTAACTCCTTTATTTTCATGGTTTATTATTATTATTTCTAACCATTTTATCTTTGACATACTTTTATGATGTGTTCTCATTCAGAAAGGCATTGGATGGCTGAGAGAAGCCACATGAGGGATGTTATCGCCAAGTATAGGGTAGACCAGATTGCCTTTCAAAGGCTAAAAGATGAGAAGGCTACCATGTAGGTTGAACTAGCAGCCTTAAAAGCAGCTTATGAGAATCTGGAAGAAGATATAAGGGGCGTTGTACTTCTTCTTACTGAAAAAACAGCTTTCTTTAGCTTATAAGGAGGTGGACACCCTATAGTGGGGGATGGTGGAGTTGAGGGTATCCATAGATGCTCTTTGGATTGAGCTCCAAGCTATTAGAGATGAAGTTCAAAGCTCTCATTTGAGACTAAAGGCTTTAAAGAACTCTCTTAGAGAGTTCTAGGAGTTTTTTTGTAAAGGGTTTACAGTTTTGTCTAAGATGGTTGGGGATAAGATCTTCCTAGCCATGTCTAATTTGTACTTCTTTAATCAATCAAAAGGAATACATGTGGACTTTAATGTTGCCTTTCATTTAGTCTAGGTGCTTGATTTTACAAGTATGTTCCTTGTTAGGGTTGTAGCTGCCCAACATGAGGAATATCTAGCTGAAGAGCATAGCCTAAATGTCTAAGCCTTAGTCATGTAAACAACATTGGTCCTATAAGATTTATTCTTATGTAATGTTTTTTTATAAATGTTTTTATATTTCATTCTTATGTTGTGTGAGTTTAACACTTATAGTAAAAATCATACTTAAAATAATCTTTGAAAGTTTGTATTGATCCAACGCCTATAATTAGAGAAATATTTAGGAGGAAAACCTCTAGATAGGTTGTATAGGTCAACACCTATAATTGAAAAAAATTTATATTTGAATTTTGGCAAGATTTGAACCTTTTAACCTTAGTAGGATTTGCCCCTTGCCTAGAATTGAAAAAAAATATGAGTTATAGGTATACCTATCTTTATTCATCTAAATGAATTCTTAATGTATTGTCGAGATGCCCTTAGGATCACGTGGAGATTGGTGTTATTGCACTTTGAAGATGAAGTCCAACCTTTTAGAGAGTTATGAGGTTGTTGTCATGCTGTGTGGGTTCAACACTTATAGTAAAAATCATACTTAAAAGAATCTTTAAAAGTTGGTATGGGTCCAACACCCATAATTGGAGAAATATTTAGGAGGAAAACCTCTAGATAGGTTGTATGGGTCTTACGCCTATAATTGAAAAAAATTTCTATTTGAGTTTTGCCAAGATTTGAACCTTCTAACCTTGGTAGGATTTCCCCCCTACTTAGAACCAAAAAGAAATATGAGTTATAAGTATATCTTTATTCGTCTGAATGAATTTTTAACATATTGTCTAGACGCCCCTAGGATCATATCAATCCCCGTTTCTCAGGCCTTATCAATCTTATCCTTAGAGAGTGTGCAATCGCACTAGGAATACCATGTCAATCCCTTCCAAGGTAAATTATGCAATCCCAGTAGGGAGATGAAGTTGACCCCTTCCAAAGTAAACTGTGCAATCGCATTATAGAGATTGAGTTCATCTCATCCTTGGAAGGTTATGGGGTTGTTTCCCTAAGGAGATCGTGTTCATCCTTGTTGTTGAGGCCTTGTCAATCTCATAATTAGAAAGTGTGTAATCACACTAGGGAGACCATTCCAGTCCCTTCCAAGGTAAATTGTGCAATCACATAAAAAAGATTGAGCTCATCCCATCCTTGAAAGGTTGTGGGGTTGTTGCCCAATTCAATCCCTTCCATAAAGAGTTGTTGAGGAGATTTTAGGCATCACCTAAAGAAAATGAAAAGTCATTTTGAATAAATAAGTTCATATTAATAACTTGCACTTCATTAACTATGGTATAATTTTAAATGATCAAAGTGTTAGGCGTGAGATATCTTGTAGATGGTAAATGTTTGTCTTCACCACCTTAATGACTTTGAAAGGACCATCCCATTTTAGGGCCAGTTTGCCTTTTCTTTCTCTATTACTAATAGCCTCTAACATTTTTAGCACCAAGTCTCCAAGTTTGAATTTTTTATTATTGACTATAGCATTATGATACCAGGTAGTTCTATGTCGATAAACTTCATTTCTGATTGTTGCTGCCAAGTGAGCTTCTTCTAGGAGATCTAGATTGGTCTTAAGGCCTTGTTGATTGTCTTCTGATATGTAATGGACTACTCAATGACTCGGGCATCCAATCTCAGCTGAGATCATAACCTCGGTTCTATAGGTGAGGAGAAAAGGAGTTTTCTCGATAGATGCCTTCTAAGTGAACTTGTAGGTCCATAAAATCTTATTTAGTAGCTCTGCCCATTCTGATTTAACGCTTATTATTTTCTTGTTGAGTCCATTGAGAAGGACTCGGTTGGTTAGTTCATCTTGGTCATTTTTTTCTGAAAATGAGACACTGAAGAGAATCGATGGTCAATATAAAGCCTATAACATTATTCATTCATCTTGCGATTGTCGAATTGTGTCCTATTATCAGTGATCAAGATCTTTGGAATCTCAAATATGTTAATGATGTTCTTCCACAAACAGGAAATGACCTTCTAGGTGGTCATATATGCTAAAGTTTATGCCTCAACCCATTTGATGAAGTAGTCTATAACCACTAAAATGAATTGTGTTCCCTGCAGCCTTGAGGAAAAGACCCAATATGTCCATCCCTCTTTAAGGGAAAGAAAATGAGAAAGATATGATGGTCGACTTTGTAGAGGGTTGTCTAGGAAAAAATGTAATTTTTTTACAATGATCACACTGTTTCACCAAATTGATAATATCGTTGAGAATTGTTGACTAATAAAATCTTGTTTTTGTGACTTGAACGGTAAGAGCTCTAGAGACAGTGTGTAGACACATATTCCCTTGTTAATTTATAGCACAATATAAGTGCTCTTTGTTAGAGACAAACACTTTAACAAAAAAGCTAGGCCAGATTATTTATAAAAGATCCCATCAACCAAACAATACCCTGCTACTTATCCAGTTAGATGAATGACCTCATTTCTATCTAGGGGAAATTTCTTTGTGTGTAGATAATCTTTGATAGGAGTTCTCTAATCATCCTTTGCGTCAACTGAGATGTTCATTGGCCTTTTTTTATACTTGGTTTCTCCAAGATTTCAATCCATACTTCGAAAGAGAGCTTAACCAAATTGGTGATCACCAATTTAGACAAAAGATCTGCCATAATATTCTTTTCTCTTGGAATATGATTGATTATAATTTCCTTACCCTCATCTTTCCCAGAGAGATGTGCTTGGACTTTCTTTAGATACTTCATCAAACTAGGGTTTTTGGTTTCAAATATACATTGATATTATCCTCCTATCAACTGGGAATCACTATGGACATGGAGAGGAAAAGCTTTCAAGGCTTTTACTAGGTCCAAACCCGCCAGGAGAGCTTTATACCCTGATACATTATTGGTGGCTAAAAACTCAAATTGAATACCATACTCAAAGACTTGCCGATGAGGAATCACAAACACTACTTCAGTTCCACTATTCAGTTGCTAGCACAGGCTTATCCTGGTCATTATTTTTAAAAGAGCATTTGGCTATGAAGTCTGTCAAGGCTTGTCCTTTAATAGCTAGTTTTGGTTGGCATAAAAGTCCATATTCTCCTAACTCAATCACCTATTTTACCAGCAATCCAAACATGTCTGGCTTATAGAGGCTTTGTTATAGATATTGATCTGTTAGTACTATAATTTGATGAGCTTGGAAATATGATTTTAGTTTTTTAAAGGCACTCACCAAGGCTAAAGCCACCATTTCCACTTTCAAGTTTCTGGTCTCAGCATTATAAAGGATTCCACTAGAGTAGTAGATAGGGACTTATACACCCTTTTCCTCTTTGAACATCCTAAACTAATTGCTTGATTAGAAACCCCGAGGTAGAGGAGCATGCTCTTATTTTCCCTTGGTTGTGACAAAATCTTGGGGGTGAGAGATTCTTTGAGCTCCTCAAAAGCTTTTTGGCATTTTAGTATCCACTCAAAGCTTTTAATATTCTTTAAAGTTTTAAAGAAAGGTAGGTTGCATTCCCCTTACCTGGATTTGAATATGTTCAGGGTGAACAACGTCCCAATAAGAAGCTGAACATCTTTGATCTTTTGAGGAGGAGTTATATCCAGGATTGCTTGAATCTTCTCAAGGTTGGGTTTTATTCCCTTATTGCTTACTAGGAAACATAGAAGTTTTCCTCCTCTGATGGAGAATACACACCTGGCCAGATTCAGTTTAATCTAACAACTACTCAAAATGGAAAAAACCTCTTTCAAGTCTCTTAGATGTTGTTCAAAAGTTATGTTTTTTACTATCTGCTAGTAGGTGGCCCCTGTATTTTTAGGCGAAAAGGCATTGCATGGTAGCAAAAGATTCCTCTTGTGATGAAAGAAGTCTTCTTCTCATCTTCTAGATGCATAGGGATTTGATGGTATCCTGAATTAGCATCCAAGGAGCTCAAGAACTTAAAACCAATTGTGGAATCCACCAATTTGTCAATCTTTGGGAGATGAAAACTATCATATGGATATGCCTTATTTAAGTTGATGAAGTCCATATATATTCTTCACTTTTTAGCATTTTTCTCCACCATAACCACATTAGCTAGCCAATCCAGACATATGACATCATGAATAAACCCAATAATCAGTAGTTTATCCACTTCTATAGTTATTGCATGTTGTCTTTCCCCTCATAAAATTTCTTTTCTTCTGTCAGACAAGAAGGTATGTTGGGTTAAACTGAAGTCTATAAGTAGCTATGTCCAAGTTGAAAGCAAAATCAATCTTATGTGCGAAAATAAAATTTATAGTAGTTTCTATTGAGGTGGCTTCAAGGTAGAGCCTATCTTGGTGATTATCCCTTTCTCTTTCCTTAAAGATACTTCTTTCAACTACTCTGTGGCCTTGGTTTTGACTTTCACCCTCTCCTTTAAAGACCTTTGCTACTCCAAAACCAAAGTCTTCTTGCCCTTCAAACATGTAAAGGCACAGTGCCTAGAAGTACCTTGATTTTCTTTCATAATGGCCACCCCTCTCTAAGTAAGGAAATTCAAGACCAAATAGTGCATACTTATGACTACATTGATCTTGTGCAAAAGAGGCCTTCCTATTATGAAGTTGTAAGCTAGAGTCATGTCTATCACCATAAAGGTTTTTTGTAGGGTGGGACACTTAGGATAAGTGCCAATTATGACCAGGATCTCCAAGGCACCCTTAATTGACACTCATGACCCCTCAATTTTAATCAAAAGGGTCAACATGAGAGTCATCCTTGAGGGATCTATCCCCATCTAGGACATTATATCTTTAGAAAGGATGTTGATTGAGCTATCATCATCCATCAATACCCTGTGGACCCTATGAGTGGCCAGGATTGTAGAAATGACTAGAGCATCCTCATAGGGGTAGGTCACCCCTTCTTCATCTTTTGAAGTGAAAGTAATGGGCTTGTGCCATAAGCTTTGTTGACAAACTATGGTAAGAACCTATTTCCCATACTTTTTTTTTCTACTGGAAGTATCTCCTCTTATAGAGGTTCCCTCAAGAATCACATTGATTTCAAGCAGGGCTTGAGTGGGTTGGCTGGGCTATTCTCTATCCCGGTTCATGTGGGCATTCCCCTTGACAAACTACTTCAAATAACCCTAGGCTATCAGCCTTTTAATCTCTTTCCTCAACGTGAATCAATCTTCAATATCATGCCTTTTACCCTTATAAAATAGACAAAAATCTTTGAAGGTGTGGGTGTGTGGAGGTGACTCCATAAGAGATGGATATTGAACATAATCTTTCCCCTTGATAATTGTGAAAACTTCTATGAGAATGGAATTTAAATGAGAGGGATACTGAACATAATCTAATGAGAGAATGATTATGTTTGAAGGGTTTTTCATCCTAAGCCTCTTGACGAAAACAAGGAGGTCTATGTCATAACATACTGGCTTCCTTTACCTATATGTGATTTTTCATGACTTGTTTCACTTTCATCAGGCTTTTGTCTGGCAGGGTGTACAAGTCCTTTTAAAAGGAATGTTCTCTCACCCTACTTATCAAAGCCTCCAATGTTACTAGCTCAATCAATTCTTTTACCAAAAACATGTTTTCATTGAACCTCTTCAAATATGCTCGAATGGATTATTTTCCTGATTGAGTAATGCTAAAGAGTTCAATAGAGCTCCTCTTAACGAGTATGCTGGTGCTGAACCTTTACACGAGTCTCACATAAAAATCATTGAAACCTATGATAGAGTCTGGCTCTATGCCCTAGCTGACCTATGAAGGTTGTAGACAAGTTCAAGGTCGCTACATGCATTTTGGACATTCTCTTATGGATCTACCAAGCCATTATAATTGTCCATGGTCATCTTTATGGAGATATACTTTTTAGAAATATAGGTATGTAGGACTCATCTAGATAAATGAGATCTCTTTATCTTATGAAGACTATAGGCCTTACCCTAGAGGTATTGACTAGTCGTACTTTTTATAAACTTGTATCTGATAGGCTCTGGGGAGCTAGATGATTCTGGCATGGAAAGACAAGATTGATAGTTGATTTCTTTCCAGTGGTGACCAGAGAGATCACATTTAAAGAGACCACTTATTAGGAAAGTTTCACGTTGATGAGACCTCTAGTAGGGCTAGGGGATCATCCTAGTGGAAATATCTCTATGTCATTATGTCTGGCCTCTTATGGATAAGACAATTGTCTCCTGAACGAGGGGACAACTTGTGATTGAGAAGCTAGAACTGAAGAAGCTACATCTTGTGCCGAGACTTACCAGGTGGTGCGGTTTGATGTTGTCTTTGGGTTGCCAACACAGTTTGAGTAAGGGCTTGTACCTGGTGGATGATTTGTTGCATCTCTGATGGTGTAGATATGTCAACTACTATAAGGAGGTTTGTGACACAACCCACCCCAAGAGTATCCTAATTGTCTACCATTAATAGCAATTAAGGATGTCAAAAACTAGTCCATGAAGAACAATTGATGGCTTTTTTATTAGTTTCCAACAAACAAAGCCAATTAATGATGTTCCAGAACTCAATATGCTTAGGAATAAGGTTTTTTAAGTTGTTTGGATAATTGGTAATCACACATTCATGACAATATTCTCTTTTTTAGAATTGACAGAGCGGATAGTTAGTGGTGGAAGTCATAGTTACTATAAAATAGTTCCTTATCGTGGCATTTAAGGACCTTCCAATGATTAAGTATGTGGCTTTTTAATAAGAAATTATAATAAATTAAATAATAGGAACCAGAGTGTTTGTTCTTAGTTTTTTGTATGATAAATGCTTTAAAAATATATGATAAGATAATAGAATTGTGAACCTTTTACCTGAGTGGTTTAAATGATATTTATAGCCCTCAAACTTTGTCGTTTTGTTGAAGGGATGGATAGTCATTTTCTTTTAAAGACTATGCCGAGAAGAAATATCCCTTGCACAACATTAATGTTAATGAAACAACCCTTACATCAATATTAATATTGATAGGAATATTCTTTTACACAACATTAATATTAATGAAAATAACTCTTACACAACATTAATGTTGATTTGAATATAACAGGCTTTTTGAAGAGTTTTATACACCTAAAGGTGTAGAGAAATGACTATCCTAGATTCTTAGAATCATAAAAATAGCCTTGTGACCCAATATAGGGCTCATAAAGACTATCAATTCTATATATTTTGTCTTGGAACAATTTCAAATCCAAACATGATAGGTCTGAACATCTTGTCAGACTCATGACTCAGTATGTAGCTGAACTTAAGGGCATTAGGTTTGAACATCTTGTCAAACTCATGACTCAGTATGTAGCTGAACTTAAGGGCATTAGGTTTGACATCTTGTCACACCACATGCATTTGGGCTTAAGGCGTAGCTGAACCCAAGAGTATTGAGTATGATATCTTGTCAAACTCACATGCTCTTAGTCTTAGTGCGTAGCTAAACCGAAAGGTGTTGGGTTCGACAACAAGTCAGATCCATATTATCTGGGTTTGGCATTCTGTCAAACCTAAGTATGTTGGGTTAATACCCTGCCTTTGACCCTTTCAGTCATGGGTTTCTTAAACAAACAAATCATGTATAAAATATATTGATCCATTAGTTTGGAAGTTTTAATGAGCATTTTCAATATATCTAGTCATTGTAAAATTAAGAGTATATTTGATATCATTTGCTATTTTAAAAAATAGAAATTAAAAATTTGTTTGAAATTTTTATTGAAAAAAAACCAAAACCAATAATCATTTATACAATATTTGAAAATCATTTTGTTTGATTTTGAAAAATTTAAACTATTTGTCATTTTTTTTTACATTTTTGAAAAAATAGAAGAAAATATACAAGTTTTATGTTTTTAATTTTTTTTTAAATAGAAAATTAAAATAATACCAAAAAGTTTCTAAAATGTCAATAGTATTGTTTGAATACTTCAATAATAAATTTATGTTTATTGCTAAAAAAATAAAAATACAAACACTAACAAACAGTTAGGAAATTTTTTAAAAGAAAAATAGTGAAGTGTTTGTATTGGGTTGGCTGCCCTCCATCTCAATAAACTCCATTTCTCTCCAAGTCTTGGTTTAGATGGTAAATATTATACGCCATGTCAATATTTATCTCAATTAATTATACTCAAATATTTACAATAATTCTACAAAACATTACAAAATCCCTTTTCTTTTTCCTTTTTTAGAAAGGAATTTATTCTTATATATATATATATATATATATATATATATATATTGTGTAGGATTAAAAAAATATAATATGATAAATACAATAAAATAATAAAGATCAATTTCCTTTATACATTAAATATAATCCTTAATTAACTTTATTAACTAAAAAAACATTTGAATGAATGTGGTGAAGTAAAGGTTACGAAACAAGTGGTGATTGTGTTTGCCATTGGGAAGTATTCTGATAAGGTTATGTGTGATGTAGTCCCGCATGCTAGTCATTTGCTTTTGGGGCATTCATGGCAATTTAATCGGAAGGCAATTCATGATGGTTTCGAAATAGGTTCACTATTGTAAAAGATGGTAAAACCATCACTCTTATACCTATTTCTCGAAAACAATTGTATATGATGATCAAATGAAATTAAAAAGGGAATGTAAGGATGAGAAGAGTGAAAATTCACAAGTGTGGAAAAATTAAAGAAACAACGTAATTTTTAAGCAAAAAAAGTTCAAATCAGATATGTGTTTTTCACTAACAAGCCGATGATCTTACTTATATATAAGAAGGCTTATTTTAACATTAATGATCTTGATCATATTATTCCTAGTGTGGTTGTTTCGTTGTTGCAAGAGTTTGATAATGTATTCCCTAAAGAAACCCCTAGCAAAATACCATCATTATGGGGAATTGAACATCAAATCGACCTTGTACTTAAAGCTTTGGTTCCTAATCGTCTAGCCTATAGAAGCAATCCGAGGAGATGAAGGAGCTTCAAAGGCAAGTAAATGAGTTGATGATGAAGGGATACATTTATGAGAGTATGATTCCTTATGTTGTATAGTGTTACTTGTGCTAAAAAAATAGAACTTGGAGGATGTGTGTTAATTGTCGCATCGTCAACAACATAACAGTAAAGTACTGACATCCTATCCCTAGGCTTGATGACATGTTGGATGAATTGTATGGAGCATATAGTTTCTCTAAAATTGACTTAAAAAGTGGGTACCATCAGATTATGATGAAAGAAGGTGATAAATGGAAAACAACTTTTAAGACTAAACATGGTTTGTATGAATGGTTAGTCATATTGTTTAGGCTTACAAATGCACCTGGCATGTTTATGATATTGATGAATCATGTTTTGTATGCATTCATTGGTAAATTCGTGGTTGTGTACTTTGATGACATCCTAATTTATAGCAAGAATTTGAACGAGCATCTTGATCATTTGCATAGTGTACTTAGTGTATTATGTGTTGAGAAACTATATGCTAATGTTAGTAAGTGTACTTTTTGCATGGAAAAAATTATGTTTCTTGGATATGTAGTAACTGCACAAGGTATTGAGATGGACGAAGGGAAGGTTAAGACCATCCAGGATTGGCCTACACCTAAGTCTGTGACTAAGGTAAGGAGTTTTCATGGACTTGCTAGCTTTTATAGAAGGTTTGTGAAGGAATTTAGTACTATTGCAACACCTTTAACTAAAATTATGAAATAGTCTATTGGATTTAAATGGAATGATGAACAAGATAAAGCTTTTAATTTATTGAAGGAAAAACTTTGTTTGGAACCTGTTTTAGCTTTGCCAGACTTTATAAAAGCTTTTGAAGTTGAATGTGATGCTTCAAATATAGTTATAGGAGTTGTGTTAATGTAGGATAGGAGGCCCATTGCATATTTCAGTGAGAAACATAATGGGGCAGCCTTGAATTACCCTACATATGACAAGGAGCTCTATGCCTTGGTAAGAACTTTAGAGCTTGTGGCCTAAGGAGTTCGTGATATATTCAGATCATGAATCATTGAAGCACTTGAAAGGACAAGGTAAGTTGAATCAGAGACATGCCAAATGAGTTGAATTTATTGAAACTTTTCCATATGTGATCAAGTATAAGCAAGGTAAAGAAAACATTATGGCTAATGCACTATTGCACAGGTATGTTCTTTTATCTACTTTAGATGCTTGATTTCTAGGATTTGAACACATACAAGAATTGTATAAGGATGATAGTGGTTTTGGTAATATGTACAATGCTTGTGAAACTTCGGCTTTTGGTAAGTTCTATAAACTTGATGGATATTTGGTTAAAGAGAATCGTTTGTGTGTTCCAATAAGTTCTATGCATGAATTGCTTGTATGTGAAGCATATATGGGTGGGTTGATGGGGTATTTTGGTGTTGTTAAGACTTTGAATGCGTTGCATAAGCATTTTTATTGTCTTAAAATGAAAAAGATGTGCAACAGATATATGACAAATGCATAACTTGTAGGAAAGCAAAGTCTAAGACTCAACCACATGGCTTGTATACCCCTTTGCATATACCTAAGAAACCATGGGTAGATATTTCAGTGGACTTCGTCTTAGCTATACCTAGGTCAAAACAGGGTAGGGATTCAATCTTTATAGTTGTTGATAGGTTTTCAAAGATAGCACACTCTATTCCATGTTATAAAACCGATGATGCAACTAACATTGTTAATTTGTTCTTTAGGGAGACAATACGACTTTATGGGGTTCCTAGGAGCATTATTTCTGATAGAGATATTAAATTCCTTAGCTATTTCTAAAAGGTGTTATGGGAGAAACTAGGTACTAAACTGTTATTTTTAAATACTTGTCATCCCCAAACAAATAGGCAAACTGAAGTAGTTAATAGGACCTTAACATAATTTTTACATGCTGTCATTCATGAGAACTTAAAGAATTGAGAAGATTGTTTGTCATTTATAGAGCGTTTGCATATAATCATATAATCGTTCCATAATGCATCAGTTTTCAACCAACTAAAACAAAGAATAGAATAATCATTAAGTATTAAAATCTACAGTCAAAAGCTCTCACACAAAGCTGATCTCTTATACTGTATAATAATAATATCATAATAAGAAATGTGAACAAACCTAAAAAGAGAAACACTTTCGCGGCGTCAAATATAAAAAAGAAAAAAGATGACTCTTCCTTTATTTCATTCGTGCTTGATAAATATTAAAGCCAACACTATTTTCCCGTAGGAGAAACACACCTCAAATAACTGGTTTCTAATTATATTATGAGTTAATACTATTTTGTATTTTGACTTGGTAAAGTTTGCTTGTCGATAGTATGAAAACTAAAGAAGAAAGATAACAGCAAAATGGAGAGTAGTAAAATATCAACTCATTTGTAATAATAAAAAGTAGTACATAAATGGTCAGTTGCAACAATTAATTGTTGTCAGGTCGAAAGAAGCAACATCAGGTGGAGGCCAAAATGGTGATAAAGGAACGGTGTCAAATTGGGACCAATACTGGCAATGCCAATAAGAATGCTAGCTGCTGCTGCAACTAGAGAGCCTCCTCTATGAGTTTTTTAGTGAGAGCTTTGGGGAGTCCCATCACGCTATCAGTTGTCCCCACCTGCACAAAATACCAAAAATCTTGATGCATGTTACGATAAAAGGAATAAGGAAACAGTTAGTCAATGGAAGATGCAATATCAGTTATCCAGGTCCTTATCCAGCTAAATAGCTTGTGGTTTTAAGTATCTAATATCTATACGTGATTTCCCTGGGATCAAGGGTAGAAAGGACAGTCAGTCTAATTATAAACTCATTTCTTACTTTGAATAATAATACATATTTTACTCAATTGCAAGTTCTTCAAATGTATCATGTCTGGTTATCTAGGCTCCGAGGGATGCAGCCAATTACCAAATAGGCATATCACATAATAGTCATACCTACAACTAAACCGGTTGCGCAGTTTCAGTTTAAAATCTAAAAGCATCAATCACTTCATGAAAGGACTAGCTCGGGACACTATAGTGCATGCTTGTCCCTGCATCAAATGTTCCACTCTATGCGTGCTCCGTTACCATTTTTCCTATTACATATTGCACAGGGATTAGAAAACCCACCACTTCTTTAATGTAGGGCAATACCAAAGGATGCTCAATTATTAGCCCCCCGGCAACTCTGAGCACAATTCCCTCTTCAATCTGTGGAATGCATGAAAGAGAACAAAAGGAAATAAATATAGCTAGCCATTTCCATCAATGATATAACTTCACGAGAAAAATAAGTTTTACCAGCTTCTCAATGACTTCATCTGGTATTTCGTGGAAATAGATCTGTAGGGCATCACAACTTAACAGTTAGTCATTGGTAGATATCATCAGGTTAGAGAAACTATTACAAAGTGTTTCAATATTATGTATCTGTCTAATCACTGTATCATGTATGTGTTCTGCTATTGGCATCAGCATGTTAATCATTCAGGTTGTTCTAAGCAGAAAACCTTGACCACTATTAATTAAAAAAAAGACAAAGCAAGTAGTACCTCCACTCTGTCCCATTCTCCTTTCCTGAATCCAGTTTTAAGATTTGTGACAAGAACTGATCCCACAGTTGCGGCATGTCCCCCAGAATACCCTGCACTTCATGTAAATAAATAAAGAAAGCAATGGGAGAGTAAAAAGCATGGAAAGAGAGTTGACAGAATGCTAAGCAAACCTTTTATAAATTCCCATGCTTCTTCCTTGCTGGCTGGCTTTTCCCTGATCGCACCTTCATAGACTACCACCTTCAAATTGATGACAATAGCAGTAAGAAGTAACAGAACAAATATATTTTACATGCTGTGAAAGATCCTGTTGATTTCTAGCTACAAGCATGCATGCAAAACCAGTTCGTGGATGGAAAAGGAGGAATGGGGTAGGAATAGTAGGAGAGATGGCCCTTCCTCAACTGATGATAAAGAATTGGCCTCTAAAATACATCACCATTTTAAGTATAGAATCTCTCGTCTGATTTCCAGTTTACACAACCAAACAACTTGTACACCACAAAGAATATTCATTACCACCAAAAGATTAGCTCTCAATTTTAGGGAATTATCATTGCCATAGCTGTCTACTAAATTTGCCAAAATGTTTTATTCCAACAGAAGCTCACATATTACAAAATACTTGTCCCATCTACAGATACAGTTCACTGCAAATAATTATCATTTATACCTTATTAGTTTTCCTTTCTTGATTTTTGCTTAGGTATAAGAAGAGGAAGAGCCAAGAAATAATATGCAATAGCCTTTTCTTTACAAGGCTCACATTTATGCCAAAAAAAATGAAATACAAATGACTAAATCAGGAAGAAAAGTATATCAATATATACTTGATCTGCAGTAATTAACAATGTTGGTTCAGCATCCTTAGTGTAGTCACTGATCGGGAGCTTTTGCAAAATAGTGTCAGCCTGACAAGAAGTTTTCACCAACTAAGGTAAGCACCAGAGTCCACGCTAAATTAAGCCAAAAGTATTGAGGCAACAACAATAGAGAGAAGGATGACAAGGTAAATAATGTCAAATTACCAACAGCATCATTGGCAAAAAATGGTGCACGCAAAAATATTGAAAACAAATATATAAACAGAATGAATCAAGTAGTATCCAGCAGCCTAAGCAGGATTGGAAAGGCATGAGGACTATTAGAGAATCCACTACAACCATGTGATTGCAATGGTCATAAAAAGGGTGTTAAAAAAAACAGGTTCATCTATAATATTTGCATGATCTGATAATGTGAAAATTATAGATGATAGTGAGTTAAGAAAATTAAAAAATGGATATTACGTGGCAGGTGACGGGTCGGGATTTTTGAAACCCTATCAACTTGTATACCTTATACAAGCAGTATAAATACTCTCTCCATTTCTTAATCTCTCTCGCCGCTCAGCCTCTTATTCTCTCATCTCCCTCTCAACCTATATACCCTAAAAATGCGCGGTAACCTCCTCCGACCACCATTTTAATAAACTAAAACCACCAATCTCTTCCTCTCATCCTTATAACCAAAAGCCCAACTCAATATCGACAACCTCTACCTTACCCCTGTCAATCAAACCTTCAAAAAAAATCAAAACCCTAAAAATAAACTTACTTAGGTCAAATTTCTCTCTTTCAGGTTTCAAGCACTGCATCCATCATTTTGCAAGTATATTTCTCCTCTCGTGGTATCTAAAGATCAATGAGGAGTTCCACATAGCACAAAGTTTGTCTTTGTCTTCGGTGACAACGTTTTCTCACTTTTTGGATCAAAAGCAACTCCAATGAATCAAAAGCAAAGGCGTGAGAATGGCTAGTATTTTTCTGTTGTATTGGCTGAAAGATTACGACTTTGGTATGCTTCCTTTTTCCTGATTGCAAATGTGAATATATATTGCATCAGTAAATCCATATTGTGCTCCTAGTACTTCAGTTAAAATTGAAACCCATGAATATCTATAATATCCACAACCCTTTAGAGGTTAATTCAATTTCTCAAGAACTAGTATGTTGTCATATCTTTAGGATTCATTATTGTTGTGGTTGTTCAGCCCGTGAATATCTGTAATATCCACAAAAATTTTTGTCCAACTCAATATATTCAACCCGCTTAGATGCCAAAAAAAATTCGAATGGGTCGGATTTACAATTTATAAAATATTAAAAGTTGAGTTAGATACAATTATGAGTTCAAACCCAACCCAATCCATGAACACCCCTCGAACATTCCAAACATACACATACATTTGAGGATTTTCTTATCATTATCTAGTATCCACCCTCGCTAATAAATAACTTTCGATCAAATAGTTATATTTATTATTTCATTGAAAAGTTCCACTGAAGCTGGCTCACCATCCCCGAGTAGAAACAAGACCAAGAAGCTTTCCTATCAAAGCAGCATATGGGAAGCACCCAGTCTCCCATTTACTGCAAAACCAAGTGCAGTATCTAAAACATTACAATTTCTTGGTATCCTCGAGCATTGAAGGAACTAGTCTAAACCCAATGCACCTGAAGCATCTAAGAACAGGCAAAAAAGAAAGAAAGCAAAAACAAAACATACAGTGTCGGCGGTAACCAAAATAGTGGGTTCCTCATCCTTGTCTTGTTGATTATTCATAGTAGTAGTTCGTAAATTTGCTATAATAGCATCAGCCTGAGATGCAATTCACATTCATCAATTACTCGATGAAATTATTCTT
>Ga0307510_10003542_pt1 | contig 18212 bp, 15 predicted proteins | sample 12_EM_MG_FD_207224 | JGI IMG/M metagenome (GOLD analysis project Ga0307510, IMG submission 207224) | Populus trichocarpa ectomycorrhiza microbial communities from riparian zone in the Pacific Northwest, United States - 12_EM | ecosystem: Host-associated > Plants > Roots > Unclassified | place...
CTGCACCGCGGCCAGCGGCAGCGTGGCCACGCCGAAGCCGCGCTCGACGAGCTGCAGCATCGCCGAGATCGACGAGATGTTGTGCACGCGGTGCGGGCCCCAGCCCGACGCGCGAAACAGATCGACCAGCGCCACGTGCGGCTGCGAGCCGCGCTGGAAGGTCAGCAGTTCGAGCTCGGCCAGATCGGCGAGCGTGTAGCGCCGCTTGCGGTGCAGTTCACGGTGGCCGACGAACACCATCTCCATCGGCGGCAGCGGCTGGCTGCGCAGACCGTCGGCCGCGGCGGGCAGCGCGGCGAAGGCGATGTCCAGCGTGCCGCGCTTGAGCTGTTCCAGCAGGATGGGCGTGGTCTCGACCGTGAGCTCGAGCTCGAACTCGGGCGAGCTGCGCCGCATGTGCTGCACCCACTCGATCAGCCACGAATGCAGCACCGACTCGATCGCGCCGATGCGCAGCGACACCGCGCGCGGCCGCGCCGAGCCCATCTCGTCCTTGGCCTCGCGCTGCAGCGCGAGCAGCTTCTCGGCATAGGTGAAGAAGCGCGAACCCGGCACCGTCAGGCGGAACTGCTTGTCGCGCCGGTCCAGCAGCAGCACGCCCAGTTCTTCCTCGAGCGCGGCGATGCGGCTGGACATCGCCGACTGCGTGATGAAGAGCTTCTCGGCCGCGCGCGACACGCTCTTCAGCGAGACGACCCAGTAGAAGGCTTCGACGAAGCGGAGGTTCATGGTGCGGGCAGGTTCATAGCGGTGGCGAGGATACGTCGGTTCCGTCAGCGTCGAAACGTCAGCATCGGAAAAATCGATGACCCAAGCGAGGAACTCCGCGTTGGTCGCGTCGGCGCGGCTTGCGCACAATCAGGTCAATGACTTCCGACCTTCCGCTGCTCGTCGCCAAACTCTCGCTCGTCGCCGCTTCGATGTGGGGCGCATCGCTGCTGGCGCGGCGCTACGGTCACTCGGTGAGCGGCGCGCTCGCGGGGCTGCCGGTGATCGTCGGGCCCATCATGGCGATGCTGCTGATCGATCTGCCCGCCGAGCGCGTGCGCGGCATCGCGCTGGCCACGCTGGTGTGCGAGCCGGCGATGCTCGCGCACATCGTCGTGTTCGCGAACGCGGCGCGGCGCTTCACCTGGCCGGTGTGCCTGGCGCTGGCGACCGCGACTTTTCTGGCGGCGTCGGCGCTGTTGACGCACCTCGACTGGGGCGCCACTGGCGCGGCCGCCCTCGCGATCGCTGCGCTGATCGTTGCCGCCCTCGCCTTGCCCGCCTCCGGCAGCGCGGCGGACGCCCCGGTGCCGGTGCCGCGCAGCGAACTCGGCTGGCGCATCGCCGTGGCGCTCGCGATCGCCGGCAGCGTGATGTGGGGCGCCGATCACCTGCCGGCCGCGCTCGCGGGCGCCTTGCTCGCGGTGCCGATCACCGGCAGCGTGCTGCCCTGCTTCACGCTGCCGCGTCATGGGCCACAGGCCACGGCACGCCTGCTCGGCGGTTTCGTGCGCGGGCAGACCGGCTTCGTCGCGTTCTTCATCGTGCTCGTGAGCCTGCTGCCGATCGCGGCCAAGCCGGTGGCCTTCATCGCCGCGGTGGCCGCCGCCGTCGCAGCGCCGCTGATGCTGCGACGCTCGCGCATCGCTGCGCCGACGCCGGCCGCCAGCGAATGACTCGACGCCACGCCGCGATGGAACGGCGCTTGCTAAGTCCTTTGCTTCAGGGCCGCCGCGTTGGCGCGGTGTAAGCCCCGATGCGTTCCGGCCCGCCGGGGCACTACCCTTGGCGACCTCGATGTTTTCACTGGAGATTCACTCATGCGCGTTCGACTTCCCGTCTTGATCGGCTCGTTGGCCATCGCCAGTTCGGCATGGGCCCAGACCAAGTGGGACCTGCCCGCGGCCTACCCGGCCGGCAACTTCCACACCGAGAACCTGATGCAGTTCGCCGCCGATGTCGACAAGGCGACGGCCGGCAAGCTCAAGATCACGGTGCACGCCAACGCGTCGCTGTTCAAGGCGCCCGAGATCAAGCGCGCGGTGCAAGGCGGCCAGGCGCAGATCGGCGAGATCCTGCTGCCCAACTTCGAGAACGAGTGGCCGATTTTCGGAATGGACGGCCTGCCCTTCCTGGCCGATGGCTATGACGCCGCTGCCAAGCTGTACAAGGCGCAGAAGCCCGCGCTCGAGAAGAAGCTCGGCGAGCAGGGCATGATGCTGCTGTACTCGGTGGCGTGGCCGCCGCAGGGCATCTACGCGAAGAAGCCGATCACCTCGGCGGCTGATCTCAAGGGCGTGAAGTGGCGCGCCTACAGCCCGGCCACCGCGCGCATCGCCGAACTCGTCGGCGCGCAGCCGGTCACAGTGCAGGCGGCCGAGCTGTCGCAGGCCATGGCCACCGGCGTGATCGACAGCTACATGTCCTCGGGCGTCACGGGCTACGACACCAAGACCTACGAGTACATCAAGTTCTGGACCGACACGCAGGCCTGGCTGCCGAAGAACGCGGTGCTCGTGAACAAGGCGGCCTTCGACGCGCTCGACAAGCCGACCCAGACCGCTTTGCTCAAGGCCGGCGCCGACGCCGAGGCGCGCGGCTGGACGCAATCCAAAGCCAAGAACACCGAGTACATCGACCTGCTGAAGAAGAACGGCATGACCATCGTGCCGCCGAGCGCGCAGCTCACCAGCGACATGAAGAAGGTCGGCGACACGATGCTGAAGACCTGGCTGGAGAAAGCCGGCCCCGAAGGCCAGGCCGTGATCGACGCCTACAAGAAACTGTGATGCGCAAGGCCCTCGACGCGCTCTACGACGGGGCCGCCGCACTCGGCGGCCTTTTCATGGTGCTGCTGCTGGTGATGGTGCTGCTGTCCATCGTCAGCCGGCAGATCGGCTTCAATGTTCCCGGCGTGGACGCCTACGCCGGCTACATGATGGCCGCCGCCGGCTTTCTCGCGCTGGCGCAGACCCTGAAGAAGGGCGAGCACATCCGCGTGACCTTGCTGATTGCCTCGCTCAAGGGCGGCGCCAAGCGCGGCTTCGAGGTGTGGGCGCTGTTCGCCGCGAGCGCGCTCGCGGTGCTCTCTGCCTACTACAGCTGCCGGCTTGCCTGGCAGTCCTACACCTTCCACGACGTCTCGACCAGCAACGATGCCACGCCGCTGTGGCTGCCGCAGTTGTCGATGGCGCTCGGCACCGTGGTGCTCGCGATCGCCTTCATCGACGAGTTCGTGCTGGAGCTGCGCGGCCAGCGCGTGGTGATCGTCTCCGAAGAAGCCTCACGCAATGAATGACCTCACCATCACGCTGCTGCTGATAGGCGCGCTGTTCCTGATCCTGGCCAGCGGCGTCTGGATCGGCCTCACGCTCTCGGGCGTGGCCTGGATCGGCATGCAGCTGTTCAGCTCGCGGCCTGCGGGCGATGCGATGTCGGTCACCATCTGGGGCTCGTCGTCGAGTTGGACGCTGACCGCGCTGCCGCTCTTCATCTGGATGGGCGAGATACTCTTCCGCACGCGCTTGAGCCAGGACATGTTCAAGGGCCTCGCGCCATGGATGCAGGCACTTCCCGGGCGGCTGCTGCACACCAACGTGGTCGGTTGCGCGATCTTCGCCGCGGTGTCGGGCTCGAGCGCCGCCACCTGCGCGACCATCGGCAAGATGACGCTGCCCGAGCTGAAGCGGCGCGGCTACCCCGAGATCATGACGGTCGGCTCGCTCGCCGGTGCCGGCACGCTCGGGCTGCTGATTCCGCCCAGCATCATCATGATCGTCTACGGCGTCACGGCCGATGTGTCGATCTCGCAGCTCTTCATCGGCGGCGTGATCCCGGGCATCCTGCTCGCGGGAATCTTCTCGGCCTACATCGCGGTGTGGTCGCTCGCGAACCCGAAGCTGATCCCGCCGGCCGATGCTCGAATGACCTTCGCGCAGAAGCTGCACGAGTCGCGCAACCTGATCCCGGTCGTGCTGCTGATCGCCGCGGTGCTGGGCAGCATCTACACCGGCATCGCCACCGCCACTGAAGCGGCAGGCCTGGGCGTGCTGGGCTCGCTGATCCTGTCCGCAGTGCAGGGCTCGATGAGCTGGGCCGCGTTCAAGGACTCGCTGATGGGCGGCACGCGGCTGTACTGCATGATCGCGCTGATCCTGGCCGGCGCCGCGTTCCTGACGCTGAGCATGGGCTACATCGGCTTGCCGCGGCACCTGGCCGAATGGATCGCCACGCTGGGCCTGAGCAAGTTCCAGCTGATCCTGGCGCTCACCGCGTTCTACGTGGTGCTCGGCTGCTTCCTCGACGGCATCTCGATGGTCGTGCTGACGATGGGCGTGATCATGCCGACGGTGCAGAAGGCCGGCATCGACCCGCTGTGGTTCGGCATCTTCATCGTGATCGTCGTCGAGATGGCGCAGGTCACGCCGCCAGTCGGCTTCAACCTGTTCGTGATGCAGGGGATGACCCAGCGCAGCATCGTCTACATCGCGCGCGCGGCCTTCCCCTTCTTCCTGCTGATGGTCGCGATGGTCGTGATCCTCTACGCCTTCCCGCAGATCGTCACCTTCCTGCCGCAGCAGATGAAGTCCTGACAAGGAAGGCGACGATCGCTCACGCCAGCTTGAACGGCAGCTCGCGCAAGGGCTTGCCGGTCAGGCTCGCCACCGCGTTCGCGAACGCCGGCGCGAGCGGCGGCAGGCCGGGCTCGCCCATGCCGGTGGGCGCATCGGCACTCGGCACGGTGTAGACCGCGATCTGCGGCATGTCGGGCATGCGCGGCACCACGTAGTCGGCAAAGTTGCTCTGCTCGACCACGCCATCCTTCAGCGTGATCGCCGCCCCCGGCAGGCACATCGACAAGCCCATCAGTGCGCCGCCCTGCACCTGCGCTTCCAGGCTCTTCGGGTTGATCACCAGGTTGCAGTGCACGCCGGCGGTCACGGTGTGCAGCGTGGGCGTGCCGTCCTTCACCGAGGCCTCGACCACATAAGCCACCACCGAATTGAACGACTCGTGCACCGCGACGCCCCAGGCGCGGCCCGCCGCGAGCGTCTTCTTGCCGTAGCCCGACTTGTCGACCGCCAGCTGCAGCGCGGCCTTGTGGCGCGGGTGCTCGTTGCCGATCAGCTTCATGCGGTAGGCCACGGGATCCTGCTTGGTCGTGCGCGCGATCTCGTCGACGAGTGTTTCCATCACGAACGCGGTGTGCGTCGAGCCCACGCTGCGCCACCACAGCACCGGCACGTTGACCTTGGGGTGGTGAACCGTCAGGCGCATCGGGATCTCGTAGGGCTCCTTCATGCCCTCGACCGCGGTGCCGTCGATGCCGCCCTTGACCATCATCGGCTCGAACGGCGTGCCGCCCAGGATGGACTGCCCGACGATCACGTGGTCCCAAGCGGCGATGTTGCCCTGCGCATCGAAGCCGATCTTCGCGGTGTGCAGGTGCATCGGGCGGTAGTAGCCGCCCTTGATGTCGTCCTCGCGGCTCCACAGCGTGCGCACTGGCGCGCTCAAGCCCGCGGCCTGCGCCGCCTTCGCGACGGTGCAGGCCTCGACCACGTAGTCGCTGCTCGCGATCGCGCGGCGGCCGAAGCCGCCACCGGCCATCTGCACATTGACCTTCACGTTCTGCGGCGGCACGCCCAGCACCTTGGACGCCGCGAAGCCGTCGAGCCCCGGCATCTGCGAGCCCATCCACAGCTCGGCCTTGTCGCCGGTGACGGCCACGGTGCAGTTCAGCGGCTCCATCGGCGCATGCGCCAGGTAGGGGAACACGTACTCGGCTTCGATCGTGTGCGCGGTGCCGGCGAGCTTGCTCACGTCGGCGTCGTACTTGCGGGCACCGGGCTTCGTGGCGAGTTCACGGTACTGCGCGAGCTGCTTCGCGGTGTCGACCTTCTCGACGCCGCTGGTGTCCCACTCGAGCTTGAGCGCATCGCGGCCCTGCTTCGCGGCCCAGTAGCCGTCGGCGATCACGGCCACGCCTTCTCCGCCGCGATCGACCGGCACGCGCAGCACGGCCTTCACGCCCTTGATCGCTTTCGCGGCACTGTCGTCGACCGACTTCAGCCTCGCCGCGAACACCGGCGGCTTCGCGATCACCGCGGTCAGCATGCCGGGCAGGCGCACGTCGATGCCGTAGCCCTGGTGGCCGCTGGACTTGGCCTTGGCATCCAGGCGGCCGGTCGCCTTGCCGATGAAGCGGAAGTCCTTCGGGTCTTTCAGCGCGACCTTCTCCGGCACCGGCAGTTTCATCGCGGCATCGGCCAGTTCACCGTAGCTCAGTTGCTTGCCGCCCGGGCCGATCACGACGCCGTTGCGCGTGCGCAGCGTGCCCGCATCGACCTTCCATTGCGCCGCCGCCGCACTGACCAGCATCGCACGCGTGCGCGCACCGAGTTCGCGGTACTGCGTGTACGAGTGCGCGATCGAGCCCGAGCCGCCGGTGATGTGCATGCCGAAGACCGGGTCGACATACGCCGGGTCGCTGCTGCCGTGCGCGCTCTTGACCTTGGACCAGTCGGCATCGAGCTCGTCGGCCAGGATCATCGGCAGCGACGTCTGCACGCCCTGGCCGAAGTCGAGCCGGTTGATCGTGATCGTGGTCGTGCCGTCCTTGTCGATGTGCACGAAGGCCAGCGGCTGCTCGAACGGCTTCAGGCCGGCGGGCTTGGCCGCGTCCTGCGCCAGCGTGGAAAGAGGAAACGCGCCAAGCGCGAAGCCGCTGACGGCCGTCAGCTTGAGGAAGCTGCGGCGCGGCATGCCCTCGGGTGCGGCGGTTGCGTTGTCGCGCGCCAGCATGGCTTGCAGATGGCGGGGCAGCTCGAAGGTGGTTTGATCGAAGTTCATCGTGGGTCCTTCAGGCGAGTGCCTTGGCGGCATCGGTGATCGCGGCACGGATGCGCGCGTAGGTTCCACAGCGGCAGATGTTGCCGGCCATGGCCGAATCGATCTCGGCTTCGGTGGGCGTCTTGCCGCGCGGCACGGTTTTCAGGAAGGCCGTGGCCGACATGATCTGGCCGCTCTGACAGTAGCCGCACTGCGCCACGTCGTGCTTGACCCAGGCCTCGTGCACCGCCTTGCCGACCTTGTCGCTGCCATCGGTCACGGCCTCGATCGTCGTGATCTTCTGGCCGGTGGCGGCCGAGATCGGCGTCACGCACGAGCGGATCGCCTGGCCGTTCAGGTGCACGGTGCAGGCGCCGCACAAGGCCGCGCCGCAGCCGAACTTGGTGCCGGTCATGCCCAGCGTGTCGCGCAGGGTCCAGAGAATGGGGGTGGACGGGTCGACGTCGACGGCGACGTCCCGGCCATTGATGTGTAGCGTGCTCATTGAGAAGACTCCTGCAATTGCGTGAAAGACATTAGGAAGCGAACATTTATTCGGTTAAACGATAGGCCAAGGCCTTGAATTGGTCAAGCAGCTCAGGCCTTGATGCCGTCCCAGCACAGGCCGAACGCCATCGCGAGATGGGCGTCGGTGCGCGTCAAACCGCCCGATCGCAGCAGGTTCGCGGTCTCGCGGACCGAGCCGCCGAAGCTGTTGATCAACAGCACGGTGGGCACGTCTTTCAGGATCTGCTGCGTCTTCGCCGACTCGATCACATCGGTCCATTCCTTGACCAGCCGCGCCGACAGATTGCGGCTCGCTTCGGTGAACCACGGCGAGTTGTAGTACTGCTCGACAAAGACCATCTCGGCATAGTGCTCCAGCCGGTTGTCGAGCCAGTTGGTCCACATGCGCTGGAACCGGCTGCGAAACGGCGCACCCGGGTCGTCGCCTTCCATCAGGCGCGCCGCCACCGCGGTCTTCGCCTGCTCGTAGAGTGCGACCATCAACTCTTCCTTGGACTTGAAGTACACGTACAGCGTGCCGGTGGCCAGATTGGCCTCGCGGGCGATCGCGGCCATGGTCAGCCCGCTCAAGCCCGTCTGCTCGACGAGCGTGAACGTGGCGCGCGCGATGGCCTTGAGTTTTTCGTCGTCCTTGGGCTTCACATGCCCATCATAAGCGAATCAATGTTCATGAATCATGCGCACAAGCCCCGAACAGGTGCGCGCTGCCCGCTCTTTTCACGCCTTTGCCGGCAACCTGCCGGAGCGACGATGTGCGGGTGAAAAAGCGCCATCGCGCAAGGAACACTGCCGTGGCAGACATGTCGACCCCGTTGGAATGGAATGCGCTGCCCGGCACGCCGGGCGCCCTTGCGCCGAGCGCGCCGGAGGACGACGTGACGCTGGCGATGCCGCTGGAAACCCAGGCGCTGATGCCCGGCACAGGTTTCGCCGACAAGCTCAGCCGCGAGGTGTTCTGCTGGCCGACGCCGCCCTACGCGAGCTACCCCGTCGCGATGCCGCAGACCGATCCGATGGCCTGCGAGATCGTCGGCCGCAACGCCAAGAAGACGAGCGGCCGCCTGACCTTCTTCGTGCCCGAGGAAGGCGTGGCGCATGTGCAGCTGCCGCCCGCGCGCACCACGCTGCCGCTGCGCTTCGACCAGTTCCAGTCGCTGACGCTGACCGCGCCGCTGCATCCGGTCGCGCTGTCGGCCAACGACCCGCACGCGCGCCTGCTGGGCCACCGCGCGCATTCGATCTGGACCCTCACGCTGCCCGGCGGCGCCGAGCTCGAAGGCGAGACCATCGGCCATGTCGAGAACGAGTTCGGCCTGTTCCTGTTCCCGCCCTGTCATGACGCCGCTGCCGACGACGACGGCAGCGTGCTGCGCACCTTCGTGCCGCGCTCGGCCTACACGCATTTCGAGATCGGCTCGCGCATCGGCGAGTTGCTGGTCGAGCAGAAGAGCGCCACGCCGCAGCAGATCGAACACGCGGTCGACGAGCAGGCGCAGCTGCGCGGCCGCAAGCTCGGCGATCTGCTGGTCACGCGGCAGGTCGTCACGCCCGAACAGCTGCTCGAAGCCATCGAGCGCCAGGCCAAGATGCCGATGGTGCGCATCGGCGAAGCGCTCGCGTCGCTCGGCATGGTCACGCAGCATCAGCTGGAAGAAGCCCTCGCGCAGCAGCAGCTCGACCGCAACGTGCCGCTGGGCGAACTGCTGGTGCGCATGGGCGTGGTCTCGCGCGAGGACCTGCAGGTGGCGCTGGCCCGCAAGATGGGCTACCCGCTGGTCGACGTGGACACCTTCCCGGCGGAGGCCGAGGCCTTGCGCAAGCTCAGCTACGGCGTCGCGATCCGGCTGAAGGTGATGCCGCTGCTGGTACGCGACGGCCGCCTCGTGATCGCGCTCGACGATCCGGCGCGGCGCCGCGCCGCCGTCGACGAAGTGGAGTTCAGCGCCTCGATGAAGGTCGTGCCGGTGCTGGCGCACAGTCGCTCCATCGACGCCGCGCTGCTCGACGCCTACGAGAAGATCGGCGCGGCCAACGGCGAAAGGCCGACGATCGAGGATGCCTCGATCCCGATCAACTTCGACCTCAACGACACCGACAAACTCGTCGAGACGCTGGAGAAGGAAGGCCTGGACCGCAGCAGCGGCGACGACGACAAGCCCATCGAGCAGTCGGACAACTCGCTGGTGCGCCTGCTCAACAACATGATCATCGAGGCGCACAAGGACGGCGTCTCCGACATCCACATCGAGAGCTATCCGGGTCGCGAGAAGATCCGCGTGCGCTTTCGCAAGGACGGCGCGCTGCACACCTACCTGGAGCTGCCGCCGAACTACCGCAACGCGCTGATCGCGCGCGTCAAGATCATGTGCGACCTCGACATCTCCGAGCGCCGCAAGCCGCAGGACGGCAAGATCAACTTCAGCAAGTTCTCGCCGCAGCACAAGCTCGAACTGCGCGTCGCCACCATCCCGACCAACAACGGCCTGGAGGACGTGGTGATGCGCATCCTGGCCTCGGCCAAGCCGATACCGCTGGACCGGCTGGGCATCTCGCCGCACAACCTGGCGCAACTCAAGATGGCGGTCGAGCGGCCCTACGGCATGGTGCTGTGCGTGGGCCCGACCGGCTCGGGCAAGACGACCACGCTGCACTCGGCGCTCAGCCACATCAACGTGCCCGAGCGCAAGATCTGGACCGCCGAGGATCCGGTCGAGATCACGCAACCGGGGCTGCGCCAGGTGCAGGTCAATCCGAAGATCGAGTGGACCTTCGCGAAGGCCTTGCGCGCCTTCCTGCGCGCCGACCCGGACGTCATCATGGTCGGCGAAATCCGCGATGCCGAGACCGCCGGCATGGCCGTCGAAGCCTCGCTCACCGGCCACCTGGTGCTGAGCACGCTGCACACCAACAGCGCACCCGAGACCGTGACGCGGTTGCTCGACATGGGCCTGGACCCGTTCAACTTCGGCGACTCGCTGCTCGCCGTGCTCGCGCAGCGCCTGGTGCGCCGCCTGTGCACGCAATGCCGCAAGACGCGCCCCGCCACCAGCGCCGAAACCGAGGAACTGCTGGCCGACTACCTGCATGGCTTCGGCGCCGAGTCACCAGTGAGCCGGGACGAGGTGCTCGCCGGCTGGATGCAGCACAACAGCCGCGACGGCCACCTGATGCTGCACAGCAGCCCCGGTTGCCCGGCCTGCGACCAGACCGGCTTCAAGGGCCGCGCCGGGCTGCACGAACTAATGGTGGTGTCGCGCGAGTTGCGGCGCCAGATCCAGACCGGCGCGCGCGCCGAGGCGCTGCAGCACACCGCCCTCGGCGAAGGCATGCGCACGCTGCGCCAGGACGGCATCGACAAGGTGCTGGCCGGGGTCACCACGATCGAGGAAGTGCGGGCCACCAGCAACGCCTGAAGCCCGGCGCGCGACCGCCTAAAATCCACCGCATGAGCCGGCGCACCGCGCCACCAAGGACCTGCCCGTGGATTTGAAGCTGCCCATCAAGATATTCGACGAACTCTCCGACTCGGTCATCGAGTCCACCGGCATGCTGGACCTGGCCAGCGGCGAGATCCGCCAGGTCGAGTACGTCGACTACGACAAGGCGGCGCTGGGCCTGCCGGCAGAAGACGAGACCTACGAATTCACGTCGGGCCTGCTGACGAACGGCACCAAGGACGTGGAGTTCCGCGTCGAGGTCGACATCATGGCCGGCAGCTATTCGGTCACGCCCAGCGAACTGCTGGAGCTCAAGGGCCGCGCCGCCAAGCTGTTCACCGCGCCGCCACCGGGCGCCAACGTCAAGCCGTAGGCCGCGCGGGCTGTAAGAACGCGGCGCCCGGCAACGACAGTTCTGCAGAACCCTCACATCGGAGTCTTGCCATGAATACCCGCCCCACCGACACCACCCGCCGCCGCCTCGCCATCGGCGGTGCCGCGCTGGTCGCCGCATTCGCATGGACGCAGTTCAGCACCAGTGTGGCCGCCGAAGTGGCCGTGAAGATCCCCGCGCCCACCGCCGACCTCGTCACCGAGGCGCCGGGTGCGCAGGAGATCGCGGTGTTCGCGGGCGGCTGCTTCTGGGGCGTGCAGGGCGTCTTCCAGCACACCAAGGGCGTGATCTCCGCCGTGTCGGGCTATGCCGGCGGCTCCAAGCAGACGGCGGTCTATGAACTCGTCGGTTCCGGCATGACCGGCCACGCCGAGTCGGTGCAGATCACCTTCGACCCGAAGCAGATCACCTACGCGCAACTGCTGCAGATCTACTTCTCGGTGGCACACGACCCGACCCAGCTGAACCGCCAGTTCCCCGACTCCGGCACGCAGTACCGCTCGGCGATCTTCACCACCAGCGCATCGCAGAAGATGGTGGCCGACAAGTACATCGGCCAGCTCGATGCGGCCAAGGTGTTCCCGGCCAAGATCGTCACGCAGGTCGGCCCGCTGAGCGCCTTCTACGCGGCCGAGGCCTACCACCAGGACTACGCGACGCTGCACCCCGAGTCGGGCTACATCGCACACTACGACCTGCCGAAGATCGCGAACCTGAAGACGACCTTCCCGCAGCTCTACCGCGACCAGCCGGTGCTGGTGCTGGCCAAGCGCTAGCTAGGGCGCGCGCTGGCCGCGCGCTCCGGCCGGCACAGTTCGGCCACGCGCATCAACGCCTTCGCCGCCTGCGCGCCGATCTCCGAATCGCTGAGCATGAAGCTGGTCCGCGCCGCCAGCGGCTCGGCGGTGTCCGACACCCGAAAGCGATTCGCGCCGCCCACTGCGCCAAGCCTGAGCTCGACCGTGCTGCCGCGGTACTTGTGGTTCACCGCGTAGCCATCGACACGCGCGAGACCGCCGAGCTTCACTGCCTTGATCGACCGTGCATCGACATCCAGCATGTCGATCACGACCGAATGGCGCCGTTCTGTGGCCTCGGGCTCCGGTCGGTCGATGCGCCAGGTCGTCTCGGTCTGCGACAGCGTCATGCGGCAGCCGTCGAAGCGCAGCTCGAGCACGGTGTGCGCCCGCAGCCCGCGGCCGAACGGCCCGCGCTTGTCGTCGTAGAGAAAGGTGGCGTCGACCTCGCCGAACTCGCGCGCGTTCGCGACGAGCCATGCCGAAGCCGATGCGAGCGTGGCTTTCATCATCGATGCGGGGGGCAGAACGACGCTCGCGGTCGGCGCGGCGCTCGCATCGGATTTCGCGTCGGTGTTCATGCCCGCTGCGGCGCTTGCAGGCAACACCACCGCGGCCGTCGAAGGGCCGACCCCGCGCGATGCCGCACAGGCGCCGAGGAGCAGCGCCAGCAAGGGCGCCATCGCTGCGTGGATCTTCATCGTGTCGGTCTCGTCGTGAGCACGACCACGATGGTCGTCGCCCACCGGGCGCCTCACAAAACTCGGCGACGAAGCCGCTGCAGCGCGGAACGAGCGCGCGCTGGCGTCGACCCGCTAGGACACGAGGCCGCAGAGTTCCCGCGTCAGACGTGCGGCCGGTAGGTCGCGGCAGCCGCTCGGGTTCTGGCCGGACCACAGCGGTGAGAAGTCGCCGCGGCCCTGGGCTTCGGCCTTCGCACGCAAGGGCGCCATCGCGCCGGTGGCGAGCGGGAATTCGGGCGGCAGCGTGCTCATCGCCCCCAGCTCGCGCATCACGCGGTTCACGATGCCGCGCGCCGGCCGGCCGGTGAAGAGATTGGTCAACGCGGTGTGGCCAGCCGCATCGCTGGCCAGCGCCGCGCGGTGCACCGCGCTCGTCGTCGCCTCGGGGCACAGCATGTACGCGGTGCCGATCTGCGCACCCGCCGCGCCGAGCGCGAGCGCGGCTGCCACGCCGCGCGCATCGGCGATGCCGCCGGCCGCGATCACCGGCACATCGACCGCGCGCAGCACCTGCGGCAGCAGCGCGAACAGGCCGACCTGCGTCGTGAGGTCGTCGCTCAGGAACATGCCGCGGTGGCCGCCCGCCTCCGCGCCTTGCGCGATGATCGCGTCGACGCCACGCTCGGCGAGCCAGCGCGCCTCATTCACCGTGGTGGCCGAAGCCAGCACCTTCGCGCCCCAGCCCCGCACGCGCGCCAGCAGCTCCGGCGCAGGCAGGCCGAAATGAAAACTCACGACCGGCGGCGCGAACTCGGCGAGCGCATCCGCCACCTCGTGCGAGAACGGCGCGCGGCCCGGTCCGGCACCGAGGCTCGCGGGATCGATGCCGAACTCGGCATGGAAGGGCGCGAGCGCGGCGCGCCAGCGCGCCTCGCGTGCGGCATCGGGCACCGGCGGCACGTGGCAGAAGAAGTTGAGGTTGTAGGGCCGCGAGGTCTGCGCGCGGATCGCCGCGACTTCGGCGCGCAATGCATCGACGCTCAGCATCGCGCAGGGCAGCGAGCCGAGCCCGCCCGCGTTGCTCACGGCGATCGTCATCGCGCTCAGCTGAACGCCCGCCATCGGTGCCTGGATCAGCGGCAGTTCGATGCCGAGAAGGTCTTGAAGCGAGTGGGCCATGCGCATCTCCTGGAGTCGCGACGATTATCGAATCTCGCGAATGGGCACGCATCGGTTAAGGTCGCGATCCATGTTTCCCGGCCTGACCCTTGCCTACTGGCTCACGCTGCACGGCTTCGTCACGCTGACGGCCGTGATGGTGTACGTTCTCACCGCGCACGTGCTGCAGCAGCGCCGGCATCCCACTGCGGCGATCGCGTGGGTGCTGTTCATCCTGCTCGTGCCCTACATCGCGCTGCCGACCTTCCTGACCTTCGGCTCGCGCAAGCAGGCGCGGCCGCGCGCGCAGCCGCTGCTCACGGCACCCGAGCCGCCGTCGCACACCTCGTGGGCGATACGCACCGCGCAGGCGCTCGGCCAGCCGGCGCCGCTGGACCACCGCGACCTGCACATCCACCCGAACGGCCACGCTGCCCTGAACGCGCTGTGGCGCGTGATCGCCGGCGCGACGCACACGATCGACCTGTGCACCTTCATCGTCGGCCCGGACGCCGTCGGCCGCGAGGTCGTCGCGCGGCTGGCCGCCAAGGCCAAGGCCGGCGTCGCGGTGCGGTTGATGATCGACGGCCTCGGCAGCCTGATGGGCGGGCGGCCCGATCTGGCGCCGCTCACCGATGCAGGCGGCCAGGTCACGGTTTTCGTGCCGCCGTGGCACTCGCCGCTGAAGGGCCGCACCAACCTGCGCGATCACCGCAAGATGCTGATCACCGACGCGGGCCACGCGACGCAGCGCGTGTGGAGCGGTGGCCGCAACCTCGCGGCCGAATACTTCGAGGGCGACGCGAAGAAGACCGCGTGGCACGACCTCAGCTTCGATTTCAGCGGCGCGCTGGTGCAGCAGTTCGCCGCGCTGTTCGACCACGACTGGGCCTTCGCGACGAGCCGCCACGCGCCGGCCGTGGGCATGGCGCCGTCGCACGCGGCAGTGGCCGGCAGCGCACAGCTGATCGCCTCCGGCCCGGACCAGATCGACGACACGGTGTATTCGCTGATCGTCACCGCGGCCTACCGCGCGCAACACCGCATCGCGATCGTCACGCCCTACTTCGTGCCCGACTCCGCGCTGCTCACTGCGCTGTGCCTGGCGGCGCGCCGCGGCGTGAAGGTCGATGTGCTGCTGCCGGCACGATCGAACCACCGCATGTCCGACGTCGCCCGCTCGCGCGCGCTGCGCACGCTCGCGATGGCCGGTGCGCACATCGAGTTCGCGCCGCAGATGCTGCATGCCAAGCTGGTCGTGATCGACAAGGCGCTCGCGCTCGCGGGCTCGGCCAACATCGACAGCCGCAGCCTGTTCCTGAACTACGAGTTGATGGTGGCGTTCCACGACCGCGATGCGATCGTCGGCTTCGAGGCGTGGTTCGAACACGAGCGGCGTGGCGCCACGCCATACGTGCCGGTGCGCCCAGGCCTGCTGCGCGATCTGGCCGAAGGGCTGGTGCTCTGGCTGGGCTTTCAGCTCTGAGCCGGCCGCTTCGCGCGGGGCACAGATTCCCTTTGACTGTAGTCCCAAAAACGCGTGATTCGACGCGCTGCACGCGCAACTTCTGCGGCGTAGATTCAAACGCATGCCGTCGCCATGTCGACGCCGGCGTTCACCCCTCGCACGGAGAAGTTGATGAAGAACGATGTGTCCGATCCATCCAAGGAGCCCCCTGAAGACCAGCGCGAAGCGAACCCACGCCGCGGCTTTCTGAGGCAGGTCGTCAGTGGCGCCAGCGCGCTGCCCTTTGCCGGCGGCCTGGCCGGCGGCGCCGCCGTTGCGCTCGCCCCCAACGCCGTCGCTGCACCGGCAGCACCCGCCGCCGCCGCGCCGCTGATCGGCTACACCTGCTTCAGCCAGGACGAAGCCGCGTTCATCGAGACCATGGTCAACATCATGTGTCCGGCCGATGACTTGTCGCCGAGCGGCGTCGACACCGGCCTCGCGGTCTTCATCGATCGCCAGCTCGCCGGCGATTTCGGCAAGGGCGCGAAGCGCTACTCGCGCGGCCCGTGGCAACAGGGCAAACCGCAGCAGGGCTACCAGCTGCCGCTCACGCCCGAGCAGTTCTTCAAGGCCGGCATCGAGGCTGCGAACACCGCCTGCATTGCCAAGCACGGCAAGCCTTTCGACCAGATCGCGCCGACCGACGCCAACGCCTTCCTGAACGATCTGGGCGGCGGCAAGGTCGGCGACGCCAGCCTGCCGTTGGCCTCGTGGTTCAACGAACTCGTGTACCCGCTGTTCACGCAGGCCTGCTTCGCCGATCCGATCTACGGCGGCAATGTCGACAAGGTGTTCTGGAAGATGATCGGCTACCCCGGCCTCCCGGCCACGCACACCATCGACATGGTGCAGTTCCGCGGCAAGCCCTTCCCGGGCGCCAAGGACCCGAAGTCCATCGCCGACTTCTCTTGAACGGGAGCACCACATGATCAAGAAACTCCCGAGCAAGACCGTCGTGATGGTGGGTGGCGGCCTCACCGCCGGGCTGGCCGCACGCCAGCTCACCAGCAAGAACATCGATGTGCTCGTTCTCGAACGCGGCACCGACCACACCAAGGGCGCCGAAGCCAAGCTGCCGACGCAGCGCGACGAGCTGCGCTGGGACACGCGCCAGGGCCTGATCCAGGACTGGTCGGTGCAGACCTACACGCTGCGCTATGCGCGCACCGAGTCGGCACTGCCGGTGCGCTGGATGGAAGCCTTTCTGCCGGGCGAAGGCCTGGGCGGCGCGGCCAACCACTGGAACGGCCACACCTGGCGCTGGTCCGAGTACGACATGGAACTGCGCACGCGCAACGAGTCGCGCTACGGCAAGGCCGCGATCCCGAAGGACGTGCCGCTGCAGGACTGGGGCACCAACTACAAGGAGATGCGGCCGTACCACGAGCTGTTCGAGAAGCTGTTCGGCATCGCCGGCAAGGCCGGCAACATCAACGGCACGATCCAGGCCGGCGGCAACCCGTTCGAGGCACCGCGCGATGGCGAGTACGCACAGAAGCCGCTCGAATACACCGAGGCAGGCCTGACCTTCAAGGCCGCGGCCGAGAGACTGGGCTACAAGCCGTTCCCGACGCCGGCTGCGAACTCGTCGAGCGCGTATACCAACCCGGACGGCCAGAAGCTCGGCGCCTGCCAGTACTGCGGCCACTGCGAGCGCTTCATCTGCGAGGCGCAGGCCAAGGCCTCGCCCGAGGTGCTGCTGTACCCGATGCTGAAGCAGCGCAAGAACTTCGAGGTGCGGCTGAACTGCCACGTGCTCGGGCTGATCTACGACCGCGCCGGCAAGAAGGTGACCGGCGTGCACTACGTCGACCGCCTCACTGGCCAGGAGTACGAGCAGCCGGCCGACGTGGTGATGCTGGGTGCGTTCACGATGACCAACACCAAGCTGCTGCTGACCAGCAAGATCGGCAAGCCCTACGACCCGGTCAGCAAGACCGGCGTGGTCGGCAAGAACTTCTGCTATCAGCTCGGTGGCGGCGTCACGCTGTTCATGAAGAACAAGTGGTTCAACCCGTTCCTGGCGACCGGCAGCACGCAGGTCTACATGGACGAGTTCAACAACGACAACTTCGACCACACGGGGCTGGGCTTCCTCGGTGGCGGCGGCATCAATGCGAGCATGTTCCACGGCCGCCCGATCGCCACGCGCCGATTGCCGCCGGGCACGCCGCGCTGGGGCAGCGCGTGGAAGAAGGCCAACGCCGACTGGTATGCGCACTCGATGGTGATCGGCATGCAGGGCAGCTGCTATCCGCATGTCGAGAACTACCTCGATCTCGACCCGACCTACACCGACGCCTACGGCCAGCCGCTGATCCGCATGAACTTCGACTGGCGCGACAACGAGCTGAAGATGTCGAAGTTCATCGCCGGCAAGCAGAACGAGATCGCGAAGGCGTTCAACGCCGACATCGTCACGCCGGCCTCGACGCTGCAGACGCCGTTCGACACGCGCGTCTACCAGAGCACGCACATCACCGGCGGCACCATCATGGGCGCGGACCCGCACACCAGCGTGGTCTCACCGCACTTGCAGCACTGGGACGCACCGAATCTGTTCATCGTCGGCGCCTCGGTGTTCGCGCACAACTCCGGCTACAACCCGACCGGCCCGCTGGCCGCGCTCGCACTGCGTGTCGGCGACGACATGGTCTCGTACGTGCAGCGCCCGCGCATGCTGTGAGCGCATATCCAATGAAAGGACACACGTTGAAGAATCGACTCACCAAGTTCACGCTCGCCGCGGCGTCGCTGATCGCCTGCATGGGCAGCGCGCACGCGCAGGACGCGGCCGCCGGCAAGGCCGTGTTCGCGCAGTGCACCGCATGCCACTCGATCGACGGCACGAACGGCGCCGGCCCCAGCCTGCAAGGCATCAACGGC
>Ga0307510_10003544_pt1 | contig 18209 bp, 21 predicted proteins | sample 12_EM_MG_FD_207224 | JGI IMG/M metagenome (GOLD analysis project Ga0307510, IMG submission 207224) | Populus trichocarpa ectomycorrhiza microbial communities from riparian zone in the Pacific Northwest, United States - 12_EM | ecosystem: Host-associated > Plants > Roots > Unclassified | place...
GGAGTACCTTCACTTCACCTCCACCTGTTGGACTGCTTTACTGCAAGTGTACAGGCTAGATCGACACGAGTTCGGATCTATATACTCGAGGATCACTAGTGATCACTGCCTTTCGCGTATCACCATATAATCACCTCGAGGCAGCGGAATGATGCCTCCATCAGAAGTGATCCCTGCTTCTTACTAGTCTCACAGCCATGTTACTATTGTAGTGGTTGAATTCGGTCAATGACCCAGTGCTGTGGTGAAAACCCTGACATATGAGCAACACAGTCACCAATACAGCACATACTGTAACACGTTCACGAACATCCACACGACTTTACAAGACGTCATCTCCACTTCCAGTCTGAACACGGATCCTACCCATCCGATCACTCGTCGCCATAAGCGAGCCGGACTAAAGGGATGATCATCACGGGAAGCAAAAGAGGACGGGATCGGGGCAGCACGGCAGCTCATTGCGACATATGCAAGGACGAGACGGGATGAGGGGAGCGGAAGAGCCAGCTGATACAACAAGCTTACATTCTTCTTGACACTGAACTTTCAACGCCCCGCCTACTTACAAGTGTAGATGTGTATACGTATCCGAGTCGTCTCCCTAGGACGCACCACCGCCAGCGCGCTTCGAACGCCATCCACTGCCCCCACCGCCACCGAGCACACCGCCACCAACCCCGAAGTTCCCAAATGCCCCTCCTGGGCCAGTGTTTCCAGGTCCAGGTCCGGGGCTTTCACCCGGACCAGTGACTGGGCTGGCTGCTCCTTTGTGAAACGAGGGTCGGAACGACGACTGAGGGACGGCCTGTATCGAGAGGAACTTGTTTGGCAGTGGACGATCCTCCGTATTGTACTAAAAAAAGAAATTCAGGGATGGGATTCGGGGAGAACGACGGTGCGCCGAGAGTGGAGAGCTTACCTGGAATTCGAGCCCGATCCCGTCTGCCTCAGACACGTCGAGCAGCTTGACGAGCTTGCGCCCAATACCGTTCACCTTCTCGACGTCCTCCTTCGAGCGTGTCCAGAGCTGAATGCGGTCGACCTTGGAGCGCAAGCTGACGACCGCGCCGCAGATCTCGTCACCTTCGTCGAGCTCCTCGCCGACGAGCGCCATCGTGAGCCACTGCCAGGACTGGTCGAGAAGCCCCGGATTGTTCTTCATCGTCAGCACCCACTTGCCGCCGTTCGCGTTCGCCTCGTCCTCCCACATCGGCTTGATGCCCGACTTGAACAGGTGGTAGTTCGAGTTGCGCTCCAGCTTGGACGGCGGCTTGAGCCAGTTGAAGTACCGGCAATATGACTCGACCGTGTCGAACTCGCCCACGGTGGTGAGGCCCGCTTCGTAGGCACCCGAGTCGGCTGGCGCCGGGTACGAGGCATCTGTGGTGATCGTTGGCGTGAATGGTACCTTCATCTTCGTGTCGTGGTAGATCGTCCTATATTTAAAGCATGAGAGAGAAATATCATCCCGGGATGTTCCAAAAACAAGGAAAGGGAAACTCGGCGGCGGGTGGGTGGAAGTGTGACTCGACGCACCATGCATGCTGCAACGGATGTTCGGGTGGCTTGGTCATCACGCCGGGTGTCTGTGGATCCTCGATGGGTTCCGCTTCGGGTGGCACCGCCGTGCCATCGACGCTGAGGGTGCGCGTGCGCGCATAGCGCGCCGTGATCGCATCGAGCGTCGGGATGTTCTTGAACCCCTTGGTCTTCTTTACGGTCTTATCGAGTCCAGCGGTCTCCTGCGCGAGCCTCTCCACCTTCTCGGCGGTGAGGGGCTCGCCGGGGCCCGCCGCAGCGATCGCATCGCCGTTGACGGAGCCGTTGGTCGAGTTTGGTGGCGAGGTCGAGAGGGCAGCGGGCGAGGTTGACCGCGTCATGGGGGCGTTGACCGCGACCGAGTCGGCGATGGACGTCGCGGTCGAGAGGGACGTCTGCGAGCTCGTGCGGAGGAGAGAGGCGGCCAGGCGGGGGCGGGTCGAAGCGATAGACGGGGGCGGGGTGCTGGCGCCGATGCGAGCGGCGAGCTGGTTGAGCGAGGGAAGACGACCGCTCGAAGAAGGGGGTCGATCTGATTTTGAGAGTTCGGGACCTGGTTGCGAGGCTGTGGACGGGTTTGTGCTCATGGCGGGAATCGTTCGTGGTGGCGGCAGCTCGCAAGGGTGAACCGAGATATGAGCGTCATCGTTATCTTATTATTTTGTCCCAAAAGGGTTATGCCATCTCACCTCAATCACCTCAATACATTCAACTACAACTCAGGTCTGGGCCATGAAGAAACACCGGTAGTCAATTTCGTCACAGAAAAATGAGTCAGTTTTCAGCTGAATCCAACAGGAACCCAGTGGTTGCTAGAGCATCGTCAATTAATGATGTGAGCTGCGACAATTTCCCCACGGGCTTGCGAGACGGTGACACCGGCAACATATCTACTTTACTAGTCACTAGGTCTACATGTTCCACCAGGCGTCGAACAGGGTCTTCTCCAGTTCCTTTGGTGACCATAGTAGCAGCTCCAGTTCCAGCCAGCAGCGGTCCCGACCCCAGGTGGTCGTCAAATATTCAGATATTCAGATCCAATCATTCGAGGGGTTTTCCCTATTCTATTCACTAATCTTCGCTGCAAGCATGTCCAATGCAGTGGGACAGCGTGGCCCACCTGTCGGCAGGGCGAAAATCATCTATGTGCTTCGTGGTACAATGCCAGCAGACCTGCTACTATTTTCGCTAATACAAACAGTAATTCCTTCACGATAGTGGCGGAGAGATTCCGTGATAACATTTCATGACCCTTCTAATCAAAGCCAATTCCTTCCCTGCAGCCAGGAAGCTCGTCGCAGACGGGATTCGTGACACGACTCGAGTTGTCAGTGCTGTCAGAACTTGAGGAGCCACATGCTCCACGCGACGAGCACGACCGGCACAACACTCACCATCTCTCCCAGAGCTGCGTACTCGGGAGCGATGCTTACCTTGACAAAGGCCCCGGCCGCGAACAGCACTGCGGAAAGGTTGTAAACGACGGCCCATGCGAAATTGAGGTATATCCGAAACGTGGCGCCACGCGACAGACGAAACAGCGATGACAACGCACGCGCGAGGTCAGGTGCGAGGAAAACGACGTCCGCCGCACTTCGGGCGATGTCCGTCCCGCTGCTCATCGCGACACTGATGTTCGCGGTAGCAAGAGCTGGCGTGTCGTTTGTCCCGTCTCCAACGAACATAACGCGCGCCCCAGTTGCTTGCAGAGCGCGAATATAGGCGACCTTCTCCGCTGGTAGGCAACCGCCTACGGCGCGCTCGTCCGGAATGCCCAACTGCTTCGCGAGGGCGCCAACTACGGGCCGCGCGTCACCCGAGACAATATGGACCTGGACCCCCTGACGCCCGAGAAGCTCAACCGCGGCGGCGGCACTTGCGCGTGGACTGTCGGCTAGTCCGAAAAACGCAACCACCTTCGAGTCTATAGTCACGGCGAACATGGTCAGAGCCTTCTCCATCATGAGCGAGTAATGCGGTTCTGTCTGTAGACCGAGCCAGATTGGGTTCCCACCGCGGACAAGCACGTCATTGACTGTTATTTCGAGGCCTTTGCCAGGGAATGACTCTACTTGACTCGTGGGTGACACCGCAGATATGTTTGGGTAAGTCGCGCGTAGGTGCTTGGTTACCGCATGAGCAACAGGGTGCGAGTCTTGAGATACAAGTGCCAAAATTGTGCCTATGGTGTCCTCGTGCATGATGCATGCTTCAACGACGCCCATGTGTCCGAGCGTCAACGTGCCAGTCTTGTCAAACACGACGACGGTGGCGGTTTTGGCATCCTGAACCGCAATTGCGGTCTTCAGGCCGCGTTAGAAACATAGTGAAATGGGTACATGCGTCTGGAAGCCTACCTTGAACAACACGCCTTCCCTAATCCCAACAGTACCAGTAATGATGATGACCATCGGGACGCACAGCACGACCGCGCACGGGCACGATACAATAAGCACAGAGATCGAATATCGCAGCGCTGCCAAGCTTGCTTTTCCGAAGTGCTCCCCACGAACGTGCAACCCGACGACCATCCATATGACAAAGGTGATCACTGCCAAGGACAGGATGACCGGGGCAAGCAATGAGGCTGCGCGGTCCGCGATGTCTTGTACGCGAAGACGTGTTTCTTGCAGGCGCGTCACGAGAGAGGCGAACTCAGCAAGAGTATTCTCTGCGGGGGCTCGGGAGACCTCCATATCAATGGAATGGGTCACGTTCCGGGTGCCAGCCGTGAGAAGAGACCCAGGTGCCTTGTCGACGGGTAGACTCTCACCAGTGAGAGCAGACTCGTCAACCTGAGTCAACCCTCGTAACACAATGCCATCCGTCGGGATAAGCGTGTTTGGTGAAACGCGTAGGACGTCGCGGGGTTGTACGAGGTCCACGTGAGTGACCGCGATCGTGGTGCCGTCCGCCGAGGCCATTTGTACGAAGTCTGGTTGCAGCGAACCCAGATTATCAAGGACCGATGTTGCGCGTCGGCGTGAATATGCCGAAATGAGCTTTCCCATAGTGATTAGCGTCAACAATAGCGTCGGTGTTTCGAAGAATGGCGTGCTGAATTCGTGGCCCGCTACCTGCGTGATGTATGCGGCGACGGAGAAGACATACGCAATCGTGGAGGAGAAAGTGATGAGTACATCCATGTCGATGTCGTGTTGCATGATAAGAGTGTAGAACGCGGAGGAATACAAAGGCGCCGCGACGTAAACTTGGATACATGACGCGAGAAAGAGGGAGATCGCGCCATATATTATCGGATGAGGTTGTAATGGCGCCCAGGAAAAGACAACCACGGGGATGCTGAGAATGGCAGAAATAAGGGTTCGTCGAAGGAGTGAAGTGATATCTTGGGCAACTTTCGAAGTATTGTTTAGTCTTGAAGGAGGAAGGAAAGAACCACCCAAAGGGACAAAAATGTCCAAGACGGAGCGGGGCGGTATTAGGGCTGCATCGTACTGGACATCAAAAACTACACCGGATTCGGTGGGAGATGTCTTGAGGATCACCACGCCCAGAGGGAGGACGGGGTACTCAGGATGAAGTCCAGCATTGGTCTGGAACATGATGCGAAGCACTCTATATTTTCCTTCCAGTTGAGGTTCGTCATCTACCGCGCAAGTGAAGCCGGACAGTCTTGTGGCTCGTCTTGCTATCTTGGAAGGAGAGATAAGATCCTCTCTGTATGTCAGATAGGCTCGACCAGTGAAGACATTAACTTTGACGTCTTGAACTGATGGAAGTGATAGAAACACCTTTGTGAGCTTTAGTGCACACGAAGGGCAGTCCATTCCGTCAACTGTCAAGAACAGAGTCTGGATGCGATCATCACCCTTTTTGGCGGTGTCTCTGGCGACAATTTGTCGATGGTCCTTCGCGGGTACATGGTAACAACGGCATGGAGGCTGTGTTGTCGAGTTGTTGTTTTGTGTCTTTGTCTCTGGTTGGGGGTTGCGTATGCGGGAACAGGAACAGGAAACTGTGGCCTCGAAGAAGCGTCCGAAGGTACTTTTTGACCGACATATTGTGTGTCGAATCTTCGCCAGACGGCGACGACATTTGCAACGGTAATCACCAGGGCCACCACCTGATCGGGTTGGGTAAGTTAGACAAATACACGAAAGGGTGACGTTTCAGTGTACGTGCCATCAGTTCTAGCAGAGGCAACTATATCGTCTTCAGTTTCGGCAGTTAGCCCAACGGTACCAACAGGGCACGCTTGACAACATTCCGAACGGTTTCCTGGGACATCGCCAGAGTGGCAATCATCTTTCGTGGCTAATGAATGAGCATCGGAGTCATTTTGTCCACATCCGGAGCAGCAATCGTCTTCGTCTTCTATGCCTGAATAACGAGCACGTGAGTGATTTTGGTACCTGAATGCCGACACAACTGAAGCTCCTCGTACTTTGGTGGCATTCGACGCTCGGGGTGTCAAGGTTGCAAGGTGGACTAGGTCCTGGACAACATCCATCTTCGCAGCTGGGCTTGTTTGTATCATTGTCATCCCGGCAACAAGGTTCTGAAAGACGGGGCACGCTATGATAAGGGAACACTGGGTGCAGCGGTGATCTGAAGCAGCATACCCTGCGCCAGGTCGGGACAACTTGAAGCAGGACCGCAACAACTGGAAGGCGATCCGGGTGTTGACCCCTGGCATCCACCTTGACGGTCTGAGACACATTTATTGGCAGTATATTGTATGGAGCTATGTTGGAGGTCGCATTCCTGCGATATTTGACAACATGGGTCCGCTTGGCGCCGTGTATCACAAACTTGAATGGATTCAGCAGCAAAAGTGGGCGTCGCGCAAGGGGCGGGGTCCGGAGGCGATCCTTTAGTATATGCGTGTTCTTGCATGGGCAGTGAGTGATATGGGTGGGATCATAGAACACATGGGAGGCAAGTAGAGTGCCATGAGGTTTAAAAGGGCTAGGCGGAAGATAGTCGAGTTCCGAGCCAGCGGGTTGTACTGTGTTGAATCACGTAAGGGGTTACCCCGGGTAAATGACATGTCATGAGTGAAAAAAAAGCTTACTGGGTCTCAAGGTTGTACATGTAGGTTCGATACCTTCTTGGCTAGCTATGTGTGTATATAAATTGTGTAGTAAAAATCACTGTGGTTTCTACCTGACAAGTGCGGCAAAAGGGTAGGTAGCCTAAGGTAGGTACGTATCATGCGGGTGTAAATAAGAGCAAATAAAGCTTGACTTGGCGTGGCGTAATCTTATCTTGTACCGATCAAACGGATATATCTACCGAACTTACTTCTATCCAGGTCAGTAAAACGGTGTCGCCTCTCCCCGCTCTGGTGCTGGTGCAACGCCAGCGCGTCCACTTTCCCTCTCCCTTGCGTGATCACGCCTTTTCTTTTGACACAGCAGACCGTTGATCGCAAACATTTATTGTTCCTCCTCTGTTGCTCGTTCTCGCCTTCTGCCCCGCTTCTTGCTCTCCCATTCTCCCTCTCCTCTTCCCCTTTCTCGTTACCTTCCCCTTAGGTCGACATCATACTAATCGCAGCCCCCTTCAAGTTACCTACACTGGAATTTCATTTACCTTGGAATGGCTACCTATGAACCGGCCGGGCCAAAGTTAAAGTTATGACAGTTGACAGTCAACAGTTAACAACAGCGATAAACACGGCCGGCTACGCTATGTAATACAGCTCAGGTAAGCAGCTAAAAACTGCGCTGCGTCGTTGGCTCATGAAAAGATGTAAAGAAAATATACGTCCCTTGAAACCGTGGGTGTCACGGGTTACTCCAACTCTAACTTTGTTTCGATCCAATCCCAATCCCAATCCGCACATCCGCACAGGCCGTCAGTCAGGTGTGAACACGTGAACGTGAACAGGCAGTCCACCTGGATTAGGGTTATATACTTTCAGGGGTGACCATAGGAAGAGGAAGAGGAAGTTATATTCGGCCAACTACGCTATGTAATACAGCACAGGTAAGCAGCCCAAAACTACTACAGTACACCTCGTTGGCTCGTTAGGTAAGATATGAGGACGCCCGTCAGGCCTGATCTGGTGATACTTTTCGGAACTTGTCACACTCATCAGGTACGTCACCCTCGCCTTCTCATGACAGCAGCTAGATGGGACCTAGGTATGTTGGCCGCCATCACACTTTCCTTCCAATTATAACTCCCAGATCTCTGGCCCATCGCAGTCAGACTCCATAGACATTTCAACCCCCTCGCTATCGGTTGCATAGGCATGGCCGCCGCCGCCGCCGTCTGGGCGTGATCCTCCAGGCGGTCCACAGTGCACCTCGGGCTCAGCCTGGCTGCCATTCTGTAGGCCTTCGTCGTCACCCACCGTGCCAGCGTCCTACAGTGTTGATGTTGTATTCATGTTGCTCACACAAGCCCTGAGGCCTGAAGCCACATCAGGTGTGCGAAAATTTTGCCGTTAAACTCGGCTTCAATAGCTTCGTCCTAGCTCACGTCCCATGCACACAACCCGTCTCCTTCATCTACGTCTCGTGCCAATTCCCCTCCAGATCGCTGCCACCGCAAGAGTAGATCCCACCTTCTGGCGCACGGTGAACCTTTCCAGCCTGCCTTTTGCACACACTGCGCTTATGCTCCTCCAAGGAGGAGGCGTCCTTCGGGGGTCACGTGGATCTGGCCCGGGCGCCGACGCGGCAGCCAAAAGCAAGGACGGGACGGCTCCGCTTTATGGGGCGTCCTTAAGGAGCCATGTGGATCTTGCCCAGCTCCTCATTGAACACGGCGCCGATGCAGCCCAGAGCAAGGACTCTGCTGCATTGTGCGTCCGAACGGGGTCATATAGACTGGCCCTCTATCGAGCACTGCCCCGACACGGCAGCCCCTATGCCACAGGTTTAGCAGCCAAATCACCTACTCAACATGACACTTCTGATGGGTTTGAACACATGATCTGGCCAGGTTGAGCACTGCATTGACCATTCATCTACTTGGTCCCCTCTTGATACATCCAACCGAATTTACTAGTTATAGCCTTTACCCCGAATATCAAGAATTGCACAGGCTGACACAGGCAGGTAGACTACATGCACCCGAGTACATAGGCGATGACAATAGGACCTCCTAGTCGTAACCCCCCTTCATCTCCTCCTCCCTCCTCGATCGTCCCACAGTCTAGAAAAAGATGCCTATGAATTCCGGGAAGATTATCTGAAGATGAGATTCGAGTACTTGAATGTAGGATTAAGTCAGATGAAGACGACATGTATAGCTACGCCACTGTGGTGAGGCCAAGCGAAATTCGAGGCCAGTGCCCCAGTCCAAAATTGCAGTCTAGCGATCAATGATCAATGATAAGAACACACAACGCTAGTGCATTTCGTCTCTCTGTGCATTGCCACTACCTCAGATAGGATACGATGGCGAAGCGCGAATCACCGGACCGCTCGGAGGTTACCATCCGTTGCCCCGTGCTCGCTCTTCACAGCGCTCGGTTGGCCCTTAAACGCCGCGCAAAACATCTCCAAGGCTGTGCGCTCACCGAACATCCGCATTCTTGGTTTGCAGCCGCACCCGTTCTTTTATCGACCGTTGTACCCTAAGTTGTGTGGCACATTACGTATTTGTATTCCTTCTAACCTTTCAACTTAGCCACTGGCGCAGTACAGCTGAGGCTGTACCCGTGACAGCGCCCACTGGCAAACTAATGATGTGAAAACATCTGCATCAGATTCCTCCGCAACGACCTCCCGGAACTGGCTGGTGATGGGCCCTAACAGGAACATTAATCGGGTCAGCATTCCAGTTAGGATGAGTCTCAACGCTCCACGCATAAAATATCACTGCAGCAGATCACAGTCTTGGCACTCCTTACCTGTTTTCTTCCTCACACTCCCAGCTGTTGTTGCCATTCTTTAGCGCAGTGCGCTGCTGCGTCTGGGACGATTCTTTACAACGTTACTCCTCACGGTCATTCATTTCTCATCGTAGGTACTTGTGATTAGGCAGTCAAATTGCGTTCTCAGGAATGGGCCTAATGCAGACCCACAACTTTCTGGGCAGGGAGGATCCCACTCGTTTTTACAACATTTTAATATCCGGCACCTCACGGCTATTCATCCCATGGGTGCATATATGAGCAGCGGCCTCATCTCCGCTGGTGAGTTAATGCGCCTGCTCAACTTGGGCTTCGTCTCACATGTCCACCCGGCCAACCAGGGAATGTACTGTACGTTTGTGGTATCGTTATTTCCTATGACATCTTCGGCTAATCATTGTTATTACATAGTAAACCAGCTGGGGCAAACCAGTCATGGTATTCCAAGCGCACGAACATTAGCCCGAGTGTCCCGCTTCTCTCCCACCATCTGGACTCTACCAACGGGGCAATTTTCGGCGTTGTGAGGTGAGTGAACTCTATCGGAAGCTGGCAGTGCGAAGTCAACGATGTTTTCCTCTGCTATGCCCAAGCTGGCCTAGTGTTCGACGGAACATAAACGCTCCCCGCGCCGCTGTCTCCAAGCGGTCAGGGTGGGTCCTTCCGGTTTCTCTTCTCACATTGTTTAACGTAATCCCATCTACCCCAACTAGCCCTCCAATATCGGGTCTTACTCTTGGACTTATCGTTGCAAGTGTGGCTGTCGTGTTGTCACTATTGCTTCTCTTCGACATCTGGCGCCGTCGTCGCAAACGGCGGAGCAAAAATGCCGGCGATCAGGAAAATCCAGGAGTTCTGCCAGCTAGCCATGAAATAGGCAGCGATGGGACTGTGAGTTTTTATCCATCCGCTCTGATCGTTGTGGTCCTAACGATGGGACGGAAAGTCCTTCGCAAACCATCCGAACGATTCACCCGGAAGAAGTTCAAATGACAGTTCTCTTATCTCCCAGCCCTCCAAAGCTACTTCCTCTGTCAGCCTTCTGACGTTGCCAATCTCCAAGGTGTCGGACGGAAAGAGCCGAAGGGCACGCCCTCTTATTCGCCCCCCACCCCTCCAACTATCGCCTCTACTATATCCAGAACGCGAGGCAAGGCGAGGGAACTCCTTCACTGTGGCGACATCGAGGACCACTAGATCAATGGGAAGTAGTAATCGATGTAGTTTTCTCCCCAACCCCTGGGATGGTAGCGCGAAACCGTCGCATGCGGCGTTTGAACAGGCGAACTTCTGGGTACCCCATCCCGCCCCCGCCGTGCTCCGCGTAAAGTCCTTCAAGGCGGGACTTCCCCAGACCCCGCGCGAGCGTCGAACTTTCCTGCCCTCCGAATTGAGACTGCTAGAGCTCACTCAGGTTCCTGTGGCTGTAAAGAGGATAAGGTCTAATTCTGGCCAGGGACCTGCACCGATATGATGATGGTGGGGCGGAATAAGAATTGGAAGTCGTTGGGAATATAATATAGGTTATTGTACTGTAAAACTACTTAGGGCATTGACGTTAGTGTACACTCCTACTACAGTAGTAACCCTGCACCGTCGTGTATTGTATATTAACTCTCACTGATCGGGTTCAAATCGAAAAAGGAGCCATAGACCTTTGCTGCGTCGCGAGTGGCCCTGCTCATCAGGCTCTGATCTCATCCATTAACATTCAACTTCTCCTCTTCGACCACTCTGCCGTATTCCCATCTCCAACTGGTATTTGTTTTTTTTTTGTTAGTCTTCAACTGCTCGGGTGCATCGCCACGACACGACGGGAACGCGCGCGTCGCTTTTGCATGACGACGATTTTCGCATGAATGGAAAGAACCTAGTCACACTTCAAGTTACCACAAAAGCAAAGTGATCATGCCTAAATCCAAGCTCTACATGTCCATCTCTCCCGATGACGACGCTTCTTCACTCAATGGCCCCATCACCGAGGAGGGCCCTACCCCTCTTGCCCCAATGCCCCACACTGCCTATCCGAAAAACAACTTATTCGCCCGGCCCTAGCGGGGAATACACCACGAGAGTTGCGGTAGGTCGATTGCCTGAAGAGGTCTACATGAACACGTTGCCGTGGTGGCGAGCGGTGCTTCGGAGGAAAGCGTCGCAGTGGTAGAGTGGGAGAGCGAAGTCATCGGCGAGTGGCAAGTGCGTCCCCCCTTTTTCCCTCTCTTTTCCCTCTCTCTCTCTTCTCGATCGCCCCCCGCATGCTGTGTTGGCGAAGGCACGGGATGGGTAAAGAGAGAACTTGAAGGAGGAAAAGCTCATGTCGTCGTTAATTTGCAGGATAGGCTCGGAAGGACGCCGGTTTCTGTTTTATTATCGCCTTGGCTAGAGTGCATCCACTTTTTTTTTCCCCCTTTAGGCTCTGCTACGTTGATGTCCGGCAAAACGTCTAACATTTATGTTTACATTCCTTCCCGGCTCCTTTGATTGTGACGCTAGTCTGCCCCCTTGTCAACCAGCATCCGTCGCCCGTTGTCGATTGTCCCTGCTTTGAAGACGCCATCGCATTTATATTTGGCTTAATCACGAGCTTCTGTTACCAAGCGCAGGCCCGCCCCTCAACGCGGACCTCTTCACCTCCGTAACGCCCGGCGCTGCGTTCGGTTCGCCCGCGGCGGTCACGACCTGTATGCTCTGCTGGCTACGGGCACCCTGGTCGTCCTCTCATGGCGCATACTCGCCAAGCCCATCGTGCAGACCCTCCTGCCGCCGCTCTTCCGCTGGCTCGCAGGCGCTAGCCCCGTGCATCTCCCACATCACCGCCCATACACGCCCGCGACAGAGCACTCGCGCGTCCCGCCGCATACGCTGCGCGCCGTGCCGAGCATGATCGACTTTGACTTGACTATGACCGAAGTTGTCGGCGAAGCCGGAGATGTCGCGAGTGGGGCGGGAAGGGCGCAGCACTGGTGCCGCCGCCGTCAAGCGCCCGTGTTCGCCATTCGGATATATGCAGGAGAAGGCGGTGGTGTTTGAGGCAAGCGAGGGCGGTGCGCTCGAGGAGGACGATGGGGTGAAGCATTATGATGCTGATGGTGAGTGTACCTCTGGCAATGTTCAGGTCGGCTATGTTTTCTAACAGGTTCGCCCACTCCTATTTGGCTGTTTCAGTATTGACGAAGGTGGTTGTATACGCTGGCATTGGGACTGTTGCGACTGTTATCGTGCCGATGTTCGAGGCGCTCGTGTGGGGTATCTGATCTTCACACTACTCGTTTCAGTGTTGAGCATGGTTCTACGCACGTTTCAAGGTGAGATCACGAAGATGTACGTGAGGCTTCTATCAGTGGGTATTGGGTAAAACGCCGGCGGAGACGCAAGGCGACGCGTCGGATTGGGGAAATATGACCGGCTTGCCATGACAAGAGGATAACTACGAATGGAAGGGGAAGGAAATGAGGAGGTACATGTGGAGCGAGGATGGGGACCGATGGGCGATAAACAAGACAGAAGGTGAGGGAGGTCGGCGAGATGACGAAGAATAGGGAAGACCACGAAGGGCGGGTGCGGTGATCCGCGGCCAGCGAATACGCCTAACACACAATGGGTAGAACCACATCGATTTCGTCAAGGATGGCTCTTGAGCGGCCCTCGGCAACGCGCCCTTCCAACCAAGGTGATTATAAGTCATGGCAAAATCTACCCTTTACAGCATACCATGTTCATCTCGTCTGCATTTCCCCCAGATCCTGCCGCTCGTCAGCCGCTTACAGTCACCGCACTCCTTTCCCTCTATGCATGTCACTATCTCCTAGCGGTGCTCGCCATCCTCCCGCACACGTACATTTTAAGGCTTGCCTTTGTGCCTGTGGCCCTTTGGCAGGCTTGGTACTGTGCCGTGGGGTTAGATCTCTCCGCAGCGTTGGCAAAGGCGTCGGGACTCGACAGCGTGGGCAGACTCCACCACAAGAACTTTGGATATATGGTGCGCGATTTGTTTTCCAAATACGTCTTCCTTCTTCACGCGTTTTGCTCAGGTGGGGATAATCGAAGTTGCACTGAAGTCCCTCGAATGGGCACTCGTTAAGGAGCCTCTCAGAAAGTATGAACCGCCCATCGAAGGCCAACACGCTCTCGTAGAGCGTCCTTTATCCATCATGAACGTTCTCCTCGACGCCTTTGATCTCATGTGCAATAAACGTGGAATTGGATGGTCGTGGTCGCGCAAGCCATTCCCCACACCGAGTACCCGGTCCACGTCTATCGCGTCGATCCTAGCCACGATATTCGTCAAATTCACAGTGTGGGACCTCTGCCTCTACACTGTGCACCACCTCAGGCCCTCCGTCAACGACCCAGCAGGCGACACCATCTTCGACCCGGCGCTGGGCGTGCTCCCACGCTGGGCATGCGCAGCCTTATTAACCGTGTGCTTCGGCATGTTAGTGTACACCAGCGTGGACATGTACTACCACATCGCGTCGCTCATCGGTCGCCTCGTCCTCCGACAGCCAGCCTGGCAATGGCCGCCGCCGTCCAACCGCCCGTGGATGGCCACGTCGATCACGGATTTCTGGAGATTCCGCTGGCACCAGTTCTTCCGGCACCTGTTCGTCGTCTTTGGCGCGCGGCCCGGCGGCAGACTGCTCGGGCTCCCCGGCGCGCTGCTGGGCGCGTTCGGCGTATCCGCACTGATACACGACCTCGGGATGTGGGGGCTTGGCCGGGGAACCGAGTTCCGCACCGTCGGCTGCTTCTTCGTCCTCATGGGCGTCGGAGTGGCTTTGGAGCAGGCGTTCGAAGGGATGACTGGGCGTCGCGTGGGCGGGCTTTGGGGATGGGTGTGGACCATGGCGTGGACGATTGGTTGGGCCACGCTCATGGTTGATGCCTGGGCTAGGCGTGGTATGGCCGCTACTGACCCTCCCCCGAACTGGCTTCGACCGGGAAAGCTGCTCATTGAATCGATCGTTTCTCCCTTATGATGATATCATCATATCTCATTGATGTATGTACGACGGTTACGATATGCAGAGACGTCGACCCTAAGGGAAGGTAGACAGAGAGAATGGGAGGGCAAGAATGGACGAACGCCCAGACGAATTATTCTGGACGAAAGACACTAACTTCTGATTCTTTGATGGTTGTCCCCTACCGCGAGTAGGCGAATTTATATACATGTCAGTATCTATGGCGTCCTGGTTGAGAGAGAAAGTGAACGCTTGGTTGCACAGCACAGGAAGGTAAGGAGACTAAGGACTCGGAACGAACTTGTGCCATTGACAGGCACTCCGTCATGGTCGTTCATGTGCGTGGCTGTAAGGCTTGGCTTATGGTGAACATCATTTTGTGGATAATTGCATCAGTCGTGGACAACTAGATTGTAGTTGAAATGGTCACAGTGGGGGATCTTGCCCGGCCGCAGTGCCCGGCTCTGTCGCGAAAGCGGCAGTCGGCCCAGGACACTTTTAGATAGCATAAAATAGATGTTATAGATACCCTACCATACAGGCACACACTGGCAGGACAGTGTGCGCGGCATTAACATGCACCATTCGCTTAGTAATACAAGTCGACTTTGCTCTGTTCACCCCCCCTCGCGCCCCCGCTGGAAAATACATTGGCTGTGCTGTTACAGCTGAAAACGCTGTGTTGCGACAGGCTCCTCATCAAGTATGGCGCCCTACGCCACGCCAGGTTTAGCAGTCAAATTAAATCAACATGACACTTTCGATGAGATTTGAACACACAATCTGGCCAAGAGCCTTGCTGGACATTACTCTACTGGGTTCCCCCCCAGTACATCCACTTTACTCCTTATAGCGTATGCCATGAAATGTGAAAAATTGCAAGGACGATGCAAATTGGCTCCCTCTGCCCCTCTCTGCGGATGCAGATAGTCTTGGCGAATCACCGATCCGCTCGGGAGTTGCCATCCGTTGCCATGCGCGCTTGGCTTGACGACACCCTCATCTTAATCTATACCTTATCAGAACTCGTCACTATACACGCTGCGCCGCGCAAAACACCTCGATTCCCGCACCATTTCTGGCTTGCAGTCCTACATCTCCATGGCCGCGCGCTCACTGAACATCTGCAGTTGTGTGTTGCAACCGCGCGCGTTCTCTTCCTTTATCTAATCGACTGCTGTACCCCAAGTTGTGCGGCTACAGTAGACCTCTGATACAGTACGGCGCCCATGCTAATGATGTGAAAACATCTGCATCAGCTTCCTCCGCAACGAATTCCCAGAACTGTCTGCAATGAATCACTGCCAATGATGGAACTCAACAGGGGCGTTGATTGCAAGGATTGGCTCGGCATCCCATTTAGGATGGTACCCCTTTTGTCTCAAATATCACCGCAGCTGATCACAGTCTGGGCACTCCATTGCCTCTTTTCTTCCTCACACTCTGTTTTTGTCATTCTTCAGCGCAGTGCGCTGCTGCGTCTGGGACGATTCTTTACAACGTTATTCCTCACGGTCCTTCACTTCTCATCGTAGGTTCCCTGTGATGATGTAGACAAATTGCTTTCTCAAGAATGAGCCTTTTGCAGACCCACAACTTTCTAGGCTGGGGAGAATCTCACTCGTTTTCACATCATCTCAGTATCCGGAACCTCACGGCCATTCGTCCCATGGGTGCATATACGGGTAGTGGCCTCATCTCTGGCGGTGAGTAAATGCACCTGCTCAACTTGGGCTTCGTCTCACATGTACATCAGGCCAACCAGGGACTGTACCGTACGTCTGTGGTATCGTCCTTTCCTATGGCCATCCTCGACTAATCATTGTTCTTTCAGAAAATTTGATTTGCCTGTAACTCACATTGCGAAGTTCCCATCACACGGTCGGCTTGACATGTCGATGCATAGTAAACCAGCTAGAGCAAGTATCACACTGCTCTCCCACCATCGGCGTTCTGCCGACGGGGCAATCGTCGGCGTTGTGAGGTGAGTGAACTCTATCGGAAACTGTCAGTGAGAAGACGAGTCAACGATGATTTCCTCTGCTAAGCCCAAGCTGGCCTCGTGTTCGACGAAACGTAAACGCTCCCCGCGCCAGCGCCACTGTCTCCAAGCAGTCACGGTGCGTCCTTTCGGTTTTCTCTTCTCATATTGTTTTAACGTAATCGCATTTACCCTAACTAGCTTTCCTATATCGGCTGTTACACTAGGAGGAATCATCGCTGCAAGTGTAGCTGTCGCGTTGTTGCTATTGCTCCTCTTCTGCCTCTGGCGCCGTCGTCGCAAACGGCGAAGAAAAAAAGCTGGCGATCGGGAAAATGGAGGATTTCTGCTAGCTAGCCATGACATAGGCAGCCGTGAGGGTGTGAGTTTTTATCCATCCGCTCCGATCGCCGTGGTTCTGACGAGGGACGAAAAGTCGTCCGCAAACCATTCGAACGATTCACCTCGAAGTAATTTGAATGACGCCCCTCTTATCACCCAACCCTCCTCCAAAGCTGCTGTCCCTCTCAGCCTTCCGACGTTGCCAATCTCCCAGGTATCAGGCGGAAACAACGGAAGAGCACGCTCTCTTCCTCGTCCCCCACCCCTCCTACCACCGCCTGTACTACATCCAGAACGCGAGGCAAGGCGAGGGGACTCCTTTCCTGTGGCGAGAGCGGCGACCACCCGACCCGTTGGAAGTAGTGATCGGGTTAGTTTTCTCCCCAACCCCTGGGATAGTGGCGCGAAACCGTCTGCTGCGGCGTTTGAACGGGTGATTTTCGGGCTACCCTCCTCGGCCCCCGTGGTGCGCCCCGCAAACTCGTTCAGGGCGGGACTTCCCCGAACCCCGCGCGAGCGTCAAACTTTCCTGCCTCCCGAATTGAGACCGCAATTTACCGTGGCCGTAGATAGGACATGGTCTAATTCTGGCCGGAGACTCGGACCTGCACCGACTTGGATGGGCGGATAAGAATTGGATGTTGTTGGGAGTATATAGGTTATTGTAAAACGACATAGGACATTGATATTAGTGGACTGACCCGACCCTGATTACTGTACATTACTCGCTCACCGGGTCAAACCGGATCGGATTTAGAAGGTCGTTTACGACGTCGTCGCCTCATCTCATCAGACCCACCAAATAGTCCTCCATTTTAGCGGCTCGCCTTCAACCACTCTGCCGTCTCCCTACCCCTAACTCGAACTTTCCGTTAGTCTTAGTCTTCAACTGCACGGGTGCATCGCCACTACACGAGGAGAACACACTCGTCACTGTTGCATGTCGACCATTCTCGCATGAAACGGAAAGAACCTGGTCGCTCTCCAAGTTCAAACAACATAACTACAAAAGCAATCATGCCTCAATCCAAGCTCTACATCTCCGCCTCTTCCGACGAGGACGCTTCCTCGCTCAATGGCGCCATCACCGAGGAGGACCCTATCCCCTCTACCCCTACACTGCCCACCCCAAAAACCCCTTATTCGCCCGGCCCTAGCGAGGAACACACCATGAATATTGCGGCAGGTCGATTGCCCGAAGAGGTCTACACGAACATGTTGCCATCATGGCGAGCGGCGCTTCGGAGGAAGTGCGTCGCCGTGGTGGAGTGGGAGAGCGAAGTCATCGGCAAGTGGCAGGCGCGTTCCCCCCCTTTTTTTTTCTCTTTTTCCTCTCAACCTTGCCTGTTGTGTTGACGAAGGCACGGGATGGGTAGAGAGAGAGGGACGAAAAGCTCATGTCGTCGTTCTTTTGTAGGCACGAGTCCGGTCGCCCTGGTTAGACACGTATTTTCTGCACACGGCGATGCTTGGCACACACACTTTCTTCCTTATTTTCCTGCCCATGTTCTGGTTCTTTGGGCATGATGGGCTGGGAAGAGCGTAA
>Ga0307510_10003545_pt1 | contig 18206 bp, 23 predicted proteins | sample 12_EM_MG_FD_207224 | JGI IMG/M metagenome (GOLD analysis project Ga0307510, IMG submission 207224) | Populus trichocarpa ectomycorrhiza microbial communities from riparian zone in the Pacific Northwest, United States - 12_EM | ecosystem: Host-associated > Plants > Roots > Unclassified | place...
CGCAGAAAGACACATCGCAGGAGAACACATCGCAGAAGAACATTTCGCAGAAGAATTAGAACTTAGATGACCCATCCGCGCCGGGTAAAGGGAGCTTCTAACGACTTCTATGTCACCTTGCACGAAATTTTCCCCCACTATATTTTCTTGGTTGATGATTACGAGGGTTTGTTGCTGGGCCCGTTTGTTGGGTGTGCGGTTGTTGGATAGTCAAACCAGCGTTTCGGTTCTCCTCGCATTCTAACTTATTGTGGGTCCGAGGCTCGAGAGCTCGAGGTCTTACTTTTTTTTGTTTCTCTTTTGGACTATCGGATTTTTCATGTACGTGTGATACTTCGTAGAGGCAATGCTAATCTTGTCACCCACCCTACGTCGATTAAGCGGGTTCGCTAACGCCGACGGCATCACACCCTCCAGACGGAAGAAAAACCCGTCGCGTCTTCTAAAAATTGGTTCAAAATTTAACTTTAATTTACTGGACCGTATTCTGGGACAGTTTGCTGCGCATACCACACATTCGGAAGCGATGCAAAGATATGAAAAAGACCACATGGTGAATGGGATAGTATATAGTATAATTCCGAATACCTCGCAGCGCTCGGACTTGAAGCTCCGCGCGAGGGTGGGTCCCCGTCAACTTGAAATTGTTGACTCGGACGCGGCAACTTCGAACGACTTAACATCACCCGACTGTAGCACTGCCAGTGAGAGGCAAATATGATACCCAATAAGGGGACCTACGTCGAGATGACAGTCCCCGGAGGTATGCCATTGCTGCAGTACTATTGATGATTGATGGGTAGCACCTTCAAGTTTTGCGCCGTGGAAGAGGCTCACCGCGTCATCAAACTTACCTCTTTGCTTCTTCTCTCCGCCGCGGTGCTGGGAGAGGAGGTGACCCTGCATGTTTCAGGAACAACCCTTCCATACAAACGATATCTTTGTTGGTTCTATTAGTGTAGGACCCCCGACCCCTTAGCGAGCAGACTTACACCGCCCAGGGGAACGGCCTTTCTGCATCGAGATTGATAGCCTATCCGGCTAGGTCCGTTTTCACAGGGCAAATTCCACTCATCCTCAGGCTGCCGGTGCGTTACAAACGAATGGTTGATGGGTCATTGAGAGTAACTCACTATCGGCCGATATTCGTTCGCCCACACACCAAAGCGCGTGAAGGCCACCGGCAGCCTGATGAAGCGACCACTCATCGAGTGCTCATCAGCAAGCTGCAAGTATATTCCAGTAGGTATTGACCGACTAGCTCTCCGTCTTATCTGATCTACTGACTTCAATTCGCGATTTGAGGACCCGGCTGCTGGGTGGAAACTGCCTCTTGTGGATCACGTAGGGGCAATAAAAGGCCACGTAGTCACGGTGCGCAGCACTACTAGTGGCTTCACCCTGAACCGCAATGGCCTCCTCCTCCACTTCATCGATCAACGAAAAGACCCCTGCAGAAGAGGTCAGGCCTGTCAGGGCCGAATCGGGGCCACAGAACGAGAGGGCGACCAGGGGAGGTATGATCGATAAATCCCTTATCTCTGCACCGACGCCAGGGTCATTCGTCCATGTCGCTCACGTGGGCTACGAGGTGGAGAAAGGCTTCACATCTTCTGGCGTCGACCCATCCTGGCTAGCATTCCTCGGTGACCTCCAGAAACATGGTATTTCTGAGGATGTCATCGAGGAGAATATGGACTTTATCCAAAGCTTCGTGCGGGATGCCCAGAAGAACGAAGCTCCAACCACGGGCAACAGCCCGAGAGGCTCAAAGAGGGCTCCGAATCCGCCTAGGCGGCCTGTACCCCCGCCCCCACCCCAACGCCGACGAAGCACGCATGCGCAACAACAAGGCTCGACTTTGTCAACAACCGCACCCCCTCTCGCCCCGCCTCTGCGTACGCAGTCCCTTGGTACACATCACCCGCGCACCTCCCGCGATCCCACAAGCGCATCCATCCTCGTCGCTCCTCAGTTGCCTGTGCGTGCTCCACCCCCGCCTTCGCATGCATCAGTGGCCCTACCCCCTGTGCCAGCACCGGAGCCATCTTTATGTGCCGTCTCAATCACCGCATCGCCGCCGCCTCGTCCGGGAGAACAGGGCACCCTTCTTCGCCACGCTACGACCACGACAAGGACTACAACCACTACTGCGACCACGACCACCACTGTCACGACGACGACTACGACGACCCACTCCCTCCCCAACGACGGGTGATACTTCATACTTCATATATACATCTACGTTTAGATGAAAGCTCCCGAGAAGTGGTATTGACATGTAGCACTGTTTTCTCCGAGAGAGAGGATCTTCAGGTTCAATTTGACTTTCTTACTTCTCTCCGCTCGCTGTGCGGGGAGGGGTTAACAGACTAACAGTGTTCCAGGAACAACCTACCCATACAATCGAGCACACAGTACTGTAACGATCTTTCTGCGTTTGAATTTAGTCGGGTTTGTATTCACCCCTGGTCCCGAGGGTCAGTAGGCGTGACGAAGCCCATTTCTTTCTTCTCGCCACACAAGTGTTCCCACTGAAAACGATATATATGGACTGCCGCCAAGGAGAGTATATGCAACTGTAGCCAATCAACGGCACTGGGATGACCAATAAATCCCTTATCTCTGCACCGAGGCCAGGGTCCATGTCGCCCACATGGGCCGTGAGGCGGAGAAGGGCTTCACATCTTCCGGCGTCGACCCGTCTTGGCCTGTGGTCCTCCGTGACCTCCAAAAGCATGACATCGACGAGGCTGACACTGAGAAAGACATGACCTTGATTAAACGGTTCATGCGCGAAGACCGGAAGGACAAATTCGAAGCTGCTACCAACGGAGGACCAAAGGAGGGGGCTCCGCGGCGCCACTGGCAACACCTCGACGAACGGCACATTCGCAGCAGGGCTCCGATTTAACTTCATCAAAAGACACACCCCCACCCGCTCCGCCTCTGTGCCCGCAGTTCCCTGGTATACCCCCACCAGCCCCGCGCGCATTGCTCCTCAATTGTCGGGTGTGCCCCACCTCTACCTTTGCATGCGCTGGTAAACCCCCCCTCCTGTACAGGCTGTACCACCACCCACACAACCCGCACCACCTTCATATCCCACCTCAGGGCACAACCGGCGCCGCCACACCGTCTGGAAGAACAGGCCATCCGTCAGCGTCACTCCACGACCACGACCCACTTCCCCACCACGACTATCACGACCATTACGACCACGCCCCACTTCCCGACGTCCAGTGATACTTCATATGGAACTCTGGGTTGGAAGAAGGATCTCGGGAGATGTAAAATGCCAGTATTGGCATGTAGCACGCTGTTAACTCCATAAGGGGGGATCGGCGTGTCGTTGACAGGATGATCAAAATAACCTTCTTGCTTCGTCTTGGATTCCGCGGCGATGCAGGGAGGGGGTGACACCGTTTCAGGAACAACGCATCCCACACAATCAAGCACAAGGTATTTTTTTATCTGACTCAATTCGAGTATAAGGTTGTGGAACAGTATCCCCGGCCCCTTAGCGAGCAACGCATTTGAATTCAGTCACGTATTCCAGGCGTCGGCTGCCAGCTCAGGTCGTGTTTTGATTGCCATCAAAAAAGGGGGCCGAGGGGAGAGGGGGTTAAAGATGATGTAGGTCTTTTTTTGTCCATCGGGTCTGGGTGCGACGCGTGTGGTATCCTAAGTTACAAGCAGATGATGATGATGATATATCGACTGTAGTGTAACGAGCGTAGGTCTCTCTCCCTAAAAGCGAAATTGGTAAATGGGAGGAGGTGAGGGGGACACCGAGGGGGATGTGTGGCCGGTTTGCGAACAAGGGTCGCAAAGAAAAGGCCCATCATCCGACCAGTCGCCGCGATGTCCACGCGGAGACTGAAAGCCTCAGCCCAATCAAGAAAAACAAAAAGCCCTATAGCGCCTAATCTCCGTCCTGGCTTTTTGACACCAATCCGCCCAAAGAACAAGAGCAAGGAAAGAATAAGGAGAGGCAAGGGGATCGTCATGGAAATACAGTACAACGGGCGGGTGCCATGGATGTCAATGGTTATACAGGCGAGTCGCGCTCAGTGGCTAAACAACTACCATGTTTGTCAGACGTCCGTGAATGTGACATCTCGGTTGTATATGTCTCTGTGTGAGACATTTGGTCCCCTATTGGACGATGCGACAGTTGGGTTGTTGTACTGTTGAACTGTATCGTCGCCGGTCCAGTCGAATCTGACATGGCACCACCCATGATAGCCCAGGATCTGTGTTATCACTGAATTAGGAGGGGAAGATCGGTGCATGGGCACGTGGGCAGTACTTCTCGTCATTCCAGTTGAACTCTGTCATGCATGTGTAACCTGCGAGGTGGCGGTATATTCGCGATGCGCCGATGGCCATCATGATGACTTTGCAGGGATGGCATTAGATGATGACCATGGTCCAAGGAGATCAATACTTACGTTCTGGTACTTGGAACATCTAGGCAAGCGAACAGCGTAAACAGTAGTAAGTCGTATGAATAGGGGTGAAACATACTAGGTTGGTGTATTCTGTCCGCGTGGGAACGTAACAAATCAGCGATGATCGCCCAAGAGCACAGAATGGAAGGAGCCCACCATTCAAATCAAGCATGACAAAAACCTGGCGCAGCGTGGTGAATACCAAAATTACGTGTGAAAATGCAAAAGGGTACATACGGTAGGTGGTATCTCCGCGATGGTGACTAAAGCCAACCAAAATAGGCCCTATATCCGAGTCGCATGACGCCTCGGTTCGGAAAACGTGGAAAGGGTTTTCGGACTCACTTGGTGGTAGAGAAAACGCCAAAGACCAAACATGCCTGCCTCCCCGTAACGTCGTAAACCCGAAAGCATCAAAACGAGCAAGATAAAATCTTCCACGAGTGTGACGGTAACGGGTTCCGTCGTCCGTTCTGTGTGAAGAACGAGGCAGGTTTTTGCTGTTGGACTCCAGACAGCATCTGCCTAAAAAATCGATTTCAGCGGAGTCGTGGCTTTGATTGTTGGGGAAACCGTACTCGGATAGTATCTACAAGCGCAACATCCGTGATTAGTATCCAAGGAGCAGATTGATGACATGAGCGGAAAACGGACTACGCATGTAGAATGTGATAGTCACGAGCCACGCAGAGACGGCGACCGTAGTGACGATGAGGTTTCTCTCCCAGATAGCGACGCTGTATACCGGGGGCATCGTCAGAATGGGCGTGGAGTGTGTACACATGGACTCACATGCGGAGGACAATGAGGGCGGATGCAAAAGCGAATGCAAGATAAGCGAAAAGCTGGAGCAGAGAAATCGTGAGTGGTCGAACGAGATAGCTCTGGTCCCTTGGACCACGACGGGAGTAGACGCACATATACAGACGTCAACCATACCTGTAATGGTCACGGGTTCAGTTCGAGTCCCGATTGATGGGGATCAACTTCCACTCACTTTACAATTTAAGGGCTCCGTAGCGTCAAAACCAACAAATATCACGATGATAGCTACAAGGGCTGAGAGTCGACAACCGGAGTATAGCTTTGCGCCGGCACATGATCAGTGGCACGTCAGGGAGTGATGGGGGTGGGCCTTACCCATATTGACCAGCGATATTTTCTCTTCCCTGTGAAGATTTGCCACTCGAACCAAAGGGAGGTGAAGAATTCCCATCTACTTGAATCGGTAGGCAGCACAAGACGGAGGAAAAGAACAGCTCACAGGTAGATCCCGCCCATCACATGCAGGAGCTTGATGAAAGCGACTACAAAACGTTATTGTTACTCCAGTCAGGTGTCATCCCGCGACTGTCGAGGGTATGGGGACGCACGGGCATCGGCTTGCACGACCTTTGGATCTTGAAAATTCGTCATGGTCGCCGGGAAATGCGAGGCCGAGCCAGGACGGGGTCGAAAAGACCCTTACGGTGGTGGGGGAGACGACGGAAAGGAGGAAGGGTCACGACAGGGCGCTAGCAAAACCCACACATTGAACTGTACATAAATGCATAAATGATCCTGGCATGGCATGCACACCTTTGTGTGAAAAGATATCAGCTACGGACGCACATATATGGAAACGGTCCCATCTAGTCTTTATTGCGTTCCACGAATCACAACACGCGCTTGAAGGGACCGGAAACTCGGATTGCGTCCATGGACTGGCGTGTCAATTCTCGGCTCCCGTTCTTGGGACCAGGAGGTGTCAACTTTGGCCATGTGGAAAGTGTCAATGCGGTCTGTGAGGGACATGTGAGGTGTCATAATCAGACCCGGCCGCCGGGCGCTCACACCCGAATTGCGAATTGCGGCTGGGAAGGCTGTGGACTCGAGACGACATCCTTTGTTATGGAACCCCAAACCGTCTCTCAACATGGCTACAGTGCCTCTCCTCTGACAGCGTTTACATCTACTCCACAGACATCTTTCCTTTTTCCCAAGATGATCCTTCCGCCCTATCACCGCTAATTCGAAATACTAGCTCCCTCGTTCTCTGTGAAGGGGGATCATCCCACCTGCGGATATAGTATGTCCTTGTCTGGGTATTGGGAGAACTTCCCTTCTTCACGCACATCCTGGCCTGTCCGGGGCCCCGAGAAGTCCCTCTTATATAACATGGCGCAATTAGCGCCCTTGGATTTTCCCAGCGCTCCGTAAGACGTCGCCTGCCGTCAGATATGCTTTTACATGTCTGACACATTCTTGAATAATGCCGTAAAAGTTCTTGGCGCCTGACTGCGTGACTTCCAGCCCTTCGCATGCGACAACACGAGTGCGCTGTCCTCGAGTCGAACATGCATCTGTCAAGTCGAGGTAGAGAACGAAACCTTTAATGGCAACGCCTTTATAAGCTGGGCATTTGGAGAGATCTCTGAATCCGGAGCCAAGGCCCCATCCTCTTTGCTGCTTTACTTGGCCATAACCCACACCCACATCCGGGATTCGGTTCTGCGTGCGAGTCTGGATCGCCGATTTGACGTACGTAGACGATTCTACCTCTCACATAGTCGTTTTTCTTTCCTTTTCGAATCCGCCAATGCGCCCATTGACCACGTGTAACGCCCTCGTTTAATAATTTGGCTTGTTTCTGCCCCTGTTCCCTGAAAATTGCGCCTGTGCTCCTCCGGAAAAAAACCTCTGGGTCTACCAAAGGGGCTAGATCCACCAGCCACGTAACTGGAACCTGTCCTATAACAATATACAAAAACACGAGATACGTCATACAACCAGCATCTTTGCAAAACGCAGATGGACTGAAGAAAGTTACAACAAGCGCACGAGATACTGAACGCAATGATATCAGACTATATCATGTTCTTTAACCTTAGCCACCTTCGATTCGAATTTCGCATATGCTTGGCCATTCGGAACAAACCCTGATCCCACGATGATGTGCGTTTCCGACGCGAGGTAGTCAACCAGTCCACGGTACATGCGAGAAGCCCCGATTGCCATGATGACCACTGAATCACAAAACGTCAATCAGCGGAATGTACGTGAGTTCTACGCGACAGACGAACTGACATGCAAGGAGTTGGAACATCTTGCATCGAAACTGACCGTTAGTTTTATGAACTTCTTTGCATCTGATTGAACGCACCAAATTTAGGGGGTCTGTGGGAACGGATCAGCGTCGAATGAAGATTAATATCACGTCCAACAGAAATTACGCACCATTCAAGTCCAAGATAATGAAAACCTGAGATCACGTTTCAGTCAGAGAAGCTCAACATACAAGATAAACGCCGCACTGTAGGGGGTACCTCGGCAAGAGTGACTATCAAAACCCACACCAAGCCCTGTTAAATGACGTTAGCCATGATCAAGGCATAAAGCGCCCACGTGAAATGGCCACCTGGGTGCATAGGAACCACCAGATCCCATATCTTTGCCGGGCATTTTTCCAGCGAAGGAGTCCAAGGAGCATAAGTCCAAGAAGTACTAGGTCGGACATGAATGTGGAGAAAACGCTGATCTTGTTGTTTTCTGTACGCAGAGCTCTACAGGACTCGGCGTCCTCATCCCAAACTGCCTCAGACATAGCTGCACCTAATAGCAAGTAAAGTCAAGTTTTGGAGGTACGAAAATGAAGGGATGGACAGACAATAAATGTATGAGCCGACAGTCGCGAGCCAGAAGACCGAGGTAAGCGCGACGACGATCCTATTGCGATCCCAGAGTGCAATCCTGACAGTATCATGCTTAGATGGGCGCGAATCGAATGAAATCTTACTCACACCCGCAAGACAATTAGAGATGATGCGAAGGCGAATGAAAGGTATCCGAATATCTGTGGGGTAACAAAACTTAAAATAGCACCAATGGGCCGGTAGGCACCTACGAAAGCTGCAAGCACCCAAGCCTAAATAACAGGTCAACGTCCCATTTAATCAACTCGAGGACCAGAGAAGTACATACCTGGCAGTCAATTTTATGATACAGGTCGAAACCCAGAAATTGAGTCGTGATTGCAAACAAAGGGCACCAACGACATCCCAAATAAAGCTGAGGGTGTTCAGTAGGTCTCCCGGTCCTGCGATCCGGATAAACACACCAGGAATGTCCAAGCAAACTTGCGCTTTCCCGTTATGACGGAGTACTCGAAGCCGAGGTTTGATAGAAACTCCCAGCTAGGTGACAGATGATGAGCCATCCGAACATCGAAGTGATGATCGAACCTTGAGTGTAGCTCACATGTAGATACCACCCAGGGCATGCATGAACTTGATGAGAGCGACTGAAAAGCAAGGCTGCATAAATAGACTGCTCCGAGGGAAGAAATGTGAGCGAACCATCTTCGGCATGGACGATAGCGGGGTCATGCCAGTTGGTCATGATACGCAGGCGGGGGCCAAGCACCACAGTGTGACACTAGGCAAAGCAGGGGCCTCGGAGAAAAGTGAAGTGAAAGGGTGGAGCAAAAGTCGCATGGCGTGGAAAGTCACCCTGGATCGTATTTAATTTGAGTCACTCGTTTGCCCAAAAACGAGCAAAAGGAATGCAGGCCCATATACAGGGCAGTACCCACATCGTTCCGTGATTCTAACAAATCCGGTAGTCAAACGGATAACACCGGTGCACGAGCGTGGGGGAGTGGCCTCGGTTTCACGCCCAGCGCTTTTCATTGTTCCTGTTGATCCGATATGGGAGTTAACAACGAGGAAAGAAGTGGCGGTGGCGCTTGGGGGTAACTGAACCGACTTCCCTACGAAAAGATCCCGTGCGGAGCACGTACTAATTGTCGTATCGTGTGCTTGTGGTGGGATAGTTCTTGACACATAGCCGTGATGTGTGCTAACCAGTGTGGCGACCCGCGAGGCAGTAAGTTATCTGTAACACCATCATCATACGGCAAAATGCGGGAAAAAGGAAAAAATGCCATGTCACGTGAAGGCAGGAATCCGCTGAATTTGTTGTAGAGAACATCATGATCTGGTGCATACACATACAAGCCCATGTTGGGCACATGTATTTACGAAATCGGTTGATCTTGAAGCCAAATGCATACAAGATCAGCGTCACTATTGTAGTACTAGTGTAGGGCCACAAACTCCCGCTGAGAGTGAATGTCCGGAATCGGACCTCTGAACGTTCCGCGCCGCGGCGCAGTGCCCTTCGCTGTGTCAGAGTCATCTTGAGCTTACATTGGTCTACAGCGCAGCAAATATCATCAATATATCCTTCTGGCTCTCGCAAGATGCTATGGATCGTAATGAGGATCTACTGGAACACTTGGGCGAAAGCTGTCACAATCGAGGCCTGCATACACTCATCCCGCAAACATAGCCGGAAAACGTCCGAGTCCGACGAAGCGGATGTCACCCACGCGACCACAGGGTTCAATTGATTTCCGTCCCCAAATGCCAAAGATACCTCTGCTTTGTTGGCCCGCATTACCCCGCCACCCCACAGGGTCCTTGCTGTGTCTACTACTGACTAAGTTGACGGGTATCGCAGGAGCTACAGTACGCCTGCCTTGCTTCCGTGCACCTTTTTCGTCGGATTTTCCTTATTCCCGAAGGGCCCGCTCGGATTATATGACCAACCCACTTTTACGCTACATTTCGAATTCACGTGCAACCCAAAATTGGTTTTGGGTGGCGGCGGGTGGCGGGAGATCACCATGACCTGATACCGATGGCCCCAACTAATGGTGTCGAATTCTTCTATAAAATTTCGTGTTTCTGGGCCTAGTGGCGCAAATGCCGACTCATCACTGGCAGAGCCTTGAAATTCTCTAGCTGATGCTACGCCGTAGTCAAGCTGCGGCGTTGACAACACCGACGGTTGTGATTCTAACGGGCTGCGCATGATGCCCAAAAGATAGATGTTACTGTATTTGCAGCCCGTCGAGACATACCCAGATAGGACACCCGGAATATCGGGATAACACAGGTCAACGAGCTTTAAACGGTGCTCCCAAGTTCGCAACACCAAATCATGTCTGACACTGACACATTCCTGAATAATGCCGTACTACGCCCTACGCGTGACTACGTGGCACTGTCCCGTCGGGATTTCAGGACCCTCGGCCCCTCGCCCGCTCAGGCTACGATGCAGGCACGCAGCTCTCGAGTCGAGAAGTGCAACTGTCAAGTCGAGCGGGAGAACAGAACCTATACATTTGATAGCAGTACCTGCTATGAGTTCGCTCAGCTTCTCCTAAACGAAGATCTGTCAAGCTGGAGCTACAAGTGAAACAACGGCCGCATCCTCACCGCGAGCTGACCATTCCCAGGCCCATGCGCCATACGCAATCCAGGGACTGGTTCTGCGTGCAGGTGGATCGCCGATTTGGCATATGCAGGTGATGCCGGTGATGGGTCGTATGACCTTCCTTTTCGGGCCCATCAATGCACCCATTGGGTAAGAACCCCGTGTAGTTATACTCGCTTTACAGTAATACATCGGGTTATCTCCGCCCTCTTCTCCCCGCGAACCTGTAATCCTTTGATAAATAAACCACTTTGTCGAAAGGGCTGGAACCCATCAGTCATGTGACCGGAAGAGGGTTCAGCGACAAGAATTAAGAACAGAGTGAAGATGGAATATCAGTAGTCACCACAGGGAGCAGTCAGAGGGTTTAGAGCTAGACAGGATCATGGTCCAAGAAAAGAGTCATGGTAAGCAACCCTCTCGTTGTTCGATGTGTAACTGTGCAGTTCTGGTAACACAAACACAAAATCCATTTACAAGTTGCCGGTCACAAAGCCTTGCCTTATATTATAGTAGATGCATCCAACGAAATAAGAAAGGAAACGAAGGAGATATTTCTACTAATTAGAGGACTCGACATGTGACAAGAGGCGGCCGGTTCAGACGTTCGGTTCACAGCATCATGAATATTGGTATCCATACCGATATCGGCATCCTGACCGTAAAAAGTCATTCTCCTATGCTGTTGATCTGTTGCAAGGCAAGGGCATCAACCAGTCCACAGTGTAGGCGAGCAGCCCCGATTGCCATGATGATCACTGAATCACAAAACGTTAATCAGTGTAGCAAATGTCAACTCTATGCGACAGGAGGGCTGACAAAAGAACTGACTTGCGAGGACTTGGAACATCTTGCATCAAAGATTTACGATTAGTTTATGAGCTTCTTCACATCTGATGAACGCACCAGATTCATGGGGGCTGTGAGGACGGATCAGCGTCGAATGTAGGTCAATATTATGCCCAACAGAAGTCACGCACGATTCAGGTCCAAGATAATGAAAACCTGAGATCACATTTTTCAGTTGGGGAAGCCCCAAGATACAAGATAAACGCACTGTAGGTGGAGCCTCGGCAAGTGTGACCAATAGAACCAATCCCAAGCCCTGTAAATGGTGTCAGCCACGGCTACGATGAAAAGTGCTCGACATGAATGACCACCTGTGTGCATAGGTACCACCAGATCCCATCACGTCTTCGCCAAGCGTCTTTCCAGCGCAGGAGTCCAAAGAGCATGAGTATAAGAAGTACAAGGTCAGACATGAGTGTGGATAAAATGCCAATCCTTCCCCGATCTGTACGCAGAACTGTACAGGACTCGGCGTCATCATCCCAAACTGCGCGGGAAATAGCTGCACCTAATGGCACGCACGGTCAAGGGGTTGTGTTATCGAGATCAAGAGATAGACAAACAATACATGCAGGAGCCAATATTAGCAAGCCAAAAGACTGAGGCGAGCGTGACGGTGGTCTTATTGCGTTCCCAGAGTACAATTCTGGGATGATACCATGTTTAGATAGGTGCAAATGGGATGACTCCTTACCTACATGCGCAGGATAACCAGCGATGATGCACAGGCCAATGAAAGATATCCAAATATCTGCGTGACAACAAATGTTTAGGATAGTGCCAACTGCTTTATGGGGCACCTTACGAAGGATACAGTAACCCAAGCCTAGTTAACAGGTAAGCTTCCGCACTTGAATACCACGACGACCAAGAGAAGTCCATACATGGCAGTCAATTTTATGAGGCCAGTCGAATCCCAGACACTGGGACACGATTGAAAACAAAGGGCACCAACGACACCCCAAATAAATCTGAAGGCGTCCAGTAGATCTTCTGGTCCTGTGATCTGGGTCGAAAGGAAGGGAGCGAACACACCGGAAAGGTCCGAGTGAGCTTGCGCTTTCCCGTAATGACTGAGTACTCATAGCTGAGGTTGGATAAAATCTCCCAGCTGGGACTCCGGAGATGATGGGCCGTCCCAAACGTCAGGTGTATGAAGCTCACATGTAGGTGCCACCCAAGACATGGGTAAATTTGATAAGAGAAACTACAGTGTAAGACTTGCATGAGTAGACCGTTCCAAGGCCAGAATACAAACAAACCATTTTGTGCCTTGATGACAACTGGGTCATGCCAATTGGTCATGGTACATAGCTGAGGGAGTGAGGGCTGTTGGCGAGCACTGCGAAGTGGCGCCAGGAAGGGCAGAAGAAAGAGCAGAGGAAGGGGTGAAGCAACAGGTGTACGGCGTGGAACGCAAACCGATCGTATTTAAGGGTGCATTCAGGAACTTTTTAACATTAGAGTGTATCCCGCGCATGACCTCTATCTGGGGGTTTCCAGATGGAGATAATGTTGTTGTACCCTAGACCAGTTTTGCGTTACCCGAATGCACTGTTTGGATCAAATAGAGTTTGTGGTTCATCACAATGCATGGCCAGGTGTCATAACACATGACCCGGGATGTGCACATGGGGGGGGAATGAATGTAGAAAGTGTGAAAGCTAGAATATGAGTTCCAGCCAGAAATCGGACCTCTGATTAGGAAAGATCCGCGCAAACACGGATATTTCCGTTTCCAGACGACTGACGCGTATCACTCGAGGCGTCGGCAGCCAACCACCATAATCAATCTGTCCACCTTACCTTAGATATCTTCTCGACTAGACTGCCTGTCCTCCCAGAATTGTGGTGTCTGTCTACAAAGTGCCGAGTTATTACTGGTGCTGGCAGCTTGCTATGCTCAGGCATTCACTTCACTGTGGCCCGGGTCTGCGATATACATTAACTTCATCGGTCAACTACGAATATTCGGTCTCAACGACGCTTCAAGGCCAGGTGCTGCGGATCACCACGAGATAACTTGAAGTGACGAACTATTACGATGCGCGGGCGGCGTGGTCTCTTCAAGGGTCTCATCCAACTTCACACCTCCGAGTCAGGCTCAGCCAGAAAACGTCCAGCACTGAGCAAATCAAGGACACGCCTTCTGAGCTGTTGCGAACCCACTCAAACAGTCATTGTCACCTCTGCGCTTGTTGCCACGGGGTTGATATCGTACCCCTCCTCTTATTGGCCCACGTTTCCTACTAATACCCCCCGCCTCTTGCCCCCTTCGTCCCGGAGGGTCCCCGGTATATCTACGTACTAACCCGGGCATCACAGGGCTTATGACTCCCTTGCTTCTGAGCAACGTTCCGTCGTCGGATTTTCGTTGTCCTTGACAGATCCTGAGGCCTTGATTTCGAATTCCTGTGCAACCCGGGCTGCGTAGACTCGTAGTACGTCGAAGAGCAAGTGTTGTCACCTCGTCTGCCGAAGCATGGGAGGTGGGCAGCTCCCGAGTTGAAAAAGCCTCTGTCAGGTCGGGCGTGGGGAACAGAGCATTTTATAGCAGTACTTGGTATGGGGCCGGTCTCTTCTAAACCAGGGTCTCTATGGCCGAAGATAAAACCACATCCCGTTGCGACTCACTATGTCACACGGAATCCCAGTCCTGGTTCTGAGTGCGGGTAGATCTCAGATGTGCCATGTGTAGGCGATTCTAATGTTAATCGTCTTTATTTCCTTCTCAAATCCACCAGGCGCCATTGGGAACCGCGTGTAGTTTCGCTTGCCCCAATATGTTGGGTTACTTCTGTCCTTCCTCCCCAGCCGAGTCCCCGCAGACTGCGGTTGTGACCTTTATTATGATCATTCTAAAAAAACCACTGCTCTGCCGAAGGGGCTAGCAACTATCAGCTACATAAATGGAATCTGTCCCCATAAATAACACCCAAAGCACAAGATTATTTATATAAGAGGTACCCTTGGAGAAATGCATGGGGGAACCGAGGAATAATGTTACAACGTGAAGCCCACGGAATACTAGACGGGTACCTGGCAGATGGTATCGTCAACTTTAACCTTTGCCACCTTCGAGTTGTCCTTCGATGATGACTGGCCATTCGAATTAGTCATTGATCCTCCTGTGGTGTGTGTTCCCGCCGCACGGCAGACATTGTGCGAGGGATCCACGGGTACGCCATATAACTCGATTAACCATTCACCGGTGGCAGCTACTTTGGCTGAGCCGGGGTTAAGGGTGGGAAAGTCAATCAGTGCTCGGTATATGCGGGAAGCCCCAATTGCCATGGTGATCACTGAAGTACAAAAATGTCAATCAGTGGCGCGCATATCGATTACGTGTGATAGAAAACTTAACGTGCGACGATTTGGAACATCTTAGATCGAAACTGGCGATTAGTTTTATGGATGTTTCGCAGAAAATGAACGCACTATGTTTAGGGGGCCTATGGGGACGAATCAACGTTGAATGGAGAACAATCTCACGTCTAACAGAAGTTACGCACCATTCAGGTCCAAGAGAATGAAAACCTGAGATCATGTTTAAATAGGGAGGGTTGGGTCACTGGACAGACGCACTGTAGGGGGCACCTCGGCAAGAGTGACCAACAAAAGCCATACAAAGCCCTGTAGATGACGTCAACCGTTGTCAAATGCTCGGCATTAGGTGCCAACCTGTATGAATAAGAGCCACCAGATGCCAAATCTTTGTCGAGCATTTTTCCAGCGGAGGAGACCGGCGAGCATGAGTACAAGAATAACAAGGTCAGAGATAAGTGTGGAGATAACGCCGATCCTGCCGCGTTTTGTATGTAGAACCGCACAGGAATGGTAATCCTCATTCCAGATTGCATAGGACGTAACTGCACCTAAGAGCACGCAAGATCAACACGTGGAGTTACGGAAACCAAAGAGATGACAAACAATAAATGTAGGAGCCGATATTGGCAAGCCAGAAGACCGAAACAAGCGCTACAACAATCTTATTCCGGCCCCAGAGTGCAACCCTGAGATAGTGTCACCGTTAGATGTAGTGGGTGCCGATTGAATGATATTTTGCTCACACGCGTATGACAATCAGAGATGATGCGAACGCGAATGAAAGATATCCGAACATCTGCGTAGTAACAGAATATTTAGGATAGTATCAAGGGGTCGGTGGGCACCTTACGAAGGTCACGATCGTCCAGGCCTAGATAACAGCTCAGCGTCCGCACTTGAGTAACAAGACAACCAAGAGAAGTCCCTACTTTGCAGTTAATTTCATGGTGCAAGTCGGATCCCAGAAACAGGGACGTGATTGAAACCAAAGGGCACAAACGGCATCCCAAATAAAGCTGGAGATGCTCAATAACTCTTCCTGATTCTTTGATCGGATTTTAGGGGAATGTCCATACCAGGAATGTCCAAGTAAACTTGCGCTTTCTCGTGATGAACGAGTACTCGAAGCCAAGGGTTGTCACAAATTCCCAGCTAGATATGAGATAATGACCGTGACCCATCCGAACGTCATGTGAATGTAGCTCACATGTAAACACCACCCAAGACATGCACCAACTTGATGAGAGCAACTTTGAAGCAAAGTTACAGAAGGGACGACTCTGAGGCAAGACTACGAACGAACCATCCTCTGCGTCGATGACAGCGGGGTCATTCCAGTGTGTCATGGTATGCAGGGGCCGCGGGACTAAGCGCCGCAGAGGGGCACTAGTAGGTACGGCAAGGCGAAAAGCAGAGGATGGGGAAGCGAGAGTCGCAAACCAAAATTGATTATACCTTATGTGGGGCGTCCATAGCCATAGTGATAGTCATCCGCCTGAAAAAAGATTGTGAGCTGTTGGCAGGTAGTACAGATACAGAATCTCGCTGAGGTCCGGGCCGATGCAAATGCGATATGCGATATGATGTAGTAATCCATGGAAATAAGATGGACACCGCGGATTCAAGCTTCAAGTTCCAGCCGCCGCCCCTTCTCTTCTCACTTTTTTAAAATTAGACAAAAGACAAACCATAGAACGTACCAGTATTATCGTGCTCGTAATGTTGTATCATGACTGGAGTTTCACCAGCTCGTCCAAAGGAGAACAAGTCCGAGCCAGAGCACACGAACTTGGTTGACTCTGAGCTTGTGGTCTGGGCCCAGCCCGGGCTTAGCTTGGCTGCCCATCCTTTTCGGGTTTCGGGGTGTAAATTGACTGAGCGCGTGCCAGTGGACGCTCCACTCTGTTTATACGCCCACGATTAACGATCAGCTCTCCCCCCTTACTTCAAGTTTGCACGCAGTTCGGGGGTTGCAAGGAAACAGACACTTTTTTCCCTAATGGGAGCTGGGTCCTTTGTCTTGGCAGCTCTGGGGTGCTCTAGCCTGTACGGGTACCGCAAGGTGATTTACTTGTGGGCCAATGAACCCGTCCGTAGATCAAATCTCTTATGAAAGTGAATACCGGGAATCGGACCTCCTTCCGGATGGACCTCACCACGTCTCTGAATATTTTCCCTTACCTCTTCGAATCTACCAACGCGAATGGCCTCCGTTCTGTTCTCCCAGTCATCTGCAGTTGCGATCCTCCAGATTAAAGTATACCTCTGACAAGGGGCGAGTATCCATAACAAGGCGACCAAGAGAAGTCAATACTTGGCAGTCAACTCCACCAGGAAAACTGTATCCAAGAAACTAGGACGTGATTGTAAACAAAGGGAAGAAACGACATCCTAAATAAAGCTGGATGCGTTCAGTAGATCTTCCGATCCTGTGATCTAGGTTAAGGGATAAGAACATACTATCGTAGGAGGGACCAAGTTGAATTGCATATTCTCAAAACGACAGAATATCCGTAGCCGAGATTGGAGAAAAATTCCCAGCTGGGTGGGAGATGATAGGTCATATGGCTGACATGTAAATGTGGCTCACATATAGACGCCACCCAAGACATGCACCAACTTTGCGAGAGCGGCGAAAAGCAAGGTCATCGCTCTAAGGCCAGAATACAAACGAACCATGTTCGGTTCTGATGCCAGTGGGATCGCGCAAGTAGGTCATGGTACGCAGAGGCGGTTGCCAAGCACCGCAATGTGGCACCAGGAAGGGAAGGGAGAAGATGAGAGGAGAGGGAGAAACAACCGTCACATATTCAATGTGGGCTACTCATGGTGCCTGAAAGGACCATGAGAAACAGGGAGGCAAGCCCGTATACCAGTATTACCAGCAAATACCTCGCATCATTACGTGGTTCCAACAAAGTCCGGTAGTCAAACGGATGACCCGATGACCCACGACCGCATGTGATAGGTCAGCAGCCTCGAATCCAGGACATCTTTTCAGTAGTCAGCGTTGATCCGATAACGGAGTTGACCGTGGCGATACTCGGAGGTGAGAAGGCATGCGTGGGTGTCACTGAACCGATATACGCAAAATATAAATATCTTGCGAACCACCGTACTTATCAGCCGCGGGCTCCCCATATTTCACCACGACCCACAGGCACCAGCCCCTCGTTCAAAAGAGGACGAGCCCGAGCCGAGCCGAGCCGAGCTGTGAGCTTGGTTCAGCTTGAGGTTTGGGCCGCGGCTCGACTACACATCTTAGGATTGGGAAATTAGCTGGGATGTGCATTGGTAACTGTTCGGCCGTGACACATG
>Ga0307510_10003546_pt1 | contig 18206 bp, 26 predicted proteins | sample 12_EM_MG_FD_207224 | JGI IMG/M metagenome (GOLD analysis project Ga0307510, IMG submission 207224) | Populus trichocarpa ectomycorrhiza microbial communities from riparian zone in the Pacific Northwest, United States - 12_EM | ecosystem: Host-associated > Plants > Roots > Unclassified | place...
ACTTGTGCTCTAGGCTTCTTGTGCGATGGCGCCGTTGCAATTACCCGGTTGGCTGGTTGCTATCTCCAAAGGTAACCTACGACTTGCTACTCCTACACAGCACAACCCTCAAATTCTGCAGTACAAGTGTCACAGTGCCCGTATGTATCATATCCGTACACGTATGAGATATGCGGGCCTACCGTACCGTACTGTACACAACCTGCCCACCGAGCCCTAGTATACGAGCCTTACGCTGATCCGTATCTAACTTATACCTAAAGCTCAAGTATCTCCTCATCCACCGGGGCCACTTCTTTGGCTGTTGCAGAGTATGTACGATATGATATTCTGCGGACAGGAATAATATCATCCGGCTACGGTAGCTTAGGATACTTATTTGCGGTACTTGCCTAGTCTAGTTACATGGATAACCAGCTATGTTGGCTTGCCTACATTCCCACCTACACGCGTCGCATGCAACTTAAAACAAAATCAGTACGGGTGTCTACGAGTATCACGTTTTGATGCAGGCGTGGTTATGAATTCTCGTACTGCAGAGCCGAGCTTAGTAACACCTACTCACTATGCCTATACTATCGGCACACCGGTGATCGGTCTTACCACCAACACCACTACCAAATTGTTATTTCCCCAATCCCACTGGCCCGATATACACCCCCATTCTAGTCGATTCTGTGATCGATGAAGGGTGGGCGGAGTGTATTGCAAATGGGCAATATAAAAAAACGAAATAAAAACGAGGCTTACCATGTAGGTCACCAGTAAGGTAGAGTATGATACCGTATATACTTCGGTGAGCGAACGAATCGGCTATGCGCTTGGGAAAGCCTTACGGGCCTGAGTTAGTTCGGTTTGTGGATTCGAGTGAGTGAAGAGAAATGGTGGTTTAATATTTTAATTGGCTAGTATCTGGGTGGATGGGTTTTTTGGCGACCTTTTCGCGATTTGCTGAGGGGGGGAACTTGATGTTATCTCTGACCTGACTAAAAGGCTGTCTCGCCTGGTGAGGGGTTGGAATGGAATGAATGGATCCCGTTGCCCGCGGAGGCAATCCCCTAATGAACGCCAGACCCGCTGATGCCCCGGGTGATTGGAGGAAGGCAAGTGGGCGGGGCGAGGGGTATAGGGGGGGTCGGTATATAATATATTATAAACTGAGATCACGCCCCATATCAAGTGGATTGGCTGGCTCAAATTCTGGATCTCTCACATTTGATTGATGGCTTGTTCGTCCCATGTGGATTTGTTATCCTTGCTTTTTCTTATTATCGCAATGTGGTGGAGGGTGAACGAAGGTTTCCCATTCGCCGACGGCAGAAGGGGAGCGATAGGCATTGCCTTCCCTCCCTCCCCCTCACACTCTCTGGTTATGCTCTTATGCGAGGGATCTGGATGCTACAGCGAGAAAGGGCTGGACTCCTCCATTTTTATTTCACTGTTTTTCCTCTGCACAGATGACAGCAAGAATCCTCTGTGTGTCCACGCTGCTCCTTTTCGTGCAAGTACTGATTGTATGGCAGTACAGAACGAACCCGTGTGCTGTCGTTGGGAGTTATCCGGTACCAATTGGAAAGAAGAAGGGGGAGTATTGATTCTTTCTTCTCTCCCTTTCCTTCCCTTCTTTCGAAGCTAGGCATTGAGTTGCAACAAGCCACAGACTGTTCTTTAGAACTTACGCGTTTTCGGGCGATTGATTTTACACTTGCCCATTTTGTGCGTTATTTTCTCAGCTGGGCACAACAGGCTCAACGAATCTAGGTGGGATCAGTGATCGTTGAGGATGCGTTCGACGAGCGAGAAGCAGTGGCCCACCCCTCCTGCATGCTCTTATATCTTCACAATCCATCAGCGTTATATTTAGCACCACAGTAAGATGCTGTTCAACACTTACCAACCTTTTGCATGTCCTTTTGATTGAATTCTCCAATACGGTACCGTCGTTACGCCTGACTAACAGAACCGAACGTTGAAGATCAGCGGGATAATGGATGCCCCGATTGATTGATCGATCCGGCAACTAACTAGCGCGGGTTTGCCCACCCGCCCTATCATCACCTTGCCACTACCTTCCGTACCGAACCGGATCGTACGACCACATCCACCCTCTCGGTAGGTGTAACGCAATTCGACAGCAAAACCAGGAATGCCAGCCAACCCTTGCCTTTTGCCCTCTGCGCCAGAGGCACTGCAAAAGATTTGGCAGCACCGCGTTCTAGATTCGAAAGAATTTTTGATTCTCCCCTACCGCCCCAATCCCAGCCTACACCGCACACACAATGGCACAGCACACACGCGTTTCCCCATGCACGGAGTGGGTGGGAACGGACCGCCTGCCCATCATATAATGACTTACCCCTCCCCAATCCACCGCCCTATTGTTCTCTCACATCGGGACACTACCGCAGTAAACCTCCATCTAACTCATCCGTGCGTCCATCACCATATCCCTTGGTTGCCTTGGTGCCAATTCTGCACGTACTGTATTCCCCGGTAAGGCGGGAGTGGGGTCTGTGTCTGTCTGTACATGCGTATGTATGTGTGTACTCGAGTAGATAGGCAGGTAGGTGGGTAGGCAGGTGGTGAGTGGAATCCGAGCCGGAGCTGGGGGTAAGGGAGGCGTGTTTTATCTCTCAGTAATTGTTGATTGATATTACAGCAAAGTAAGAAAGGAGGGCCCCGAGATTGAGCTTTTTGTTTTGTTTTTTTCCCTTTTGCGTGGGGTTTGGTTTGGGTCCTGACCTATGAGTTACCGGTGATTAACTGGATTTGGACTTACGATGATGAGTTATTGATAATTCTACACGTGTAGTTGAGGTAGGCTTTGGACAAGGCCTAATATACCTTGGCTATTGTGACCCGTCTTGCTCGCTCAAGGGTGTTTTTGCACTGGATGCACGAGTACTCGGGGACAGGCGACGGGAGGTGATGGAGCATTCCATAGAAGTGTGCGCTCGCACAAAAACCAGCCATAAAGTTCGTGATGCACCGCCACAAAATACTGACCGCTTTCCGTCATCCCCCTGTGCTGCAGGTGTTGGTATCAAGCCTTCCGAGGGTCAGCGGGAGGTTTTGAGGATTAAAGCCGGAAATGGGTTGCGGTACAGCGCGGGGCTCGCTTCCCTAGCTTCGTGAACGAGGGAATTAGCGGTCCTTCGGATCCTGCTCCGGAGCGCTGTGCTACGTTCACGGTCGGAGAGAAGTGCCGGTATGCCTTTCGGCGGCTTTCGAGGCACCTTATTAGGCCCTCTCTCCGTACTTGTGTGGTCCTTATGCAGGTACATATTTGTGCTTCTAGGACCAGCGTCAGACACTCGAGTGACAACGTGTGAATGGTCGGAATTGCAATTACGGTCATGAAGGCAGATGCGAACGTGGTATTTAGTGCTGAGCCTTGGGGGAGATTCCCTTACCGCTCCCCATTTACCAGGGTGGTGTCGTCCCACGTTATTTTGCCGGATAGATGTCCATAGCTTCGATGTCCCGTGACACACGTGACGCGGTTATTTCCGTAGCTGATGGCACCCATAAACGTTGGATAACCTTCTGGAAAGTTCTTTGAAAGGTTCCGCACAGTTTGCACCTGTCTGTCTCCCTGGTCGTGTGAATCGGCTTTTGCAGCTGTAATTCGAGTGATAGAGTATGAATAACCATGGTACCGGTTATCACATGCCCAAAATATCATTTTATTTTCTTCTGCGATTTCCCTACGAAGCGCATTACCATGTGAAGGTAACATGTGTTTTTGAGCTTACCGAATAGCCCTCTGGGCTTCCTTTTCGTAGATCTTTTACAGCCAAAAATTTCGCTCTCGATTCGAGTGATATCACGTTGACCGGTTGTGCCGAACTTGGTCAAGTGTGGATAGGCAGCTTGGCAAGCTTGTCTCCTTGACACTTGGCTAAGAGTCGGCCTCGTGGCACAAGGGTTAGGGTCTAATCTCCTCGTATGGTAAACTGTTCATTTCACTGGCCAGATCGACGAAACTCCTCACCAGCAAAAACCTTTTTGCCCGAACGAATCCCATTTTTTCTTCCTCTTCTTCCCTCATCTTGGATATTTCTTACGGCCCCTTTTATGATAGCCCGTTTCCGATGATTTCTCTCCTTGTACTCGTCGTCTTCTTGACGATCGCGACGCATCTGGTGAATACCCTTGGTGCTACGGCTATTAGCAACACGGTTTATCCCCCCCCCTCTGGGTTAATTATTGGTATTTTACTAGGGTAGCGATTGGTTGCTGATGTGAAGACCGCTTCAGCTATGGATGATATATACGAGTCTCCCTACCAAGACTTCGCAAGAGGTTCGGAATCAAAAGGTGTTGCAGAACGAGGTTGTTAAGCTCCGTGCGGAACTCCGGGGCACCAGCTCCCAGGACGAATTCGTTAAGTGGGCGAAGACCCGAAGGGTCCTGGATAAGAAGGTTGTGGACCTGGAGAAGCTGAGTAAGTAACTTGTGGTAACTTGTTGCCTCTGCGGGAGACTGCTACTGATCGGCACTGATACTAATGGTGTGGGTAATAGCTGGCTCCGTCAATGCTGCTCGTGCGGGGTTCGATACGCAAATTGGGTTCGTCCGTTGGGTTTCGACTTCAGGCGCTGGCTGGGCTATCTCGCTGTGGTACCGCCGTGAGCCCATTTTCTGGATCCCTGAGGGTTGGGTGCCTGGATATGTCGAGTGGGGGTTGTCCTTCCCCAAGGCCCCCATTGGGAGCGTCTCGATTCAGGTGTGGACATTTGCCATCACTCAAGTGCTTAGGGTCATTGCTCCCATCATCGGGAGCTTGATTGCCTCTGTCGTACCCATGCAGAAGCTCGTTGCGCCAGTGCCAGCAGGGTCGGGGGAGAAGGGCAAGGAGGAGCTATGAGAGATGCCTGTATGATTTAGGGCTCGTGATATTAGGAACGTAATGGGATATTTTTTCCAATTTGCTACATTCGCCGGATTTGTTGCGACTAGTTGCTTTTTGTTCGCCTTTCCTTTTCGTTACTGCAGGAGTATGCTCATCGGGTTAGCCTAGTGGGCAGGGAAAAAAGGATTTACTGGGAAGAGTGGCGTTTTGGGTGTCTCATGCTTTTTATGGAAGGAGTAAGGAGATGGCGGACAGTTGCGATTTATGGGGGAACACATTGGCCTTGGGCTTGATATCACATCCCTCCCCTCCGCTCAGGGAGGACGAGTGTTGAAGCGCCCTTGGCCCTGCCTGTGCAGACGAATAATTGAACTCCAGGGAGGGTGGGATGTTATGCAAGGCCTGAGGGAAAAGTACCGGTACAGTATTGCTATGGTATTGTGCGGCAAGAGGGCTCTCGGCTGGCCTGTGGAACGTGACGTGCCGACGAGTATTATAGCGGGGGGAATGACAAATATTAAGTCTCCGCCCTTCTGGCTGACGTGAAGAAGGGGAAAGTGTTGCTCTTATATCAGTAATCTCGCCGATATCGACATCACATCACTAATTTGGATTTTCTCTCGCAATTGAGCGTGAATTGCGCTATCACTCAAGCTGATAGAGTGATTGAAGGGGGATGTGATCTAGACCGCTAGATCGACCGGCTATGTGCCTGGAGACTCCGTAATTAGGGTCACCACAACCGGCAGCTAGGAAAAACGGAGGCGCCGAGATGAGGAATCGGGGGTTCGCATCCATACTATAGTTTATCGGGGTCTTTAGGCGAACCACATGGATTTTGCCTCGGCGATTTCGTCGGATTTCTAGTCCCCCCCCCCCCCCCCCCCCGGGGGGGGGGGCCTTCCCGGACGCATCCCGCCTTCACTGACAAATACCTCCCTCTACATCTAAGGTGCGGCGCTGTAAACATATTCTTCCCATCCCCGGATTTCGACAGTAGAAACACGAAAAAAGAAACTCTTTCGAGCTCTTACCACCCCCACACGCATACTGGAGCCTTGATAGCACTCTCCCGGAAACTCGAATACCCCTCCATCACCCCACCGCCGCACCCAAATCCAATCCAATCCAACCACCCACAAAAAGTGAAGGGAAAAAAAAACTACCGGTATTTAAATTGCATCCGCGCACCTCCCTCGAGCTGCGCAAATCACGACATCAAAACGTCGCCTACAACATTCAAACGTCTCTCTTCACAAGCTACATCCGCACGCCTAACTAGTCTATCCCGACACTTTTCCTCGAGCAAGATGGCACCCGTGTCCAAGCAGTATGACTACCTCGTTATCGGCGGAGGCAGTGGTGGTCTCGCAAGCGCTCGCAGGGCGAGTGCCATGTATGGTGCCAAGGCTGGGATTATTGAGAGTGGGAGGTTAGGGGGTACTTGTGTTAATGTTGGGTATGCTTCCTTCCTTCTCTCCTTCCCTTCATAATCATCTTCGCCATTTTCCAGCCAGCGTTAATACGCCTTTTGTTTCGGGTGATGGTAGGTGTGTGCCTAAGAAAGTCTCCTGGCACGCGGCGGCAATTGCGGAGACATTGGCTGAGGCAAAGGGATATGGATTCGATATTGACGTGAAGGGCTTCGACTGGCCGACTTTTAAGGCTAAGAGGGATAAGTACATTGAGCGCCTGAACGGGATTTACGAGCGGAACCTGAAGAACGACAAAGTTGACTACATTGCCGGCCACGGCCGCTTCGTATCCAGGAACGAGGTCGAGGTTACCGACAGCAGTGGTGGAAAGACTACATACGGCGCCGATAAGATTCTAATCGCCACTGGTATACTCTTCTTCTCCCCCCCCGGAGCCCATCCAAATTACTAACCTCAAAAGGCGGATACCCGGACATCCCTAGCGAAATCCCGGGCGCAGAGTACGGCATCACCTCCGACGGCTTCTTCGAGCTCGACCAGCAGCCCAAAAAAGTCGTCCTTGTCGGTGCCGGCTACATTGCCGTGGAACTGGCTGGCATTTTCCGAGCTCTTGCGAGTGAGACACACCTCATGATCCGCCACGACACCTTCCTGCGCTCTTTCGACCCGATGGTGCAGGAAGTGATAGGGAAGCACTACGAGGAAGGAATGGGCATGAAGATCCACCGCCGCTCAAAGCAGACTAAGATCGAGAAGGATGGGGGCACGGGAAAGTTGAGGGTGCACTACGAGGACAGCAATGGCGCAGGCGTTCTCGAGGACGTGGATACGCTGATCTGGGCCATTGGGAGGAGACCAAAGACTGGGGACCTCGCGCTGGATGGGGTCGAGATCAAGAAGAATGAGAGGGGACATGTTGTCGCGGATGACTTCCAGAACACCAGCGTGCCGAATATTTTCTCGTTGGGGGATGTTGCGGGAAAGGCCGAATTGACGCCTGGTACCATCCCTCCCTCCCTCCCTCCCTTCCCCACTTCCTCATCTACCTGCTAACAACATAACAGTCGCCATTGCCGCCGGCCGCCGCCTCGCCGACCGCCTCTTCGGCGGGCCAAAATTTGCACAGGCCAGGCTGGACTACACCAACATCCCATCCGTAGTCTTCGCACACCCAGAGGTTGGCACCATCGGGCTCACACAGCCAGAGGCCGAGGCGAAGTATGGCAAGGACGGTCTGAAGATCTACAAGACCACTTTCACCGCCATGTACTACTCCATGCTCGAGCATAAGGGCCCCACGGCTTACAAGCTCATCTGTCACGGGCCCGAGGAGAAGGTTGTGGGATTGCACATTATCGGTATGGGCAGCGCGGAGATGCTCCAGGGATTTGGCGTTGCGGTGAAGATGGGGGCAACCAAGCAGGTATGATGACATGGATTGTGGGAACATGTTGGATGGGAGGGTGCGGAGAGCTAATGAATGATGTTTTGATACAGGATTTTGACAATTGCGTTGCTATCCACCCTACCAGCGCTGAGGAGTTGGTCACCTTGAAGTGATCACTCGGAATATTTCCACTTTCTGGTCTTGCGTATCTTTTTGCGAGGGGAATTCTGACACTACAATAACTTAGGATGTTGGTGCATGGCTGATTCTTCCCCGAGAAAAAGAACCAATAGATAGATAAATATATATATAAACCCACTTTTCAAAAGCTACTATGTGTGCGGAGGGGGGGTTGCAAGCTACGGGGATCGGACTGGATAGCCCTCAATCAGAAGCTGACGTGAAATGCCTTTCCCATATAGAACACTAATTGCCCTATCGGGGGGGGGGGGGAGGCGAGCGAAAGGATGTGAGTTACTATGTAAAAAGAAGCGAAAGCGAGTATTATAGATATATAATCGTCCTCAAAACATAATTCCGCGCCCGCAAAAGTAATCCCCCGGCCCGCAACCCAGCGCAACCTGAATTCGCAATGCCGTAAAAAGCAGGATAAAAAAGGCACAAAAAAGCACTAAAAAAGCACATAAAAAGGCATTCGTCGCACTACTCCCACTTCCCTTCTCCCCGAACTACCCTATTGAGCATACCGGCACTGGTAATATGATCCAACCTAAAGTGAGATCGCACCTACTTTTTCGAACTGGCCGTTCCACTACTACTGCTCCCCGCTCCTGACGCCTCAGCTTTCTTCTTCTCTTCCGCTGTGGTGAATTAGTAACTTGACATTCCGGAGTGTGGTTTCTATGTGTTTAGCGGGGAGGCGTGTCCGGGATTGTTCTGGTGGGATACCTTGCTTTTGCTTGTCGCGCATTAGTTGAGCGACCATGTCTTTGTCCTTTTGCATCTCGGCTTTGGATTTCTGGTTTGGTGGGGAAGGTTGTTAGCTTTGTCTTGTGTCTCGCTTTCGATCGCTTGGGTGGAGGCCTAAGGTGGCTGGTGGGGGAAAGTGAGGAAGGAGGGAAGGAGGGAAGGAGGGAAGGAAGGGAAGCTCTACTGTCGTCTTGCTTTTCTGTAAAGGTTTGTTAGCTAAGATACGATGTCTCAAGTGAAACTCTGCAAAGTAAACGTACCTGGCCCGCCGCAGCCTTCTGAGCCTTTGCACGATCTCTCTCGCGCTGTTCAAACAGTCCCCCGCGGTTAGCCCTGCCACCACCACTACCACCACGTCGCAACCCTAGGGAGTAGGTCCGGGTCCTACCTGATTTCCACGAGTCATGATTTCGTCTGTTTGTTTTACTAAAGGGAGGCTCTTGGTTGCTTGATTGCTGAGTTGCTTGTAGTAGCTAGTTTTTCAAGATGTGAGTTCGGAGAAGAAAAGGGTTCTGCTGAAGAAGCTAGGGGAACTGGACAGAAAAGTGCTGTAGTTGCGAAGGGTTAGGGTTGGGTGTCTCAGGGTCAGGCGGACTAACTAAACCTAGTCTATCCGACGTGGCTGAAATGGATAGGGAATAGGGTGCGGGGTCACGTTATTGGATTTTGGCACAGATACGACGAAGGACGATAAGGCTACAAGTTTACAACAGAAAGGGAGAGGGGAGAAAACGTAGGAGTGAGATGTAGTAGGCTGAGAGCAATTGCGAGGCGCCAGATATAATTGTGATTGTGCACGTTTCTAGTAGGATAGTGAGAACTATCTCTGGGGGATTGTGTCGTCTAGTGAAGTGCTTGCAGGACTCTGTAATACCTCTCTTACTACCGATCATTGCACACTATAACACCCCCAAATTGTTCCCGTAGATTTGGGGGGTCTTGATATTTAATGCTACCGGCATTACTTTCAGCTAAACCCGAACATGAATTAATCAATTCTCATGGTGAAAGTTCTCCAGGACACCGAGTGCTGTCTCGTGATTCTCTCTACCGTCCTCATTTCCCAGCAGCGCAAACCTAACCTACCATCCGATACATAAATACTATGCAAATATTTTCTTATAAGGGCTCAACGCCCTCAATAGAAAAATGTGTATCTATCCTATCAGATTGATCGGTAATTTAATGAAAATCACCATGAATAAGCTAGGGCGCCATTGAGTTCCCTATGTCGTATAGCAAACACCACAATTTCCTCCCATTCGGGCTCGCAATGCTATTGAAGACGGCCCCCATTAAACTGTGAATGAGGCACCAAGTTCGGGGCTATAAATAAACAATTCTTCGCCTTTTGTTTCCTCATCTCTTCAACCCACGACACTATCTTTAAACACACACACACTCTCTCTTTTGCAGCATTTACGGATAGTCACTATGACTGAGCCCCTTCCTAGAGGATTTTACATCCTTAACATCATTCGCTGTAGCAGCGTGATCTCACTGCTGATGGCTATTGTTGCTGCGGGCATTAGCTTGGTAAAGAGCTTCGTTGTAACAAAGGTACGAACCCCACACTCTCCCCTTTGTCAATCTATAAAACTAACCAAGATAGTTTTACTTCTTTGACGCGATAAACAATGTGTTTCTGTCCATCTTCTGTGGTAATTATCCAATTCCGGGCCAAGGCACCAAGCAATTACTGAAGGTTAGGTAGCGCTTTTGGTGATGTCCGAAGTCTCCGTCTTCCAATCCTACTTCGACAAGCGCTGGCCTTTGCTTGGATCCAAATCCTCACTCATAACAATTGGGATTGCTGAAGTTATTGTCGGTTTCTTTCTGTTGGGTAACCTGAATGAGACGGCAGCATCGAAGCAGAACCTCGGATACTCGTTTAATACTCTCCTTACGTCTGCTGGTGTCATTGTTAGCTTTATCGGAGTTGTCAATTTCGTTGCCGTTTGCCCCCCCTCTGATATGAGGATAGGACAGGACTGATGGAGTGATATAGTCATACGTGTATAGCAACTCCTTAACCCACACCACCGCACGTATGGCCCGGTCCCGCCGTCTCATGAAAGCCCGTGAACGGGATTGCCAGCACAAGCTGTACCAGCCGAGCTTCAACCTTGCTGACAACGGTAACTGTTCTGTTCCTATCACTATGCCCGCAAGATCATATTCGGCTAGAAGTCATGCGTCCAACAGGAGCCAGGAAACTATCATCACCAGGTCTGCCTCGGCCAGAAGCACTCAGCCTGATCACTCTGGGCAGCCTAGCTATTCAATCTCCAGTTGGTATTCTAGGCCTTCGGACACAAATGAGGTAGCGAAGGAGTTTGTTTAGGGGTTTCTGTTCTGTATGGGCGATAGGAGGTTGGTATCGGGGCTCAAAAAAACTTGGTCTTGTCAATTGTAAGGTTGCACAGTGGACTTGACGGGCCATGAGAAGGCATGGGCCTGAATATCTGGTTCGCAATGTGACGGTAATGAAATGGGGGTGGGTAAAAATAACTGTTTAATGAATGTATCAGTTAAACTACTACACCCAGATATTATCAAGTGAGAGGTGCAGTTAGGCAATTCTACGAAAGTCTCGCAGCTGAGAATCATACTGTCCATGGACAAAATTAACCGCGGATCAACCAAGAGGGAAAAACTTAAGCGATGACAACAACACTCCCCCATCAACTCCACCATCACTAAAAGCAAAGAAAGAAAGAAAGAAAAATCAAGGATATAAGTGTAAGGTAGGATACATAGTAGAAATTCATATTTGAGCTAGAGAAAGTTCTTCAAGCGGAATGAAAGTGCATTGTGATGAGTAGGGGTGCGTTGCCATCGATGTTGATCCGCGGTTAATTTTGTCCATGGACAATAGCTAGCAATTTCCTATCCCGCGGTGATATGTATCTTTCACGTCGAGGCAGCGACCCATACGGCGAACCGCTGATCATCGTCGCCAGATACTGGAGAGGCCTTCCTTCCGCCCTCTCGGGGAAAGGTAAGGCATTTAGTCTAGGCTTCAATAAAACTTTTTGACTTCCACGACCATGGTGAGGAGGTTCGTCAAAGCTTCGAAAGTGCCAATTGAGTAAGATGAGACAAGGAAATGGTAGAGATTGTGATGGGAGAATATATTAAATTTGAGCAATGTACGTTGTAGTTGGTAGATGTTTTCTTCTTCAGTGTTGGAGATGTTGATGTGGGGGAAATTTAGATGGTGGTTCGAAAAAATCTAGATGGTTGCCACATGAGCTTGGCGAGCAGGGATATATTTGGCCGCTCCTTGGCAACGTAGAGGCTCTTTAAATTTGGAGGGTCCGCGCTTCGGCCAGTTAAGCTGCTATAGCTAGATGAGGGCGCTTCTAGCTTGCTAACCAACGGCTGATATCCCCGACAAACTTTTTAACAAAAGGTCGATAGCTACACGCCAGGCTATCTCCAACATGGCGTCCTCTAGCGAACAGCTTACGCACGAAGAGATATGGGACGATTCTATTCTCGTCAATACATGGGACGAAGCGCTCCAAGAATACAAGGTGAGCCTCAGCGTTTCTTGGCCCCAAGCAAACACCTGGCCGGACAAACAAAATCCTTGTGCGTCGGAAACAAAGAAAAAGAGCACCAAGGCTGAATCAGTGTTTGAGTGCGTTAGAAATACCACAGCATCGAAGCCACTGGCGGCGATGTGAACAAGATCCTCCAGGAAGCTTTGGGGGAGACGGAAATGCCAGATGCCACACGATCTGATCAGTGAGTTCATATGTGCTTTCCTTACCTCCCTCCTCCATGCCGAAAGACCCGTTACCAATGTTGACAGGGGGACAGGAAATAGTGGTGAGAAGGGTACCGGGGTCGCAAGTCCATCACACCAAGAGGATGGCGGAGTGGGTCATGGCGCTGTGCTACAACACGTGGAATTCCCAGATGTCAAAAATGCGGATGCCTTGATGGAAGATCAGAGGGCTGGAGAAGGGGAAGAGGTATTAACAGTATGCAAGCGCCAGAAAGTCTTAATTGTTGGAACCCAGAAGCTGACAAACAAAAAGCAGAATATTCAAGGCCCAGTCGCTAGCGATCGTGAGCAGGATCCCGCCCACGGGGAAGAGCAAGGAATCGGCGACTTACCAAGTCAAACAATGCCCCCACCCGGACTGCCGCTAATCCCACAGAACATTATCGGAGGAGCAGGTGAGCGACCGACCTATTTCCCTATTTGGTACCATATAAGACTTGGCACCCATAGGTGACCCTACCTTCCTCATAAATTCGATGCTAATATCTTGGTTTGTTAGAGAATGAAGCTCTACGTAATCTCATGATGTCTTGGTATTATGCTGGTTATTACACTGGGTTGCATGAAGGGCAGCAGCAGCAGAAGCAGCAGGGCAAGGACTAGGGCAATTGAGGAGTGAATCGTGCAAAACATTGGGTATCATAGCATAGATACCTTATCTCACAGGGTTCTTTAATTAGACGGAGGGGAAGGGGTTCAAGCAGAGAATACTTGGAATACCTACCCAGACAAGTTGAAATGCTTAGAAGTTTGGTTAATTGTGTAATGAAGTTTTTCTCTCTCCTTTTCACTCTTCCTTGACAATAAAGGCCGAGACAGAAGCGAATATAGGGTGGGAGCGGGATAGAAGTGATGTACTCGTACAAGGGGGTGCCGAGACTTGGGTCGATGCTCGGTCGGAGAGCATAATAGGAGACTCCACCGGCCCGGCCTTTCCATCCTTCGACAAAATTTAGGTTTAGGAGAAGAGAGTTCTAGTAGAAGTAACAGGGTGATGAGACGAGGTATGTAGGAAGAAGGAGTTTCTTGCGGAATCCATCCGTACTCGTATAGTCAGCACTGGGCAAGTATGATAATTGAAAGAGGGCGGTAACCAGGGCAAAATCGAGGGCGAGGTAGATAATCCACAATAGGTAAAAGGGTGCTCAACCAAGAAGTCTAGTCTAACCCCCTTGTGGGTTGGCGCCCAACTCAAACGCTGTCAAGCCTTCTGACACACTTCTCCAGACACCAACATCACCCCTCCCCCCACAAGGGGAGCTACTCTAGCAACCCCCGTAAGAAGTCTTTTTCTTTTTGGTATGTACTATCTGTATCCCGTCCATAATCGACCAATACCTTCTGAATATGGACTTTGTCCTGTCTACCAAGAAGGGAAAATACCGGTACTGCAACAGGACATGCCCCCCCCCTTGCCCGTTCCCTTTTCTCACCTTTCCCCCCTTCTTCTCCTTGGCTTCATATGACGACGCTGTTGGAGATGTCGATATAGGGTGGGATCAGGAATGGCGGTACCTGCAGAAAGACTTCCCTGCAAGGAACTGAGGGACTGAGAGTACGGGGCCGATGTTGTGCTCCCACAAATGACTTTTTGCCCTTTTCAACTTTGCCCCTCTCCCGGGAACCGGGAGCGCAATTTGGAATATAAACATAAACCTCCCCGCCCCTTCTCACACTTCTCGCTCTCTCCATCTCGCCCGCTCATTCAATTTGGACCGAGTCGTTTCCTTCCTCCGTCAAACATCCCCTTTAGTTTCTCCTTCATTTCACTGCGAGCAGGGCCTCGACATCTTCTTGCATACCCTCTCAATATACTCTCCTGGTGCCAACCATACACTCTCTTGCAAGCAAGACATTCTCTTTTCCTTTGGTCTTTCAGCAACTTCTTTCTTTGATTTCCCGCTGAGCGGCATTCAACCGGTTGTTATTTGAAGCAACCCAAGTATCTCTATTGGAGTAATCTGGCTTATATCAAAAGCACAATCGAAAAGAAAAGAGAAATCGACGAAAATGAGAAGCTCTTCAGCAATTTCAGTCCTCTCTGTTATTGGTGGTGCTCTGGCCACAATGCCTGTGGTACCAAGCAGTTCCACTATGGTGCACGTTATGCCTTCTAGTTCTGTGAAGTCACAAGCTGCTTTGGCGCAAACTTCTGCTGGATATGGGATGGTATCGGCTGCGCTCACAACCTCTGCCCCCGCTATGGTTCACACAACGGCACCATCAGCTGCGGTAACACACGAGACCAAGTATGTCGCCAGCATGGCCCCTCCATCTGGAGCTGCCGGCCCGATGACACATACTGTGAGTTCAGTCCATTGCCTCCGGTGGGAGTGATGCCCTAGGGGTTTGCCCTGAACAATTTTACTGATGCCGAATAGGTCACTGTTGGCGGTAAGGAACTTGTCTATTCTCCAAGTCAGGTAATGGCGCAGGTCAACGATGTCATTAAATTCGTCTTCATGAGCGCGAACCATACCGTTACTCAGTCGAGCTTTGACAAGCCCTGTAACAAGTTGTCCCCGGACGCTTTTGACTCCAACTTTATGCCCAATCCCAACAACACCGTAATCCCTGCGCCCACATTTAATTACACCGTTACCGCCAAGGAGCCTACTTGTAAGACCCTATCAATCCTACTTTTGACATTCGGGATGCTAATGAAATTAGGGTGGTACTGCAAGCAGAGAACCGGCAACCATTGTGGGAAGGGAATGGTCTTCGCCATCAACCCAACTGTAGAGAAATCTTTCGACACCTTCAAGGCCAACGCCATCAAGATCAACGGAACCGCATCAACCACCGGTGCCGCAGCCACCGTGTCTGCTGTCTCTAGTACTGTCACCCTCATTGGTGGTGGCGGGACCACCGCAGCTCCTGGCGGGGTCGCGACCACAAAATCTGCTCCTGCACCAATCGTCACTGGATGGAACCAAGGTGCCTCTGGTGCCGCTTGCAATTGCGCTTGCTTCTGTGGTGTTGGCGCTTACCCGGCCGGAGATGGTATCGGAGCCTATGGTGGCATGGGGGGTAAATATCACTCTGCAGCTTCATTGTTTCTCACCATGTATTAACGAATCGTTAGGAACTCTCCCAGCCCCTTGGTAAACGCTTTCTCCGGCGATTTCTCATTACCCATTTATTTTTTCCCATTTTTGTCTGCCCAAAATACGTTTGTTACAGGCTTTAATTTATAGTCCATGCGGAGCTCTCTCTTTGCCTATGTGGACGTTGGTGGTGGGGGGAAACATCCGGATCCCGTTTTATGCCCTATTTTTATATATATAACCGTCCAAGAAGGTCGAATAAAGATAGGTACATTGTAAGAGTTGGGCCCAAGGTCTTGGGGGGCGAAATGTTTGAAGTAATGACTTATTTATTTTCCTTTTTCCGCTTCTTAGGGATACTGTATTATATAGAGATATCTTTTCAGAGGCTTTTCTTTTCTTTCCCTTCTTTCCTCCTCCTTTGAACCAATTTTTTCTTCATTTTCATATAAACAGTGGGTTTCGCTCAATACCGGTATGCTGGATCGTATGTGTTAATAACGTTTGCGCGCCTTTTTCCCTTCCTTTTTCTTTTTTCCTCCCGTTTCTTCTTATCCTGATACTCGGACGGGATGAGGTGAAATGAGATGTGCATAGTTACTTTTTTTCCCAGCTAGGCAGGACAAGTGGGAGGGGGGGGGAACAAATCAGACAATAGGAATCTAGATACTCGAACGGTTTCGAGATTCTTGCGTACCGGCGTAGTACCAGGTTACCGCTTAAGCTCACTGCTATTGCGCTTGTATAAGGGAGCTGTTTCGCGTGGTTTGGAGATGGGGTTGCAACTCAGGGGTGGGTTGGTTTCGGGCGGTCGGGTCCAACATGGAATGGAAGAGCGGCATTCAGTTCCAGGGTTGGAAAAGCTTTATGCAAAGTTCTTCGGGTTGGGAGGAGTTTGGTGTGTGTGTGTGTGTGTGTGTGTAACGCCTTTTTTCTGCGTACAAATCTGGCAGATGCTCGAAACACGCCCTCTCGACCTTAGTGCTGAATGCTTCTGGTGTTCACTTAGGATACAATAATTATTATTATAGTAAGAATGTGTTTCATCAGGGTAACTTGTATAATATTATGTTATGCAAATAATAGTAAAACCGGTACTTGAGCCCCCTTACGAGCACAGTATGTATTCGAGCGTGACCCTGCTTGTGAGGAGAGATAAGCCCTCGGGGTTGTTTGAACTCGAAGCAGCCTTGACTAGGGGTGATGAATGGTGATTTTTTCTTTTCTTTTCTCTTCTGCGAACTTTGTTTGAATGGTGAGGGCATTATATCTGCCCCGTGCTAGCAGACTCTTGCACAGAACCACAGTATGGTACATTATCCCAGCCCAACAATGGGAGTCTGTAGGACTAGGCCTTTTTGCCATGGGTAGTCAAGTCAAGCCCCCTTAGCTCTTGTTAATTAATCAAGCAAGCACTGTAACGAACCAACCCCACTCGCCCCCCCCCCAACCACAATGGCAAGCCCAACTCCAACCCCAGCTTACACCCAACTAACCGCCTTCTTCAACTCCAACCCGGGCACAAGGCTACACATCGAATTCCACCCAACCCAGCCAGATACCTCACCCACATTACTAACTTCGGGCACGAACATCGCAATCCCAAAGTCCCTGCTTTTGCAAGCCTTCCAGACCGCACACCTTCTCTTCTCTTCCCCAAACACGAAGCAAGACATTCTAGATTCGACTTTAGTTTTACTACTCGTCGCATCGGAGAACCTTACCGCGGTCAACGCCCGTAGGAGGATCGTCTTGGGAAAAGGCGCCAATGACGGTCGGGACGAAATCAAGCTCGTAGAGAGCTTCCTGACGTCCCCGTTGAACAAGCATAACAAGAGCCCGTTGCTGTGGAGCTACAGACGATGGCTAACCGAAAGGTTCGGGGTTTTGGAAGAGGGGATAGAGGCGGAACTGGCGGTTGTGGAAGCTAGTGGGGAGGTGCATCCTAGGAACTACTACGTATACCCCTCCCCCCCCTTTACTTCCTTCATCCCATCCTAGAGCTATGACTTAACGATAGAGAAGGCCTGGAACCACGCCCGTTTCGCTACAACATTCTTCCTCCCACGTTCCCCATCCGGTCCACAACTCCCATACGTCCTCGAGCGCACCGCGAACTTTGCCCTCTCGCACGTATCGGACACGAGCGTGTGGTCGTTCCTGCAGTTCTTGTTCTCTCAAACACTAGAGCACCCAGATCCGCACTCGTTCCGGGCTCAATTAGCGGACATTGTGGAGAAGGGTATGCGGTTCGCGCACGGAATTGCGCGGGGTCACGAGAGTATTTGGGTGTTTGCCCGGACGGTGCTCGGGAGTGGGGAGTTGCTGGATGCGGGGAAGAGGGTGGAGTTGGTGGGGGTTTTGGAAGGGTGGGTGCGTGGGGATTTGGTCGATGTGGAGGAGGCGAGGAGGGAGAGGGTTTTGGAGGAGAGGGCGCTGGTGTGGATTGGTAAATACCAGAGGGGGCGAGGAGGAGGAGGAGGAGGAGGAGCAGGAGGAGGAGGAGGAGCAGGAGGAGCAGGAGGAGCAGGAGGAGCAGGAGGAGGAGGGAGGAGTTGATAGGATTCCATAGGCTCGTGCATGACATTGGGCGCGAGCCTGCTCTAATACCGCCACACTCTTGTCGGGATGTATGATCGTACCCACGTCCGCGTGCCTGTACCCATGCAATGCGCATTCCCACTCTACCGTCGACTAATTGCATTCCCGCATGCCCTGCTCACCACGCTAGAGCTTCAGCAGGCCACCCAAACCC
>Ga0307510_10003547_pt1 | contig 18203 bp, 17 predicted proteins | sample 12_EM_MG_FD_207224 | JGI IMG/M metagenome (GOLD analysis project Ga0307510, IMG submission 207224) | Populus trichocarpa ectomycorrhiza microbial communities from riparian zone in the Pacific Northwest, United States - 12_EM | ecosystem: Host-associated > Plants > Roots > Unclassified | place...
GAATTTAGGTGAACAGTCCTTAGACTGTTCTCTTGTCAACCCCCACACTGGAGCCCTTCAAAGCTCCCTCATTGTCAGCAGCCCGCCCCTCGTCGCCAACAGTCTACTCCGTCCCGCCTCTTCTCACCTTCTGTCTCTTTCTCCTCAACATCTCGTTGCTGCTCCTTTGGATCAGTCACCTTCAACTCTGTGCCGTCGTCAAGTCTCGCTACCCATAAAGTAGTGAGTTCCCAACATGTGGAGAGTATGGTGGGACCGGTCGGACAGTTATGTTAGCATTGTGAATAGAGGCGTCCTCTGCGTGTGTCGAAGGCTTGTAAGGCCAGTCAAAATCCTTGATTGCCTTATCATACTCCTCTGGGTGTTTCTTGAGGAGATGCCTGTGAAGATTCGTATTTCCGGTGCTCTTTGCATAGAAATAATTAGTTACACTGCCAGGAATGTTGTCCTTGTTGGAACCGTAGCTTTTGCTGCCAGTTCATTAGAAGGTGGAGTTGTGATCAGAAATGCCGTACTCACACGCATAGCTTGCAAGCTCTCTGCACCTTTTCAATGCTCTTGGTGGCCTCTGGGAATTTGAGCACAACAAAGAAATGAAGTATATCGTGGGCCACATTAGTGCCACTAGATTGTGAAGGAATGGTGACTGTGTCTGGATTGGGACTGGTGTTTTGGGTAATGTGCTCAGATGCGCCATCTGGCGCATCAGTATCAGATGGACCCGATACATCTTCGTCACCTTGCAGATCAAATTCCTTGCTGCTGGAGATTGGGTCAAGCTGACAAGTGGCAGCCTAATTTGCTTGGTAAGTTCCAATGTGAATCGAGGGCCCAGGAGCTTACCTTTGATCGGCTTCGAGATCTGAAGACCTTTACACATTGTCAGTACAGCTGAATTACTACAACTGTTACCTGACCCAGAACTCTGATATTGATTTGTTGAAATCAAACTTAGATCACAACCAGATCTACCAGAACATCTCTTAGGTCAAATCCAGTGGCTTAATTTCTCAGAGTACCCAGGTTATTATATTTGGGACGATGAAAGAAATACCAATCTACCAGTAGAGTTTATCAAAAACCATTGGTATTATGTTACAAGATTTGAAGACAAAGGAGATTCATACATATCCCACAGAGATCACATAGATCCTTATTCCCAAAACACAGGTTATTGGAGAATCACAGATCCGGAACACCCAGAACACATTCTAGAAGAATTACCACCAGTAGCAGGGCCGTCAACCCTCACAGTACCCAGAGCACGTGCAGAAACATTAGAGTTGGTAGAACTCTCTCCATTCCAATCTGCACCAAACCCAGAGTATGATCAAGACGATCAAGAAGACAAATACTACGAACCACAGACAGAACAAACTACAGATGTATTAGCTGCACAATTTCAACATGTCTTAGATTTAGAAGATAGAGAGCCAGAAAATCCTCTCACTCCACAAGAACCAGCGTATCTGCATTTAATACAAGAAGCGGTAGAAGCAGGTTTCAACATACCTCCTCCTCCACCCTTAGCAGAACCAGAACCAGAACTACAAGTCGTAGTCTTACCAGAACAACCAGAAGTGCAAGTTGCACCTATCCAAGTACCAGTAGTATTCGCACAACCAATAGTCCAGCCCATAATGGCACAACAAGGACAAGTCCAACAACCGGCTCAACAACAACAAGCCCCAGCTCAACAAGCAGCACAAGTAGTAGCACCAGTTGCTACAACAGACAAACTAAGGGGTACACCACCAGACATTTTTAAAGGTGATAGAAAGCATAGTAAAACTTTCCTACACCAGTTCAATTTATATTGGGGACTCAATGAAAGTCATAAAGTGATGCAAGTTCCATACTTCCATGCAATGTATGCACTATCACTCATGAGAGGACCTAATATCAATGATTGGGTAAATGATCAAGTACTCTTATTAAGAGAACTTACAACAAGAGCACAAAATCCCATCGATAGAGATGATCCAGATTTATGGAACAATTTCAATAACAGGTTTACAAATGTGTATACTGATACTGCCAAGAAACAAACCACCCAGCAAAAATTAATGGCATTAAAGATGTACCAAGACGATCTAGACACATACATCTCAACATTTAAAAACCTCTGTAATCAAGCAAGTTACAACATTACCACAGAAGGTACAATGCACCTCTTCGCTCAAGGTCTCAAACAAAAACTCTTAGAGTCAATCCTTTATAGACAAGGAGGTATTCCCACTACTATCAATGAATGAGAAACCGCCACTAGAGACAAGATGAAGAAACATGCTTACAGACAAACAATGCTTAACCCTGGACAAGCTCAGTTCAAATGGCAATTCACTCGATCTAATGGCAATGGACGCCATAGAAATAAATATGTTCATCCAAATGATAGAACAGTTCCAATGGACGTAGATCCACCAGTGTTCACTCAAGTCAATAGAGCATATACTGAACACAACAAGAAAAAGCACTGCTCAGAAGGATGCTGCTTTAATTGTAGTCGAATTGGACATATGTCTAAAGAATGTCCTATGCATAAATCACAGACATCCCAATTCAAACAATATGATCAATCTAGACAGAAGACAGGTTATCAGTCCACCCCACAAAAGTCTAATCAACCTAGAAAGTTTAAACGCACTTTTCCTAAACCTACAAAGCTAGGAGCACCATCCTAATCCTATGCTAGAAGTGCACATATTGAAGAAATCAGTGAAGATGATGAAGAAGATATTCCAGAACTCGCTGCATGAGCAGCCAAATTCAATGAAGGACAACAAGAGCAATGGGTCGATGAAATGAAAAGCTTAGGAATAAATTTTTAGAAAGCCCAACACACGCAGCCATGTTGTGGGCTATCTTTCCTCAGGCTGTATTCGTTCCCAAATGTCCACAAATCAAAGCTCAAGTCTCCCTTCAATCTGCACATCTGCATGCAAATCTTCAAGCATTATTAGACTCAGGCACAACTGATAATTTCATTAGTCCACTCACAGTTGAAAGATTCAACCTTCCTACGATTGATTTACCAAAATCTAGAGTTGTATGCAATGTAGATGGAACCCAAAATAAGAATGGTTCAATCACGCATGCAACAAAATTAGAAGTTCAATATAAGGATCACACTATTCCCCTATTATTCTTAATAATGGACATGGGAAGTGATTCAATGCTCTTAGGGATGCCATTCCTTACAGGATTCAGTCCAAAAATCGATTGGAAAGAAGGCATATTCCACAGAGATATCATTGCATCCACTAAAGATGCACACTTATGGACTTCAAAACCTGAAGAGTACATACCAGAACTCGAAGAAGATGACCTAGAGTTTGAAGATGACTACAAATTCATTCCTAGTAATGAATGCAACACTATTACTGTCAGAAAAACTACTACAGCTACAGAGCTAGCTGCTCAAGCATCTGACAAAAGACAATGCACTTGGGAAGAGCAAGTTCCCAGCGTATACCATCAATATGGTAGAGTCTTTAGCGATGAAGAAAGTACTAGATTCCCAGAATCATGACCATAGGATCATGCTATAGACCTATTACCAGAAGCACCACCTACAATTAATTGTAAAGTGTATCCATTAGCAGAAGGACAACAAGAAGCACTAGATAAATTCTTAGATGAATACCTAGCCAAAGGATATATTAGACGATCCAATAGTCCATATGCTTCCCCATTCTTCTTTGTTAAAAAGAAAGATGGAAAGCTCAGACCAGTTCAAGATTATCACGCACTCAACAACTGGACAGTCAGAAACACATACCCACTACCACTCATCAAAGAATTAATCTCTAAACTTGTTAAAAAGAAATGGTTTACCAAACTCGACGTTAGATGGGGATACAACAATGTCCGCATCAAAGAAGGCGATGAATGGAAAACCTCCTTTAAAACAAATAGAGGATTATTCAAGTGTCTAGTCATGTTTTTTGGTCTAACCAACTCTCCAGCTACGTTCCAGACAATGATGGACATACTATTCAATGATCCAGTCGCAACTGGCAATGTTATAATCTATATGGACAACATTCTCATTGTTACAGACAGTGATAACATTGAAGACCATATCAAAATTGTATCCATAGTCCTCAAACGCTTTAGAAGATAACGATCTATTCCTCAAACCAGAGAAATGTCACTTCCACAGACGCGAAGTAGAGTACTTAGGTATCATTGTAGGAAATGGACAAGTCAAGATGGACCCAATTAAAGTTAAAGGTCTTACTGATTGGCCAATTCCTACTACAGTTTCAGAATTATGCTCATTCCTTGGTTTTGGAAATTACTACAAGGTTTTCATACAGGATTACTCAAGATTGGCATGCCCCCTCCATGATCTTACAAAGAAAAGTCATGCATGGAAATGGGAAGATGGCCAACAGACCACATTTGACACTCTCAAATGCAAGTTTACAAGCTATCCAGTCCTTAGAAATCCAGATCCTATAAAGTGTTATATTGTAGATACTGACGCATCCGCACATGCAATCAGAGCAACAGTGTCACAAGATTTTAGTGATGGACGCCACCCCATCACCTTCTTCAGCAAATCATTATTACCAGCTGAACACAATTATGACATATATGATCGCGAACTATTAGCAATCATTAATGCCCTAAAAGCTAATTGTCAGCTTCTTTTAGGCGCACAACAGAAATTCCTCATTAGGACCAATCACAATAATCTTAAATATTTTAAGACACCACAGAAGATCAGCCCTAGACAAGCTAGATGGCACGAATTTCTACAAGATTACAACTTTGAAATCACACATTTTCCTGGTAAAAGCAATATGATTGCTGACCTTCTTAGTCAAAGAAAAGACTTTGAAGAGGGAGTAAATCCTAATAAGAGCATTACACTCCTACCAGAAAGTTTATTTGTCAACCGCGAAATCAAAGTTAATAAAGTTTATCTAGAAGATAATCCTGAAACATGTTGCAAAGTCCTACAAGAAATCCATGACTCACCCATTGGTGGTCATCCAGGCATTTCTAATACATTGGACTTAGTCAAACAAAACTATGAAGGACCATGATTACATAAATTTGTAGAAGATTATGTGAAAGGATGCGCAACATGTCAAGAAAGCAAGGTCATTACACACATGAAACGCACACCACTGTATCACCTAAACACATTTGTAGAGCAAGGCCCCTTCCAATACGTTTCAATGGATCTAATCACCGATCTACCAACCTCAAACACTTATGATTCAATCCTTACGATTGTAGATCAAGGATGTTCCAAAGCAGCAAAGTTCATACCCTGCAATAAAACCATAGATGGACAAGGCGTTGCAAAGTTATATTTACAACACCTATTCCCGTGGTTTGGAATTCCTAAAATAATCATATCAGATCAAGATCCAAGATTTACAAGCAACTTTAGTAAGGCTATTTGCAAAGCAACCAATATTCAACAGAATATTAGTTCAGCCTTTCATCCATGCACAGATAGACAAACTGAATGCATGAATTTATGGATTGAAAACTACCTTAAAGAGTTTGTTAATGGACAACAAGATAACTGGAGTACACTACTTCCAATCACAGAATTCGCACATAACTCATGGAAGCATGAACATACCAAATACACTCCATATCAATTGATCTTAGGAATCAATCTGTCCACAAACTTATCAATCCAAGAAGACACTAATCCTAGTGCACATCAATGATTATTAATGATACAGAAAGCACGAACAGATGCACAACAATCACTTAGTAAATGCATCAAGCATTACACACCTAGAAGAACATTATCTCCAAATGATAAAGTAATGTTAGATGCTAGAAATCTCAAAGTCAATACACCTTCAAGGAAGCTATCACCAAGACGATATGGACCATTCAAAGTTTTGAAACAAGTATCACCAGTTGCTTATCGTATAGAACTTCCACCATCAATGAAGATTCATAATGTGTTTCACATAGACCTTCTAATTCTGTACAATGAAACAGAAGCTTATGGAGAAACATACATGCAACCACCCCCTGAGATTATTGATGGAGAAGAAGAATATGAAGTAGAAGAGATTATCAATACCCGACGCACAGGCAAGAACAAGAAGATGCAATACTTAGTAAGATGGAAAGGATATCCGTCTGCTGACAATCAATGGGTAGATGCAAAAGATGTACATGCACCTGAACTCTTAGAGGAATATCTCAGTGCAAAAGTATAAGCTCTAAAGAGATAAAAGACCTTCAGTTCATTTGCCAAAATCCTCAGTTCACTCTGTATACTCTACTCCACTCCTCTCCACTCTTACAACTAGTGTGTCGGCAGCTCCGGCCTGTCTTCGGCTAAAGCCGGAGCCAGAGTCAGCGCCAATTCCAGCTGAGCTGAGCCACTGGCAATCACAGCCGCAAATTTAGTTGGCTCCACTGAGCTGGCTAAAGTTCAGCTAATGCAGCTGGCATATCTATCTTCAGATGATGTCTACCCTCCTCAGAGCTGCCTGAGCCCACCAAGTGTCCACTCTGTCTCTTGTCCACTCGTGCTGCATCATTGTATCACCCTTGCCCCTCTTATTCCTCCCATTTTCCACCCCTGTCATCAACATCAACGGATTGAAGCCACTGCAAGCCACCCACTTGCCATGCATGAAGTTCTCTTGGCTGAAGACTCGCAGATCACCCACATCGCATCAGCCGACTAGGGCTGCACACCATACCGTATATTACGGCTTTACAGCCGTATCGTACGGGTCCCGTTACCGTACTGTCGAAGACCTTGATTCACCCTCCAACGGCTGTAAAGCAAGCCCTCAAAGGCCTCAAGCCCCTTGTCCCTCACATGACGTCCGTTATCATTATCATATCGCCCTCACCTCCAAGTTCCCTCTCCATTCCAACTACACAGCAAACGCCCTTGTTCACGCGCCTCAAATCCTTGTTCTTGACCTTGCTGCCTTTGCCTCCGTTACCACTGCCCTTGTCAACGCTACCATTGCCACCTTTGCCATCATCATCGCCTTTGCCGCCCTTGTCACTGCTGCCACCATCATCGCCGTCCTTGCCAATGCCATCACTGCCACTGCCCCTTGTGCCACTGCTGCCTTCCTCACCAATATTACTCTTGCCACCGCCCTCATCCTCACCTTCACATGCGGACTCGATTGCAATGCCAAAGCCATGGTTTCTCGTCGATCGCAGTGCTGACGTGACATCCCAGGACAAGCCTGGGACAACTCTGCTGCATAGCATGATTCCATTCCTGGGGACTCAACATTGTACACCTCGTGACGATTTTTCTCAACATTGGACACCTCTTTTATCACATACAATGCTGTGCGGCCTGTTGCCAGCAGTAGAGGTTTGTTTTGTTTCCCTTCTTCTTACTTACCCTTCATGTAGAGTGTGACACTGCTAACCACAGAATCCAACACATTTACAACATGACTCCATCGCCCCTGCTCAGTGTCATCGCATCCACAGTGTTGTTCCTACTGCCTTGTCAGCCATCGTTATCTCACCTTGCCAAGACCTTCGTGTTCTAGTTCCGTGCCAAAGACACTCGGATTGCTCACCATCATTGCCGCAAACCAGCAAACAACAACGTACCCTTCGCCTTGTCACCTTGCTTCCATTCCTTTCTTTTCCCCTTTTACTCACAAATACCCATAGCGTACTTGTCATTATTGCAATAACCTTGCCCTATACAATACACATCACCCGGCCTTGCTGAAGAGGATTGATCATCAGATCACAGCAGGCAATTGTGGCCTCGTTTCCCCATTTCCTCTTGTATGTGAATTCTCCTTTCTCTTTTCTGTCTAAATCTACTTGAAACGACATTGCTTGCTGTCGATTGATGACACCATGCACTGCCCATATGTTTTGCATTCTCATTGATTACTAACAATCTTTAGATCGTTCTACAATCAAACAAGCCCTCCAGCACTCACGCGACTAATACCTGCCAATCCACCACCCCCATCTGCTCTGTCATGCGTCCTCAGCTTAGGGCGCAACATCGATTCTATACCTTCCCTTCTTCTTCCTCAAACTCATGGTGCGGACTAACTGTCGGCGCTACAATGGTAAGGCTGATATGTGGTGGTAAATACTATATACAGCTGAGCTGACAGCAAAGCTGTCTGGACCCTGGAGGTCCAGATCTTTGTCTTTACATATTGCATGTTGTCTCCTTACATGTTGTATCTTGTCGTGTATCATGTCTATTGTCTCTAGCGCTGTCCCGGGTGCATGTATTTGACATCATACTGTACAGTGAATAAATTGAGCCTCATGTTGCATTAGGTCATGAAAAGTGTGCAAAAAGCATTGGCAGTCTGAGTCATCATGTCAAGCTCCCCCGCTCAACTTCTCTTCTTGATAACCCATCCCTCTTGCACATGTCTCCTGTTCGTTACCCCTGTTTACCACGCAGCACACTCTTCTCTTGGTCATGGACGTAACCCAATGCTGCTTCCATCTGACTTTGACCTGATGAAGCATGATAAGCACTTTCTTCACCTTTAAAGGGGACGCGTTTTCCCCTGTCCCATCTGCAGTTGTCGCCTTTCCACCTATGTCTCAATGCTCATCAAACAAGACAAAACAGATCCCTGAACAGCCGCTGGCTGCGCACAAGGCTCCAGGGCGCAGAGCGCTGAATACTGCAGCTCAAGGACATGGTTCTCACACCTCAAAAGCACGTCAGGTTGCTCCATCTCAAAGCCGATCGAAGGTAAGCTCCTGTGTTACGCTCCTGTGCACTTGGCCTATATTTTTCTTTCTTTCTTGACCGATATGTACTTATACGACCACATGACCTCAGCTCACATGACCACTTACTTGTACAACAGAGCCATCTCATCGGGAACTTCATTGTTCTCTCCTTTTGTATGCTTTCTATTGTTCTCTTCTTATGGTAGTCTGTGACCACCATTGTTTGTGACTCTATTGTTCTCCCCTTTTGTACGCTTAGTCAGGTAGCTGCCCTTTTGTATATAAGCTGGACTTATATCCTAGAGTTGGGCCTTAAGCCTGACTTAGTTTGCAATCTATTGCGTTCTCAGTCCTTGTTGCTTGAACCACTATTTCCCTTTTATCTTTCTTTGAAATTATCTTCAAGTCCTTGAAGATACTTTCCCCTCCTCTTTATCTTCACCCAGACATTGGTCTCAGCGACCCCTTCGCCTTTATCACTTTCCAAAGTCACTTAGGTTATTAAGGGAATTACGACCCTTATAACTTCATCATTGCTGCACGCCTTCACCTTTGTGCATGTCGCACCTTAAGGCTCAATAGACCTTAACATCCTGGGCCCTCAATTCATGTTGGAACTTACCAAGCAAATTAGGCTGCCACTTGTCAGCTTGACCCAATCTCCAGCAGCGAGGAATTTGATCTGCAAGGTGACGAAGACGTATCAGATCTATCTGATACTGATGCGCCAGATGGCACATCTGAGCATGTTACCCAAAACACCAGTCCCAATCCAGACACAGTCACCATTCCTTCACAATCTAGTGGCACTAATGTGGCCCACGATATACTTCATTTCTTTGTTGTGCTCAAATTCCCAGAGGCCACCAAGAGCATTGAAAAGGTGCAGAGAGCTTGCAAGCTATGCGTGTGAGTACGGCATTTCTGATCACAACTCCACCTTCTAATGAACTGGCAGCAAAAGCTACGGTTCCGACAAGGACAACATTCCCGGTGGTGTAACTAATTATTTCTATGCAAAGAGCACTGGAAATACAAATCTTTGCAGGCATCTCCTCAAGAAACACCCAGAGGAGTATGATAAGGCGATCGAGGATTTTGACTGGCCTTACAAGCCTTCGACGCACATAGAGGATGCCTCTATTCACAATGCTAACGTAACCATCCGACCAGTCCCACCATACTCTCTACACGCATTCTTGGATTATCCTGTTTGTTTCATAGTTTCAGACGATCAGGTATACCCATTTATCTTGTATTCTTTCACGCCCTCACATATCTTCCAGTCGATTCGCGTCATCGAATGCCCTGAATTTCGGGAAATGTGTATGGTACTCTGCGCAACCCTTGAGGACACCCAGATCCCTCATCGCAATAAAGCGAGGGAGTCCGTTATCAGTCGCTGGCAGCAGAACTTTGAGGAGCTGAAACTTGACCTTTCTGTGTGTTGAAAATTCGTCTTCCCACTCTATTAAACTGACTGTCATCAATAGCAATCTTGTGGCCAAATCAGTTTCACCGCAGACACTTGGTCGAGCAGGAATAAATCGGACTTCTTAGTGGTCACGGCACACTGGATCTCTCACGATGACACAACTGGACACCTTGGACTTTGAGCATTGCTGATTGGATTCCATCTTCTCAGGAAGAACCACATGGGGTTCAACTTGGCTGAGGCAATTCTACACATTTTTGACCATGCGAATGTCACTCTCAAGGTACATACTCTTTATACTCTCTATTTCCCTGAATCCCTAACTCCTTGTCAGATTGGCCATATTACACTCAATAACACTGAGAATAATGCCACCGCCATGCAAGAACTGGAGTCTCTGCTGAGCGAACATGAGATGGCAACAAGTATTAACTTCAATCCCTTGAACCATCGTGTGTGCTGCTATGCACACATCATCAACATATGTTCCTTGCATATTGTTGCCTCTATGACATCTACTTCCAAATCATACCTCTCTTGTCTCAAGGTTCCCATCAGTTCAAGCATTGTGACTTGCTCAAAGCCCAACAATAGAGCAGACAACAGCAACTCCGACAAAGGATCGGATGACGACTCTGATCTTGATGACGACCCTAACCTTGATGACCTTGATGATGATACTGATCAATTAAACCTACCTGGCTGCTTTGATGATCGGTGGGATCCTATGCACCTACGCTTGTTTTCAGGCATCAAACATGACCCTCTCAAGCGTGCCTGAAAACTTGTTACTTTCTTATGCACCTTGGGTCCACGCAAGACTGGCCTTCGCAATATTATCAAAGAAGGAAACAAGGCCAAGTGGTTCATCAGGAAGGACATCAAAGGCAAGCGTCTTGTGGTTCAGGTCCCACAGCTGGAACTTCTGCAAGATGTGAAGACAAGATGGGACTCAGTTTACCTGATGCTGGAGCGTCTACGACAACTCAGACCTGTTGGTTCATTCTGGGATCGAATCTTAGAGCTTAACTGAGCATTTGACATAGGTGATCGATGTGTATTTCCAAGGCAACCTTTTGAAATACAAGTCCTACAACTTATCGGATCTGGATTGGGAAGTCTTGGAGGGATTGGAAGAAGTGTTGTCTGTAAGTTAGCTGCTTGATCTGGGTCCTACAGACGCTTATCGCAGGGACAGGTCTCTCATCAATTCCAGCAGCATCTGTCGTCTGAATCCATGCCTGTCTTGGAGAATGTACAGTGCAAATACGTTGACCTAGTCGACTTACATGAGCTGCGGCTTTTGCCAGCCACATCCATGGAAACCGATTGATCAGTTTGACTCTGGCTTGTTTCAAACTGAGGATTTCTCCCACATCTCGATGCATCATTCTCCATCGCCGCCGCTGCCAGCGAAGCCACTTCCACCCTGTCGCCAACCTCGCACCTTGATGCTCTGCTCATTGACCAGTCCCAGTTCTGCCCACAGAGCCTCCATCTTCCCTCTCTGGCTCATCATGCCCACACCCATGCAGCAGTAGCAGCTGCAACAGTATCAGGATGCGTGCGCTGCCCTGCCACTGGACGACATCCTCCCCCTGCCCAGACAGGGACTTAATGTGTGCTGGTGGGACAGCAGCAATAGCAATACCCATTTGGTGGCTGTCAGCATTACAACGCATTGCATCAAGCCTATGTAGATTGGCACATGCGTCACAGTTACAGGTGTTGAGAGCAGAGGACAACGACAACTGGTCTGTCTTTGGGGAGTTCATAGCATACAAAGGGCCGCCGTCGGCCCCGTTGTCGTTTCTGTCATCCTTGCAGTCACCATATTCTTCTTGTGCACGGAGATCTGATGGGGGAGAAAGGCCCAGAAGATTTCCGGGCCCTCCGCAATGACCACAGCCCATGGCCCCACTTCGGTAAGGTGCTTTCCAAACTCTAACTTGAAACATTCTCATGCTCTTGTTGCCGCCATAGGGCACAAGTGGAAGCGACCTATATCATGGACATAAGCCAACAGCCAAGCTGTGTGCTCGATTCATTCCCACCTCTTTGCATCCCCGGATATCCACCTCCCCTGGCACCACCCTCGACTACCCCTACTCCCCAGTCGGACCATTTCATAGCTGCCCTTCATCAGACGTGGCTCTACAAACACGAACCTGTAACCTTTGTGGCTCTTTATCTCCTCCAATGTTTGAAAGCTTGGTTTCCCACAGCTAAGGGTTCCTCAGGGCACTGCCTATTTATTTCCGCCTTCATGCTTTCATCCAAGATCATCTGCGACAACACTTATTCCAAGAAGCCGTGGTGTATCATTAACCAAGGCATGTTTGCACTCTGGGAGATCAATGAGATAGAATGAGAGATGTGCTCCTACCTGGAGTGGCAGCTCAATGTCGATCCCTCAATGCTGTGTGATTTTCAACATCACGTTCAGCAAGATTTCACTGGACCCGGACCTTACCCCATGGTCCTCCCTCAACTGGCGCCGTTCAAGCACCAGAGTTCGAGTAGTGGTCTCCCATCATTGGTGTTGCTGTGAGTGGAACTAATTTGTCACTACCTTCTCTCCCTCTCTCTCTCTCTAAAGTGAATGCGTTGGCCTTTCTCTAGTGCTCCCTCATTATGATTCACCTATACAAAAATGTCAAGAATGGTGTTTTATTGGAGAAGACAGGATATTGGACATATTTAGTAGCCACAGTCGCGATTTATAGATGTATGATGTATACTTGTTAACATTTTTTACCACTGAATGAAATGCCACGTTGTTGAGTAGCTTATATAACACATGCCGCCACATGTTGGTTTTTATTGTTGAATGAACCTTCCCCTCCTCTTTTGTGCTTAACATTAGCACATTTTCCCTCCCCTCTTTTCTTTGCATTCAGCATTGATCATGGCTATGTGCATTGAAAAAGCCTCTAAGAAACCACATGCGCCCCTACAAATCGATTTTGTGCATGTTGGTGGCTGGTACAGAGTAGGAAAACTACTTGGTTCTGGTGGTTCTGGTAAATCCAGCTCTCACTCAAGTTTGCCACTTCATTCATACATCTCTAGGAAGCGTCTACCTAGGGAGAGACATTAGGACAGGAGCTGATGTTGCTCTGAAGATAGGGAGTGCAGACCAGTCAACTCCAAAGCTCAAATACAAATACGATGTGTATAAAAATATTGCCGGCATTGCAGGTACCTCTTCAGTACTTTGGTATGGCTACGAAGGCCTGCATGAAGTCATCATCTTGGAGTATCTTGGAGTCTCGCTTGGTGATTTGATCAAGGAGAAATGGTTTGACAGTGAGAAGGTATTCTCGTATGCGTTGCAAATGGTATGTTTGTGATATCTATAAATAAAGATCTTACTGAACTCTCTACCATGCGCAGCTCTCAGTGGTCACATCACTGCATGGCCAACACTATGTCCATCATGACATCAAACCGAGTAATTTCATGGTCCAAGCTGGAGCTGTATTTCTCATCGACTTTGGTTTGGCACGGCAATTCCGCAATCCCACAACTTACTTACACATCCCATGCACCACGAATCAATCAGTTGTTGGTACTCCTCCATTTTCGTCCATTAATGGCCAGCAAGGACATGCCCAATCGCATCGTGACGACCTAGAGTCTCTTGCCTACACCATCATATTTTTAGCACATGGCAAGTTACCTTGGAGCGCTCTTTCCAGGGATCACAGTGCAGTCCTCCAGAAGAAGTCGTTGATTACAGCGGAGGACTTGTGCGAAGGATTACCTCCTGTCTTCTCCAAATTCATCATCTATGTCCGTTCCCTTGGCTTCAAGGAGAAGCCAGACTATGAACACCTTCACACCATCCTCTTGCAGTGCTCAGAAACCAAGGCTGACCAGCTCAGCAACACGCTACCCTCTGCTTTCCCCTCCCCTAATGCAAAATGCACACCCAGTCCTAGCGTCGCTAGCAAACATGTGTAGGTAACCTCACTTTGTTCCAATTATCAATCACCTTTACTAACAAGTTGTCTAGCCTTCGCTCAAGTCACACAAATGCTCAAACCTCTCAGTATTTGTTGCACACTCATGCAACTGCACGAAGTTGTTGAAGATAGGAATTGGCAGTCCATAGCCTGCAGGTTACTTTTTTTTGTTGTTATAAAGATTTGTAGCACATGCTTTTGTTGTAGTTTGGTGTACTGGGCTTATGCAGGAATGACTACAAGGCACAGATAAAAAACGGGAGGACGTGCATGTGAGCATTGGTGGCTTTGCATGCTTGATTTCGATTTCCACAGCGGCTTGTGAAAGCTCTGGGCTGAGCTGGGGCTAGCCAGGGAAAGCTGGTGCTTGACCGGCTGGCTCAGCTTGGCTTGGTGAAAACTAGAACCCAAGGCTCGGCCCGGCCAGAAATGTTAACCGGGCCGGCTGAGGCGGTGCAGCTCTGGCTGGCTCCAGCTACTGGAGCCGCTGCAACACTACTTACAACCAACCAACATGTTCACTGCACTCTGCACTCTTGCCGATGTCGCCTCCAAGAGGGCACCACTCTCCTCATCCACCATCACTGAACCAGGATCCCCAAGTGACATGGACATCAACAGCAGCAGTGATGAGTACACTCCACCCTCTCTCCTCTTCAAGATAGATATAGAGGATGAAGAAGAGCCACCCACACTCCTCCCACCAATCAATGACCTATTTGATCAAAACAAACCCAAGTACCAGCAGGTTGAACTCCCTCTGGTAAAGAACCTTACTAATATCACGCCTACTGACGGTTTATGGAGCATCAACTGTGAAGAAGCCATGAAGATGCTTACCAAAGTCATTGATGATGATGGTAAGAACTTCCCAAAGCATCTACATGAAATGTACACCCGCCTGAAACAACCAGATGACACAGATTGGTCAGCGCCCCCTTACGAAGATTGGACGCCATCCCAACACACCTGGGACAATGCCCAGCCACCTCGTCTTGCCACTCCATCATCTACCACCCTCGTTTCATCCGAAGGTGAAGATGAAGATGCCCAGGTCAGTATCTTAGATGCCTGGCCTTCTCCACCTCCATCACCAATCCACAGCAGTGCAATGCACCCACCTAACATTGAACTCAGTGGAGAAAACCCCAGCAAACCTTGGATCTTCAATACCATTGGTTCCCCTGACTACTTCCACCTCCTCATTCCAGATCCAGCTATGCCACGCCAACAGATAGTCACCCCCTGGATCAAATATGATCTAACCATTGCACAGCCTGAGATTGCCAGCACTTTTGGCAAGAATTACCCTGTCATTATCCAAGGCTTACACCCCACTCCCATCGATTACCTATGCCCCATACTCATCCCATCACAGTTGGAGATCTTAGATTCCAAAGTGCAATGTGGTGAAGTAATTGACTGGATTCTCGCGGAACACTGCCCCAAGGACCTTCTCACAGGAGTCCTTACTTACCGTCACTATCAAGAAGCCCAGTACGCCACCCAGCGTCAGATCAATGCCCTCCAAGAACACCACATGCATTACCTGGAGAAGTGTATGGAAGCACTCAGTGCACTTGAGAATGCTAACATTTTAGGCCGCATCCTTGCCCACATTGAAGACTTTGATGGCTATCCCAAAGCCTATGCCAACTTCTTCAAATCCGTTGCCCCCTTCCATGGCCATATCACCTACTCCAGCACTAATACTGCCATCGACCGCTACATGTCCGGCACCATCGCACTTGGTCCACCTGCATCCACATGCACTCCCGCATTTACCCCTGTACGCATGCCAGACATTCCCTCTATCACCAATGCTGATCAGATTCGCATATTACATGATCACATCCGTGATATCCGCAAATATCAGACCAAACCCACTCCAATTGGCCCACACTCCACCAGATCCAAGCACTGCTACAGATGCCATGAATACAGTCACATTCGCTGTGAATGCACTCAAGGCAAGAAGAAGCATTTCCACTTTAAGTAAGACCTACCAATATTGCTATCTTTAGCATTTTGGACCCTCTTACCTTACAAGCATATTACATATCATACAAACTATCTTAGTATAGCAGTATGGTACCTTCCTTTACGCCACAGTCCATTCCCGTCCACACTCAACTTGTGGGCTTTCCTTTATTTTCTCATTTAGATTTCCACTTTTCCAGTTCCGTCTCAACTGTACTATTATGATAAGGGTTCAGTTTTTGAGTAACCCTTCACTTCTCTTTTACCTACTCCCATCATTGACACATTTTCATACTTAATTGGCATCGCCACTTACTTTCCATTCTGTTTTACTTTATGCATCTCAAAGTATTTGTCTCTTTCTGTTCAATTACCTGTTCATCTGGTCTCTATTCCGATTTCATAAACGCGTGTCATTCATCTCCCTTCAAATGACTTAGATAAACTATCGCAAGTTACAAATCTTAAGTGTTGATTGCTTTTACTTAAAACCAGATTTGTTACGATATCTCTGACTTAAGCTGATTTCATTTTGCTTAGATAAATCTTCAGATCTTAGATTTTAAGATGCCTTAACTGATTCCGATCGCTTATGGTACTTCAGACCTGATCGGGGAGTCATGTTACAGCTCCTTCGATTTATCAAGCATTTACGCAGTTAAGTACCACTTAACAACGCGCATTCGCTTATATCAGCTCTCCTTCCTTATTAGTATGATACCCAGTCCACTTTACCGCTTTCCCACACTCTCGGACTTACCCGTTATCTAGATACATAGCAGTTATCACTTAATGTGTACTAATTACTTTACAGCCACAGTACCTTCCTATTCCGACCACTACTCCCATGCATTACATCAGCCATACTGTACAAGTCACTTCAACTCATTTAGAGTCATACCCTCCAGTATATCTCTAACGCGTGAAGCAGTTCTCTACTGCGGACTGTAATCTCTTTTGCATATGATAGTTTACCTTAGTAACTACTTACTCATCCATTACCAAGGCTTGCTACGCATTCCTTGACTTGTTAGATAGATGACTAGGTAGCTCATGTATATAAGACCTCCTGAAGAGCCCCAACTCTCCAGACTTGGTCTCTGCAGTAATCCCAGGACCTTAAAGCTTCTTAGAGCGTTCACTCCCATTCCTATCCCTCTAAGCAATTCCCTTGCGCTCTAAGTCAAGCACCTAGAGTCTGCAATACTATCTAAGTTAGTCTTAACTTAGCTTTGCACTAAAGTAACTGTGCGACCTTTATAACTAAAGGTAGACTCTAAATGCTTACCTGTAAGTACTCAAGGCGAGTATTTACAATACACAGAGTCCATGCGTAACACTTAGCATGGTGGAGCAACACCTCACCTACACCACCATCCGCACCCGACTCACTCCCCACCTCAACCATATTCGCCCCCCTTCCACTAATGCCATCCACATTCCCCACATCTTCGCTGCTCAGGGACCACCTGATGTTGAGGAAGGTGAAGACAGTCTTGAGTGCCGCGCCGTCTTAGGCAAGCAGCATTGAGGAGGCAAACCCAAGTTCCCCTACTGCCTCAAGTGCAACAAGTCGTGTCCCAATCATGTCGAGGAGGAGTGTCCCCTCTGGAAGATGTGTTGCTGGTGTCTTAGCACCCAGCATGCACACGACAACTGTGACCGACCTCATGAACAATGTGATGCTGAGTATTGCGCTGTCCCCTACACCCATCGTAACTTCGGGGACATGTGCACAGCTATGTCATCCCCCACCTTGTGTTACAAGTTGGAGTTAGCTCGCACTGACTATGATGAAGAGTTTTATGTGGTTTCTTATTAGTTGCATGGTAGCAACTCTCTAGGAAGGGCATCATGTTACGCTCCTGTGGCACTTGGCCTGCATTTCTTTTTCTTTTCTTGACCAATATGTATTTATATGATCACATGACCTCGACTCACATGACCGCTTACCTGTACAACAGAGCCATCTTGTCGGGAACTCCATTGTTCCCTCCTTTTGTACATTTCCTATTGTTCTTGTTAAGGCTTCAATGGGCCTTGATAGTATGACTTGTACTAAGAGTGAACTGGTGGTGAGTACTTTGAAGGAGTAGAAGTCTCTAGTGTTGCTAGAGACGACT